>Ga0187778_10001197_pt1 | contig 18246 bp, 16 predicted proteins | sample 1015_Q2_SP5_20_M_FD_132418 | JGI IMG/M metagenome (GOLD analysis project Ga0187778, IMG submission 132418) | Tropical peat soil microbial communities from peatlands in Department of Meta, Colombia - 1015_Q2_SP5_20_MG | ecosystem: Environmental > Terrestrial > Soil > Wetlands > Peat | place...
GAAAGCGGCACTGGAAAGGAGCTGGTAGCGCGCTCTATTCATTTTTCTGGTCCCTTACGCGAAAAGCCATTCATTCCCGTGGACTGCGGGTCTTTGGTTCCGACCCTTATTGAAAGTGAGCTGTTTGGCTATGTGAAAGGTGCTTTCACCGGGGCTGTACAGCCCAAGGAAGGTCTTTTGGCCATTGCCAAAGGTGGAACCGTGTTTCTGGATGAAATCGGAGACATGCCAGTCGACCTGCAGGCCAAGCTTTTGCGTGCCATCCAGGAAAAAGAGATTCGCCCGGTGGGCAGCACGCGCCGGATCGTGATCGATGTTCGTATTCTCGCCGCCACCAACCGGGATCTGGAGCAGGCGGTAGCACAAGGCACTTTTCGACGTGATCTTTATTTTCGTTTGAATGTGCTGAATCTGCGGGTGCCCAGCTTGCGCGAACGGCGGGGCGATGTTCCGCTGCTGGTCGGGCATTTTCTCGAGAGGCTGTCGCGAGATGCTGGCCGCGAATATCGTCTGAACGACGCTGCAATGAAAGTATTGCTCGCTTACGACTGGCCAGGAAATGTACGGGAACTGGAAAATTGTCTGGAACGGGCATGTGCCATTAGCAGCGCAAATGAGATCCAAGTTACTGATCTGCCAAGCTCAATGACCAACACCGATGGACATGCCCAAACCCCCGGGAACGGCACAACTAGGATTGTCCCGATCTCTGAGCTGGAGAGACAAGCCATCCTGAATACGATCGTCCAGTTGAACGGCGACAAGCTGTTAGCGGCGCGTTTACTGGGAATTGGCAAAACAACTCTATACCGCAAGCTGAAGGAATATGAGGTGCACACGGTTTGAATTCGGCACGCGAATTCCCGTGGTGGGAGAACAGGAATCCCGCAGAGTGTTTAAGCGCAACATTTTCAATGTTTCAAATTTGGCAGGCTACATGCACCTGTTGCGGGCATGATTCTGCTGCTTTCGTCTGTAATAAAAGCCAAAGAGTGTGCACGTGCAGTGGAACAGGCCAGCCACGAACCTGTCGAGCTGTGCGCCGCCGTGCAAGAAGCCATCGAGAAATTGCAAGCGCAAGAATTTTCGGTAGTCATTCTCGATCAACTTGTGCTCGATTCTGAGCTGGAGCAGGAAGAAGCTATTTGCAAACATCTCGGCTCGGCGACTCCAATTTATGTGAATTTTGCCATCGCCGGAGTCGAACGAATCGTGCGCGAACTCCGCCGGGCGTTGCATCGTCGAAAGCAGGAACTGGAAGCTGCCAGGAAGGATGCCGTGCGGGTATTGCGCCAGGAGATGAATGACATTCTTACTGCGATATTGCTTTCCTGTCAGATGGCTTTGAAGATTCCCGAGCTTCCTCAACAGGCGGAAACTAAGATGCAAGAACTGGAGTTGCTGGCCACCCAGCTCAACGCGAAACTGGGAGCTGCGTGCGTCGGCTAGAGACCGCAGCACGCTGATGTAGTCAAGCTTCACAGTTATTGTAGTTCCAGCGTGCGTCCGGCGAATATCGGCAGTAGCTGGTTCTCGCCCTTGCTAGTAACCCTTGTTTTTGTCGACGACCCCCAGCAGCGGACGCTGTGCGAGGTAACGGCGCAGGTTCTCCGAGAATAGCTGGTAATGGCGCTCCCATAGCTTTTCCGTCAGGCCAGCGGTGTGGGGGGTAATTATCAGGTTATGCAGATCCCATAGAGGCGAATCGGCAGGCAGCGGCTCCTGATCAAACACATCCAGAGCAGCGCCGCCAATCTGATGGGTGCGAAGAGCGGCGGCAAGTGCTACTTCATCGATCAGCGGCCCTCGGCCGACGTTGATCAAGCATGCTTCCGGCTTCATCTCCGAGAGCCGCTCCGCGTTCATGAGCTTCTGCGTGGATGCAGTGATGGGTACGGCGAGAACAACGTAATCGGATTGCTGAAGCAGGGTTTGCAACTGATCCGACGCATAAACCTGATCGACGCTGTCAGGTTTTTCCTTCTTCACATGCTCCCGTACGGCGATAACGCGCATTCCCAGCGCAGAGGCGCGCTGGGCGACTTCACGACCGATGCTGCCGAGTCCTACCAGTCCGAGGGTTGCGCCGGCGACTTCGCGCGGGCGCGGCGGACTGCTCCACAGTGTTGCCTGGCCCCAAACGTGTTTTTCTTGCAGGCGGACGGCATCAGGAATTTTCTTGGCCAGGGCAAAAATCAGCGCGATTACATGTTCGGCGACTACCGGGCCATGGACTTCGCGGGCGTTGGTCAAAATTACATCACTCTTGATCAGCTCGGAAAACATGAGTTGGTGAACGGCAGCGACAGGCGAATGAATCCAGCGCAGCTTCTTGGCGGCTTTGAACTGCTCCGGACGGATAGACCAGGCCATGACGATCTCGGCATCCCGGATGTCCTCTTCGATGCCGTCGTAGTTCGATCGATGCGTAATGTCCAGAGCAGGGAAATCCCGGTGGAAGCGTTCGACAAACCATGGCGGAGCGTTCCAGAGATCAAAGCGATGATGCAGGACGATTAAGAGGTTCATGTCGAAAAGCTTAACCACAGAGGGCACGAGGACACGATTAGTTCCGGTCAGGACCCCTATGTCCTGTATGGTCACCTTGTTTTCATCACGCGCAGATCCTGCCCAGTCATTTCTTTTGGTTCATCGATGCCAAGCATTCCGAGAATTGTTGGTGAAATATCGCGCAGCGAACCATTGGACCTCAGGGTGAACTGCTTGCTGTTATCAGAAACAACAATGAATGGGACAGGATTGGTGGTATGAGCGGTATGTGGACCGCCGGTTGCGGGATCAATCATTAACTCGGCATTGCCGTGATCCGCGGTGATGAGCATGGCTCCGCCTTTGGCGCGCACTGCGGGCTCGATCCGGCCCAGGCAGGCATCGACGGTTTCGACAGCTTTTACGGTGGGCTCAATTTTTCCTGAGTGGCCGACCATATCGGCATTGGCGAAGTTCACAATAATGACATCAAAAGTCCCGTCGTTGACCGCTTTTACCACCGCATCGGCAATTCCAGCCGCGCTCATCTCGGGTTTAAGGTCGTAGGTTGCGACCTTCGGAGAAGGCACCAGGACTCTGTCTTCGCCGGGGAAGGGCTGCTCGACGCCTCCGTTAAAGAAATACGTGACATGGGCGTATTTTTCCGTTTCGGCGACACGCAGATTGCGCAATTTCATCTGCGCCATGACATTGGCAAGAATATTGTCGAGAGATTCCGCCGGGATAACGACTGGTAGGCTGAAGTTTTTGTCATAGCGTGTCATGCAAACGTAATGCAAATTTTTCGGCACGCGATTGCGGGGAATCACGGCATCCAGATCGTCAGCGCCGGGAAGATCATGCCCGGCTTTTTCGTTCAGCCCGCTGTTTCGATTCAGGGCGCGAGTGATCTGGCGAGCCCGGTCGGCGCGAAAGTTGAAGCAGATACAGGAATCCTCATCGCGAATGGTCGCCAGCGGTTCGCCCCGATTGTCAGTGCATACAAAAGGAACGATAAACTCGTCGGTTACGCCTTTGTTATAGGACTCTTTCACGCCCTGAACTGCATCCCCATACTTTCCGCCTTCGCCTTCACCGTAAACCATCGCATTAAGAGCTTTGGCAATGCGCTCCCAGCGCCGGTCGCGGTCCATAGCGTAGTAGCGGCCATTCACGGTGGCGATTTTGCCCGTGTTGTATTCGCGCATTTTCTGTTGGAGCTGTTCGAGATACCCGGCGCCGCTGGTAGGCAGCGTGTCCCGTCCATCCATAAAAGCGTGGACAAATACCCGCTCCAGGCCGTTTTGCTTGGCCATCTTCAACAGTGCATATAAATGGGTTTGATGGGAATGGACGCCGCCGTCGGAAACCAGGCCAAACAAGTGTAGCCGCCGCCCGGCAGCGCGGGCGTGCTTCATGGCATCGAGCAGGACGGGCTGCTTGAAGAAATCGCCGTTCTGGATCATCAAGTCGATGCGCGTGATGTCCATGTGCACGATGCGGCCGGCGCCGATATTAAGATGCCCGACCTCGCTGTTGCCCATTTGGCCCTCGGGCAGGCCAACGTATTTGCCGCTGGTGTAAATGAGCGTGTTTGGATACTCGCGTAGCAGCCGATCGTAAGTCGGCTTCCGCGCGAGTGCGATGGCATTGGCGTTAGTTTCGGCACGGAATCCCCAGCCATCAAGGATGATGAGAACGAGAGGTTTGGGACGCATCACTTTCCGAATAGCTCCTGCGATAGAGTTTCTCGATCCATCTCCAGGTACACGGCGATGCTGGAAATGATCGCATTGAGAGTTCCCACCTTAAGCGATTTGTGTGCCGGCACGGTTATATGGTGTTCGAGGCCGTGAATAGAGGATGTCAGACGAATATGACTCCCTGACTGGCGGACAACATAATAGCCATACTTGCGAAGCGCCTTGACCAGATCGTGACCGGAGAGATCACGCGGCAGTTTCAAACGGGAATGACCTCGTCCTTCACGAAGTGCAAGCGGGCCACCATCGGGCCCATTTCTTGACCAAAATGGCAGCGAACAGCATCGCGTACCATGGCGCGCAGCTCGTTCATATCTTCAGCCTGCGTAAAAATGTCATAGCCGAGCGCACGGGCTTCGTAGCCGCCCTCAGGCGATTCCTGAACCGAGAAAATGATTTCGGTTTCCGCCATTTTCTTCCAGATTATACCTTGTTATATCCATCCCCGACGGAAAAGGGTCCCTGCATAGCACCCACTGGATTTTCAAGATCGCGACTTTCAAATTAAAGAGAATCTGTCTGCCGCGCGGCAAAGTCAAATCAGATCGAGCAAAAACAAAATCTGATTCCAAGGGAGGATTCATGCCGATTAGCGAACTGCTGCTGCCGGAATTTGATCAGGAAATGAAAACCACACGAATTACTTTGGAGCGGGTCCCGTTCGACAAGCAAGATTTTGTGCCGCATCCCAAGTCCATGCCGCTAGGGAAGCTGGCGCCACATGTGGCCGAGCTTGCCGGTTTCGGAGCCACCATCCTGACAACCCCCAGCCTGGATTTTGGCATCGGCCCTAGCCGGCCGCGTCCGCCTTTTGAGTTGAACGGGTTGCTGAAGGCTTTTGATGACAATGTGGCCACCGCCCGCGCGGCACTGCAAAATACCAAAGATGATGCCTGGTTACAAGAGTGGAAGCTGAGTTTCAAGGGCAAGCCGATTTTTGATGGAAGGCGGTTCATGGCTTACCGGCAAATGTTCTTAAATCATCTGGTGCATCACAGGGCGCAGCTTGGCGTGTACTTGCGTTTGAACAACAAACCTTTGCCCGCTACCTACGGGCCCTCGGCGGACGACACCATGGGGTTCTAGCGGGTCAGTTGGATTGAGGAGGGTTTTGCTGAGTGCTCCGCTTCTGCGGCTTCGGCTGCTCACTTTCTTTCATCGACTGGTCGACGCGCCGCAACACGTCGTCTATCTGCTTCTGCATGTGCTGATAAGACATCTGCATGGCTTCTTCGGTGATCGCGGGCATCTCCTGCATGAGCTTCTTGCCCGTTGGTGAGGAATAGAAGACGATCATGGCATCGACATCGTTCTGGGTCAGGTGTTTCTGATAGATCGGAATCATGTCGTCCAAGATCGCATCCAGTGGTACCTGTTTGAGAGACTCTTCTGTAATGCTGTTCGCCCGCGCGAGTTCAGCGGCGGTGATCTGCGGATACCGCATCCTGATCGTCTGCGCGCTCATGGCCTGCATTTGCTTCTGAATGGAATCCATCATGCGATGGCTTTGCTCCCGGATTTGCATGACGTCGAACAGCTTCTGAATTTGCTCCCGCGTGGCCGGATTTTCGTTGGCGACGGAAACGGTGACCTGGGCAAGGCTAGGCAGGGATACAAAGCATGCAATTAGAATGATGAGAGTATGAATTTTCATGAAACTCCTGCGCTTTCCAATGTTGTCATTCCGAGCAAAGCGAGGGATCTGCAGTTTTAATGTCGTACGCAGCCGCAGATTCCTCGTCGCTGCACTCCTCGGAATGACAATCGGTAAAAGTCCCGGACCAATGAAGCTTTACAGCAGTCTAGCCGGCTTTTTGGTAGTTTATCGCCTTCAATCCCAGAAATCTCGCCGACCGGCCCAACTCTTCTTCGATCCTTAGCAGCTGATTGTACTTGGCAATGCGGTCGGTGCGGGAAGCCGAGCCGGTTTTGATCTGTCCTGCGCCGGTTGCTACTGCTAAGTCGGCGATGAAGGTGTCTTCGGTTTCGCCCGAGCGATGCGAGATCACCGAGGTGTATCCGTTGCGGCGGGCGAGGTCGACGGCCTCGAGTGTTTCGCTCACGGTGCCGATCTGGTTCAGTTTGATGAGAATCGAATTGGCGATTCCCTTCTCGATGCCACGCCCGAAGATTTCGATATTCGTGACGAAAATGTCGTCCCCGACCAGCTGAATTTTCCCGCCAAGCTCTTTGGTCAGCATCTGCCAGCCGTTCCAGTCATCCTCGGCCAGCCCGTCCTCGAGAGAAACGATGGGATAGTCATTCGCCCACTTTGCCCAGAAGCGAACCATCTCTTCCGAAGTCTTGGCTGACTTATCCGATTTCTTGAAGACGTACTTTCCATTCTGGAAGAACTCGCTCGCGGCGGGATCGAGCGCGATGGCGATTTGCTCGCCAGGCTTGTATCCAGCCTGCTGAATAGCTTCGAGCACCACTTCAACGGCCTCGACGTTTGATTTGAGCGATGGCGCAAAGCCCCCCTCGTCGCCCACAGCCGTGTTGTAGCCGCGTTTCTTGAGCACGCCTTTGAGGGTGTGGAACACCTCTACCCCCCAGCGCAGCGCGTCGGAGAAAGACTTCGCGCCCACTGGCATGACCATGAATTCCTGGAAATCGACATTGTTGTCGGCATGGGCGCCGCCATTGAGGATGTTCATCATAGGAACAGGAAGGGTGTTGGCTCCGGCGCCGCCGAGATAGCGGTAAAGCGGCAGGCCATAGCAGGCCGCAGCCGCCCGGCCGGCCGCCATCGAAACAGCGAGGATTGCATTAGCGCCTAGTCGGCCTTTATTTTCGGTTCCATCGAGATCGATCATTTTTTGATCGAGGCCACGCTGATTGGTGGCATCAGATTTCGCAAGCTCCCGGGCGATGTCGCGGTTGACGTTTTCGACCGCTTTGAGCACGCCCTTGCCGAGATAGCGCTGCTTGTCACCATCTCGCAGTTCGACCGCTTCGTGCTCCCCGGTCGATGCTCCACTGGGCACGATTGCGCGGCCTTTGATTCCATTTTCTAGAATGACTTCCGCTTCCACTGTGGGATTGCCGCGGGAATCGAGCACTTCCCGGGCATGAATGTGGGCGATGTTGGTTGCAGGCATGATTGCGTCCTTATCTGTGAAAAGGGCAATTATAGATCAGGGAATGGAAGGCGTTGGTGACGGGTGAACACGGGCGGTGGTGCAGTCTAGTGTGCCGTGCGCATCAACGCGGCACCCACCAGGATGGCAAGTCCGCAAACTATGTTTACCCCGGACCAGAAGGCGCGTTTAGCCTGCATTCTGCGTAATGCATCGGCCGGTAGGGCGAGCAGAAAGGTTATCGAAAACAAGCCAAAAGCCCCCGTCATCTTGATCGCGAAGTAGAAGAGATAGAGTTGCTGGTGGGTGACGTAAGGATAAACGTGCAACCACTGGATAATGCCAGTAATAGCGACAACTGTGACTCCGGTCCACTTAATGTAGGCGAATCTTCGGATGGCTTGGCCGAGAAAAATTCCGCGCTCGGGCTCAGCCAACATTTGTAACGACGGCAGGAGAACCATGCGGGCGTAAAACAATCCGCCAAGAGACGTGCAAGTGGCCGCGATATGTAGGACGCGATTGATAAGCAAGAGATTCATACAGCTGCGAACCCGATTAGGCGCGAGCCTCCTGTCTGGCCAGACTTCGTCCTCGCAAGAATGTGGTCAGGTAAGTTAGGAAACCGGCGATCGCACCCATCAACCAATAGCGAGCGCGGAACTCGGCGGCAAACTGGCGGAACAAAAGGCTGCTAAGCATGCCCAGAAGCGATCCTGAAACAAGGATCAGGGGCAACATCAGCTTGGAACTTTTCCAACGATCGGGAGAAAAGTGGCTGGCGCCCGCTGCGAAGACTCCACTGAAGGCACCTACCACAAAAACATAAAATGCAAGTCCGGGCGACGGTGGCAGAAAAGCGAGCAGGTACGCCAGTGCGCCGAAAATGAATGGTTCAAGCCAATGTGCGTCGCGACCGTACTTCGGACTTTGTCCCTGCTGCTGAGCGTTCTCTTGGATTTCCCGATCATCGCGGTAGAAATAGGAGAGGAACGCGCCGACGGCTAAGCCGATATAGGCGCCATTGGCCAGCCACAAGATGGGTCTCTGGTGGAGCAAAGCAAACCATCGTTCTCCCAGCCAGATAAGCAGAACACCGCTCAAACCACCCCACAGCGCACCGATCGGCAATCCTCGGTCCATGCGAAGGGGAAAGAAGGCCAACCTCAAGATCATGACTTGTACCACGGCCATCACTAAAGCGATTTTCAGCAAAGGCCAGGGTGGCCCGGAATAGCCGAACGCCAGCGGAACGATGATCGAGAAGCTAATCCAGCCCACCAGGCTGGTGACAAAGCTGGAGGGCCAGGAGCTACGTTGTCCCAACGAATCAAACATCACTTGCCAATCTACGGACATAAGTAAGCCAACTCAACTTACGGAGGTCACAAGGATTCCGGGAACCATACCTAGTATCTTCGCTGATTCTGAGTCTTGGCTCTGATATTGCTCCGTCCATCTCGATGCTCTAATGTCGCAACAGGAATGCTCAGCGCAACCAATACCCTGAAGGTCGGCGACAAGGCACCGGACTTTGTCTTGAATGCTGCCAACCGCAACGAAAAATATTCACTTGCTGAATTAAGAGAAAAAGGGTCAGTAATCGTGGAATTTCTGCGGGGGACCTGGTGACCGAACTGTCGCAAGCGCATGGCTCAGTTTGAGTCCCTCAAGAATGAAATCGAAGAGGCGGGAGCGCAGTTGGTGTTTATCGCGGCGGAGAAGCGGGAAGGATTTTTTAAACCGGCAAAGTATCTTTCGGAACATCCCGTGTCGTTTCCGTTCCTGCTGGATGAGGATCGCTCGGTGACTAAGGCTTATGGACTTCACCACCGCTTCGGCCACGATGCCATCAACATCGCTCACCCGGCGACGCTGATCATCGACAAGAGTGACACTGTGAGGTTCATTTATCGCGGTAAGAACCAGAACGACCGCATTCCGGTCGAGGCAGTTGTAGAAGTCGTGAAGAAACTGCGAGAAGCATAGGCCCTGAGTTTTGAGTGTTGAATTTTGAGTTCTGATTACAGATTGGATGAGGAGATTTCAATGAAGAAGCTTTTGACAATGTTATGCGCGATGTCAATGTCGGTGGCGATGCTGGCACAGAACGTTTCGCTGCCTGCGGGCACAGCTTTGAAAGTCAAGCTGGAAAATAATTTGGCGACTTACTCGAGCAAGCAAGGCGATCCTTTTTCGGGTCGAGTTACCGAGGCGGTAGTGCTCGGCGGAAAGACCGTAGTCCCGGTGGGCGCCACGGTGCAAGGGAGGGTTACGCAGGTCAGCGAACCACGTCGCTATACGGGCAAGCCGACCATCGGGATCTTTCCCGAGACCTTGATCATGCCGAATGGTGAGCGCTTTATGCTGAATGCGACTCTGGTAGACACTAGTGTGCGGCGCGGTACCGATGTCAACAGCGAAGGCCAGTTCAAGGGCAGAGGACATGACGGCAAGGATCTGACCGAAATCGGGATGGGAACCGGTGCGGGCATGGTTGTTGGCGGGCTGGCGGGTGGCGGCAAAGGTTTAGTGATTGGCGGCGCGGTGGGGGCTACCGCGACCGTGGCGCACTGGCTGAGCAAGAAAAATTCTGCGGTGTTGCCGGCCGGGACTGAGTTGGTGATGGAGTTGAGCCGCCCGATGGAGATGAACGCAGCTACGGGCGGACAATAACAGGCACTCTTCGATCAGGCGCGGTCAAAAGGCAGACGCGGCAAGTTCCTGCTCGCTGAGAAGATGCAGCTCGATCCAGCCTTCGAGCGGAAGCGCATCTACCGGCAGACGGTTCTGCCAGAGGCTGAAACGCAGGCGAAGCTTGGTTGCAGGCGGCTGGTTGCCAGTCGCAGCAATCGGCTTTGCCGACAGCCAAGACAGCGGCAATTTGAATTCGAAGTTCCGCGCAAATGCGATTTTGGCTTCCTTACTCTTGTACTGAGAGCCAACTAGCGGCTGTTCATCCGGGGCGCTGACCTGCCAGGTCGTCATTTCGCCGGCGACTATTCGCACATCTAATCGCAAGGTCCGCTGCGGATGCTGCCCATGGGCAGTCCACGATTCCAGGTTGACAACCAGGTCGAAATCCATCTGGGGTAGCTTGTCCGCGAAATCCAGGCGGCCATAGACATTGCTTTCGTCAATTCCCGCGTAGACCGAATCCAGCAAAAACTGCTTGCCGTGCATGGCTCCGGCGCGATGATCTGCCCTATACACCGCCGCTCCCATCCATTCAAAATAACGCACCATGTCTCCGGCTACGCGGGGATGAATATAAGAAGTTTGCGGAATGAATTCCGGGCGGGACGCGGCCGCAGTGATGGGCTGGGCTAGGTAGTCCGGCGGAGTTGCCCCGAGGGCCTGATAAACGTTCGACAGGTGCTTACGGTAAAGCTGATCGAATTCGCTGTCGTTAGCAGAATGATGCTCCGGACCGTACCACCAGTTCCAATCGCTACCTTCTGCAATCAGCAATTCCTGGAAAGCCAGCTTACGCTGGTCCTCACTGGCACGCGCCGCGGCCTGCGAATAGAAGTTACGCGCGTGGTAAAGATAATCCCACGACTTGTTGTCTTCGGGCGCTCCGATCCAGACGTTGAAGTTAGCGTTGATCCAGGAGCCCGGAATCAGCGAAGTAAGCCTGCCAAAATCTTTGTGGCGGCTGATGGCTTCGGAAACGGTGACTGCTTCCACGCCGGGCTCCTCCTGTAGTGCCTCATAGAAGCGGCGCAGGAACTCGCGTCCGGATTGGGGATAATATTCCCACGCATTTTCGCCATCGAGAATGATTGGGATGACAGCATCATGTCCTTTAGCTAGTAGTGGTTGCGCAGCATCCTTGATGTTGCGCATAAGGTGAGCCGCAGCTTCCTGAGCCGGCATCCCGGAGTACACGAATCCGACAAGGTCCGAAATCGTGTGGTCGCGGAAAATAAGATTCATTCTGGTTTTACCGTTTTCGAACTGATGGATGGTATACAGCTTTGCGGCGAGCTGGTCACTCAAGCGACCGGCGCCATCGCGTGCGAAATTGATTTGCAAGCTTCTACCTAGCACGCCTTCATCAGTTGCCATCCATTGCACGCCAAGGCTCTGAGCGATGGCTAAAACGTCTTCGGAGACGCTACCCTCGGAAGGCCAGACGCCGACCGGACGAACTCCGAAGACCTGCTGATGCAAACTAAGACCTCGGATCAACTGCTCGCGAGCATCCTCCGGATGGCGAAAACGGTTTTTTGGAAGCGGCAGGCCGGGACTGGAGATGGCACCCTCATTGGTGTCGCAGACGAGCGGCAGAATGGGGTGATAGAAGGGCGATGTAGAAATCTCAATTGCTCGCTTCTGTGCAGCGGCAGCATGGGCGGGCAGAACCTCGGCCAGGAGCTCGCGCTGGCGGGTAATTACGAACTTCTGGTCCTCGAGCGAGTAGGCGCGTTCCTTTTTCACCAAGGCAGCGACGTCCAGCTCCCGCAGGAAGCATTCATCAAACCACGCGATTTGCGAAAGTACCTGCAGGTCAGTGAAATCCTGCGGCTGAAAATATCGATCAGCGCGCTCGGGAGAATCGCCGGTGCCGCGAAAACGTTCCCACAGTTCGCGGTAACGCGGATAGCGGCCAATCATGTTGACCGGGTTAGCTTGGAAGAGATACTGCAGGGCGAAGCGCCGTTCCTCGGGCGTCAACTCGCGAGCCGGCTTTGAGGCTACCTGCAAAAACGGATCGCGTGCGGTTCCTGCAACATAATCCTGGATCTGGACAATGAGCGAGGGAACGAGGTTGAAAGTTTGATGGACTTCGGGAAACTCATCCAGGATTTTCACCATCCCGTAATAGTCTTTTAGCGCGTGCAGACGAACCCAGGGCAGGCGGTACTCACCCGTGACTAAGTCTTTGTAGAAAGGCTGATGCTGATGCCACAAAATGATGACGCGTAATACAGGCATGACCGAAAAAATCAGTCTAGCACGTCAAATTTAATTCTCCTGCGATTGTGGACAAACCATTGGCCGTAGGCGTCCAAAGTTCTTTCATTTCGGTAAACTAGGACGGTAGGCCAAGAGTTCGTGATGAATACGATTGAAACTATTAATTCTGGTACACGCCCGGACGTCAGCCTGTTTAGTCCCGAGGATTTTTATCTCTTTAACGAAGGCCGTCATTATCGGGCCTACAACAAATTAGGCGCCCACCTGACCAATGCGGGAGACGAGCAAGGCGCATGCTTTAGTGTGTGGGCGCCGAACGCACGAGAGGTCAGCATCATTGGCAGCTTCAATCGTTGGGACCCGTCCGCGCATCCCCTTTACCTGCGAGGAAACTCGGGCATCTGGGAAGGTTTTCTTGCGGGCATAAAGAAAGGCGAGCTTTATAAGTTCCATATTCGCTCTCATCATCACGGACACCTCGCCGATAAAGCCGATCCGTTCGGGATGTGGCATGAAAAGCCGCCCCGTACCGCTTCGGTCGTGTGGGACCTTGATTATCAGTGGTCGGATCATGACTGGATGCAGAAACGCCGTGAGCGCAACTCGCAGCGCAGTCCGATAGCGATTTACGAAGTGCATCTCGGTTCATGGATGCGTGTTCCGGAGGAGCACAACCGCCCGCTCACCTATCGTGAGATGGCGCCGCGGCTGGCGGAGTATGTTCAGCGCATGGGGTTTACCCATGTCGAGTTCCTGCCGGTCATGGAGCATCCGTTTTACGGCTCCTGGGGATATCAGACCACCGGCTACTTCGCGCCCACCGCGCGTTACGGCACACCGCAGGATTTCATGTACCTGGTCGATCACCTGCATCAGCAGGGGATTGGAGTAATTCTCGATTGGGTGCCGTCGCACTTTCCTTCTGACGCACACGGGCTGGCTTATTTTGACGGCACTCATCTATTCGAACATGCCGACAGCCGCAAGGGATTTCATCCCGACTGGAAGACCCACATTTTTAACTACGGGCGCACGGAAGTGCGCAGTTTCCTGCTTTCCAGCGCAATGTTCTGGCTCGACAAATATCATGCGGACGGCCTGCGGGTGGACGCTGTGGCCTCGATGCTCTATTTGGATTATTCGCGCAAGCACGGCGAGTGGCTGGCCAATCAATACGGCGGACGGGAGAATCTGGATGCGATCGAATTCCTGCGCCAGTTCAATCAGGAAGCTTATGGTGAGCACTCCGATATTCAAACCTTCGCCGAGGAATCGACCGCCTGGCCGATGGTTTCCCGCCCCACCTACGTCGGCGGCTTGGGGTTTGGCTTCAAATGGGACATGGGATGGATGCATGACACTTTGGAATACTTCAAACAGGATCCAATCCATCGCAAGTATCACCATAACAAGCTCACCTTCCGAATGCTTTACGGCTTCACGGAAAATTTCGTTCTGCCGCTCTCGCATGATGAGGTCGTGCACGGAAAAGGGTCGCTTATCGGAAAAATGCCTGGTGATGAATGGCAAAGGTTCGCGAACCTGCGCCTTCTATTTGGATACATGTATGCCCAACCGGGCAAGAAGCTATTGTTTATGGGAGGGGAATTCGGGCAAGTTCGTGAATGGGCGCACGACTCGAGCCTGGAGTGGCACGTGTTGCAGTATCCGGTTCACAGCGGCATACAAAAATGGGTTCAGCAGTTGAACCGCGTTTACCGCGAGCAGCCGGCCCTGCACGAGCTTGACAACGATCCTGCCGGTTTCGAGTGGATCGATTGCAACGATAACGCCGCGAGCACGATTTCGCTATTAAGAAAAGGCAGGTCGCCAAATGAGAGAATCATCGTCGTAGGCAACTTTACACCCGTTCCCAGATTGAGTTATCGACTGGGTGTTCCATCCAGGGGATTCTGGCGAGAGTTGCTCAATAGCGACAGTGGAGATTACAACGGCAGCAATATGGGTAATGCGGGAGGTGTTCAAGCCGAGCCGATTCCTGCGCATGGCCGTCCCTATTCGGTCAGTCTTACGCTGCCCCCGCTCGCGGCCCTGTTTCTTAAAGCGGAGGGATGAAATCCCGCATTTGTGAACCGAGCGGAAGTCTCGCAACTGCCGGTAGTGTCCTAATTTGCATTTCAATTTAGGACACCATCCAACTGCCATGACCCTCTCCAAGAATAGGATGTTAGACTAAATTCAGCGCCTGTCATGCGGATTCTCACCCGCTACATACTGCGCGAAGTCACCGGCCACGCTTTGATCGGCGTAGCTGTGTTCACATTCATCCTGTTCACCCGCGACCTGGGGCAAATTCTCGAATTAATCGTTCGCAATAGCGCTCCCCTGCCCAGCGTCGCGGAGGTCTTCCTTTACATCGTGCCCATGACCTTGACCTTCAGCATCCCGGCAGGGGTGTTGGTAGGGATTCTAGTAGGCCTCAGCCGTTTGGCCGCAGACAGCGAAGTCACCGCCATGCGTGCCAGTGGCATGGGGACATGGTCCTTTTTGCGGGTTGTCTCGATCTTTGCGTTCGCTGCCTGGCTGCTCGCCCTGGTGAACGGAGTTTATCTTGCCCCACTTTCCCAACAGGCAATGGCGCGGCTCCAGGATCGCATGAAATCGTCGCAGGCATCCTTCGAAATTCAACCGCGGGTGTTCTACGAAGGATTTCCCCGCCTGGTGTTGTATGTGGAGAACGTTAAAGCGGCGGAAGGAGCAGCCATCTGGAAAGGCGTGTTCATCGCCGATACCAGCACACCCGCCGCTCCACGTATTACCCTCGCGAAGCAGGGCATTCTGATCAGCGAAGAACCAAATACTCTTCATCTTCACCTTACGGATGGTGAAACCCACGAAGCGGACCCCAGCGACCCCAAGCATTATCAGGTTTCCACCTTTGACCAGACAGATCTGCCGATTCTCTTATCGGACAGCGATAGCAACAAAGCACAGGAACCTGCACCGATATCACAGATGTCGACCCGGGAATTGTGGCGGCAAGGATCGATTACAAAAAATCCTATGGCAAGATGGGACCTCATCGAGTTTCATCGTCGCTTTGCGTTGCCCACGTCTTGTCTGGTTCTGGCCTTGGTCGGAGTTCCGTTTGGCTTGTCGTCGAAGAAGGGCGGGAAATCTACCGGTTTCGTTCTGACGATTCTGTTGGTGTTTGCCTATTATTCCGCCTCGCTGGTGGGAGTTTCACTGGCGCGCCAGGGAAAACTATCGCCCGCGCTGGGTGCGTGGATGGCCAATATCATCTTTTTTCTCGCCGGTATGGTCCTGTTATGGCGGGCCGAGCGCAAGCCGCTTGATCTCTCCTGGCTTCGCCATTTGTGGAGCCCGTTCAAGGCAGGATCAAAGGATCTTAAGGCCATTTTCCCGCGCTCGGCCGAAGATGCTTTTCGGCGTGCCGCAGGCCGGCGGCGCGTGTTCAGCGCCCGTTTCCCCACGATTTTGGATGATTACGTACTCCGCGATTTCTTTCTGAACCTCGCCCTGGTCTTATCGGCATTCTTGGTGTTGCTGCTCGTGTTCACGGTTTTCGAGTTGCTCGGCGACATTGTGCGCAATCAAGTTTCCTCTATGGTGGTTGGAGAATACCTGCTGGCCGTCTCCCCCTATTTCTTGTACAACATTGCTCCGCTAGCCATTCTGCTGGCAGTTTTGATTACGCTGGGATTAATGCAACGTTCCAACGAGATGACGGCCATCAAGACCACCGGAATCAGCATTTACCGTGTTATTACCCCAGTGATCCTAGCGTGCGCGATTCTGGCCGCAGGCCTGTTCTTATCCGATCAGCTATATCTGCCTTACGCCAATAAGCGCCAGGACGCATTGCGGAACTTGATCAAAGGCAAGCCCGCGCAAACCTATCTGAATCCTGACCGGAAATGGATTTTCGGGCAGCATTCCAACATTTACTACTATCAGCTGTTCGACTCCGAGCGCGATCAATTTGGCCGGTTGTCGGTTTTTCAATTCGACCCGGCAACCTTTCAGTTAAGGCAAAGAATCTACGCGGAGCGCGCGCGTTGGGAAGAAACCGTGCAGCAATGGGTTTGCACTCAGGGGTGGGAAAGGGATTTTCGCGGTCCGGCTATCGCAAATTTCCGCGGCTTTGCGGTAGCTACCTTCCCGGCGGTCAGCGAGCCTCCGACCTACTTCAAGAAGGAAGTGAAACAATCCTCCGAGATGAATTATCAGGAGTTACGCCGTTATATCCACGATTTGCAGCAGAGCGGATTTGAGGTAGTTCGCTTGCGCGTGCAACTGGAAAAGAAATTTGCCTTTCCCGTGGTGGCCTTGGTCATGGCGATGCTGGCCATTCCATTTGCTCTGCAGGCAGGCAGGCGAAGCACCGTCACCGGCGTGGCTATCGCGGTAGGAATTGCCTTGGCATATTGGACAATTTCGGGCCTGTTCGAAGCCATGGGGAATATCAGCGAGTTGCCGCCGTTCCTCGCAGCGTGGTCACCAGACTTGATTTTCGCGCTGCTGGGCGGCTATCTGATTTTGCGAGTGCCAACGTAGGCTACTGCGCCGCCACGGCCGATGGGTTGCCGCCGTTGATGGTGGTGGCTGTGCCTACGGGAGTCAGAATTCCGCTGGTTGTATTCAAACTAAACTCAGACACCGTGGATGCTCCATTGTTTGCCACGAATACGAAGTCCGTCGGATTAGTCAGGGTGTTGCCTATATTGGAACCGATCGCACCAGAGATGATGACAAAAGAAAATGGATTGAGGCCAGTCGAAACCTCGGGACTACTGAGTGCGGCTAACACACCGCTGCCGGGTGCGTAGGAGTACTCGGAAATCTGACTTGATTGGCGGTCGAGCACGTATAAGAAGTTAAAGCTGGGATCGGCGGCGATGGCGACCGGACCGATTCCGGCGGAGAACGGTGATCCCGCGACTGCGGTTAGAGTACCGTCCGGACTGTTGGGATTGGCACAGCTGGTTACGACTTTGTCGCAGATGGCGAAAGCCGAAACGTTGTTAGATCCGCTGTTGGCCACATACAAAAATGCGCCGCTCGGGACCGTGCCCAACCCGGAAGGCGCGAGGCCAACCGTGTAGGGTGAAGCGGGCAATGCTGTAAGCCCACCCGAAGGGCCGATACGGAAAGCGGAAACCGTATTGGTGAAGTTGTTCGCGACGTAGAGAAAGTTTCCACTGGCACTGACAGCAACCGCCGTCGGCAAAGTGGCAACCGTGGTGCCGGGTTGGATAGTTGTGAATGGCGATCCGGGGACTTCCGTCAAAGTGCTTCCGTTGATCGAGTAAGCCGAAATGCTGCTCGAGCCTTGATTAGCGACAAACAGAAACTTCCCGCCTGGATCAAGCGCCATTCCCATCGGCATGACCCCGGTGTTGCCGGCCGTCGCGTTGGCCGTGCTCAGAGTACCGTCGGCATTAATCGTATATGCGGAAATGGTCCTGGATTCATTGTTGTCCAGGAACAGGACCTTCAGCGAAGGCGTGACCGCGATTGCCAATGGCATGCTGCCGGTGGGTAGCAGATTTCCCACAGCACTCACCGAACCCGAACTCAAGGCTGCTGAGTAGGCCTGAATGGAGGTGTTCCCTTGTGTGGCGAGATATAACACCGCTGAGGTTATCGGCGCACTTGTAACACTCCGTGTGGTGCAGGCCGTCAGCCCACAAAGCGACATCGCAAGCAAAAGTACCCGCAACCAAAAGCTCATCCCCGGTATTTCTCCCAATACTCCCTTGGCGGAAAGTTGTCGCGAAGAGACGCAAAGCCGCAGCTGCAATCTTTTCGGGTTACTTCAATGGTGTATCAGGAATAGTGGGAAAAGAGCAACTAACCAGGTGGTGTTGGCAGTGTTGTTAATTGAATCCCAGCGGTCCACAGGCACGTAGGTGTAGGCCTGGCCTGAGGCATCTGAGAATGCCGCTTCCTGGCATAGGACATTGCTCAGTGGCGATTACCCCGGTGTCTTGACTGCGCTCCAGCCA
>Ga0187778_10001198_pt1 | contig 18244 bp, 14 predicted proteins | sample 1015_Q2_SP5_20_M_FD_132418 | JGI IMG/M metagenome (GOLD analysis project Ga0187778, IMG submission 132418) | Tropical peat soil microbial communities from peatlands in Department of Meta, Colombia - 1015_Q2_SP5_20_MG | ecosystem: Environmental > Terrestrial > Soil > Wetlands > Peat | place...
AGCGCAGGTAGGCGTGGACCACTTCGATGAGGTGCTTGGCGCCGCGGGCGCGGCCCCGGTCACGGTCGCGCGCCGGATCTGACACGTGCATGCGGATATGGTCCTCGAGCAGCTCCGCCATCAAGCCGTTGGCCGCACCCCGTGCCGACACGATAAGCTGCATCACGCGGGCACAGTCGGCATTGCGCTGCAGGGCGCGCTCGATGGCATCGACCTGGCCACGCAGTCGCCGTACGCGCTGCAGCAGTCGGGTCTTCTCCTGAATCGTGTGTCCCACGGGATCTGGCCTCCGGCAAACTATAGGGTAGGGGGTATAGTATATACTGTTGGCCGTCCATGCAGGGAAAGCGATCCCGAGATGAGCAGGCCTATGCGCCCGGCGCGCGGTGGCTGCGCCTCTTGCTGGCAGGGTCCCTGCTCTGGCAGGCGCCCGCTGCTCCGCTCGTCGCGGCGGAAGCCGCAGTCGAGCAGAACGGCGCCGCGGGGGCTGCGGATAGCGCTGCCCCCGGCCCAGAGAGCCGCTGGCCGCTGCTCCTCGGGCTGCAATACACGTTGATGGACCAGCAGCAGACGGCGCTCCTGTCACCCTACCAGAGCAACCTCAGCCTCCTTCCCCAGGGTGACCGGCAGAGCACCAATACCATCGGCGCCTACAGCGGCTGGGCCCCCCTGTCCTGGGGCCAGCTGTACCTCGACGTCGAGAAATTCATGGGCGCCGGGGTGAGCGGCGGCACGGGCGTCGGCGGGCTCACCAACGGCGACGTGGTGCGCGCGGGCACGCAGGGGCTGAAGAAGGAGTTCTACATCGCGCGCCTCTACGCGCGCTTCATGCTGCCGCTCGGCTCGGCGACCACCACGGTGACGCGGGGCCAGGATCAGATCCCCGGGACTGAAGCCACGCAGCGGCTGGAGCTGAAGGTCGGATGGTTGTCGGTCACAGACGACTTCGACAGGAACCGCTACGCCGGTTCGACGCGCACCGAGTTCATGAACTGGTCGCTGTGGCAGAACACCGCCTTCGACTATGCCGCGGACACGCGCGGCTACACCGACGGTTTCATGCTCGGCTACATCAGCCCTGCATGGTCGCTGCGCTACGGCATGTACCGCATGCCGGTGCAAGCCAATGGTCAGACCCTCGAGACGCTCGCGCGGGCGCGCGAGCAGGATCTCGAGCTGACGCTGTCGCCGAGGAGTGTCAGCACGATCGTGCGACTGCTCGCCTACTACAATGTCGGCAACATGGGCAACTACGAGGAGGCGCTGGCGATCGCGGCCGAGAGCGGTGGCATTCCCAGCATCGCCGCCAACAATCAGCCCGGTCGGCACAAGGTCGGGTTCGGCGTCAATCTCGAGCAGCCGCTCGCCGACGGCGGCGACAGTGGGCTGTTCACGCGCCTCGGCTGGAACGACGGCAAGACGGAGGATTTCGTCTTCACCGAGGTCGACCGGGTAGTGAGCTTCGGCGGCCAGCTCTCGGGCGTGCACTGGCGGCGCAGCAACGATCGGCTCGGTCTCGCCGCCACCGTCGAAGGCATCTCCGGCCCGCACCGCGACTACCTGGCCGCTGGGGGCATGGGGTTTGTGCTCGGGGACGGGCGGCTCAACTACGGCTACGAGCAGATCTTCGAGACCTACTACAACGCGCAATGGTCGTGGTCAGTCGCGCACTCGGTACTGCGGCTCGAGCTCACCCCTGACTTCCAGTACATGCAGAATCCCGGGTACAACCGCGACCGCGGCCCGGTACGCTTCTACGCACTGCGTGTGCACCTCGAGTACTGACGCGCTTTTAGGGCTGCCTCACCTGCGCGAACAGTACGCGGTAAAGAACCCCGGCGAGTCCCGCGCCGGCGAGCGGTGCCACCCAGAAGTGCCACAGCTGCGCGAGTGCCCAGCCGCCCACGATGAGCGCCGGGCCGTCGGACTGCCGGCCGGACAGCGCGGCGTAAACGATAGCGGAAGGCTCAGGCGCGCGGCCAGACGACCGGGCAGGAGGCAACGGCGGACTTCACCGCGTGGAAGCCGCTGACGTCCGTATCGGACGGCTTCCGACGCGGGAAGTTCGTGCAAGCGAGACCAGCGGCTATCTAAGAACATGACACGCGTCGCGGCAACGTGTCGGTATTTTGCGTCGTGAATGTCAGCGTCAGCTGACGCGCGCGAAATCGATGAACCCCCGCTGAACGTCCGTGTGGACCAACCGCACGCTCACTGCGTCGCCGACATCGAGACCCGCGCCGTCCTTTACCAGCCGCCCTTCGGCCAGGGGCTGTGCGATGCGCACCCAGGTGCCCGCGTCGGTTACGCCGGTGACGATGGCTGCAAACTGTTGGCCCACGCGCGCTTGCAGCAGCATGGCGGCGGCCGACTTCCGCACCTGGCGCTCGACGCGCGCCGCGTTACGTTCCTGCTCGGTACAGTGCGCCGCGAGCGCACGCAGCTCGTCGTCGCTGTATGGAGCCGCCGCACCGTGGAGCGCCGCTTTCAGCAGGCGCTGGGTAATCACATCCGGAAAGCGGCGATTGGGCGCGGTGCCGTGAGTGTAGTCGTCGACCGCCAGCCCGAAATGACCTTCGGCGGACTGCCCGGCGCGCTTGAACACGTACTCGCCGGCGCCGAGCAGCTTCACGATCGCGAGCGACAGGTCGGGAAACTGTGCCGGCGCGGCCTGCTGACGCCTGACCAGAAAGGCGCTCAGGGCCGGCGCGTCGGCCGTGGCCGGCAGGCTCTCGCCGCAGCGCTTCGCCAGCTCGACGATGCGGTTCCAGCGCTCGGGTTTGCGCAGCACACGGCGCAGCGACGAGCGCCCCCTGCTTTCAAGGAACTGCGCCACCACGCCGTTGGCCGCGATCATGAAGTATTCGATCAGCTCCTTGGCGCGATTGGCCTCGTCGGGCCTGAGGTCAACGAGCGTGGTGCCCATGTAGACGGCCTGGGCTTCGAGAGTGGTGAGGCCGAGCGCGCCCTGCTCGCGACGCACCCGCTTGAGGGCTTGCGCCACACCGTCCTGGATCTGCAGCTGCCGCTTCATGCCCGCAACCGCCGCCAGGCGCGCGGGCGGGCCATCCTTGCCATCGAGCCATGCCGCGACAGCGTCGTAGGCGAGCTTGGCGCGGTTGACCACCAGCGCGCGGTACACGTCCGCACCGCTCACCCTGCCAGCGTGTGTAACCGTCATGTCGATGACCAGGCTGAGGCGCTCACGGTCCTCCGCGAGACAGGTGAGATCGGTCGACAGTCGCTCCGGCAGCATCGGGAAGGTCTGGGCGGCGGTGTACACCGAGGTGGTGTTGGCACGCGCGTGCGCGTCGATGGGCGAATCCCGCTCGATGGTGGCATCGACGTCGGCGATGGCCACCAGGATGCGCACCGCTCCGCCCGCGAGCGGCACGGCCACCGACAGCTGGTCGAGATCGCGTGAGTCATCGTTGTCGATGGAGCACCACAGAAGCGAGCGCAAATCGCGAACCGCGGGCGCGCGCTCCATCGCCGGCCCGGTGATGGCGCTCAGTTGCTTGGTCGCAGCCGCCGGCAGGTCCGGCTCGAGGCCGTGCTCGAGCATGGCACGGCGCGCGATGCTCGGCAGATCGTTCGCCTGTGCCGCATCCAGTGGCATCGCAGGATGATAACAAGCGCGCGCATGGCGCGCGCCTGCCGTCAGTCGCCGCGGCAAAGGTGCAGGGCACCGCGGATTCCTCCGCGGTGCCCTCCTTTCTCCAAGCCAGGCGTCCTTCCCTGGTTCGCTTGTCGCCTGATTACATGTTCGGCATGGTGCCGGTGTAGTACGCGAGCACGTATGCCTTGAGCGTCCCGGTAGTTGCCGGCGGCACCGGCGCCTGCGGCACGCTCCACACCTTCACGATCGCCCCGGCGGTGAGCGCCGCCTGCAGCGTAGCCAGCCCATCGCCGTCCCCGGAGATGTTGAGCGGCGTGATGCTCACCATGCCATCCGAGCGATTGACCTGGTAGACGAGCGTCGCCGAGCCGGTGTTGGTATCGAGATTCACCGTTACCGGCAGCGTGGCGCCGAGCACCGTGATGGCGAAGCTGGTGCCGGTAAGCGCGGTGGTCACCGTAGCAAGCGGCAGCGGCGTCGGCACCAGCACCGCGTCGTTGAGGTACCAGCCCGAGGTGCCGTCACCGCTGATGCCGTCACCCCAGCGCGCATCGCTCACGCCCCAGGCGACCACGTTGCCGAGACTCCCGCCGAGATCGACCGCACCGTTGGTGACGCCGATGAAGTCGCTCACCGCGCTCGCGCCGAAGTCGACCAGCGTCGGGAAGGTGAAGTCCCACCACTTGAAGCCCGTGATCTGCGTGGTCAGCCCGTTCGACTGATAGACGCCGTTGTCGGCGTTGTCCGAGATGTAGGGCAGCGTCAGCGTGTAGTTGTCGTCCAGGGCGAGGTACTGCGAGGTGTACTTGAACCCCGTGCTGTCGGCATTCGAGATCTCGCCACCGAAAGCCGCGGTCTCGATGTCGATGCTGCTCGCCACCATCGGCACCTGCAGCGGGTTCATCGAGCCCACGTGTACCTTGAAACCGCGCACCAGGTTGCCGAGGAACCCGGTGCCCTCGCCAATGGCAGTTGCATCGGCCAGCGCGTTCGCCGGGGTGCGGAAGAAGAACTGCGTGCTCGCGTCGATCGCGACCGGCACCGGGATGCCGTCCTCGTTGGTCACGGTGAGTGTCGCGGCGGTGGTGTTGACGTTCAGCACGTGCCCTTCAGGGCTCAGCCACACCTTGTTGAAATCGCTGCTCACCCACACGCGCACCGCGGTCAGGGTGCCGTCCGTCTGGTAGCGCGCGGCGACTCGCACGAAGCGGTTGTTGAGTCCGCTCTCGCCGCCGAAGTTGTTGACCACGGTGCGGCTGCTGGCGTCGAGATCGTACACGATCGTGCCGTTCACGCTGTCGGCGTCGATGGTGAGCGCGATGCTGCTCGTGGTCTCGGTCTCCGGGTGCGTGGCCGGGTAGACCGGGAAGTCCTTGTCGATGGTGATCGCGGCGGAAGTCACGCCGGTCACGGTTCCATAGGTGTGGCGCAGCAGCAGCGCCGCGATATCGTGCACCGGGCGATGGCGCACCGGGCCGTCGAAGTTCACCGCAAACACCGTGGCGCCGTCGGCTGCCGGTGGCGTGTGCGCGACGATGAACGCCGGATGCCCGAGATCGAACTCGACATCGAGCGCGACGTTAGTCTGGCCGGCGGCCACGCTCAGGTTGTTCGCGAAATTGACGTCCACGGCGACCGTGCGGCTGCCGCTCGCGCCCTGCGCGCCCTGAATCTGGATCTGATCCGCCGGGATGCTGGTGCCGCCGGCGACCGGGAAGCCGCTCTCGGGATTGTTTGCCACGGTGAGCAGCACGTCACCCGGGTTCGCGGCGATCGTGAGCAGCGCGCCGCTGTAGGTGCCGGGCGGGACGCTGACGTTACCGAGGAGCTCACCGAGCTGATCGAGCTGCACCAGGTTGACATAAGGAGCCTGCGCCGGAGCGCTCCATACGGTGACCGCGCTGCCGCCGCCTGCAGGAATGAGCGCAATGCTCAGGACCTGGACGCCCACGCAGGCCCAGTCATCCGAGGCTGCGTCGCTGATGGTAAACGGCATTACGGCGTTCTGCGCCGCGGGTGTCGACGCGGAAGCACTGCTGCCACCGCCACCACCGCAGGCCGCCAGTGCGCCGGTGAGACCCGCAATCACTGCGCCGTAAATCGCCCGTCGCAACATAATGCGCTGCATATCGAATCCCTCTGTTGGTTCGCCACGGCCTCCGCCGCAGCTGTCGAGCGTATAGCGGGCCAGCTTGGCGTTGGTTGACCTAGTGGCGCGTGGAAATGTGCCGGTTGTCGCCGTGGGACGACGAAGAAGGATCTGTTGGTTTTGCAGCTAGACGCCGTGCCGTATGAAGTTGGTCACGTACCGCTTGGCCTGCTCGCACGAGTGCGTCAGATCGAGTCCACGCGCGAGGCCCGCGGCGATCGCCGACGACAGCGTGCAGCCGGTGCCGCGGCGCACCGCGCTGCTGCGCGGCGCCGTCAGGCGCCGTGGGTCACCGCCGCCCGTCAATAACAGGTCGATGGCGAGCGCGCCGCCGCCGTGTCCGCCCTTGAGCAGCACCGCCTGCGGTCCAAACGCGAGCAGCATGCGTCCCTGACGCAGCAGCTCCGCCTCGCCCCGGGCAGCGCTCTCACCGAGCAGCGCCGCGGCTTCGGGAATGTTGGGTGTCAGGAGCGTCACCCGCGGCAGCAGTACCTGGCGCAGTGCCTCGCGTCCTGAAGGATCGAGGAGTTCTCCGCCCGCGCTCGCCGCCAGCACCGGATCGAGTACCAGCGGCACTGCAGCACGCGGCGGGAGACTCTCGGCGACCGCCATTACCGCAGCAGCCGTGCCCAGCATGCCGATCTTGACGGCGCCGACGCGGCCGGTGGCGAGTGCCGCGGTAATCTGCGCGCGCACGATGTCGGGGGGTAGCGGGTGCACGGCCAGCACCTGCGCATCGGTCTGGGCCGTCACCGCGGTGAGTGCGCAAAGCACGCCGATACCGAGCCGCTCGAGCGTAGCCACGTCGCGCGTCAGTCCCGCACCGCCGCTCGAATCCGATCCGGCGATGACGAGGACTGCGGTCACTCGCCCATCGCGATGAGTGCAACGTTCGCGTGGCCGCGACTCTGCAGCGCGCGCGCCGCGCGCCAGGCGCGCACCCCGGTACGACAACACAGCACGATGCGCGGCCCCTCGGGGAGCTTAAGCGCGCTGCGCTCGAGCGCCTCGACGCCGACGCGCAGCGCGCTGGCGAATGGCGATACGGGCGTCTCGGCAAGACTGCGCAGGTCGATGACGACGTCGTCGGCGCGCACCTGGGACGGTGCGATGAAAGCGAGCGGCATTCCTTCGGGCTCGCGCGCCGCAGCGAACGAGAAACCGCCCATGTGCATGGTGCGGAAGTCGACCGACAGCAGCCGCCCGCGCACCGGCGGTTGCCAGTCGAGCAGCACCGCGAGCACCAGGTGCGCCTGCAGCGTGCCGATGACGCCAACGGCGGTGCCGAGGACGCCCGCCTCGGCGCAACTGCCGGCCGCGCGCGGCATGTCGGGGAACACCGCGCGGTAGCTCGGCGCGCCACCGCAGAAGACGCCGACGTAGCCTGCGAGAGCGAGCACCGAGGCGCTGACCAGCGGTCTGTTGCCCTCACGGCACGCGTCGCTCAGCGCATAGGTCACCGCGAAGCTGTCGGCGGCGTCGACTACCACGTCCGCCGCCGCCACGAGCGAGGGCGCGTTGGCAGCGGTGAGGCGCTCGGTGAACGCCTCGACTTGTACGCCGGGGTTCATCGCGATGAGCGCGCGGCGCGCGGCGGGCGCCTTGCGGTCACCGAGGTCGCTCATGCGGTAGAGCGGCTGGCGGTGCAGGTTCGACTCCTCCACCCGATCGTGATCGACGACCACCAGCCGCCCTACGCCCGCTGCCGCGAGGTAGGGCAGCACGGCGCAGCCGAGGCCGCCTGCGCCCACGACCAGCACGGTCGCGGCACCGAGGCGCGTCTGACCCTGCTCCGCCACCTCGGCGAGGATGCTCTGACGCGCGTAGCGATCGCTCATCGGTGGTTCCTCCTTAGGCCGCTACAGCCGCGGCGAGCCACTGCCGCATGCGAGTCTCAGGGTGCGCGGCGCGTACGATGTCGGTGACTACTGCGGCGACGTCAGCGCCGGCGGCAAACACGCCGGGCAGCCGCTCGAGCGTCAGTCCGCCGATCGCCACCAGCGGCACGCTGCCGACGCGGCGCTTCCACTCGCCGATGCGTGGCAATCCCTGCGGGGGGAAGGCCATCACCTTCAGCAGCGTCGGATAGATCGGCCCGAGTGCCACGTAGTCGGGCGCGAGCGCGAGCGCGCGCTCGAGCTCGCACTCATCGTGCGTGCTGACCCCGAGGCGCACACCCGCACGGCGCAATGCGCCGACATCGGCACCATCGAGATCGCCCTGTCCGAGGTGCACGAAGTCGCATCCCGCTCGCAGCGCCAGCTGCCAGTGATCGTTGACGACGAGCTGCGCACCGCTTGCGGCGCAACAGGCCTGCGCCTCGCGTATCTGCCCGAGGAGTGACGCTTGCGGCTGTTCCTTGATGCGCAGCTGCACCAGGCGCACGCCGAGGGCGGTGAGGCGCCGTACCCACGCGGCACTGTCGACGATCGGGTAGACCCGCGGCAGGCTCATCCGCGGAACGCTGTGCCGATCACGGGCGTTGAGGGCTCGGCGAGATCCCGGGGCTCGATCGGTCCGGCGAGGCGTGCGGCCAGTCCCGCCTCCACCGCCTGGGCGAATGCCGCGGCCATCTGCACGGGGTCGCGCGCCTGGGCGACCGCGGTGTTGATGAGCACCGCATCGAAGCCCAATTCGAGTGCCTGCGCGGCATGCGACGGCACGCCGAGGCCGGCATCGATGATGAGCGGCACCCCAGGGAAGTGCGCGCGCAGCGCCTTGAGTCCGGAGAGGTTGTTGAGTCCGCGCCCCGAGCCGATCGGCGCGCCCCAGGGCATCAGTACCCCGCAGCCGGCCGTGAGCAGCCGGTCTGCGACCACAAGGTCCTCCGTGGTGTACGGAAAGACCTCGAAGCCCTCGGCGCACAGGATACGCGCCGCCTCGGTGAGGCCGAAGACGTCGGGTTGCAGTGTGTCGTCCTCACCGATGACCTCGAGCTTGATCCACGACGTGCCGAAGACCTCGCGTGCCATGTGCGCCGTCGTCACGGCCTCCTTGACCGAGTGACACCCCGCGGTATTCGGCAGCACCAGCACGCCGAGCTCGCGGATGAGCCCCCAGAAGCCCTGGCCGGCGCGCTCGCCACTCGACTCGCGCCGCAGCGACACGGTTACGACTTCGGCACGGGCCGCGCGCACCGCTTGGGCGAGCAGCGCCGGCGACGGATAGCGTGCCGTGCCGAGCAGCAGGCGTGAGTTCAGCGAAGACTGATAAAGGTGCAGCATTTCAGCCCCCCTGCATCGGTGCGAGCACTTCGACGCGATCGCCCTCGGCAAGTGCGAGATCCGCCCGAGCGCTTGCGGCGACGAACTCGCCGTTCACCGCGGTCGCTACGACGCGCTCGCCGTAGCCGAGCTCCTCGAGCACGGTGGCGAGCTGTAGGCCGGCGATCTCACGCCAGGCGCCGTTGACGAGGATCCTCATCCATCACCTCCGGGAAATGAGCCCCCGCGAGCAGCACTTGCGCGGCGCGGCGTGCGAGCGCAGGTGCCAGCAGGAACCCGTGTCGATAGAGGCCATTCACGTACAGCGTCTCGCCCTCGCGGCGCAGGCGCGGCAGGTTGTCGGGAAAGGCCGCGCGTACCCCGGTGCCTATCTCGACGATCTGCGCCTCACCAAAGGCCGGGTGCAGTGCGTAAGCCGACGACAGCAGCTCGAGCATCGAGCGCACGCTGACGCGCTCGCCGTCATCGCTTTCGATCATGGTGGCGCCCACCATGAAGAGGCCCTCGCCCCGCGGCACGACGTACACGGGGAAGCGCGGGTGCAGCAGACGGACCGGCCGTGCGAGGGAGAGGTCCGCAAGGCGCAGCACCAGCATCTCGCCCTTCACCCCGCGGAGCCCCGCGAGCCGCGCACGCGCCGCAAGACCGGTGCAGTCGATGATGTGACGCCCACGCGGCATGCCGGCGGAGGCCTCGACCCCGAAGCGCAGCTCGGCGCCGAGCTCGCGCAGGCGGGCGGCGAGCGCGGCGAGCGCGGCGCGCGGGTCGAGGTGCGCCTCGTCGCGAAAATGCAGCCCGCGGGCGAAACGCCCGCCGAGGTCTGGTTCGAGCGCGGCGATGGACTCGGCGCTCAGCCACTCAAAGCGCGTCGTGCGGCGCGCAAACTGGGTGAGCTCGGCCGCGTCGCGTCCATGAGCCACGAGCAGCGTGCCGTTGACGATGGTGGCCGGAAAGCGCGCGCGCCACCAGGCGAGGCTCTCTTCCCCGAGGCGCGCGATCAGCGGCCCCGAGTTCTCCTGCTCGCACCAGGGGGCGAGCATGCCGCCGGCGAAGGAGGAGCAGCCCGCGCCGGGGTGCGTGGCACGCTCGAGCACCTCGACCTGGACGCCGCGCTCGGCAAGCTCGAGCGCGCAGGCAAGCCCCGCGACTCCGGCGCCGATGACGCTCACTTGCACGGCTTCAGCGCTCCACGGGTGGTGGCGGCACAGGCGGGTCGGGCGCCGGAACATAGAGCTCACCGCCTGCGGCGCGGAACTTCGCAGCCATCTGCGCAAGTCCGGCAGCGCGCGCCTCCTCGCGCACCTCGTGCGAGATGCGCATGGAGCAGAACTTCGGCCCGCACATCGAGCAGAAGTGCGCCACCTTGTGGCCCTCCTTCGGCAGCGTCGCGTCGTGAAAGGCGCAGGCGGTGTCCGGATCGAGCGAGAGATTGAACTGGTCCTGCCAGCGGAAGTCGAACCGCGCCCGCGACAGCGCATCATCACGCGCGCGCGCTCCCGGGTGTCCCTTGGCGAGATCGGCGGCGTGAGCGGCGATCCTGTAGGTGATGACGCCGGTCTTGACGTCGTTGCGGTCCGGGAGACCGAGGTGCTCCTTCGGCGTTACGTAGCAGAGCATGGCGGTACCGAACCAGCCGATCATGGCAGCACCGATCGCCGAGGTGATGTGGTCGTAACCCGGCGCGATGTCCGTCGTCAAGGGTCCGAGCGTGTAGAAGGGCGCCTCGCCGCAGGTGGCGAGCTGCTTGTCCATGTTGTCCTTGATCTTGTGCATCGGCACGTGTCCCGGTCCCTCGATCATCACCTGACAGTCGTGCCGCCAGGCGACGCGCGTCAACTCCCCGAGCGTCTCGAGCTCGGCGAACTGCGCCGCGTCGTTGGCGTCGGCGATCGAGCCGGGCCGCAGGCCATCACCCAGCGAGAAACTCACGTCGTAGGCGCGGCAGACAGCGCAGATCTCCTCGAAGTGCTCGTAGAGGAAGCTCTCCCGGTGATGCGCCAGGCACCACTTCGCCATGATCGAGCCCCCGCGCGAGACGATGCCGGTGACGCGGCCCACGGTGAGCGGCACGTAGGCAAGCCGTACTCCGGCATGGATGGTGAAGTAGTCGACGCCCTGCTCGGCCTGCTCGATGAGGGTGTCGCGGAAGACCTCCCAGCTCAAGTCCTCGGCCACGCCGCCGACTTTCTCGAGCGCCTGGTAGATCGGCACCGTGCCGATCGGCACCGGGGAGTTACGCAGGATCCACTCGCGGATGGTGTGGATGTTGCGGCCGGTGGACAGGTCCATGACCGTGTCCGCCCCCCAGCGGATGGCCCACACCATCTTATCGACCTCCTCCGCCGTCGAGGAGGTGACCGCCGAGTTGCCGATGTTGGCATTGATCTTCACCAGGAAATTGCGGCCGATGATCATCGGCTCGGACTCGGGGTGATTGACGTTCGCCGGGATGATCGCGCGTCCTGCGGCCACCTCGGCACGCACGAACTCGGGCGTCACGAGCTCGGGAATGCGCGCACCCCAGGCGTTGCCGTCGCGCACGCCGGCGCTCTGTACCTCCCGCCCGACGTTCTCGCGGATCGCCACGTATTCCATCTCGGGCGTGATGATGCCGGCACGCGCATAAGCGAGCTGCGTGACCGCCGCTGCCCCGCGCGCTCGCAGCGGTGCGCGGCGCACCGGGAACTCCGGCGCCGCCTTGCCTCCGGAGACGAGTCCATTGTCGAGCGGCTGCACGCGCCGTCCGGGGTACGCTTCGGTGTCGTCCCGCGCGCCGATCCAGGCTGCACGCGTGCGTGGCAGCCCCTGCGTGATGTCGATCGTCACGCCGGGGTCGGTGTAGGGGCCGGAGGAGTCATACACGGTGAGCGGCGGCTCACCGGCGGACGGATTGAGCGCGATCTCGCGCATCGGCACGCGCAGCCCCGCGTACAGCTTTCCTGGCCTGTGGATCTTGCGCGAGGCGGGCAATGACTCGGAAACGACTTGCATGAGTTGCGCATTCATCGGACGCTCCTGGTGCGAAGACCGCAGAAGATCCGGCAGATGCTGTACGCGGAAGAAACGATCGGCGCCTGGAGATGCGCCCGCCTGGACAGATCACTTTCCTACGCCAGCATTAACTGGATCAGGTTCGAAGGGTCGCCACGCGCGCTCCCCGAGCGCCGATGGCCTCTCAGCCCCCTGCCGGGGCTCCCCTAGCAACGCGCACGAACCTAGTACGAGCGGCGACGGCGGTCAATAGCCCGCACCCGCGTGGCTGCGCCGTGGCGCAATGCCGGTGGTCGGCGGCGACCTATGCCTGTGCTGCTAAGCTTAATCAGCGACACGCAGTAAGATTCCCCGCATGAAGAGCCTCATTATCGAAGATGAGCCGGACACCGCGGCGTACATCTGCAACGGCTTGAGGGAGGCGGGACACGCCGTGACGCATTGCGACAACGGTCTCGACGGCCTGCACCTGGCGCTCAACGGCTCCTGGGACCTCATCGTGATCGACCGGCTGCTGCCCGGCGGGGTCGACGGCCTCGCGATCGTCGGCAAGCTGCGCGAGTTGCAGAAGGCGACGCCAGTGCTGATCGTGAGCGCCCTGACCAGCACCGACGAGCGCGTGCGCGGCCTGCGCAGCGGCGGCGACGACTACATCTCGAAGCCCTTTGCCTTCTCGGAACTCCTGGCGCGGGTCGAGGCGTTGCTGCGTCGCTCCCACCCCGGGCAGAGCAGCACTCAGCTGCAGGTTGCCGATCTGACGCTCGATATGCGTACGTTTCAGGTAGTCCGTGGTACAACGCCGATCGCCCTGCAGCCACGGGAGCTGCGGCTACTCGCCTACCTGATGCGCCACGAGGGCCAAGTCGTGACGCGTACCATGCTTCTCGAGGGAGTCTGGGACTGTCACTTCGATCCGCAGACCAACGTCATCGACGTCCAGATCAGCCGCCTGCGCAGCAAAGTGGACCGCGGCTTCTCGCCCGCACTGATCCACACCATCCGCGGCGTCGGGTATCTGCTCGGTGAGCGCGCCTAGAGCCACTGCTGCGCCCCGCGGCCATCCGCTCGGCGGGTTTGGCCTCAACAGTTCCATCGCCACGCGCCTGGCCCTGGGAAACGGCGCACTGCTGGTGGCCTTGATGCTCGTGACCTCCGCGGTGTTCTACTTCGGAACGGTGGGTGTGCTCGACCGCGCCATCGACAGCAAGATCGTCTCGATCTCCAATCGGCTGATCAGCACCTACGGATCGCGGCCGCCCGGCGATCTCGCCCGGGAAATCAACCTGGAGCTGACCGACGGCATCGACAGCGACACCGAGATTTTCCTGGTGATCACGCCCGAGGGGCGGCCCTTGGTCGGTAACCTGTCGCGCTGGCCGCCCGCTGACACGCCCATGGGGCAGCTCCTCAACCGCGAGGTGGTCCGCAGTGGCAGGCCCTCGTCAGCGCGTTTGCTCGTGAAGCCGCTGCCTGACGGTGGACGGCTCTACATCGGTCGCGACCTGAGTGAGCAGCGCTCGATCCGCACCCTGGTGCTGCAGGCGCTGGAGGCGGCCGCCGCGGTCTCGCTGGTGCTGGTGGTTATCGGCGCCTGGCTGTTCCGTCATCAGCTCGAACGGCGGATCGGCCGCATCCGCCGCACGGCCCGCGAGATCGAAGCGGGCAACCTCGATCGGCGTATCGCCATCCAGGGGAACGATGAGTTTGCGCGCCTCGGGGTCGACATCAACCGCATGCTCGACCGCATCGAGCAGCTGATGCACGGCGTGAAGCACGTCTCGAACGCCATCGCGCACGATCTGCGTACGCCGCTCGGACGCGTGCGCGCCGGGCTCGACGCTGCGCTGACGAGGCACGCCGGGGCGCCCGCTCTGGCCGACGCCGCACGCACGGCAGTCGAGGGCATCGACGATCTGATCGTTCTGCTCAACAAGCTGCTGCAGATCGCCGAGGCGGAGTCGGGCATGCGCACCGAGTCCTTTAAGGTCGTTGACCTCAACCGGATCATCCACGACATGGTCGAGCTGTACGATGCGGCTGCCGAGACCGCCGCTGTGCAGCTGTCGGTTGCGGGAGGGGGACCGGTGTGGGCGAGCGGCGACCACGACCTCCTGGCGAGTGCTGTTGCGAGCCTCATCGACAACGCCATCAAATATGCGGGGTCCGGCTCGCGTGTCGAGCTCACCGCGCGTTCGGACGCGCGCGGGGTCGCCATCGTGGTGCGCGACAACGGTCCAGGCGTTCCTGCCGCGGAGCTGCCAAGACTCACCGAACGCTTCTACCGCATGGACCGTGCGCGCAGTCAGCCCGGTAACGGCCTCGGCCTTGCGATCGTCTCGGCGATCGCGACGCTGCACGGTGGAGAGCTGCAACTCACCGACGCCGCACCGGGCCTGCGTGCCACGATCCTGCTGCGCGCTGCCCCCCCGGTGCGCCCGGAAGCGGTGCCGGCGCCCGCGCGACCGTCGCTGTCCGTCGCCAACCTTTCCAATCCGTAATCCCCGCGAAAGGCGCCGGTAAGCTCCGCACGCGCAGCATAGAGCCTTCGGTCCTGCGGATCTGTCGGTCCGCGTGAGGAGCTGTCATGCCCTGCAAAGTCGCCGGGGCGCTGCCCCACCTGTCGCTTGCCGCTCTGCTGCTCGCGGCCGCGACCGCTCTGACGGGTTGCGCGGTGGGTCCCAATTTCCGCAAACCCGGGGCACCGGCTGATGCGGGCTATACGACTGCGCCATTGCCAGCCGCGACCAGCGCCGCCGATACCCCGGGCGGCGCCGCCCAGCATTTCCTCACGGGCCAGGACGTCGCGTTCAACTGGTGGGAGGGGTTTGACTGTCCGGCGTTGAACTCGCTCGTCGCGCAGGCCTTGGCCGCCAACCCCACCGTCGTCGCTGCTCAGGCCGCGCTGCGTCAGGCCCAGGAGCTTGTCTACGCGCAGCGCGGTTATTTCTACCCGAGCGTCGCGGCCGACTACGCTTTCGAGCGGCAGAAAGCCGCAGGCAACATTGCCGCCTCCACGGCCCCGGGGGTGCAGGGCAATGGCCAGATCATTGTTCCGAGCGGGCCGGCCCAACCCCTCATTTTCAACTTCCACACGGCTGAGTTGACGGTGGGCTTCACGCCGGATGTCTTCGGCGGCAACCGCCGCAAAGTCGAATCGCTCACCGCCCAGGCGCAGACCGCACGCTTCGAGCTCGAGGCGACCTATGTGACGCTCGCCGCAAATACCGTTGCCGCGGCCATCCAGGAGGCCTCGATCCGCGCGCAGATCGCCGCGACCGAGGCGATCATCGACGACGACGAGAAGGCGCTCGCGGTCATGCGCGACAAGTACCGGCACGGCTACGCCACGGGTGTAGACCTCGCGGCCCAGGAGGCGCTGCTCGCTCAGGCCCGGGCGCTGCTGCCGCCGCTGGCGAAGCAGCTCGAGCAGACGCGCGATCTGCTGCGCGCGCTCGCCGGGAAGCTCCCCAACCAAGAGCTCACGCAGACCTTCGAGCTCGCCTCGCTCAAGCTCCCGCAGAATCTGCCGGTGAGCCTGCCGGCGAAAGTCATCGAGCAGCGCCCCGACGTGCGGGCCGCCGAAGAGCAGATGCGCTCGGCCAACGCGCAGGTCGGCGTCGCGCTCGCCGCCATGCTGCCGCAGTTCTCGATCACCGGCGCAGTGGGAGGCACGGCGAACGAGTTCGCCTGGATGTTCCGCGACGGTGGACCGTTCTGGAACCTGATCGCCGGGGTATCGCAACCGCTGTTTGCGGGTGGCACGCTGCTGCATACCAAGCGGGCTGCGGATCAGGCGCTGCTGCAGGCGGCCGCGCAGTACCAGCAGACGGTGCTCACGGCCTACCAGAACGTGGCCGATACGCTGCACGCGATACTCGCGGATGCCGATGAGCTCGCCGCGGCTCATGCCGCCGAGCGTGCCGCGCGAGTCACGCTCGATCTTACCCGCGAGCAGATGCAGGACGGTTTCGCCGATTATCTGGCGGAGCTCGCCGCGGAGGCCGCCTATCAACAGGCCGCCCTCGCCCTGGTGCAGGCGCAGTCGACGCGCTTCGGCGACACCGCGGCGCTCTACCAGGCGCTCGGTGGCGGATGGTGGAATCGAACGACCGCGGTGGCCTCCGCCAGCGGCCATCCTTGAATCCTGCCGTCGCCGCTACCCGCAGCTCAGCAACGAAACACGCCACAGAGGTTCTCGAGCAATGCGCCTTGTCCACCTGCTGCCGCCCTTCAACCATGGACCTGTCGCGCGCGCTGCGGCCCTGGCCGCCGTCGCGGCCGTCTGCGCGCTCGCAGCATACCTCGCCTTGCACCGCTCGGCGCGCGAGGCAGCCCCGAGCGAGGCGCGCAGCGGCACGGCCGGGACTCCTGACACCGTCGAGCTGAAAACCTCGCAGCTCGGCGCCATCAAGATCGCTCCGATCGGCGCGCATGAGTTCGTTTACCGCAAGCAAGCGGTCGGCATCATCGACTTCAATCAGGACATGAACGTGCAGGTGTTCACCCCGTACCAGGGTCGCATCATCGAGACGTTCGCCGATCTCGGCGACCTGGTGACGAAAGGCCAGGTGCTGTTCACCATCGAGAGCCCGGATTTTCTCGCCGCGCAGTCGAATCTGATCGCGGCCGCGGCGACGCTCGAGCAGACGACGAGTGCCCTGCAGCGCGCGGTCAAGCTCTACGCGGCGCACGGCATCGATCAGAACGATTACGAGGCGGCGGTCGCCAACCAGCAGGCCGCCGAAGGCGCGTTGAAGGCGGCGCGCCACGCGGTCGCGGTCTTTGGCCGCACCGAGGCGCAGATCGATCGCATCGTCGCCCGGCGGCAGGTCGAGCCCGCGCTGATCGTCAAGAGCCCGATCATCGGCCGCATCACTGCGCGCAATGCGGCGCCGGGACTCCTCGAGCAGCCGGGGATTCCCCCCGCGCCCTACTCGGTCGCGGACCTGCGCACGAAATGGATGGTGGCCAATGTGATCGAGAGCGACAGTCCCCTGTATCGCCTCGGACAGCCGGTCCAGGCTGCCGTGATGGCTTACCCGGGACGGTTGTTCTCCGGAACAATCTCGAGGCTCGGTCGCTCGCTCGATCCCAACACGCACCGCATCGTGGTGCGCTGTGAGATTGCCGACCCGAAGGACGAGCTGATCCCCGGAATGCTGGCGAGCTTCGCCATCCGCGTTCACGACCCCCTAACTTCGACCGCCATACCGGTGGACGGCGTGGTACGCAACGGCGACGGCACCTTCGCCGCCTGGGTCACCACCGATCGCCGCCGTTTCACGCAACGCACCGTCAATCTGGGTGAGCCGCTCGATGGGCAATATCCCGTCGTCCATGGCTTGCGCCAGGGAGAGCTGGCGGTCACCGAAGGTGCGGTCTTCCTGAGCAACATCCTCTACGCGCCGCCCGCCGATTGAGCGGACGCAACCCGCGGCGACGCCCACGCAGAGACTCAGCATGCTCAAAGCCATCATTGCGGCTTGCCTCAGTCGTCGGGCGCTGGTCGTCTTCGGTCTGCTCGCCTTCGCCGTGGCGGGGCTGTACGCCTTCAAGGTCATCAACATCGAGTCTTACCCGAATCCGACCCCGGTGATCCTCGAGATCACGGCCGAGGGTCCGGGCCTCTCCGCCGAGGAAATCGAGCGCTACTACACCATTCCGATGGAGATCGGCCTGTACGCGACCCCCGGCGTACAGATCATCCGCTCCACCTCGTTCTACGGACTCGCCTTCGTGCGCGTGGTGTTCAAATGGGGCATCGATTACGACTTCGCCTACGCGCAGGCGACGCTCGCCCTGCAGCAGAACGTCACCCTGCCGGGTGGGCAGGTACCGTCCGTCAACCATAACAGCGGCAGCGGCGAGATCTATCGTTACACGGTCCAGGGCCCGCGGCGCTATTCGCTCACCGATCTGCGCACCATCCAGGACTGGATCGTGCTGCGGCGGCTGTCGACCATTCCCGGCGTCATCAACATCAACAGCTGGGGCGGCACGACCAAGGAATTCGAGGTGCAAGCCGACCCGCTGCGGCTCGAAGCCTTCAATCTCACCGTGCCGCAGCTTCTCACGGCGCTAGGCAATGCCAACATCAACGTCGGCGGACGCGAGGTCGTCGTCGGCCAGCAGTCCGTCAACATCCGCGGCATCGGCCTGATCGACGACGGCGGCAACGACGACCTGACTCAGGGTTATCGGGTAGACAATATCGAGGACGTCGTGCTGACCCAGCGCAACGGCATTCCGATCCTGGTGAAG
>Ga0187778_10001199_pt1 | contig 18230 bp, 16 predicted proteins | sample 1015_Q2_SP5_20_M_FD_132418 | JGI IMG/M metagenome (GOLD analysis project Ga0187778, IMG submission 132418) | Tropical peat soil microbial communities from peatlands in Department of Meta, Colombia - 1015_Q2_SP5_20_MG | ecosystem: Environmental > Terrestrial > Soil > Wetlands > Peat | place...
CAAACAGGTCGCCGCCGGACATCAAACCTACGTCGTGTATCCGGCGATTGAGGAGAACGAAGAGAATGACCTCAAAGCAGCTATGAAAATGTACCGCGAGCTCAGCCGTCGGGTCTTTCCCGATTTGCGGGTTGGCCTGTTGCACGGCCGCATGGAGCCTGAACTGAAAGAGCACGTCATGCGAGGATTTCAGAAGGGGGAGCTCGATATCCTGGTCTCTACCACGGTGATCGAAGTGGGCGTGGACGTGCCCAATGCCAACTTGATGGTGGTCGAGCATGCCGAGCGATTTGGGCTGGCTCAGCTGCATCAGCTTCGCGGGCGAATCGGGCGCGGAGCGGCAAAATCGTATTGTGTTCTCATGACCAGCGGGAAAGTCTCGGAAGAAGGGGAGCGCCGGCTCGATGCCATGGTGAAGATCAACGACGGCTTTCGCATCGCCGAGCTAGATCTCGAACTGCGCGGGCCGGGCGAGTTCTTGGGCACCCGGCAAGCTGGCCTGCCCACTTTCCGTGTGGCCCAGCTGATTCGTGACGGGCAGCTGCTCGAGGCGGCGAGAAACGAGGCGGCCACCGTTTTGGCGGGGCCGAATGCGGAGATCTCGCAAGCCGAAATCGACCGAGCCTTGCGGTACATGCGCGCGCGTTGGCAAACGACCTACGGACTGGTAGAGGTCGCATGAGCCAACCGCACGCGGCTTACTGGGCGAACAGACAGCGCAAACTTACGACAGCCACACTTCTGGTAGATTTCCTGGACGTATCCTCACACCACTTAGATGGAAAGACATGTTGAATTAGACAAGTTTCCACCGCTCGATCGAGAGCAGAAACTCATCAATCCTCACTTGTGGGGCAAGCGATTAACCGACTTTCTCCGGGAGGGCTGCGCCAGCAGGGACTTGAAACTGAGGAACCCATCGCTGAGCATTGACGCGTGTTCTCGTCACTTCACCAACTTGGATTCCAAATCTGATGGTTTATCAACACCTTTTATGCGTGTGCCAGAACCACAATAGCCGGGACCGAGTGATCATCTCGATTTTGGGCGAACAACTCTTCCAACGAAGGGCGCTTCTCGTTTGGCTCAATTCCGAAGAAGGATTATCTGCTTCGCGCTAAAGGACCCGCTGGTTAGCTTGTTGTTCTTGGTGACTCGGATCTCCCTAGGCTTTAGGCGATCGAAACTGCTGTGTGAGGCTCTTGCGAGTTCAGTTTTAGACTATCTCCCACTCTTCTTCTTACGCGGGCGCCCTCCCTTCCGGCCATTAGCCCTTGCAGCCCTCGCTTTGGCTGCTGATCTCGCCCGCCCCCCTTTTGTTCCCCCGGTCCTACCCCAGTTTCTAAACATTTCTACGACCGCTTTAGGAAGCAGTGCTCGAAGAGTGCTGTTGCGGCGTTTTGCCATTCCGAGCGGATTCTAACACGGTACCTTCGCGTTTTTACATAACCCAAACCCTACATTGGGTTACTAGGTTGATACTGGTCCTCCGTGTCTTTAAACCCAAACCCTACTTTGGGTATAGTGATCATGTCGGCGGGGAACACCTAGCAGGAAGGGTCAGCAGATGAAAGCAAGCAGTTCCAGCGAACTGAGGTGACTATGTTGAGATTACTTTGCATTCATTCCGAGACGTTCATTCGGACCTCGGGCAATCGGCTCTTTACCGAGTGTGTAGCCTGCGGGCATGAGTCGGCTGGCATTGAAACAGGCACATTTCAGTACCATCCTGATGTCTACTCGAGGTTGGAGCACACGGAGCGATTCGGCAAGGCTTGCGTGGGTTGTTCGCCCTGAAACTGGTTACCATAGTTGGCTGCCCCTCTGAGACTGCTACAGGAATCGCGGCAGGCGTTCTCGGATGGTGTCGTGTAGGCAGCGGTGCTGTTCGAGCATGGCTGCCCGATCGCGCCGAGGGATTTTGTAGATGTGCATGGAAATCTCGACCACGATGCGATCGAGTACGCGGAGAGCGTTGAGGAGCTTGTCGACGTCGCTGGCTCGGCCGCCGTGGGAACGCAATTTTCGCCACGGCTGTCTATTTGGCTGGGACATCGGATTGCCTCTCTGAGCTGACAGATTGATAGCGCATGTCGGACGCGGAGGGAAACGCAAATAATTGATCGTTGCGATCACGAAAACGGCGCAAAGCCTAGGCTGGCCCAAGGTCAATCAGTGCAATCCGGACTATCGGTCAGGTGTTGTAATCAGGACCGGTTTAGGTGTAAACGCCGGTTGTTGTCACCTATTTGAACTGGGACTCTAAGTCTGACAGTTTGTCGATTCCCCTCACGCGAGTGCCACTGGTAGATAAAGTAGTGCCGAGCTCTAGCCCATTATGCTCGAAGACTCCCTCTGATTATTTGTCGTGACCCAGACATCTCGACGGACCGAGAGGTAAATGAAGAGCACAGAACATGCTTCGTTCATCAAGGTGAGTTCGACGTTACTCAAATCTTTCGCCTACAGGGTTAAGACACGCGTCCGCAAACGGCATTCACGGGAGCGCGCTTGTGGAGCTTGACACAGGTGTCGGCGTGTAAAGCCATTGCGCCTTGCAGGAAAGCAGGGTTGCAGGTGAAGCATGTCGGTCGCCATTTCACGAAGCGACCCAAGCCGAGCGGTTTTGAGTGCGCATGGCCTGAGCCTTGCCAGCCTGGGATGTGCGCTCGACTAAAAGCCCGGGCTCTCCCAGATCCGGTCCTTGAGAATCTGCCGCACGTGTAACTCGTAAGGTTGGCCGGGCTGCCAGTCGCCCGAGTAATGGAACCCGATACAGCCCCAGAAGACGTAATCCCACCCGTGTTGTGCGGCAATCTGGTCGACCGTCTGGCCCAGGTAAAGCCAGTTCCCACCATCATAGAAGTCGCCGTCGTAGCAGGAGCGGATGTGGGCTGCGTACCAGTCGACGTTCAAGGCTGTCGACTTCATGGTGTCGGGATAGCCGCCCTGAATGACCGTGCCGGTACAGTCTTCGTTCTTGATCTGCATCAATCCGTAGGAAGCTTCGCCCACGGGCCCGCATACATCCCCCAGCGTGCTCATGTGCCAGTACGATTCGATCACTGCATCGGCCCGAATCGTGTCTTCGTCGATGCCCCATTTGCAGGCCGCCCACTGGATGATCTCGGTCGTTGTGCCCGTGAAATTACCGGTAACTTTCGCACGCTTGTTACGCCAGAGGGTCCAATAGTTCTCCACCGACCAGTTGTACGGCGGAGAAGCGACGGTGTGGTTTGCCTGCTCATTGTCGGGCCGCGGCTCCCAGGAATTGGGCTGGACCGCCGAGGCGCAATAGGCATCCGAGCGAGGCAGGTAGGTGGCGTGCGAGGGCTCGGTAGCGAAGTAGCCAGGCTTCGTTGTCTGCGAGGCAGTCCCCGATAGGCCTCCACAGCCAAGCAGGATCGCCGATAACAGGAGCGTGCACGAGGCCGTGAAGTTTCGCTTGGTTCGGCCGCGGAACCACTGGATAGACCTTGTGTGCACTAGGGATCGCCTCGCACCCATGGTCGATCTCACCCGAGGCGAAGGCAACGTGCCGAAAGGACAATCAAAATCGCGATCAGTGGTCCCGCCGCCAGGGAACGACTTCCTTAGACAGCAATGGCCAAAATTCGACTTTTGGCCCGCCAGCCAAGCCGCCCGGGTTTTGTCCTCCGTTCGCTCGGCTTTGGCTCCTGGTGACCGCGGGTGGGATAATCGTCGGCAGTGCAGACCGACTCCAAAGTTGACTTGTACAGGAGCCTGCCTTCGGTAGACGAGCTGGTGAAGAGAGAGCCTCTGGTCGCGCTCGCCGCCAAGCAAGGCCAGCCGGCCGTAACCGATGCTGTCCGCTCCGTGCTCGGCTGGCTGCGGAATGAAATTGCCGCCGGGAGGCTGGATGCGGAAAAGTTGCAACTTGCCCTTTCCCGCCTGGTGGAAGCTGTTGAAGGAGAGCTGCGTCGAGCTTTGGGCCACTCTCTAACCAAGGTGATCAATGCCACGGGGGTGATTCTGCACACAAATCTCGGCCGCGCCCCGCTGGCGGCGTCTGCTTTGGAACATATTCGCGAGACCGCGGAAGGTTACTCGAACCTGGAATTCGACCTTGAGGCTGGCGAGCGCGGCAAGCGCGACGTGCACGTCGCGCGTTTGTTTGAAAAATTGCTGGGTGCCGGGGTTTCTACGATCGTCGTGAATAACAATGCTGCCGCCGTCCTGCTGGCCTTGAATACGTTGGCGGAAGGCGCCGAGGTGATTGTCTCGCGCGGGGAACTGGTCGAGATTGGCGGATCCTTCCGCATTCCCGATGTGATGGCGAAGTCGAATGCCATTTTGCGGGAAGTCGGTACCACCAATCGTACCCGGATCTCTGATTATGAACGGGCCATCACGGATAAGACCCGCCTGTTGTTACGCGTGCATCGCTCGAACTTTGAGATCACCGGCTTTACCGAGCAAGTGGCCCTGGAGGAGCTCGTCCACCTGGCACGCGAGCGTAAGATTCCACTCCTCGAGGATCTGGGGAGCGGACTGCTCGATCTCCATTCCGGGGCAGTGGATGGCGAACCGGACGTTCTTGACAGCCTGCGCTCCGGCGTGGATGTGGTCACCTACAGCGGAGACAAGCTGTTAGGTGGTCCCCAGGCAGGCATCCTCAGCGGTCGGGCCGATCTGATCGAGAAAATGCGGTCCAATTCCCTGTTTCGGGCCCTGCGCGTGGACAAGTTGACCTACGCGGCCTTGGAAGCTACCTTGATCGCCTACGTGCAGGGCGACTACGAACGAATTCCTGTTCTGCGCCTCCTGCGGCTTGGAAAACAAGAGATTGCGCGGCGGGCGCAAGCGGTTGCCGAACGCCTGAGCTCATCCCGGTTGTCGATCGAGACGATCGATGGCGAATCACTGATCGGCGGCGGAGCTGCTCCTACCGCTGTGCTTCCAACCTGCCTTCTCGCTCTTCGGTCGGATCATCTGAGCGCCCAGGAAATCTCCGCCCGGCTGCTCGCGTTCGTGCCGCCGGTGATCACCAGGGTTGAGGAAGGATGCGTTCTCGTGGACCTGCGAACGGTGTTCCCCGAGCAAGACCCGGTGGTGGTGGAAGCCCTTCGGCGGGTTGCGAATTCCTGAATCCAGGCCCCGACGAAGCCGCGACTGCTGTAGACCGGTCTCCGCTCGCGGTGGTCCTTGGCTGGTTGCATCCATCTGTGGCGACTTTTTACACCGTGGGTCATTCCACCCGGAGTTGGGACGAGCTCATCGCAGTTCTCCAAGCTCACGGCATCCAAACACTAGTCGATATCCGCTCCTTTCCAGCGTCCCGCCGACTGCCACACTTCAACCGCGAGGCGCTCGAGCATAGCCTGGCCAGGGTAGGAATCCGCTATCTTTGGCTGAAAGGGCTGGGTGGCCGCCGTGGCAAAATCCGCGAGGATTCCCCCCATCTGGCCCTGCGCAATTCGAGCTTTCGCAATTATGCCGACTACATGCTGACCGGGGAGTTTGAGAACTCGATCAGCCAGCTCATCTCGCTCGGTGAAAATTCGCGAATCGCCTTCATGTGTGCGGAACGGGTGTATTTTCGTTGCCACAGAATGCTGGTCTCGGACTGGCTTGTGGCCCACGGTCACGAGGTTCTCCACCTGGATGGAACCGGACCAGCCAAGCCGCATCGATTGACGGCGGAAGCGCGATGGATCGATGGACATGTGATCTATCGCGGAGATCGTCTGCTGTAAAACAGACGCGTCTTGAAGGCTGGAGTGGATCTTGGATGTGTTATTTTGAGCGCATGATTGTCGGTACGGGGATTGACATCGCGGAGGTACCACGGATCGCGCAGTCGATCGAACGATTCGGGGATCGGTTCCTGCGCAGGGTATTCACCGAAGGCGAGATTGGCTATTGCGATCGAAAGGCGAATCGCGCCCAACACTATGCCGCTCGTTTTGCTGCCAAAGAGGCGGCCATGAAGGCGATTGGAACCGGCTGGAGTCGCGGCGTGCGATGGCGGGATATCGAAGTATGCCGACGGACGGGAGGACGCCCAACCCTTAGCTTTCACGATAAGGCCGCTGAATTCGCCGCCCGGCTGGGCACCAAGCAGGTTGCGCTGTCTCTTTCCCACACCGAACAGTACGCCATCGCTCAGGTCATTCTGGAGAACTGAACCGTTTCCATCCTCTGCCGGCCGCCATCTTCGTTCTGTTAGACTGTTGCCTTCTAAAGCCCCCCATCCATGTCGGCAGCCCCCCACACCCTCCCCGCGCCTCGCCTGATCACCGTCGCCGATATCCAGACCCGGACCTTGCTGGCAGGGGTGGCCATCACCAGTTTTGCCGCCCTCCTTGTGGAACTGGCCCTGACCCGCTTGTTCTCGGTTGTACTCTTTTATCATTTCGCCTTCCTTGCCATCTCGATTGCCCTGCTAGGATTGGGCGCGGGCGGAGTGTTTGCCTATGTGGGAAAGAGGTGGTTGGGGAGATTCGAGACTCGGCCATTGCTGGCCGGGCTGTCCCTCCTCAATGCCCTGACGGTGCCCCTGGTACTCGCCGTCATCCTTCACCTTCCCGTTTCCCTGGGATTGTCGTGGGGGAATTTTCTCCGGCTTACGGCGATGTATCTGGCCTCGGCCGTACCCTTCTTCGTGACTGGGCTCGAATTGGCGCTGGTATTTGCCCGCGAATCGCGCCACATCTCGCGACTCTATGGAGCGGACCTGGTCGGCGGATCGCTGGCTTGTCTTGCCACCGTCCCCTTGCTCAACTGGTTGGGGGGACCGAACACGATCCTGTTCTCCGCCCTCATGTCGGCCTTGGGGGCGGGAGTCTGGGCTCATCGGGCCTTCTCGAGGAAAGTCGCTCTCGGCTTCGCCATGATTCTGGCGTTGGTGGTGGCGGGCAATCATTCCGGAAAGCTCTTCGACGTGGTCTATGCCAAAGGCAAGCGTCGCGACCCGTCCTGGGTCGAATTTGCCCGCTGGAATGCGATTTCCCGTGTCGAGGTGGATCGGCTGGGGGACGCCAAGGCGGTGGTGATCGATGCCGACGCCTCGACCTACATCATGAACTCCGATCCCGAGGATTGGGAGGATAGCGACTGGCAGAAAGACCTGATGTCGGCTCCTCCCGCCCTGGCCAATGTCTTGCGCCCGCATGGGGCCTACGCGATTATCGGTCCCGGAGGCGGTGTTGACGTGCTGCGGGCTGTGGCCAATGGCAGCCCCAGTGTGACCGGGATCGAAATCAATCCCATCATCGCCAATACCGTGATGCGCGGCCGGTACGCCGATTATTCCTACCACCTTTACGAGCGCCCGGAAGTTCACATTCACATTGCCGACGGACGATCGTTCCTGCGCAACGCCGGCCAGCGCTTCGATGTGATTGAGATGACTCTGGTGGACACCTGGGCCTCGACCGCAGCGGGGGCCTTTGCCTTGAGCGAGAACAGCCTGTATACGGTCGAGGCGTTTCGCGCCTATTTCGATCACCTCACACCGCAGGGCATGCTGGCCATAACCCGCTGGGAATTCCGTCAGCCGCGCGAAGCCTTGCGGGTGGTTTCGGTCGCCATCGAGGCGTTGCGGGAACTGGGAGTCACCGATCCGAGCAGGAACTTTATCGTGGTTGCCGGCGGAGCGTTAACCGCAGACGGCGTTCCGGTGGCGGTTCTGGCTAAGAAGACCCCCTTCACCGTAGAAGAAGAGCATGCGGTTCGCGAACATCTGAGCAAAAATCCCCCCTTGACCGGCCTCTATCTGCCGTCGGAACCCGAAGCGAACCCATTTGCTTCGCTCATTCAGTCCGCCGATCCCGCTGCCTTTGCCGAGCACTATGCCTATAACGTTGCGCCGGTCAGGGACAATGCGCCCTTTTTCTTTTTCACTCTGAAGCTCAGCCGGCTGCTCGAGAGAGGCATCGAAAAAGGAAGCGATTGGAAGGTGAACCTCGGGGTGGTTGTCTTAGCCATGGTGCTCGTGATCTCGCTGGCGGCGGTCTTGGCCTTCCTCATCCTCCCGCTGGCCTTCCGCAGCATCCGCAGCTCACAGCGGACAACTCCTCTGCTCTATTTTGTGGCGGTCGGACTGGGATACATCTTGGTTGAGATAACCTTCATCCTTCGATTTGTACTTTTTCTCGGTCATCCAACCTACGCTCTGACCGTGGTGATCTTCCTCATGTTGTTAGCGAGCGGATTGGGCAGCTTCGTCTCGCGCCGGTGGATTCTGGGTGCTCGCTCCGCTTGGATTCCGCTGGTCCTGATCGCCGCCTTGCTGGCCGTCTATGCTGGCCTGCTGACCCCGATCTTCAACCTGTTCATGGGGTCCCCGATTCTCGTGCGGCTCGGGATCAGCGCGGTTTTGCTGCTACCGCTCGGGTTCGTCATGGGAATACCCTTTCCCTCCGGCTTGCGAGCCCTGGCCCGTAGATCGCTCCCAGACCCGGGCCAGGAGGGGAACGAGAACCCTCTCGAATGGGCCTGGGCGATGAATGCCGGCGCGAGCGTTCTGGGATCGGTGCTGGCCATCTTTATCGCCATCCAGTTTGGCCTGAAGGCAACGCTGCTCTGTGGGTCTGCGGCTTACCTCTGCGCTTTGCTTCCGCTGCGAAGCTTGGCGTTGCGCCCCGAGTTATATCGAATCCGGTAGTTCCCTGCTATGATGCAACCATTGCTCGTCGGTTCTCGACTATTGGTGGAGCATGCTAGCGAAGAAGGCCATAGGGAGAATCAGTGCCTAGCCAGAAACAGTTGAAGTGGTCTCAACTGAAGGTCGGCATCACGGTGGTAGCGGGAAGCGTCGTCCTGGGGGTTCTGATTCTGCTAATGACGAGCACCGGCGGGATTCTTACACCCAAAATCCTGGTGAAATCCTACTTTGATAATGCCAGCGGATTGCAACCCGGTGCCGTGGTCCGCTTGCAGGGTGTGGATATCGGCAGTGTCGCCCAGGTCCAGGTGGTTTCCGACCCCTCCCGCCAATTAACACCCGTCGAAGTCACCATGAAGGTCAGCACGAAGTTTCACGCCAATTTACGCCAGGATTCGGTGGCCACACTGGCCACGGCCGGCGTGCTCGGCGCCACCTACGTCGATATCGATAGTGCCCAGGCGAAAGGCCGGCAAGCCCGGGACGGAGACGAGTTGCCCACGAAGGAAACCCCGGATATTCAGGACGTGGTGCGATCCACCCAGAGCAGCCTGCAGAACCTCGAAGCTCTGGAGAAGCGAGTGGATCGCATCCTCTCCTTCGTGGAGAGCGGGCGGGGATCCTTCGGCAAGTTCATTTACGATCCCAGCCTGTATAACCAATTGAACTCCACCGTAGTCGAAATGCAAAGCCTGGTCGCCGATGTGGCCAATGGGAAGGGCAGTATCGGGAAGGCGCTGGTGAGCGACGAGCTATATCGCAACGCCAACGACGCCATCCGCAAGCTGAATGTGGTGATCGATGACGTCAACTCCGCCAAGGGAACGGCCGGTAAGTTCCTGAAGGACCCGACTCTCTACAACAATCTCAACGATACGGCAGCCAACGTAAAGAAACTCACCGACGACATCAACGCGGGCAAAGGTGGCCTCGGTGTCGTCGCCCGCGATCCGGAGTTTGCCGCCAAGTTGAAGAACACCATGAATAACATTTCGGCTCTGGCCGACCGACTGAATTCTGGGCAAGGCACGGCGGGCAAATTGTTGCAGGATGAGACCCTCTATAACAACCTCAACCAGCTCTTAGCGGAGACGCAAGACCTCATCAAAGCGATTCGCCAGAATCCCAAGAAATATCTGACCATCCATCTGAAAGTCTTTTGAGGCGTTCCCCCGCTAGCCCGGATGCGCCGAGACGCCGACGGCCGAGGAGGAGGGCACATGTTCGTGGGCGTGATAGCTAGAGCGCACCAGCGGCCCCGATTCCACATGGCGAAAACCGCACTCGAGAGCCGCTTCCCGCAAGAAGCGAAACTCCTCCGGGGCATAAAAGCGCGCGATCGGTAGATGGTCCCGCGAAGGACGCAAGTATTGCCCGATGGTGAGGATGTCCACTCCGCGACAACCGAGGTCGTGGAAGACTTCCATGAGTTCGGAGGCGGTTTCGCCGAGTCCCACCATCAACCCGGACTTCGTGACCATGGCGGGAGAAAGCTTTTTGGCGGTCTCTAGCAGGTGTAAGGAGCGGGCATAGCGGGCGCCCGAGCGTACGACGCGATACAACCGGGGTACGGTCTCGGTATTGTGATTCAAGACGTCGGGAGCAGCCTCGAGCACAGTGCGGAGAGCTTCCTCCCTACCCTGAAAGTCCGGGATCAGCACTTCGACACGACAGAGCGGAGAAAGCCTTCGAATCTCGCGGATCGTCTCGGCAAAGATCTGCGCTCCGCTGAGATTATCGTCATCCCGATTTACGCTGGTCACAACCGCGTGCTTTAACCTCAGTTTGTGCACTGCCTCGGCCACCCGGCGTGGCTCTTGCCAATCGATGGCCGCAGGTTTCCCCTTTGGTACCGCACAAAAGCCGCAACGCCTGGTGCAGACATCTCCGAGCAGCATGAAGGTAGCCGTGCCGTGGTTCCAGCACTCGCCGATATTGGGGCACTGGGCCGACTCGCACACGGTGTGCAATTCGAGGTCGCGGGCAAGTTTCTTGAGATGGTGAAAGGTCTCGCCCACGGGGGCCTTGGCCTTCAGCCAGCTCGGCTTGGGCTGGCGGACCTGGGGTGCGAGGTCGATCTGCACAATTTGAAAAGCCCCTGCCATGGCTGAGTCGATTGTACACGCCGGTCCCAAGGAAGGGTGATCCTATCCAGGGCAGCACGGGCGACACGCGCGGCCCAGCAGCCTCTCGCCGCAACCTGCCAGTGGGTTTTTCCAAGGGTTTCGATACCTGGATCCAGAGAACGCGCCATGGCTGTGTCCTCAGAATGACGACCTTGGGTTAAATAAGAGGCTACGATTTGATGACGACGGAGCGGCTTTTCACCAGGCTCTGAACATCTCGAGCTGCTTGCGCTCCAGACGGCTTTGGTCTTGGGATAACTCAATCGCTGCTTGCAGCCTGCGCCGGTCGTCGTTGAAGAGTGCCGTGAACCTGAATGGCTGCGAGCCCCCAGCAACGGGACTGAGCATTTCCGCCGCACCTTGCACCGGTCCGCTCTGAGTGAGAAACATCAACTTCACTTCCGAGCCCTGATCGACAGGTTTGGACAAGGCAAGCAGGCCGCCGGTAGCCGAGATCATTTGCAATTTGCCGGAGACACGCCAACCATTCCGCAGTCGAACCACGGCGGGAGTGACTTCTTTGAAGCTTACTCGCGGAGCGCGTGAGTTAAGGTACGTCATGGTGCGTAGGGACAGTATGTCACCCCCCCCATGCCCGGGGAAATTACCGAAGGTCCTGTCCGGTTCGGCTTACCTAGGTGACGCGGCACCGCTGATGGCTGTCCCGAAGGACCAAGTCGGTTCGGCACCCGGCTAAGCGAGCTCTACGACCGCAGACTGGGTTTCACGTTTGCCGCCGCCCATCCCCCAGCAACTCGCCAGAGGAGGGAGTGCTGTATCCAGAAGCGGCGTCGCCAGCCTGCGCAAAAGCATCCACCCATTCTTTGATCCGCCGGCGACGTTCATCCTGGCTCTCAAAACGAACTCCGAAGGATTTGCCAGCCTGGTTTCGCCAGCTTACCCGGCCGCGAACCCGAACCCGAGGTAGAGTCAAGAGCGAGAAGGAAATTTCAACCGGTTCACCGACCGAAAGGTCGGCCGTACTGCGCATCGACATTCCCCCAGAGCTGAGCTCGATGCTGGATGCCGTGAAACGTTCATTTCCCTGTGGGATGTTCACACTGATTTCGGCGATCACGGGAATACGCACGTAGCGCCGGAGTTCGTGCAATACCAAGGTCTGCGTGGCCCGCACCAGCTTCATGGCCGCCGATCGTTCGAGCGGCTCACGAAAAATGGCATTGACCCCATACTGGGAAAAGCTCAGAGCCTCCCGCGCGCTGCCGCCTACTCCGTAAATGATCATCCGGCTGTTGGAGGGTGAGGTGCGCGCGGATTCCATGACCGCTTGGGCCGGGGGCGCCAGCTTCAACACGCAGGCTTCGAATTTGTCTCTGCGCAGTCGATCGGCCGATTCGGAACCCAAAATGACAGGTTCGATGCCAAACTGCCGGAAGCATTCGGCAATCATAGCCATGGCAGGTTCTTTGAGATCGATCAGGGCTGCCCGCGCACTGGATTTTCGGATCATGGGGGAGGGAACCGAGGCAGACGCGAAGTGGTTATCCATGGGCATGATTCTGGCTTGCAGGAGAAAGCTTGGCAAAAGGGAAGAAGGACAATGTCCGAGTACCAAGGTCCAGCCTGGCGAATGCCCAGTATCCCAGGCAGCCGATGAACAGTTTCGCGCTTGCATCCGGCGGTCACCCGCGCCTCGCCGAAGATGCTCGATGTCCGCGGATCAGGGAATAGGCTCACTCCGTCCAACGGCGGAACAGCAAAGCTCCATTGGTACCACCAAACCCAAACGAGTTGGACATGGCATATTCGAGCTCCGCCTTGCGGGCGCGGTTGGGAACGTAATCAAGATCGCACTCCGGGTCGGGATCTTCCAAATTAATCGTCGGAGGCAAGATCTGGTCCCGCAAAGCAAGGATAGTAATGCCGGCTTCCAGCCCTCCCGCCCCGCCGAGGAGGTGACCGGTCATCGATTTGGTCGAGCTCACCGCTAATCTGCGAGCGTGGTCCTGAAAGGCGCGCTTGACCGCGATGGTTTCGAGCCTGTCCCCAATCTCGGTGGAAGTGCCATGGGCGTTGATGTAATCCACTTGCTCCGGAGAAACTTGTGCGTCTCGGAGAGCGTTCAACATCACCCGATAGGCTCCGTCGCCATTTTCCGCAGGCGCCGTGATGTGGTGCGCATCGCCACTCATGCCGTAACCCACAATTTCGGCCAGAATCTTACTTCCCCGGCGGCGAGCCACCTCCAGTTCCTCCAGGATCAGGATTCCCGCTCCCTCCCCAATCACGAATCCATCGCGCTCTCGATCCCATGGCCGGCTGGCCTGCTCCGGGGCCTGATTGCGGGTGGAGAGTGCCCGCATGGCGCCAAATCCTCCCACTGACATCGGAGTCACGGCGGCTTCCGTACCCCCGGCAATCATCGCGTCGGCGTCGCCGCGGGCGATGATTTTGAACGCATCCCCGATCGAATGGGCGCTTGAGGTGCACGCGGTGCAGGCGGCTTCGTTGGGACCTTTGGCGCCAAACCGGATGCTCACGTGACCGGCCGCGAGATTCACGATGGCCGCGGGGATAAAGAAAGGCGAGATCTTGCGCGGACCGCCTTCGAGCAGGTTCCGGTGTTCGCGTTCAATGACATCGAATCCGCCAATTCCCGACCCGATGTGTACTCCGATCCGCGTCGCATTCTCGGGAGTGATCTGCAGCCCGGACGATCCGACCGCCTCATCCGCGGCCGCGATGGCCAGATGGATGAAACGGCCCATTTTCTTGATTTCTTTCTTTTCGATGAAGTTGAGCGGGTCAAAATTCTTGACTTCCGCGGCAATCTGACAGGCAAAGTTCGAGGCGTCGAACTGGGTGATGCGACAGATGCCGGATCGACCGGCCAGCAAATTCTGCCAGACTTCTTCGGTGGTATTCCCGACTCCGCAAATCAGGCCTACGCCAGTTACTACAACGCGTCGCGCCAACTACTTGCCGCCTTTCGCGTGCTTCGAGACATAATCCACCGCATCCTGGACGGTCCGGATCTTCTCGGCATCCTCGTCGGGAATTTCGATTTCAAAGGCCTCTTCAAAAGCCATCACCAGTTCCACGGTATCGAGCGAGTCGGCACCGAGGTCATCTACGAAGGAGGCGTTCTGGGTCACTTCACCTTCATCCACGCCCAGTTGTTCGACGATGATTTGCTTTACTTTTTCCTCGACGGCAGGCATGAGTTCTCCTTGTGCTATGTGATGCAGATTCCTCGCCGATGGGCTCCGGGGGAGCCGCGTCCGCGATTCCCTATTTTGCGTGTTTCTCCACGTAGTCGAGGGCGTCCTGCACCCGCAGGATCTTCTCGGCATCCTCATCCGCGATTTCCAAATCGAATGCCTCCTCCAGCGCCATCACGAGCTCGACTTGGTCCAGCGAATCTGCTCCCAAATCTTCGGTAAAAGAAGCACTGGGCGTAATTTCTGCCTCATCGATCCCCAGCTGCTCACTGATGATTTGCCGGACTTTTTCCATCAGTTCCTTCTTTGCGGCAACCGTCATAGCCATGGGCCTCCTAACATGCTGAAAAAGGAAATGAGTAGTCTAATGGGCCGCACTCACCGTAACCCAGAGTCCCTCCGCACCCGAGACTGAGCGAGAGGCTCCAACAACCTAGCAACCAGCATCCTAACTTCTCGCACTTCCCACGGTCAAACACCCCCGCTCGACCGAGCGTTGATTCTCTAGCCACCCGAACTCCATCCCGGCCGAACGCACCGGAGCTCTAATCCCAGCCTCCCCCCTGGCCGGAACCCAAGACGCCAGCTCCATCGCCCGCGTTGGGAACGAGCGTATCATGAGCAAGCCTAGCCGACGGGAGAACCATTCCGAGATGGAACCACGATCGAGGTCGTTTTCTCGACTTCGCTCGAGGGGCATTAGTCCCCGTACGGATCTTCTCGAGATGAAGAAGCAAACGATGGCCTAGCGTGAGGCCAAGCAAAACCATGCGAGCGGTGGTCCAACGCGTTCGTCGCGCCCAGGTGATGGTAGCCGGGGAGGTCACGGGTCAAATCGAGCGAGGGCTGCTGGTGCTGGTTGGCGTGTCGCGGGAGGATACTCGGGCCGACGCCGACTACCTAGCCGACAAGATTACCGGACTGCGCATCTTCGAAGATGAAAACAGGAAAATGAACTTGGACGTCGCTGCCATCCGGGGCGCGGTGCTGGTCGTCTCCCAATTTACCCTGTATGGGGATACGCGCCGGGGCAAACGGCCCTCTTTTGACGCGGCTGCCCCACCGGAGGAAGCTCGGCTGCTGTACGAATACCTGGTCGAACGAATCCGAGCCGTCGGACTTCCCTGCCAGACCGGCCAGTTTCAGCAAACCATGCAGGTCGAGCTGGTCAACGATGGTCCGGTTACCATCCTGCTTGATTCCGCGAAGGCATTCTAGCGGGACGACTCAGCCTAGCTGACAGGGCTGAGAATCTCACGCCGTGACCGCTTCGGGCTTTGGATCTCCTGCGAGCAACTGGCGCAGCACAAACTGCAGGATGCCGCCGTTGCGGTAATACTGGGCCTCCTGAGGAGTGTCGATTCGCACCCAAACCAGGAACTCGTTCTGCTGGCCATCGGCCCTGGCCGTAACCTTCACCTGACGTCGGGGAGCGAATCTCTCGACCACCTCGCCCACCCCGCTGATCGTGAATTCCTCTTCCCCGGTCAATCCGTGGGATGCGACGCCTTCTCCTTCCAGAAATTCGAGCGGTAAGATGCCCATGCCCACGAGATTGGAACGATGAATGCGCTCGTAACTCTCGGCAATCACCGCACGCACTCCGAGCAGGCATGGGCCTTTGGCGGCCCAGTCGCGCGAGGAACCCGCCCCGTATTCCTTCCCCGCCAGGATGAGCAACGGCACCCGCTCCTCCCGATACTTTTCTGCCGCCTCGAAGATGGTCATCTCGGAACCCTCAGGCAGGTGCCGCGTGAAACCGCCTTCGCGTTGGGGAACCAACTTGTTGCGCAAGCGAACGTTCGCGAAGGTGCCGCGGACCATCACCTCATGGTTCCCCCGCCGCGATCCGTAAGAGTTGAAGTCGGCGGGCTTGACCCCGTGCTCAATCAGGTATTTCCCTGCCGGACTGTCCGGCTTGATCGAACCTGCCGGCGAGATGTGGTCGGTGGTGACGCTGTCGCCGAGCACGGCCAGGACGCGGGCCTGCTGGATGTCACCCACTCTGTCCGGCCTAACGCTCATGCCATCGAAATAAGGGGGGCAGCGTATGTAGGTGGAATCAGGATCCCAGCTGTAGGTTTCGCCCGCCGGTACGGTCAGTGAACGCCAATGCGCGTCTCCTTGAAAGACCTGGCCGTAGGTTTGGCGAAACATTTGCGAGGAAATCGAATGGTGCATCGCCTCCTCGACTTCGCTGCGCGACGGCCAAATGTCGGCGAGATAGACGGGATTGCCTTGCTTGTCGGTGCCGAGGGGGTCTTTGCGTAAGTCCAGGTCAATGCGTCCCGCCAGAGCAAAGGCTACCACCAGCGGTGGCGACATCAGGTAGTTGGCCCGCACATCGGGATTGATTCGGCCTTCGAAGTTGCGATTTCCCGAGAGTACGGAGGCCACCACCAGATTCTTCTCTTCGATCACGCGCAAGACTTTTTCGGGCAGGGGCCCGGAATTGCCGATGCAGGTGGTGCATCCATAGCCGACGATATGGAACTTTAGTTTCTCGAGGTAACCCATGAGCCCTGCCTGCACCAGATAGTCCCGCACCACCTTCGATCCGGGAGCGAGCGAAGTCTTCACCCATCCGGGCACCTCGAGTCCACGCTCGACCGCCTTTTTCGCCAGCAGCCCGGCAGCCAGCATCATGGCGGGATTGGAGGTGTTGGTGCAGCTCGTAATCGCCGCAATGACCACACTCCCGTGGTGCGGATTTCCATTGCCGGAGGCGGCTTGGACTCCGCTCACCGGGGATTTCCCCGGCTTGATCAGGGACGGCAGGGCCTTTTCGAAGGATTCCTTGGCTTTCGACAGGGGCACGCGATCCTGCGGACGCTTAGGACCGGCCAGGCTCGGCTCGACGCTACCGAGATCAAGCGAAAGCAGCTCGGAATATTGCGCTTGCGGGGTCTTGGCGTCGTGAAACAGCCCTTGCTCGCGGCAATAGGCCTCAACCAGGGCAATCTGCTCCTCCGGTCTCCCGGTCAGTCGCAAGTAGTTGAGGGTCTCTTTATCGACGGGAAAGATGCCGCAGGTGGCGCCGTATTCCGGAGACATGTTGCCGATGGTGGCTCGATCCGCCAATGTGAGCTCTTCGAGACCCGATCCGAAGTACTCCACCAGTTTGCCGACCACCCCGTGCTTCCGCAGCATTTCGGTGATCGTGAGCACCAGGTCGGTGGCGGTTGCGCCTTCCCGGAGTCTGCCGTTCAGCTTCACGCCGACAACCTGGGGAATCAGCATGGAGACGGGTTGTCCCAGCATCGCCGCTTCGGCTTCGATTCCACCCACACCCCATCCCAGCACGCCAAGCCCGTTGATCATCGTGGTGTGTGAGTCGGTTCCGACCAGGGTATCGGGATAGGCTACGGATTGGCTCGCTCGTTTTTCGACGAAGACGACCCTGGCCAGGTATTCGAGATTGACTTGGTGCACAATCCCCGTGTCCGGGGGGACGATGGCCAGGTTGTGAAAGGCAGTTTGCCCCCACTTTAAGAATGCATACCGCTCCTTGTTGCGCACAAACTCCAGCTCGGCGTTGATCTGCCAGGCGTTGGGGGTGCCGAAGTGATCGACCTGCACGGAGTGATCGATCACCAACTCCGCCGGCTGCAACGGATTGATCCTCGCGGGATTCCCCGCCAGCCGCTTCATAGCGTCGCGCATGGCGGCAAGATCCACCACCGCCGGAACTCCCGTGAAATCCTGCATGAGAACACGGCTGGGGGTGAAGGCAATCTCGCGGTCCGGTCGTGATTGGCTGTTCCAGCCCGTCAGCGCCAGGATGTCCTGCGCCGTGACGTTGCGGCCGTCTTCCATGCGCAATAGGTTCTCTAGGAGAATGCGCAGCGAGTAGGGAAGATGCTGGGTCGAAATTCCCTGCTTATCCAAAGCATCGATACGGTAGATTTGATATTCCCGGCCGCCAACCCGGAGCGTAGAGCAAGCATTGAAGCTATTCATCGACGAACGCCTTCCTAGAGAAAGTAGATGCCGGCCGCGGTGCGGGCGATCCAGCATGCACCGTTCAGGACTGGTTACATTTTAAAAGGAAACAGGTCTCGCCCAGCGTGGGTCGGACAGAAATTCTGCTGCGAGGTTTGGTGCGTGCAACGCGACCCGTGGCACGACGGGACGGACCTTGCGCAAGGGAGCGAGGCATCTACCCCTTCCCGCCATCGCGGCGACGGGGCCGCGCTGCGGGCGCGACCCAGACTCTTTCGGCGGCAGAGCGCCCCAGGGTGACAGGTCCCCGATCAGTCGCCAACGTCAGCGTCTGATCATAGTTTTTCCCCG
>Ga0187778_10001200_pt1 | contig 18229 bp, 16 predicted proteins | sample 1015_Q2_SP5_20_M_FD_132418 | JGI IMG/M metagenome (GOLD analysis project Ga0187778, IMG submission 132418) | Tropical peat soil microbial communities from peatlands in Department of Meta, Colombia - 1015_Q2_SP5_20_MG | ecosystem: Environmental > Terrestrial > Soil > Wetlands > Peat | place...
CGGGGGCCGTCAAGGCCCCCACCGTACCGCAAACGCCATTACACGGGCAGAAGCTTAGCGAGGAAGGGAAGAAGGACGTTCAGCTCGGCGCCGTAGTTCGTCGGGGCGCTCACACTGGTGCTCGCGGACGAAGAGTTATTGTTGTCAATCTGCACCGGCCCCAAATTGCCGGCGACGGCGTTGCTGTTCCCCTGCGACACGCCAGTCCAAATCGGGACATAGACCTGCGAGTCGTTGCTGCCGCCACGCACCGCGGTCATGTCCTGGGTGTCGATTTCCTTGCTCAGATCTTTGATCAGCATTTCAGTTCTCCTAAAAGTGTTAAGAAAGTTGAGTTGGATTAAGTTTGAGCATTGTGCTCGTTGACCTATAGTGCAAGCGCCGTGCCAGGTGTGGTCGCGACCGCGCGGTGCTACGGCAAGTGATTGAATAAACTGAAATAGTTCTCGCTTCGAGTTCTGCGGAGGGCTGTGAACGGCTCGTGATCTGAGCGGCATCGGACAACAGTCCGCAAGGAATCTGTTGGTCCGCTAGCGACAGGTGCGCGAGGGTCACCGAGGATTGGTTGAGCGAATACAACGTGGCGGCGAGCAGCACAATCGTCACTTCAAAGAGCACGCCGGTCAGCGAGCGCGGGAGCCGCTGACCGGCGGGAGACGCATCAAACGTCAAAGTGGGACGACTTTCAGTCCGCCGTCCCCGCCCCGACACACGTCCGGCAGGTGGATGGGAAACTCAGGGAAACGGATAGGGAACGGAAAGGCAATCGGAAGCGAGGGGACTCGCGGCAAGTAATCACCAGGCACAGGCTCGACGGCAGGTACGGTGCTGTAGCCGCCGCGTACGGCCGTCACCGCCTTGCGGCCTAATTCTTCCGTCATCGAGATGTCTGCAATCGCAATCGTCATGTCAGTTCTCCTCAAAAGTCAGTAGGAAAGTAAGATTGAGCAATTGGTGCGCTCGTAATAGAAAGCAGGAAGTGTGCCAATCTCGACAGCAACCTCGTAAGAAGGCCAATGCCTCAGCAGAATCGCGAATCCGACTCGTTAGACCTGCCCGCTATGTCGATCCGCGCGGGTGCTTCCGCGAGGACTTGAAGTGCGGCGCATGATGGATCCAACCGCCCCCGAGGCCTGGTTTGGGAGGTCGCAACACACTGCTGCTCCGGCAGGTCGCGGTACCTGGATTGCGATCGAGTCCTGACGCCGACGCATCGCGGACCTGTCTACCTTGACGCCGGCGTCGACAACACCGAACAACCGAACGCAAAAAAACGCCCCCCGGAGCGGGGGGGGTGAGATGCAGCACGGCGGGAGGAGGCCGCTCTGCCGCAGCGGTCGCCGACCGGCGATGAACGCACCGCGGTTCCGTGTTTTGGCGGCGCGGCGCCCGCCAGACTTCATTCGTGTCCAATGACGCTCAAGGCGCTCGCGACACGGGCGTGCTTCGAACGAGAGCCCATAGCGACGTGCGTCGCCGAACACGCGATAGTCGAGCGTGTCGAGCCCGCACGGCCATAGAGCTCCGATACGTGCCGCGCGACGGCGGCCGGAAACACTGCGTCTCCTCGTCGCTCACCGCGCGCGATGCAAGCTGATCGAGCTCGCCGGGCGCGAGCGAGCTCGCCCGCGCGGATCACCTTGTCGACGCGATGACACGCGCACGGCGGCGTGCCGCGCCGTGCGCGGAGCCCGCCGGTGCGCACGTGTGGCTTTGGTCACCGCAACACCCCTGGACGTGTCGTTGGTCACTGGCCGCCACCGCGGCGCTCACGCAGCATCACGCCATTGGACAAACGTAGCGGCCGAACACGACTCGAACCGGAGCCCGTTATGAAAGCGAATCGTCAGCGTTACATGATCGCCCTGAGTCTGGGCATACGGTTAGCGCTGGCCGCCGTCAACGGCGCCGCGCACCACTTCCCCGAGGCGCCGCCCGCGGTCTCATCGGTGCCACCCTCCGCCCCCGCCGGCTCGGGAGGCTCGGCGCGCGCCGCAACCGACCGTGGTCCTGAAAGCCCCCTGTCGGGTCAGGTCGTCAAGGCGCCGCCGGTCACGCTGTACCGCCGCGAGGCGCAGGTGCTCGACCGTCCCAACCTCACGCGCATGGCGAGGATGCTCCGCCCCCTGACCCTGTGCATCGTTCCCTGCAGCTTCGTCGTGGTCGCATTCCCGATCGTCATCCAGTTGCTGAGGTCGGGACTTTAGATGGCCGGGTGCGAGCACTGCTGATTGCGCGGTACGCGAGTGTTCATACCTTCGGCACGTGCAGGGGCGCGTGCTGCGGGTCTACCCCGACGTCCGGGCCGGCAGGAAGCGCGTTTGCCCGCGGCGCCCGGGGATGTTGGAGCTGCGCGCCGGAACCGCTGCCAGGTAGGGGCTCGCGGCCGGCGTGCAGCTCCTGGAGCTGACGTTCGGCTGGGGGGTGCGGAAGGCGCTCGGCTATTCGAGCGCCGCGAGAAAGCGGGCGCGCTCGCCGTCATCGCCCAAGTAGGCGGCGAGCGCGGCGATGAACTGCTCGCGGCTGCAGCCGGGCTTTGCGGCGCGCTTGGCCAGCACCGGGGCGATCGGCCCGACGCGCGCGGCGAGCAGCTGCGTGGCACGGTTGATGTCCTCCGCGGTGAGCTGGCGCGCGGGGCGTGCCGGCGTGGCGGGTGCGCCAGGTTGGATCGTTTCCTGATCGGAGGCTCGACGCGCGGGGTGCTTCTTCGGCATCGCAACCACCCCGGCTCCCCGGAGGAACTTATCGCGATCTTCGGGGCCGTTGATCTTCCCGGCGAGCCACAGCGTCATCGACACAATGTCGTTGGTGTTGCTGGCGGCGCGGCGAACCATCACCTTTGCGACGGGGCCCACGAAGTGCGCGAGCCGTTTTTCGAGACGTGTCAGCTCGTCCACGTCCCATCCCGAGGCGGTCAGCGTGCTCGTGGCGGGCGGCTGGCTTACCGGCGGCTGACTCTCGAGGGGCTGGCTCGCGGGAGGCTTGCTCGCCGACGGCTGGCTCGAGGGAGGTTGGCTTGCGGGGGGCTCGCTGGCCAAATCCTTCGTGGTCGGGCGCGAGGCGGCCGAGGCAGAGGCGCGCGGACGGATGATGGTCTCGTCGGAGCCGCCTGGGCCGCTGAACTGGGCGTGGGCTTCCTTCAGCGCCTGTAGAAACAGTGACGCGGTCGTGAAGCGCTCCGCGGGATCCCGCGCGAGGGCACGCAGCACCACACCGTCGAAGGGTTGCAGGGAGGAAATGTGTCCTGCCACCGAGGGCGGCACCGGCGTCTCGTAACAGACCTTGAACATCACTTTTTCCGCAGTCCCCGTGAACGGCGGCGCTCCGGCAAGCAGCTGATAGAGCACTACGCCCGCGGCAAACACGTCGATGCGGCTGTCGAAGGTGTCGCCGAGGTACATTTCCGGTGCGATGAAGCCCGGCGTGCCCATAATGGCACCCACGTGGGTGAGCATCGACGATTCGATGCGCGCGATACCGAAATCCGTTACTTTCACCCGGCCATTGCCGGTGACGAGAATGTTGGCCGGCTTGATATCGCGGTGCCACACGCCGCGCTCATGCGCGTACTGCAGTGCCTCGAGGAGCTGCGAGATGATGTCGACCACCTGCGCGACACTGAACGCTACTCTCTGCTCGAAGCACTCACGGAGGCTGCGCCCTTCGACATATTCCATCGCGATGTAGGCGTAGGTCTCGTCCTCGCCGTACTCGTACACGGCCACGATGCCGGGGTGCGCGAGGCCTCCGGCTGCCTGCGCTTCGTTGCGAAAGCGCGCCGCAAAGTTCTCCGTTCCGTCATCCTGGAGCAGGTCGCGGCGGACGGTCTTGAGCGCCACGGAGCGCTTGATGTGCGGGTCAAACGACTTGTAGACCACGCCCATCGAGCCTTTGCCGACGATGCCAAGCAGCGGGTACTTGCCCAGCCGCTCGGGCACTGCCTGCTCGGTGATGGCTTTCGGGAAGCCCTTCGGGGGAGACTCCATGAATACCGCTAGGCTTCCAGCATTTTCATTGCCTGCACCAGGCTCTTGCGCAGGCGGGCGAGCGATTCGGCGAGGGTGCGGATCTCGTCGCGGCTCCTCACCCTGAGGTCAGGGGCTTCCAGCTCCCCGAGGCTGATACGGTCGGCCAGCGCCGAGATGCGGGTGACCGGGCGGATGAACATCCACCATAGCAGCAGGTTGAGGATCAGACCGATCACGACCAGCACACCGATCAGGGAGCTCATGAAGGTAACGAAGGCCTTCTTGGCGCGCGAGATTGGCACATCGGTGGGCACCGAGACCACCTGAGCACCGACCGTCTCCATGAAGTTCCAGCCGAACCCGTTGGCAGGTCCATACACATCGACCATAGGCTTCGGTGCCACCTCCACGGTGCTGTGACATTCCAGGCACGCGCGATCGGTGATCGTAAGCGGCCGCGCGAAGTACAGCGAGGCGCCGGTGGGGGTGTCGCGCACCCCGTAAAGCTCCTTGGCCGGGCCGTTGCGGAACTGGTTGACGATGTCCGCCTCCCACTCGATCGCGCGGTCGCGGGGATTGGTCGGGTTGAGGAGTGCCTCCTTATAGGCGTAGTTGGGGTACTTCTTGTGCAGCTCGTTGAGCACCTCGGTCGCGGAGTAAGCCGGCACGGATTGCGGCAGGAAGCTGTAGACCATCTGCGTCTTCAGCAGCGGCTTGATCTGCGTGTTGGTGTAGGAACGCACCGCGAGCGCGACCGACATCATAAAGCGCGCATTCTCGGCGATCTCCTCCTGCGCATTCTTCTGCAGCAACTGCCACGAAATGTAGCCGCTCGCTGCGATACCCAGCAGGAACAGCATCACGAACACCAGGTTGAACTTGAGAAGCAGTTTCACTCTTCTTCTCCTTGACTAGTGGTGCCTCAGTGGTTTTGCGGCATCGGAGTCGCCGGCGCAGCCGGTGGCGGTTGCGATGCCGCAGTGGGGCTGGTGGAGGCGGGTCCCGCGGGCGGGGATGGAGGCGGCTCGTATTTCTCCGGGTGCAGCACCGGGTCCCACTCCGGGTGCTTCTGCAGGTCGCGATCGAGCGAGGCGCGGAACGCGGGATTGTCGGCCTTGCGCCGCCACATGACCACGAACTGCCGTCGGATCGAGGGCTCCGCATTGAGCCAAGGTTCGACGTCGGCATAGGTGAACGGCAACTGACCCTTGGGCGCTACTGAGCGATCCTTGAACAGGTTATAGCGGAACGGCAGGGTGTCGCGGAAGGCTCGCGGGAGCGACGCGGTGAAGTCCGCACTCGGACGGGGTTGCGTTTGCGGCGGCCGGTCCAGCGCCGCCACGAGAAAGTCCCCCTGATTCAGCGCCACCGGCTCGGCGCCGTGCGGATCGCGGTCGACCCACCGCGCCGTACCCTGCTCGGCAAAGAGCTCGCGCGAGTCGCTATCGCCGCGCAGCACCATGACCCCCGTCAGGTCGGTGACGTCCATGCCAACCGAGGCGAAAGCGGGCTTCCCGCCGGCGTCCGGCTTGCCGGCGCCGAGCTTGACCCAGCCCTGGAGGACATAGAGCGCCGGCCGATTCGATTTCTTCCTGGCCCCCGGATGATTGACCTGGAGCTGCGTCTGCGGCCCGAGCTCGATCGCGGTCTGATCCTCATACTCGATGCGGAGAAAGGTGTCCTTGTCAGTCCGCACCAGGTCATCGGCGAGCAGCCGCATCCCTTCCGCGGCGTCGAACTGTGAAAGTGCGCGGATCACGGTCGCCCGTCCCTGGAGGATCGTGACGACACCACCTGGCTTGGTAGCGCCCGCGGCGTGCGCGCTTGCGAGAAGCGCGATGGCCATCATCCACTTGGACACGAGGGCTCCTCGCATTCACGAGGCAAACCGGCGGCACAGTATGACCGGAACATTGCCGGACATTTATATGTATGATTTCGCTTGAAGGCTACGCATTAGACATGGGTCAGTCAACCAGCGCCCCGCTTGCGACGCGGGCAACGTGAAGGCCCTCAAGTCCCGAATGCTGCGGTGCAAGATGGTTCGCTGCCGCAGGTATCACCGCACCCCATGAACCCAGGTCCCGATACCCTGATCCAGAGTGCGCTTGAGCGACGCAACCTGTTGGCGCTCATGGCCGCCCTGCCCTTGCTGCGGGATCTCGGTCCCGCGCTGCTCGAGGAGGTCGCCCGTGACGTCGAGTGGTTCTCGCTCCCCGGAGGCAGCACGCTCTTCACCGCCGGCGACGCGGTCGATGGGCTGTACGTCGTGGTGAACGGCGCCCTCGGCGTGTACGTACCGTCCGCGGCCGGAGGCGCACGGCTTGCGGGTCAGATCGAGGCAGGCGGAACCGCCGGCGATATGGAGGTCATTTCGGGCACCGCCAGGACGGCAACCCTCATATCGCTGCGCAACACCGAGGTCGCCCGGCTGCCGGTGCGGACGTTCGAGAGGCTGGTCGCGAGCCACCCACAAAGCCTGCGTTACATCGCCAACAACCTGATCCAGCGCGTCGCGTTCCTGCAGCGGGCCGAATCACAGCCGCGCACCAGACCGAAGACCTTCGCCATTGTGCCCAACGGGCTCGACATCGACGCCGCAGCCTTCGGCCTGAAGCTCGCCGAGGAGTTTCGCCGCTTCGGTCGTGCCGAGCTCGTGCTCAGCAGCCAGGGAAGCGATCGCACCAGTCACTGGTTTCACCGCCTCGAGCGCGCCAACGACTTCGTGCTGTACGTATCCGATGCGCAGTCGAGCACTTGGAGCAAGCTGTGCCTGCACCGGGCGGACTCCTTATTGCTGCTGGCGCGCTGCGACCGTGCGCCGCGGCCCTGGGCGGCGCTGCCGGCGGTCCGCGACGATCCGGGCACAGCTTCCGCCGCGGAGATCATGCTGATGCATGACGGCCCGCGGGACTCGCCGCACGCTCGACGCTGGCTCGATCTGCAGCCGGCCAAACGCCACCACCACGTGCGCTCGCCCGCTGACATCGCGCGTGTTGCGCGGCTGCTCAGCGGGCATGCGCTGGGCGTCGTGCTCTCCGGCGGCGGCGCGCGCGGCTTCGCTCACATTGGCGTGCTGCGCGCGCTCGAGGCGGCGCGGCTGCCGATCGATGCCATCGGGGCGACCAGCATCGGCGCCATCGTCGGGGCGGGCTGGGCGGCGGGGTGGAGCTACGAGGAGATCATCGATCGCTTCCGGCGATCCTTCGTCGACTCCAATCCGCTCGGCGACTACACGCTGCCCTTCATCTCGCTCGTCGCCGGCCGGCGCGTCAGCCGGCGGTTGCGCGCGGAGTTCGGCGAGACCTACGTGGAGGATCTTCAACTGCCGTACTTCTGCGTCTCGGCCAACCTCACCAGCGGACAGGCGGCGATTCACCGCCGCGGCAGGCTATGGCTGTGGCTGCGCGCATCGGCCGCCATCCCCGGAGTGCTGCCTCCCGTGGTCACCGAGAAACAGGTCTACGTCGACGGCGCCACGATCAACAATCTTCCCGTCGATGTGATGCGCGAGACGCTCGACGGCACCGTGGTCGCCGTCGACGCGGGCGCGGACCGGATGCTGGAGACGAGCATCGAAATGACGGAGGTGCCGTCGGCCTGGCACGTGGCGGCCTGGTTGCGCCGCCGTCCTGCCTCGATCAACATCCTGCAGATCCTGCTGCGTGCCAGCATGATCAACAGCGTCGCCGCCACCGTCAGCCAGCGTGCACTGGCGGACCTCCTGCTGAAACCGCCGCTCGAGCGCATCGATCTGCTCGATTGGCGGGCATTCGACCGCACGATCGAGCTCGGCTATCGCTACGCGAGCGAGGTACTCGAGAAGAACGGGGCCATCTTCTCCCGCGTGGGCAGGGCTGATCCGCTCATAAGTGGTTGAGCGGTTGGGAGATTACCGCAGCGCGCGGCTGTCATCTCCACGACTTACGCTATCGGGCTGGCAGGACGCGCCGCATCGCGTGTCCTTTGGGCAATGAGCCAGAGCGCTCCTGAGAGGTCAAGCATGCCGAAGTTGTGGTCCGTGTTGCTGGCCATCGGCATGGCCACTGCGGCGCTGCCGACATCCGCCACCGAGTCCGCGGAACCGCCGCGATTCGAGGTGCCGGCGCGCGATGACGGGCATGCGATCACCTTCCTGGTGTACGGCGATACACGCTTCACGCGGCGCAATGACGTGGTGAATGCGTTCGCACGGCGGGCGCTGGTCGGGAGGATGGCGCACGAGGAGCCGGCGGCGGTGCTCATCGGCGGGGATCTGGTGTACGAAGGCGCTGAGGCGGACGACTACGAGGTCTACAAGAGCGAGACCGTGGAGTGGTCCAACCGGAAGATCCCGGTGTTTCCTGCGCTTGGCAATCACGAGTTCAGGGGTTGCACGGACGACGTCAGCCCCTGCCTCGAGAACTGGTGGAATACGTTCACGTCGCTGCGCCCCTACCGGTGGTACTCCGTGACGATCGGCGAGACGCTGCGAGTGGTGATGCTCGATTCCGATGCGCATCTGCGGCCCGGAAGCGAGCAGCGCACCTGGTTCGAGCAGCAGCTCAGCGGCGCCAACGCAGACCCGCGGATCAAGTTCATTCTCATCATGCTGCATTACCCGCCCGTCCGCGACCCGTTCTATCCGGCAATGCTCGATGAGAAGGAAGTGGCACGGTACCTCGCGAAAAGAGCCCACGCGCTTCGCGTACAGGTCGTGGTGGTTGGCAGTCACGTGCATAACTACGAGCGCTACAGCCGCGACGGCGTCACCTACCTCGTGAGCGGCGGCGGTGGCGCCAAGCCCGTGCCCGCGGCACGCATGTTCGGCGAGCTGTCGAAACTGCACACCTCGGTGAATTACCACTACATCCGCTTCAGCCTGGAGAGCGATCGGCTCAGCGGTACCATGGTTCGCTTCGATGCGGCCGACAGTTCGGCCGATCCCTGGAGCGAGCCGGATCGCTTCGAGGTCAAAGCGAAGAACTAGTGGCGGCTGAGGTGTGCGCGGTCGCTACGGAAGGGCCCCAGACGACGCGGCGGCTCGCGTACCTCAAGCCGGGCGCGCTATTCTCCCAGTACAGCCGCAGGGCGGAGCTCGACTGTTACGTCGAGCTGCGGAAGAACCGTCGCGGTCCCTTTTCCGGCTGCGGGCCGCGACCTCGCAGCCGACACCCGGACGATGGGGTATTACGGATGGCTCGCTCCAAGGCCAGGTCGCAACACTCCGTGCGACCAACCCGAACGCCGCGCAAGCCGGCGCGTAAGGCAACGGCAGGATCGGTAAGGAGGTCCCCGAGCTCGTCGCCCTCGCCGATTCAGTGCGTCGTTGTGCTCATGCTGGAGAATCGCTCCTTCGATCATCTCTTCGGGAAGTGGCCGGGCGTAGCCGGACTGGCGGAGGGACCGTTCTCCAACCGCCCGAGCCCGGCTGCCCCGCCCAACAGCGGCACCAACGCCGCGATCGACGCCGGACAGCCCGCGCTCTTTGCGGTCACCCTGGGCCAGGGGCCGGGTCATTCGCTCGACGACACCAGCGTGCAACTCTTCACGACCAGGGTCGTTCCCTCCGGTGCGGTGCTCAAACCCGTCGACGACCGCGGGTTCGTCGAGAACTATCGGACGGCGCTCGCAACCGATGGCTTCAGCGGACCGACCCTGGATCTCACGGCGGTGATGCAGACATTCACCGCTGGACAACTACCGGCACTTACGGCGCTCGCCGAGAATTTCGTGCTCTGTGATCAGTGGTATGCCGAAGTGCCCGGGCCCACGATGCCCAACCGCCTCTACATTCACGCGGCGACCTCGGCAGGCTGGGCCCGCAACGACTGGAGCGTGCCACTCAGCGCAGTGACGATCTACGAGCAGCTGCAGAACCACGGGCGCACCTGGGCAGTGTACTACAGCGATCAGAACGAAGTCGCTCAGTACAGCCGCATCAATACGCAGCGGCAGAATTTCAAGCTCTACGAGTCGGCATTCGCCGCAGACGCGACGGCCGGCCGGCTCGCCAGCTACAACTTCGTTATCCCGCGTTTCGCCGGCTCCGCTACCGATGGCCCGGTGACGTCGATGCACCCTCCGCAGGACGTGCGCCCCGGCGATCAGCTGGTGGCGGAGGTCTATGCGGCAGTACGCAACGGTCCGCAGTGGCCGCAGAGCCTGCTCGTCGTCACCTTCGACGAGCACGGCGGCTACTTCGATCACGCCGATCCGCCCGCCGCCGTGAACCCCGACGGCATCGACTCGCCCGCCCCGGGTGACAACGCCTCCTTCGCTCCCCAATTCGCTTTCGATCGCCTCGGAGTTCGCGTCCCGACACTCCTCGCCTCACCCTATCTCGGCAAGGGCGTGGTGTGCTCGACGCCTTTGCAGCACACCTCGGTGCTGGCAACGGTGCGCAAGCTCTTCGGTATCGACGGCTCACTCACGAAGCGCGATGCCTCGGCATCAGCCTTCAACGAGCTCTTCCTCACGACACCACGCAGCGACGCGCCGAGCGCACTCGCGCGGCCGGCTGGGAAGTTCCAGTTCGACGCCACGCAGGCGGCAACCGACGACATGATGAGCGAGATGGCGCGGCACTGGCGCAGGGCCACCGGGGGCCTGCCCTGCGCGCAGGCAGCCCCCTTGCCCACCTCGCAGGATGAGGTTCACCGTTTCCTGCGAAGTCAGATTCAGTCCTTTCTCGACTACCGCGCCCACGTCGCGCGGCGGCGTAGTCGTCGCTGATGCGAGCGGGCCGCCCAGCCTCCGGGTTGAGCCTGCCTAAAAGCGAAACGTCGCCCCAAGCGCCGGGCCGGCAAACTCGAGACGCTGCACGGGCTGGTCATCGCCCTGCTCGAAGGAGAGATAGCGATACACCAACAGCAGGTCACCCCAGCCGAAGGAATAACCAATTCCAACCAGCGCCTGCCAGGTGAACCTGGAAGTACCCGCGCCCGCATCCAGGTAGTAGGGCACGAACCAGCGCCCTTCGCCGAGCCGGGCACTGCCGCGCAATCCGACAACGCCATCCCACAGATTCACGTCCTGGGCCGCCGATCCCGTTCGCTCCGGGAGGCCGGCGACCTCGGCAGCGAAGTCCCAGTGGAGCGTGGCACCGATGTGCGTGTAGCGCAGCCCTGCGAGAAGGTTGAACTCCACCCGCGGCAGGAGTAGCAGCGAATAACTGCCGGTCATTGAGACCATCGTGCCGCCGAGCGTCGTCGTCGTATCGGTATTGACCGGCACTTCGGTCATGCCGCTCGGTCCGGTTACCGTGGACACGTTGCTGCCCGCCTTGCTGAAATCACAATAGACGAGGTCGAGTCCCAGCCCCCAGGGGCCCTTGCGTGCCTGACCGCTCAAGAAGAACGCCCCACTGAGGTGCTTGAGGATGTCGTCCATCGCGACCGGCGATCCGCCCTCGCCTGGTGTCTCAAAGCTGAGTGCAGTGTCGATGTGCGGCAACCACACGTAAGGAGTTACCGCAAATTGCCATGATGACGGCGCCCCGTCGGATTCGGCGCGCAGCGGTGCGCTGACCAGCACGGCGTGCGCCGTCAGCAGAGCGGCCCAGCGATGCAGTGAACGGTGCGTAGTCAACGGATGCACCCTCGGCGGCCGATCATGGCAGTCCGGGCGCACGCTCGTCCACGGCCCGGCGACGCGCCCAGTGAACAGTCTTCAGAGTCCGCGAAACGAGGGTGAGCTCGGAGCCGGGGCGCTGCTGCTGAAGCGCACCAAGGAGCCATCGAGCTGATTGACCGTCTGGCCGAGTGCTTTGTGGATCTGAACGATCACGAGACGCTGCGACACGATCCACTCTTTGGGGTGCTGATCGGCAAGCTCGCGGCGCGGCGGCGGCGCTGTGCGGCACTGGCCGGCAAGAGCACGCTCAATCGCCTGGAGCTATACCCCTCGAGCCGCATCAGCCGCTATCACAAGATCGTGCCGCCGGGGGGAGGCGATCGCGCGGCTGTGGGTGGAGCAGTTCCTTAACGCACACCGCGAGGCGCCACAGGAGATCGTACTGGGTCTGGATGCGACCGATGATCTGCTGTCAAGGCTCCTGAAGATCGGCGTGGTCGTCACCATGAGTGTGCGCCGCGTGCGCCTGGCGATGAGCGAAGCTTGTCCCTATCAGCGCGCGTTCATCGCCGCCTTCCATGCCTTGGGCGCGGCGGCGCGCTAAGCCGCCCCTCGAAACAGCAAACGTCAAATCTCAATCGCCGAACCGCTCTCGCGCAGAGCGGCGGCCTGGCACCTGCGCAACCGCCCAGCAGCCCGTTCCGACACTCCTTCCGATCCCTGCCGTCAACGGCGCGGATGGACGCGTTACCAGCCGCTACAATCAGCTCAGCTGTGAGAAACTCGGGCGAGCGTCCGCGGTCCGTAGTCCGCGATCCGGTTCGCCTTCGTCGGCTCAACCTGACACGACTCGAGCCTTGATCAGAAGCCGCCGGCGGGCTGAGTGCGGCCGTCGCCGGTGCATCACCACGGGTACTCGCGGCCGTCGTAGTTGTAGAAGCGGCCGGAGTCTTGCGGACCGAGCTTCGCGATGAGGCGGCGCATGGCGCCGACACTCTCCCCCGGTGAGAGCTTCGCATTGGGCCCGCCCATGTCGGTCTTGACCCATCCGGGATTGAGCAGGATGCAGGTGATGCCGCGCGGCTCGAGGTCGATGGCGGCCGTACGCATCAACATGTTGACGGCGGCCTTCGACGTCCGATAAGGAATGGAGCCGCCGGAAGTATTGTCGGCGAGTGATCCCATGCCGCTCGTGATCGTCAAGATGAGTCGCCGCTCACTCTGCGCGACCCGCTCGAGAAACGCCTCGCACATGCGCGCCGGACCCAGGAGGTTGACCTCGAGCACCTGCAGCCAGTCGTTGTAATCGAGCGCACTGATGGTTTGTCCGTGGGCTCCGATGATGCCGGCGCAGTTGACGAGAATATCGATCGTGGGACTGCGCACGCCTGCTGCCGCGCGCTTCACGCTCGCGGTGTTCGCGACGTCGACCTCGAGCAGGGACAGCGCACCGCCGGAGCCACGCTCGAGCTGTTGCAGCGCGTGTGCGGCGCCCGGAGCCCGGCAAGCGGCAATGACGGTGTAGCCCTCCGTCAGGTACTGCCGAGCGAACTCCAGTCCCAAGCCGCGGTTCGCACCGGTGATGAGTATTGTCGGCATGCGTGTCACGCCTCGTGGGACTTGCGATCGAACCAATGCGCGAGTTCATCAACAGCACTGGCTAATTCCAGCTGCTGCTCCTTCGACAGCGTGCGAGCCTTCGCGATCCATGTCCCTTCATGCGGCGCGGCGGATACGCCGGAAGTGTCCATCAGTGCTTTAATCGCTCGTACCCATCTGCGAGCGTTATCGTCCAGCTGATGCTCGTCGAGCTGGTGGAAGGCAAGCGTACATTCGTGAAACGCATCGGCGATCGACTGCTCGATGCCGTTGCTGTGAGGGAGCATCAGACAACGGCGAGCGTCCGAGAGTTTTTGCGCCTGGTAGTGATGCGGCATTCTTCACCCCTCCCTCTGCCGTCGGGATTCTGCCGCGACATCCCTGGCGCGATCGAGTCGACTTAGCGGCGCTCGACCCATTGGTCCCCTTCCTTGACGTAGCGCCGCTTGACCGCCGCCCAGGCGATGCGGTGCGCGGCCTCCTCCTGCCGTGGATCGCCCCTATGGGCCTCAAAGGCGTGATTGAAGGCCTCGCGGTAGATGTCCTGCGCGTGTTCCGGAAGATGGCTGCGCACCGAAGGAGGCAGCTCGAAGTTATGACCATAAGGCACGGCTTGATGCTCCTGTGCCGATCCTAATATGCGCCTCATTCGCGCGCGGCGTAATCCGTGGGATTGCCTAGAGCGCAGCAAACGACCGACTTGGGCCGACATTACCTCACGGGCCGATCGTATACGTGGTTGTCGCGATGCATCTCGGCTCTCTGAGTATGGTATCTGAAGTGCTGCCAGCGCAGGAATCGGCTGCCGCAGCTTCCTGGCTTTGGGACGTCATGCCGAGCTTGAGACTTGGGCACTACGTGGCCCTCATTACCTTCCTGGCTGCAATGACGGATGCATCGGTCGCGCAGAACCAAGGCAAGCCCGTAAAAAGGAAAATATGAAGAGTCGATTCATGCGACATCCGGCTTGATCGCTCAAGCCGGCACGGCCTTGGGCGGTGGTTCTTATTGGAACATCGCGGCGTCCGTGTTGGGTTGGATCCCTGGGACTTCAATCACGGCATGTTGAAGAAACCGGGGGGGCGTTTCGTTCGGCATCGGTGTCAAATCCGACCGCGCCCTTGTCCACGCGGCCTACAACAAAGAGGCACCACCAACACTTCGCGGAGCCCAACACCCCATAATCAAGCCCCTTCTGTAGTCAGGCCCTTTGTCGTTTTACCCTACGCGCGCCTGAGTGCGAGCCAAATCAGCACGAGGTCAATCTAGGATCTGAGGCGTCGTTGCAACTCTTGGGCTTTTCATGGGTGCCATGTGAGGTCTATAGCCGTTGCGGGGCCTAAACCATAAACCACAGAGAGGTATCTCCATGAAGATTCGCTTGTCCCCGATCGCCGCCATTCTCGCGAGCCCGGCTGCCTTCGCGGGCGGTACGTGGTCCAATGTTACCGTGCTGCACGAGCAGGAGTGCACCTCCGAATGCAGTTCCCCGAACGGGTTCGCGAAGTTCGAGCTGTCCGCGGCCTCCACCGGCGGTCCGTCCTGCGCGACCTATAAAAACTGGGTAGCCGTGGATATCACGACCCCGGGTGGGGAGGCAGCCGCCGCGCTCCTGCATTACGCACGGATCTCGGGCGCCAAGCTCGTCTCCGTCCTCGGGACCGGAGCCTGCACCGTCAGCAGCTCCAACGAAACCCTATCGCTGGTTAATTATTAAAGCGTGTGGCCCTGAGACTCTCGAGACAAACTGCGAGTACCCGTGAGCATCCGCCTGACGCTGCGCAACTACCTATGGTGCAGCGCGAGCCGGCAGCGCACCGAGCACGTGCGGGCATCAGAGCGGGCAGGCGTGAAAGGCTCGCCGCAGTGCGCGCAGCGCTTCTCCTGCCGTGGCTTGGCGCGGCTCGGCCGCGGCGTCAGGTACGCTTGCGCGGGCACGCACGCGGGCGAGCAGTACCGTGCCACGCTGCCGCCCCTGTGCGTTTCACCGAAGCGCACTGCGAGCTTGTGGCAGGTGATGCATCGGAAGATGCGCGTGCCGGCATTCCGGAGGTAGCCGAGGTGATCCGTCTTGCTGATCTCGCGTGTCCACACGACTTGACGGCGCTCGAAGCGCTTGGCCATTAGCTCGCGCTGGCGGAACGTCGATGGAGCGACTGTAACTTATTGTTTTCGCCGCAGGCTCAGAGCCGGAAATAGCTTAGCAGGGCCAGGCCCAGCACCCACACCGGCGCTCCGGCACAGTGGCCGGCGGGTTTCAGACTGGTACGGCTCAGTAATCTCCCGAGGGCGAAGGAGGATCGTGGTTGTCGTGCTCCCGATTTCAGAGCCGACCCCGCCCGCCTGACTCTCAGGTATCCGATTGCAACTTTCATCGTGAGGCCCTCCGATGGATGGCGTCACGATAGGATCAGCCCTAGAGCAGAATCAGTAGAACTCCAGTAGAGGTACGGTGGGCGCGCTGAGGGGTATGGGTCTCCAAGCCCAAAAGCGCGCGCAACGCCGCGTGAAATTCACGCCGTCTCCAGGGTGCAATCAGCGGTAACTCATCCATGCTGCTCATGAGACCACTTTGCAGCAAAGGAAGAGCGGGCGCGAAGTGTCGTTAGTCACCCATGCACGCATCGCGGTAGGAGTGCTGGTGCGCATCAAGAAGCTCGACCAGTCGCTCGGTCACTGCTTGGTCAAGGACACCTGTGAGTGCCGAGCAACTCGTCGGCGTCTGACCTTAGTCACTACCCAACACACGTACTGTTGCTAGACACTTCCCCCCGTTGTCTCGGGCGATTTATATCGCGGGCATGGTCTCTCCCCCACCACGCTCGCGGAGTGCCCAAAGCGGCCGGCAACCTTCATGCTGGCCGCTTTTTTTTCTGACGCACGCGACAACGAGAACGCCGCCCGAAGGCGGCGCTCTCGTCTCCGGGTCGGGTTGCTGCAGGCTGCGCGTTTGCGCGCGAACAGACCAAGCCCTCCGAGCCCACTCAGCAGCAGCCAGGCGCCTGCTGGAGCAGGTACCGTCGATAATGTCCCGGAGTACGACGGGGCCGAACCGAGATACGTACCGTTAATAACAAGCTCGGCCGGCGACGATGCGAGCGCTCCTACGGTGCTTTGCACTAGACCATCGCCGACCAGCGGAAACATGTCGTCTTGTGTGCTAACTGAGACGGATGTTGCGTCGAACGTGAACGTACCAAATATTGCTGTATGCGGCCGCGACTCGTTTGCCTCGATGTAAATGGGTCGGTTGAACGAAATGCTTGCCGATCCGATATCTGGGGGTGCGACCGTTACGCCATTTGCCGCGTCAAAGTCCCCCGTCGCGGCGTCTATGTAAGTCTCCCCACCCAGGTCTACGTGCGCGGGAGTAAGGTCAATCGTTACGCCGCCATCGAAGGCGATCGTCCCGCTAATCGTGTCGGCGCAGGAGCGTCCGGCATGCAAATAAAGTGCAAATTTCTGCCTTTCGGCGCCGCCATGGCACACGGTTTCGCCTTTGATTCCGCGGTGTTTCGATAGTTCGCCCAGGAGATCGCGAATCTCCTGGCGCCAACTCGAGCAGCTGAAACACCAGGCCCGAACGGTTCTCGAGGCCGGCTCGCGCGGGCCGAGCGGCGGGCACGCAGCGCTAGGCACCGCGCCGACGCAAGGTGATCGACTCGCTGATCCGAGCGTGTGTGGTACGCCGGGTCGATGACCAGCCGAAGCACGTTACTTAAAGCGGAAAGCTTAATTGGAGTCCGCCCGACCCTGGCCCGAATCCGGCGACGCGCCGGCTTGTGAGGAATGTCTAAGTTCCCACCAAATCCCGACGATTATGACCAATGGATGTCGATGGAATACGGGCTCCTAGTTACGCTTGAAAAAAAAGGGACCGTATGAGAGCCCTCCTACCACTTTCGATCCTGCTGCTGTCCGGTTGTGAAATAGCCGAGGTCTCAAGCGGGACTTCCATGCCGCAATCCAGCACCCAAAGCACTGGCGGTTCTTCTTCGCCGCCTTCACCGCCGGCAGGAGCCACGGTGAACCCCACCGGAATCTGGGACATTACTGACACGGTCAATGGCAAGCCCGTTACTGAAGTGGCGCTGATCGCAGACGGGAAATATTTCTCTCTCGCGAGTGCTGATGAGTTCGGCTGTACGGACATCAGGGGCGGCACTTACACCATTAACGGCAGTATGTTTACGGGCAGCGGCGTGGCGATTTACAACTGTAAGGCGCCCAACGGCCAGGGCGTTCTGCCGTATACGTTCAGTGGCTACCTGACCGGCACTGACCTCAATCTTTCCTTCGATGCCGACGGGATGCTGGTACCCACGCTCGGTGCCACCATGGATCCGCTGTACAACGAACCCTCGAGCCTTGCGAAGCTGGCCGGGAACTGGGACGACGCGGGCAACACATTGACGATCAACCCTGATGGGACTTTCTTCGAGCAGCAGGCCAGCGGGTGTGTGGTGAACGGGGCATACACCATCATCGACCCCAATCATAATCTCTACAGGGTGTCAGTCGAGATCACCAACTGCAGCTCCAACCTCGCGGACATTCCTTTCACCGGACTTGGTTATCTCGACGACAGTAACCCGAACGCCTGGCATTTCCTCGAGGACCTGAGCGGACCGGATCCCGCGCTTGGCGGCGCCATCAACCTGGCATTCGACAACATCGGCGCCGCCGCCACCGAGGTCTCGCTCGCGAGCGTCGCCAACATCGACGGCATTGTGAGCAACGGCTCCGCGGTGGCCAATGGCGGCCTCGACGGCTATGGGAACGCCTATTCGGCGAACCTGCTCGGCACCTCGCTCACCTGGAACGGCAATACCTACGCCTTCGGCAGCGCCGGCACCGTCGATGCGGCCGACAGCGTCACCATCCCGCTCCCCTTGGGCAACTACAGCACGCTCACGTTCCTTGGCACCGGAGTGGACGGCAATCAGGCGAGCCAGACCTTCACCGTCAACTACAGCGACGGCAGCTCGACGAGCTTCGTGCAGAGCCTCAGCGACTGGTTCACCCCGCAGAACTACCCGGGTGAATCGAAGGCGCTGACGATGGCCTATCGCGTCGAGAGCAACGGCGCACTCGATAACCGCACCTTC
>Ga0187778_10001201_pt1 | contig 18222 bp, 15 predicted proteins | sample 1015_Q2_SP5_20_M_FD_132418 | JGI IMG/M metagenome (GOLD analysis project Ga0187778, IMG submission 132418) | Tropical peat soil microbial communities from peatlands in Department of Meta, Colombia - 1015_Q2_SP5_20_MG | ecosystem: Environmental > Terrestrial > Soil > Wetlands > Peat | place...
CGTTGATAAACTCACCATTGCCGCGCTCGAGGCGACGCTCAATGCCTATTTCCGCGGCGCGCTCGACGAAATTCCCGCCGTGCGAATGATCCGCATGCCCGTTTCCGAGATTGCTCGCCGTGCGCAAGCTCTCGCCGAAAAATTGCGCTCTTCGCTCCCGCCGGATACCGAGGTCAAACTGAACGCGGGATCATCCGTCATCGGCGGCGGTTCGACGCCGGACCAGAAACTGCCCACGCATCTGATCTCGCTCCGCAGCTCCATTCGTTCGGCCGCTGCACTCGAAGAGCGCCTGCGCAAACCGGCAGTCGGAGCCCCTGTAATCGCGCGTATCGCCGGAGATCGCCTCATCCTCGATCTCCGTACAGTGTTTCCCGAAGAAGAAACGGCGCTCCTCGCCACTCTCGCGCAGGCATTCGTGCTAGAGTAGCGCCCGCTGTAGACGCCCCGGCCCGGCTCCCCGCATCACCATTCTCTTGGAGGTGAAACCATGTGGCTCATCTGGACGATCATCATTGGAATTGTCGCGGGTTGGCTTGCCGGTCAGCTCGTAAAGGGACGCGGCATGGGCCTGATCGTCGATCTCATCGTCGGCATCATCGGCTCATTTCTAGGCGGCTTTGTGTTCGGTCTGCTAGGGCTTGCGGCATATGGTTTGATCGGGCGCCTCGTGATGTCGGTGGTCGGCGCTGTGATTCTGCTGCTTCTGATCCGTCTGATTAAGCGCGCTTAGCTGCACGCCACGGGGTCGCACATGAAATTCGCCAAGATCCTGTTTTGGGTTGCTGGAATCTGGGGCGTGCTGATGTTCGCGCCGCTCTACTTTATCTTCAATCTGATTGGACGTCAGGAGCCGCCGCCGATTACTCACCCCGGCTTCTATTGCGGCTTTGCAGCGATGGCGCTGGCATGGCAATTCGCATTCTTCCTCATCGCTATCGATCCCTCACGATTCCGCGCGATCATGATTCCCGGCGCGCTTGGGAAATTCGGCTGGGGAATCGCAGTCGTCATACTGTTCGCGCAGCATCGCATCAGTCGTGGAGACATGGCGCTGGGCATTGTGGACCTCGTGTTCGGAGCGCTTTTCGTCGTCGCGTTCGTCAAAACTCAGTCTCGCCTTGCGACATAGTGTCTGAGTGCGTCGCCTGCAAATCCGCGCCTGCAACACGCCGCCGCTCGCCTTGAATTTACCGAAATTCGCCGCCTAGTGCCGTTCCAACTTGCTGTGCTTTACCGCCAGAGCGCATCATCCCGAGGTTGAAAGAAATTGCTCGAAATCAGTTGCAACGGTACTAGACTCGAAGTTTCGCCCCATGGCAAAAGCGAGCACTGAGAGCCGCATCATCACGGTCGGCGTGACGGGCGCAAGCGGCGCGGCCTACGCGCAGGCGATTCTGCGGCTGCTCGACACCGACCGCCGCGTCGCGCATGTCTTTTTCGTCGCGAGCGACGCCGGGCTCCGGCTGCTTGCCACTGAACTCGGCGCTGTCGCGGCGGACGCAAAGAAACTCCCTTCGCTTTTGACCGGCACTTCCGCCAAGAAAATCGAATACCTGCCCAATAAAGACATCGGCGCGAGCATCGCTTCCGGCAGCGCGATCGTCGACGCGATGGTGGTCGTTCCCTGCTCGGCGGGCGCTCTCGGCGCGATCTCTGCCGGCACGGCGAGCGACCTTCTCACCCGCGCCGCGGACGTCTGCCTGAAAGAGCGCCGCCCGCTCGTCCTCTGCCTTCGCGAGACGCCGCTCAATCGCATTCATCTCGAAAATATGCTGCGCGTCCACGATGCTGGCGCTACGCTGATGCCCGCGATGCCTGCGTTCTATTACGGCCCGAAGAGCATCGACGACATGGTCGAGCAATTCGCGTATCGCGTCCTCGCGCAGCTCGGCCTGCCGCAGCCCAAGCAGTACCACTGGAAGGGAAAAGCGTGAGCGCTACCAAGAGCCGAATCCGCACTGTGCTCGAGATGATCAAGTTCGAGCACTCCGTATTCGCGCTGCCGTTTGCTCTCGTCGGTGCGCTGCTCGCCGCGCGCGAGGCCGGCGGCTTGCCTTCCTGGCGCCAGGTTCTCTGGATCGTCGTCGCCATGGTCGGCGCGCGCTCGGCCGCGATGACGATGAACCGCATCGCCGATATCGAATTCGATCGCCGCAACCCGCGCACGGCCAATCGCGCTCTTCCCACCGGCGAGCTGTCCCTGGGTTTCGCTTGGGCCTTCACGGCTATTGCTTCGGCGCTCCTCGTCGTCGCTGCGTGGCAACTGAATCGCCTCGCGCTCGAACTCTCGCCGGTCGCACTCGCAATCCTGTTTTTCTATTCCTATACGAAGCGTTTCACAGAGTGGTCGCACTTCGTGCTCGGCTTTTGCCTCGGGATTTCGCCCGCCGCAGCGTGGATCGCGATTCGCGGCCCGCTCGACCTGCGGATGTTGATTCTCTGCGCCGCGGTGACGCTCTGGGTTGGCGGCTTCGACGTGCTCTACGCCTGCCAGGACATTGATTTCGACAAATCCGCCGGCCTGCACTCGATCCCGAAGAGATTCGGCATCGCGAAGGCACTCGGGATCACTCGCGCAATGCATCTACTTATGGTCGCGCTGCTCATCTGGCTCGCTACCGCCTTTCATCTTGCGTGGCCCGCCTGGGTGGGCATCGCCGTCGTCACTCTGCTTCTGGGCTACGAGCACTCGCTCGTTAAGCCGAACGATCTGAGCAAAATGAATGCTGCGTTTTTCACGGTGAATGGCTATATTAGTCTTCTGTTTCTTCTGTTTTGGGGCGCTGCGACACTCGTCGCCCGCCCGTAACAACCAATGTCACAACTGCAAATTTCCGACGCGCGCCTCGAGCCCATCGCGCACAAAGTTCTCGCGGGCGAGCGCCTCTCGCCCGACGACGGCCTCGCGCTTTTTCAGTCGCACGATCTGCTCGCCGTCGGCTGGCTCGCCAACCACGTCCGCGAACAGCGCCACGGCGACGTCTGCTACTTCAACGTCAATCGCCACATCAATCCCACCAACGTCTGTGTCGCGCACTGCAAGCTCTGCGCCTTTGGCCGCTCCCCCGACGCGCCTGGTGCCTACACGTTTTCGCTCGATGAAATTTACGCGCGCGCCGCGCAAGGCATCGCCGAAGGCGCCACGGAATTTCACATCGTTGGTGGCTTGCATCCCGATCTTCCGTTCGATTTCTATCTCGACATGATCCGCGGCCTGAAGCAGCGCTTTCCGGATGTTCATCTGAAAGCGTTCACGGCCGTCGAGGTGCACTACTACGCGCGGATTTCGAAGCTCTCGATCAAAGACACGCTCCTCAAAATGAAAGAAGCGGGCGTCGACTCGCTTCCCGGTGGTGGCGCCGAAATCTTCCATCCGCGCGTTCGCCGCATCATCTGCGACCACAAAGTTTCCGGCACGATGTGGCTTTCCATCGCTCGCACGGCGCACGAGCTGGGCATGCGCTCCAACGCGACGATGCTCTTCGGTCACGTCGAAACGCTCGAAGAGCGCGTCGATCACCTGGTCCGCCTGCGCGAAACGCAGGACAAAACGCACGGCTTCGTCGCCTTCATCCCGCTCGAATTTCACCCGGCGAATACGGCCCTCGCGCACATCCCGAAGCCGACCGGTATGGACGCGCTGAAAACGATCGCCGTCTCGCGCCTCATGCTCGACAATTTCGACCACATCAAAGCCTACTGGATCATGCTCACGCCGCGCATCGCGCAAATCGCGCTGCAGTTCGGCGCAAACGATCTCGACGGCACCGTCGTCGAAGAAAAGATCTATCACGACGCCGGCGCCACCACGCCCGAGCATCTCACGCGCGCTGAACTCGAAAAGCTGATTCGCGCCGCAGGCCGCGTGCCCGTCGAACGCGACACGCTCTACAACCGCGTCGACCGCTCGACCATGCCACCCGTTGCGCCATCTCCATCGCGCGGCTTCGTTCCTGCTTCCTCGCTCACCGCGTAGTGATGTGTCGAAAGACGTCCGTTTGTCATCCCGAACCCGGCCCCGACGCCTTCGGTCGGGGACGGCGGTGAGGGATCTGCTGTTTCCCCTTACTGACGAATAGCGCTGCAAAAGCTGGAGCCTTCAGTCAGAATGGCAAGTCTTAAGACCATGCGCCTCTATGCATTCGCGGCCTTGGCGCTGTTCGTCGCGGCACCTCTCCCCACCTTCGCCCAAACCGACGAAATCCAAGTCTACAACGCCGAGATCGCCCCCGTCGGCGTTTTCAATCTCACCTGGCACAACAATTTCACGCCCGACGGTTTGAAGGTTTCAGCATTTCCCGGAGGGATCATTCCGGACCATTCGTTCAATGGCGTTACCGAGTGGGCCTACGGCGTCACCGACTGGTTCGAGGCCGGACTTTATCTCCCGCTCTACAGCGTCTCGAAAAATCACGATGTGACGTTCAACGGCGGTAAGATTCGCCTGCTATTCGTATCGCCGCATGCCGCCGACCGCACATTCTTCTACGGATGCAATTTCGAATTTAGCTACAACCGCGCGTTTTGGGACAAGGACCGCTTCACATCCGAAATTCGGCCGATCCTCGGAGTGCACCTCCACCCCGTCGACATCATCGTGAATCCCATCCTCGATAATTCCTGGCGGGGCGGCTTTGGCAATCTCGACTTCGCGCCCGCGGCGCGCATCGCCTACAACTTCACTCCCAAATTCGCGCTCGCCACCGAAGAATATTCCGACGTCGGGCCTCTGCGCTCCGTTCTTCCCACGTACCAGGAATCGCACGAAGTCTGGGGCGTCTTCGACCGCAGCACGAAGCTAGTGGATATCGAGGGAGGAGTCGGCTTCGGCGTCACGCCCGCATCCGACAAAATCACGCTAAAGCTGATCCTCTCGCGCGATCTGAATTCGCCGAAACACTAGCACGCAGCGCCGCCATGCAGAGCCAGCGCAGGATTGATTCGTCAGTGCATGAGCCGGGCGTGACGAAACGATCCTGAGTCCAAAGATGAGAAAAATTTCCTCACAAGTAGTTCTTAGGGGGGCGGAGCTTTAGCTCCGACATTCGAGTGCCACCCACGAAGGGGCTTTAGCCCCTGAGGACGGTATCTCACGCGTGCGGGTGGGCCTTGTCGTACACGTCCATTAGCTGCCGGATGCTCGCCTGCGTGTAGCGCTGCGTGGTGGAAAGCGAGACGTGCCCCAGCAGCTCCTGAATCGCGCGCAAATCTGCTCCATCGGCCAGCAGGTGCGTCGCAAACGCGTGCCGTAGCGAGTGCGGGTGCAGATCCCAGTTCACGTTTGCGAGTCGCGCGTATTTTTTCACCAGCATGTTCACCGACCGGTCCGTCAGCCGCCCGCCCAGATGGTTCAGAAACACGGCTTCGTGGTTGCCCTTGCTCCCGGTTTTCGCCAGCAGCTCGCCGCGCATGGGCCAGTAGGCTTCGAGCGCCGCGCTCGCCTTCCCGCCGTAGGGCACCACGCGCTCCTTGCGGCCCTTGCCCAGCACGCGCAGCATCCGCCCGTTCCGGTCGATGTCGCCGAGATTCAGCCCCACGATCTCGCTGACGCGCAGACCCGAAGCGTACAGCAATTCCAGAATCGCTCGATCGCGCTTCAGCAGAATCTTTGATTCTTCGTCGCTCTGAGGCGTCAACTTCCGTGCGCGCCTCGATTGCTCCCCATTGCTGCCCAGGTGGTCGAGAAATCCGTTCAATTCTTCCGGCGTCAGCACGCGCGGCACGCGTTTGGGCAGCTTCGGTGTGGCGACCAGCCGCGCGGGGTTCTGCCGCGCAAGCTTCTCGCGCACACAAAACCTGAAGAACGTCCGCAGCGACGAAAGCCTTCGCGCAATCGACGCCTTCTCAAGCCGCCGGTCGTACATCCAGTTCACGTATTCGCGGACGATGTTGTGGTCGATTTCGGAAAGCGCCGGAGCCGTTTCGCCCGGCGGCGTCAGGAACTCGTGGAATTGGCGGACGTCGCGACGGTATTCGCGGATCGTTTCGGGCGACGCATTGCGCTCGTACTTCAGGTACTCGATGAACTTGTCGATGACTTGTTTCATCCCGGTTCGCCGCGCTCTTCGCGATCGGCGCACTGAAATTATAGGCTGCGCGCGTGCCCGCGCTCGCGCCGCCGCATCTTGCGTTGCTTTCGCAGCAAGGGACTGGTTCCTCGTAGCGGCGGCTTCTTGAGTCGGCGCAATCGCTTTCTTGTGGACGGGACGCAAGAAGTCCACAGGACTTTCTTGCTTGAAATGACTGACCTCTCATGCATCATGTGCCAGGGGCTCCTGCGCGATCGGCGAGGCAAGCCCGAGGAAACGCGCGAACCTGGTACGTCGGACGAATAGGAGGTAATTGAATTGTGACGCCAAGCGAAGTTGGAGCGGATAGACCCGGGAGCTTAAATCAGCGCGTCTTTGCGGGCATTTCTACTCGAAAAGACTTTCGAGTAGAAATCGCTGTAACTCATAGAAAACACAGCATCGAGGTCGATTCTACTCGAAAGTATTCCGGGTGGTGTTTTCGCACCCTTTTGTCCTTCCTTTTGGCTGCCGCACTCGCCTACTCTCTCTTTTCGACCACCGCCTCCGCACAGCCGAAGTCGTCAAAATCGCTCGCCGTCGAGCGCATCTACGGCGCGCCGAGCTTGAGCGGCTATCTCACTTCGGGTATCGAATGGAGTCCCGACAGCAAGCGAATTTCGTTCCTCGAACGCCGCAACTCCGGCGTCGAGATGTGGACGATCGATGCCGTGACGGGTGAACGCAAGGTCCTGGTGAAATCGGACGTCATGCAGTCCGTCTTGCAGCCGGAGAAGACCAGCGCGATTCAGTCCACCGGCCTCGGCCGCGTGCAGGCAGAAAATTACATGTGGTCTCCCACCAGCGATGCGCTGCTCTTCGTCGGCAGCACGAATCTCGTACTCCTCGATCTGAAATCAATGGCGCCGAAGCCGCTCGTGCGCGGCACTGACGACCTCCAAGATCCGAAGTTCTCACCGGACGGCAAGTGGGTCAGCTTCGTGCGCGGCTCAAATCTCTGGGTCACCAATGTCGCGACTGGTGAGACTCACGCGCTCACCACTGGCGGCAGCGAGGATGTTCTAAAAGGCCAGCTCGACTGGCTCTACCCCGAAGAGCTCGATTCGACCACCGCCTACTGGTGGTCGCCTGATTCCTCGAAAATCGCCTACTACGAGATGGACGAGCGCCAAGTGACGCGCTATCCGCTGATGGACATGAGCTCGCCCATCGGAGCCACCGAATACGAACGCTTTCCGCAGGCAGGCGAGCCGAATCCGATCGTGCACGTCGGCGTCGTTTCGGTCAGTGGCAGCGAAACGAAATGGATGGACACAGGCGCGAACACCGATGTTTATCTCGCGCGCGTGGTTTGGCTGCGCGATAGCAGCCGCGTGGCCATCGAGCGGATGAATCGCGCGCAGACCCAGCTCGATCTGCTTTTCTGCGACGCCGCTGGCGGCGCGTGCCCGACGATCCTCACCGACGCCGACAAATACTGGATCAATCTCTCCGACGATCTCTACTTTCTTGCCGATAACAAGCGCTTCCTTTGGTCGAGCGAACGCACCGGCTTCCGCCACTACTACCTCTACGATCTCAGCGGCAAGCAGCTCGATCAGTTGACGAGCGGCGACTGGGGAATCACCGGCTCGGGCGGCTTTGGCCCGGGCACCGATAGCCATCCGTCGGTCGATGAAGCCCACGGCACGATCTATTTCTGCTCCAACAAAGATGATGTCCTCGGCACACAAGTCTATCGTCTCTCGCTGCGCGAGAAATCCATCGCGCGCGTCACGCGCGAAGATGGTGCCAACGAAGTAGTCTTCGCGCCGGACGCTTCGGCCTTTGTGGACACCTATTCGAACGCGATGACGCCGCCGCGCCAGGACCTGTATCGCGCTGACGGTGCGCACGCCGCCGTGATCAACGAGAACAAAGTCCCCGAACTCGGCGACTACAATCTTTCGAAGGTGGAATTCCTCGCTCTCGCGGCCGATGACGGCACGAAGCTCTACGCATCCATCATTCGCCCGTCCGACTTTGACGCGTCTCGCAAATACCCCGTGTTGATCGACGTCTACGGCGGGCCGGGGGTTCAAAACGTGCGCAATGAATGGGAGCGAACCGATTTTCTCTGGCGCGAGATGATGGCTGAGAAGGGATACATCCTCTTCAGCCTCGATAACCGCGGTTCCTATCAGCGCGGTCATGCGTTTGAATCGCCGATCTACCATCACTTCGGAAAAATCGAGCTGGAAGATCAGCTCGCCGGCGTGAAGTTTCTGAAGTCGCTTCCCTTCGTCGACGGTTCCCGCATCGGACTCTTCGGCTGGAGCTACGGCGGCACGATGACGCTCGTTGCGATGCTCAACGCGCCCGATGTTTTCAAAGCGGGCGTTTCCGTCGCTCCTGTCACCGATTGGAAGCTCTATGACACGGCCTACACCGAGCGCTACATGGGCCGCCCGCAGGACAATCCCGATGGTTACAAAGATTCATCGGCCGCGACCCATGCGGCGCAGCTCAAGGGAAAGCTGCTGCTCATCCACAGCACCGGCGATGACAACGTCCACTTTGCGAATACGGCCGAGCTGCTCAACGAATTCATCGCCGCCGGAAAATATCCGGTGGACCTGATGATTTTCCCCGGGCGCGGGCACGGCATTACGGACATGCCCGCGCGGATCGAACTCTACAAACGCATGACGCAATTCCTGCTCGATAATCTCTAGAGAGACTGCGCACATGAAAACGGGAGGACGGCGAGTTGAGTTTCGCCGTCTACCATTTCACGCGCACGCGGTAGTCAAGCGTCGCCGTGCCGTCCTTGTCGACCGGAATCTGGAACCCGATCGTCGAGGCATCGAGCTTCGTCCATTTGTAATTCGAGTTCACCACTTCCCAGTCGCCGCCCACAGGCTCCCGCACTTCCACTGTCACTGCGCTGTCCTTGTGATTGCGCAGAGTGATTTCGTACTCCATTTCGAAGAGATTGCTCGCGAGCTTCTTGTAGTCGGTCTGCTTGCGTTCGCACACTACGTCGAATGCGTTGCCGACGTAGATCCGCAGCGATTCATCCTTCGGCGTGTGATTGATCGAATCTTCGCCCGCAAACTGCACACCGCCCTTCGAATCGGCCTGATAGACGCGAACAGTTCCCGCAGGCAGCGGCATGCCGAGTCCGGATTTTTCGTCGTTCTTGAAGCGGTAATAAACCTTCACCGGCTGCGGGATCGCGTTCCCGATGCCTTGTGGGTTGCGATAGTAGTATTGCTGCCCTTCGACCGAGAGATACTTCTCGACCGGAACGTTTGTCCCCGTGAGCAAGTTGATCTGCTTCGATTCGTTGTTCTCGATCGACGTGCGCCGGCCGAGCGTATAGAGGTGATATTCCGAAAACGCCTCCTGCTCGAATTGCGGGGCCGGCGCACCCGCGGCCATCGATTTCACTAGTGCTACGCGCTCGTCTTCCATAGCTGGCGTGGTGCGATGCACCGCTCCGGCGACGAGCTGCAGCTTCGCATTGCGATAGGCGACGCCGCTGTTGTTCACCAGTGTCACCCAGCCGTCAAGATCGGCGCTCTTTTCATCACGTCCCACGGTCAGGACGTAATCGGCGCTCCAGTTCAGATTGTTCGCAAGGTAGGAAGCTTCTACCTTCTGCGCCTCCGCGCCGCGGTTGTCGAGCGCCCAGACCAGCGTCGGGCGGCTGTAGAGATTTTCCGGGAGATCGAGAAAACGGTAGGAATCGGCGGTCACGCCGGTGACGATTTCATTTCCGATTTTCCACACGGGACCGCCGTTGTCGGAGAGCAGCAACGCTTTGGTCTCAACCCATTTCGTCGAGCCTGCGTCTGTCTCGCGCTGGACGAGCGTGACCTCGCGGCCCACGTATTTCTGCAAAAGCTTCTGCGGGTCGAGCAGGTCGTACTCGTAGTTCTGTTCGACGACGCTCAACTTCGCCGGATCGGTGAGCGAGCGAAAGTGCACGGTTTGCGGAATGATCGATGCAGCGACATCCTCGAATCGCAGCGGAAACGTGCCGGATTGCAGGTGAATCTGGCGCACATCGCGCACCAGCGCGAGATTCGAGTTGTAAACCGTGACCGAAAGATCGTACTGATCTTTTTGAGTGGTCGAGGACGTTTCAGCGGCCTTGGCCGGTTTTTCGTCCGCGGCGCGCGCTTCGTTTCGCCTGCCTGCGAGCGGCAGCACGACAATGGCCGCGAGAACCGCCGAGCCGAAAATCCGCGCTTTTCGAGATGGCATGAATTTGTCTCCTTCGCTTCGAAAATGCTCTCTAGGAGAGAACGAACATCGCGCGATTTCTTGCAGCGTAATTTGCTCTTCGGATTCCGCCTAAGGCGCGGGGTTCCAGTGATCTCCGGCGTCATCGGTCGAAAATCTGCGGCCGTCCGCAGCGGTGACCGTCGCGGAGAAATTGTCCGTCGCCGTGACGCTCACGAAGTCCGTCGTTATGGGCGGCGGAATCGGCACCCAGTGAGAGGCGTCTCTCGTCAGAAGAATCACGCCGTCGCGACCCACGAGCCAGCAGATTTTTGCCGTGGGTGCGTAGCCGGTCGTAATCTGCGGATTCGGCTGGAAACTGCGAAGTCGTTGTCCTTGCCAGGTTGCGCCGTCGTCCGTGGAGAGCTCGACCACGCTGCCGGCGGAGATGCGCCACATCACTTTCGGATTAGGCGTCTTGATGATGTTTCCAGTCGAGCGGCGTTCTACGTCTCCGATCGTGAGGGTCTCAGATTGCGCGATCGCTTGTCTCTGCTCTTGCCCCGTCATGGGGCGGACGAAGGTCGGAGATGCGGACGGCTTTGCCTTCGTGGCTTCGGACGCGCTCGCTACGACCTCATTGGCCGAAATCCCACCGCCGATTGCGCCGCCATTGACGCGTGATGGTTCCGGTGCCGGTGACGGCGGAGGCGTTGCCGCGGGTGCAGCCATGCGCGAGGCAGGCACGCCGGCGGCCACGCCGCTCTTCGCGTCCGCAAGGTCGCGCCTCAGGGAATTGTCGTCCTTTTTCAGCTCGTCCAACTCGGCTTGCTCGCGAGCAACCATCGGCTGCTTCGAGGCGAGCTCTTTTTCATTGCTGTTCGCTTGCGATTCGACCGACGCAGAGCTCTGTTTCATCGCCTTATCGACATCGTTATTCGGTGCAGTCAGAGTCTTGTTCGGCATTGTGGAAACAGGACCCGAATATCGTTCCGGCGCCGGCGCTGGTGGAGGTTCGGATCGCTCATTCATCGCGACCAGAGGCTGCGCGGAATTACCATGCGATGGCGTCGTAACCGGACGGCGCGCGGTCCACACGGCCGCGATCACGAGCACAGCGACGGCGGGTGCGAGAAATCGCCAGTCCCAGAGCCAGGCCCAATGCGAGTGCGGGCGCGACTGAGCAGCGCCGGCCGGCGCGGGCTCACCCGCGCGATGCATCGCAGCAAGCTGGTCGCGGCAGCGCGCGCACTGCGAGAAATGCAGCTCATAGCGTCGTGTCTCGTCTGCATCGAGCGATCGCTCGAAATAGGCCGCGAGAATTTCCGGCTCCGGGCAGGCGCCCGCGGAATCGCTCAGACTGCGGCGCAACAGATTGGCGGACGCTCGGTCCCGGTCCTGCGAAGCCATGAAGCTATTCTCCTCCACTCAATAGAACGCCCGAAACTCCAAATCTTGCGCGCCGCACGCTCAATCCCTTGCCGATGCCGCATCGGGTTGCGCTGCCGGCTCGATCCGCGCGCTGCCGGAGCGCAAGGCTTCGGTCAGATCAAAGGGCCACTCGCCTTGCGCACATTCAAGACAAGCGCGCAGCTGCGCCTCGGACCATTTCTTTTCTTCTCGCAGCGATCTTTCCACGAGCTGGCGCACGTCGCGTCGCGTGCGGTCGAGCTTGCGCGAGACGGTCGCCTCGTGCTCGCCGAGCGTACGGCCGATTTCGGCGAGAGTGCGTTCGTCCGCGTAGTAATACGCAAGCCGCAGCCGATCGCGCGGCTCAAGCGCGCCGACCGCCGCAGTCAAAGCCGCCTGCAGCGCGGCAAAATACTGCGCGCGCTCCGAATCAGGCGAGTCATTCGCACCAGCTCGCACATTGGCAGCGAGCGCGGCGATTTCGTGGCGCTCCTCGCCGGATTCGTCTTCGAGCGGTTCGGTGCGGCGCGTGCGGCGAATTTCGTCTACGTGGCGCTGCGAAAGAACTGCGCGCAACCAGGTGCCGAGCTTGCTGCGGCCATGGAAATACTCAAAGAGAGACTTTCTCTGGCCCTCAGATTCACGCAGACCGTAAAGATCGGCGTAAAGCGAATCGGCAAGCTCGCGCGAGTTTGCTTCGCCAGCGATGGCGCGCGCCGCGCGGTAAAGCTCCGGCCGGAATTGCGCCATGAAGTAATCCCACGCAGCAGGACTTCCGTCGCTGCATGCGCGCGCAAGCGCGAGGTCGGCGGCGTGCAGCGTTTCCAGATACGCCTCGATTGCGTTCTCGCTCAGAGACGCGCCGCCAAACTGGCGCGCGACGCTGCGCTCGAGCGTTTTTTCAAACTGTTCTCGGGTGAGATTCCAATCTGCAGGAGCAGCGGCTTTGACCCAACAGCGTTCGACGGCGGCCTTCAGCGCGCGCGGAAACCTGAACCGCGCGGCCTGCTTCGGCGAAGCGGACTCCGATTGACCGAGCGCCGTCTCGGCGGCCGTGTTGGCGGGCCGCGGTGCCATTCCTTCGATGATACCGAATTGTGGCTGCCGGGTTGTATTCGCTGCCTGTAGATTTCCCAAGCGGCCACATCCCGAAGGGTACATTTCGACTTTTCAGTTATCTAGCTCATGGCGATTAAATATTCACCGCTATTAGCCAGATGGTATAGATTTCCGCTCTGGAAGCTATTTTCGTTTTTCCGCAGCAGCTTATTTTAGAGCTTCACATGACTGAGCCAACAATCGTGTGCCCCACTTGCAAGACCGAAATTAGGCTTACCGAATCTCTCGCGCAGCCCCTTATCGAATCGACGCGGAAGAAATACGAAGACAAGATCCATCAGATTCAAACAGGAATCGAGTCAAGAGAAGAAGAGATTGCCAGACAGCGAGAGGCGCTGTCCAAAGAGAGGGAGGGAATCGATGACGAGGTTAGTCGGCGGCTTAACGCAGAGCGGGCGAAAATCTCAGCCGATGAGGCACGGAAAGCGCGACTGATGGTTTCGACAGATTTAGATCAGAGAACCAAGGAGATCGCGGAACTAAAGGCGGTGCTCGTCGAACGCGATGCCAAGCTTGCCGAGGCGCAGAAGGCACAGGCCGAATTGATGCGCAAGGAGCGGGAGTTGGATGATGCGAAACGTGAGATGGACTTGACCATCGAGAAGCGAGTTCAAGGGTCCTTAAGCCCGATTAGAGAACAGGCACGAAGGGATGCCGAGGAGCAGTACAAGCTCAAAGTCCTTGAGAAAGAGCAGACCATCTCGGCGATGCAGAGTCAGATTGAGGATTTGAAGCGGAAAGCCGAGCAAGGATCGCAGCAGCTCCAAGGAGAAGTTCAAGAATTGGAATTGGAACACGTACTTCGCGCGCGATTCACGCGGGACACCATCGAGCCCGTAGCGAAGGGAGAACGAGGCGCCGACGTCCTGCAGAGGGTGGCAGGGCCTGCCGGACAATCCTGTGGGACGATCCTGTGGGAGTCCAAACGGACGAAGAATTGGAGCGACACTTGGCTCGCGAAAGTTCGCGAGGACCAGCGCGCGGCGAAAGCAGAAGTGGCCGTAATCGTTTCCAAAATCCTTCCCAAGGGAGTCGAGGCATTCGACATCCGGGAGGCAGTATGGGTTGCCGAGCCTCGATTTGCCGTGCCTATCGCGGTGGTCCTGCGCCAGTCACTCATCGAGCTCGGGGCAGCCCGTAAAGCAGCCGAGGGACAGCACACCAAAATGGAAATGCTGTATCACTATATGACCGGTCCCCGCTTCCGTCAGCGTGTTCAGGCCATAGTCGAAAAGTTCGGGGACATGCAGGAAGATCTGGAGAAGGAAAGAAGAGTAATGACCAAGCAGTGGGCAAAGCGCGAGGAACAGATTCGAAGCGCGATCGAAGCCACGGCAGGGATGTATGGCGACCTGCAAGGCATCGCAGGCAAATCACTTCATGAAATCGAGGGGCTGGGGCTTAAAGCACTGGCCGAAGGTGGATCGAGTTCCCAGGTAACGAGCAGCAAAGATGATAAGCGGCGTTCCTGAGCAGTGTAAAGTTCCGATGTATCATGTGCGCTACCGTCGAAGTGCGATCGGTGAGAAGAGCGACAAAATCCCGCGAAAGCGATTCCCCATCATGGCGAATGGAAACAGGAAACTGCGTTATTTAGATGATGTCTCCGTCGGAGAGAAATTCACCTCCGGCACGTATCAGATGGATTCGGATCGCATCAAAGCGTTCGCCGAAGAATTCGATCCGCAGCCGTTTCACTTGGACGATGCAGCAGCCGAGCAAAGCATCTTCAAAGGGCTTGCGGCGAGCGGTTGGCACACGGCCGCGGTAACAATGCGGCTAAGCGTGCTGGGAGAATTGCAGTTCGCGGGCGGACTGATCGGCGTCGGCGGAGAAATCGAATGGCCGAGGCCGACGCGTGCCGGCGATACGCTGCGAGTCGAGAGCGAGATTCTGGAGATCATTCCTTCGCGCTCAAAACCGAATCAGGGCATCGTGAGATTGCGAATCACGACGCTGAATCAACGCAACGAGCCCGTGCAGATTTTTACCCCCAAGGTCCTCGTGCCCAGGCGGCCGTAGCGCGATCAGACGTCAGCGAAGTCCGAGAGTTCGTGGCACGCCTGCAACGCGCCCGCGCTCGGCCCGCGCTAAACTGCGGCTACGGCGCGCTTTTGAGTTTCGAGGGCAATCGAGAGTTTGCGAGCGGCGAGCTCGATTGCAGCTTTGGCTGCGGCCGTCCCCGCCAAACCGTTGAGCATCGCGAAATCATGGAACGTGCCGAGCATGCGGACAGCGGTCACTTCCACTCCGGCTTTCGAGAGCTTCTGAGCGTAGGCTTCGCCTTCGTCGCGGAGCACATCATTTTCGTCGACGATCAGTAGCGCCGGCGGCAAACCCTTCAGCTGTTGCGGCGTCGCCAGCAGCGGCGATGCTGTGATCTTCTTGCGATCGGATTTCTTCGGCGCGTAGGCATCCCAGAACCACTGCATTGCCTTCTTGGTAAGCCACGGGCCTTTTGCAAACTGACGATAGGAATCGCTCTTGAGGCTCGCGTCCGTGACCGGATAGAACATCACCTGATACAAAATTTCCGGCCCTTTACGCTCTTTCGCAAGGAGCGTCACAGCGGCAGTCATATTGCCGCCGACGCTATCTCCGGCGACGGCGAGACGGCTCGCATCGAGACCGAAGTCCTTGGCGTGCTCAGCGATGTATTTGGTTGCAGCATAAGCCTGCTCGGTGGGCACAGGGAATTGGGCCTCGGGCGACGGCGTGTAGGCGACGAAAACGAAGGCAGCGTTCACCGCATTCACGAGATCGCGGAGCAGGCGATCGTGCGTGCGCTTGCTGCCGAGAATCCAACCGCCGCCGTGGAAATACATCACGATGGGAAGCGGCCCCGTCGAATTCTTCGGCCGATAAATCGTGATGGGAACTTCGCCGGTGGGCCCGACAGGCAAAGTTTTGTCTTCGACGTCCGCAGGCAATTTTGTGACGGGCGCGGTTTGCAAGGTTTCGAGGACCTGGCGCGCGTCTGCGTACGGTAGCTTGTAAATCGGCTTGCCGCCCTGAGCGACGATCGAGTCGATATAGGCTTGAGTGGTTGGTTCAAGAGCGGGCCCTTTTTTCGCCGGCATGGTAGTTCTCCTTTCCCACGGAATAAATCGCTGTGGCCTAGTTTGGGAAATGATTCCAGAGTTTGGAGCGGTTGAGGCCGCGGGAATCTGGCGTGCGCCCCGGCGGCCGCCTCATTATTACGCCAGACCTCCTGCAATCACCAAAGTCTCGCCGCTGATCCACGACGCCTCCGGAGACGCGAGAAACACGGCAGCCGGAGCAACGTCGTCCACTTCGCCGATTCGGCCGAGCGGCGTGCGCGCCTCCATTTGCTTTTGGAAATCGCTTCCCGCAATGCCGGCGGAATGGACGCCTTCCGTCATCACCATCCCGGGATTGATCGCGTTCACGCGAATTTTGCGCGGTCCGAGCTCCTTCGAGAGCGATTTCGTCACCGCATCGACCGCAGCCTTCGTTGCGCTGTAGATGGAGCCATACGGTGGCGCAAGCTGGCTCGCCACCGAACTGATGTTGACGATGCTGCCGCCCTCGGCCCCGAAATGCTTCGCGGCTTGCTGAGAAGTGAGGATCAGGCCCAGAACGTTGAGATTGAAAAGCTTGTGGAAGCTCTCTTCAGTGACGGATTCGAGCGGCGCAAATTCGTAAACGCCCGCATTGTTGACGAGAATGTCGAGACGGCCGAAGACTTTTTTCGTTTCGACGAAAAGCCGCTCGATGTCGGCTTGTTTGGACACGTCGCCGTGCACGGCGACGGCTTTGCCGCCATGCTTCGTGATTTCGCTCACCACTTTGTCGGCTGCTTCCTTGCTCGACGAGTAGTTGACGACGACCGACGCCCCTTCAGACGCCAAATGTTTCGCGATTGCTGCGCCGATTCCCTTCGACGCGCCCGTTACCACGGCTACCTTGCCCGTCAGTTTCTTGGACATTTTCAGCTCCGAGTTCGAGTTTTTGCGACTGACAAATACAGATGCAGCGGACGACCGGAGGATTCAGTATTTGTTTGTGCACTGATTGGACAGGGTTCGAGCAGTGGGAGTTTAGCGAGTTAGTGATTTGGCGGACCGGTGATAGAGCGGGGCGAGCCAGCCGGAGGCGCGCCAGGCGGCGCGTAGCGAGGGCCGTAGTGCGGCAGCGGGCGGCCGACTTCGTAGGCGCCGAGATCGGGCGCGCCGCCGGTGAAGTCATCGTTGATCGTGGGGAGCAGTACGCCGGCGTCAATCGCGGGGTTCGGCGTTTCGCTTCCTTCGACGCCGCTCAGAACACCTTTCAACTGAAAATCGAAATCCTCTGGATCATAGAGATGCTGCGGATCGCTTTTGTCCGGCATCTTCGCGTTGACGAAAATATCGTAATCGACGAGAACGCTGTGCTGGTCCTGCTTGGTCGCTTGCTGATAGTCCGCGAGCGATTTGAAATTCCGCGTGACGAGCTTGCCGGCGTAGTCGGCTGCTGTGCCGAAATCGGGAGAAGTCCACTCGAAAGCATTTTCGACGCCCGGATTCGGGCGAAAGCCGTTGTAATCGGAGCTCGAATAATTCGTGTACGTGCGCAGATTCAAAACCGGATCGGCCCAGGCGTCGCCCAGAATCAGATTGTTCAGGAAGTGAATATTCGACGCGGGACCCATCAAGTGACCTTGGCCGAAGAAAGTGTTCTGGTAGATGAGGACGCCGGCGGGCGTGTCGATCAGCTTCAGCGGGCCGCCCGTTGTATTGTCGTACGCGATGTTTTGATAGAAGTAGAGCGGGCCGCCGAAGGTCGGCTGCGCGCTGAACGCGCCGCCGGCTTCGTTGAAACAGCGGTTGCGGAAGACGCGGATGTTGTGCGCGCCACCGTCGGCCTCGATGCAGTTGTCCGCCATGTTGTAGATGTCGTTGTTGTAGAAATCGATCGCAACCGGCACGCGATCGGGCAATTCGTTGGGCGTGCCGTCGGGATCGCCGTAGGTGGCGACGTCGATTCCGTCGTGCCAGTTGGCCACGAAGTTGTAGGCGACCACGTGACCCTGGCCGTAGATCTTGATCGCGTATTCGGACGTGATCAGAGCGGGATAGCCGGGAAATTTCGCCCAGACCGCGGGCGTCCACCAACTTTGCAGCTTTTCGGGATTGTGGCGGCCGATGAAGACGTTGTCCGCGTTGTAGAAATTCTTCGAGCCGGACCAATCGTCTTCGACGGCGCGACCTACGTCGTAAATGCGCGAATGCTTCAGCGTGAAGCCGCTTGAGCCGGCGATGTTTTTGACTCCCAGCAGAAACGCGACATTCGTATTGCGGACCGTGATGCCTTCGAAATAGTTGTAATTCGCCGCCATCGGATTGAACAAATTCTGGCAGCCATCGCCATCGAAGATCACTTCCCCGTCGCCCGCGGACTTGATCACGATTGGCTTTTCGGGCGTGCCGCTCTGCGTCAGATAGTAGGTGCC
>Ga0187778_10001202_pt1 | contig 18222 bp, 15 predicted proteins | sample 1015_Q2_SP5_20_M_FD_132418 | JGI IMG/M metagenome (GOLD analysis project Ga0187778, IMG submission 132418) | Tropical peat soil microbial communities from peatlands in Department of Meta, Colombia - 1015_Q2_SP5_20_MG | ecosystem: Environmental > Terrestrial > Soil > Wetlands > Peat | place...
ATGGTCCGCACGCATCCGCGCTGGCTGCGTGTTCGCGCGCTGATCCGCTCAGGCCGGATCGGCAAATTGCGTCTGATCCACGGATTCTTCGGCTATTTCAATCGCAACCCGCGGGATGTCCGCAATATTTCCGGATTCGGTGGCGGCGCGCTGCTGGATATCGGCTGCTACGGCGTCACTCTTTCGCGCTTCCTTTTCGGCGAAGAACCTTCGCGCGTGATGGGTCTCCTCGAACGCGATCCCGAAATGAAAACCGATCGTCTGACTTCGACGATGCTCGAATTCCCCTCGGGCCAGTCAACATTCACCTGTACGACTCAGCTCGCCTATCACCAGCGCATGATTTTCTTCGGCACTAAAGGCCGCATCGAGGTCGACCGGCCGATCAACCCTCCCGTCGACCAGCCGTCTCGCATCGTGATCGACGACAATCCTTCCGATCCCACTGGCAGCGGCATCACGTCCGAGTCCATCGACATCTGCAATCAGTTCACGATTCAGGGCGATCTCTTCTCGCGCGCGATTCTCGAGGACGGCGAAGTCCCGGTCCCACTCGAAGATTCGCTTCGCAACATGGCCGCGATCGACGCAATCTTTCGCTCCGCTGGCTCCGGCACGTGGGAAACGGGTTAGGCGTCGAGTTTTTGCGCTCCGCTCCGCGCGATTTTGATATCTTTGAAACACGAAGCGAGGCCACTTGCCCACCGAAATCCGTCACGATTGGACGCGCGACGAAATCCGAAAAATCCATTGGCTGCCGCTGCCCGAACTGATATTCCGGGCACAGCTCGCGCACCGCGAATTTCACAATCCCGATGAGGTGCAGCTCTGCCGGCTGCTCTCGATCAAAACCGGCGGCTGCCCCGAAGACTGCAAGTATTGTTCGCAGAGCGCCCATTACGACGCCGGCGTCACTCGCGAGCCGCTGATGAATCCGCGAGACGTACTCGCCGCGGCCCATCGCGCCAAGGCCGAAGGTGCGACGCGCTTCTGCATGGGCGCCGCCTGGCGCCAGGTATCCGACGGCAAAGATTTCGATCGCGTTCTCGAAATGGTTCGCGGCGTTTCAGCGCTCGGCATGGAAGTTTGCTGCACGCTCGGCATGCTGACCGAGTCGCAGGCGCAGCGCCTCAAAGAAGCGGGCCTCAGCGCCTACAATCACAACCTCGACACGTCGCCCGAATTCTACGGGCAGATCGTCACGACGCGCGTCTACGACGATCGCCTGCAAACGATCGCCCACGTTCGCAAAGCCGGCATCACGGTTTGCTGCGGCGGCATTCTCGGCATGGGCGAATCGGACGAAGACCGCATCAGCCTGCTCGAACAGCTCGCGCGCCTTGAGCCGCATCCCGAAAGCGTTCCGATCAACATGCTTGTCCCGAACGAAGGCACACCGCTCGGGAACGCCGGAGAACTCGATCCGCTTGTGATGGTACGCATGATCGCGACCGCGCGAATTCTCATGCCGGCTTCGCGCGTCCGTCTCGCCGCTGGCCGCCGAGGACTTTCGCAGGAAGCGGTTGCCCTCTGCTTTCTTGCGGGCGCGAACTCGATCTTCACCGGCGAAAAATTGCTCACCACGCCGAATCCCAGCGCCGATTCGGACCATCGCATGCTCGAAACCCTCGGCATGAAAGCGATGCAGAGCACCTGACGCAAATCGCACCGCCGCACGTGTCGAAATCTCATCCTCCCTCTTCATTTGACACCCTGTTGCATCCAGAGTAGAAACACACGACACCGAACATGACGGAATTTTCTTCGTTCAGGCCCCTCATCGTCGGAATCGGCGGAACAACGCGCGCGATTTCTTCCACCGATCGCGCCCTTCGCGCCGCACTGCTCGCGGCGGAGGATGCGGGCGCGCGCACGTTCGGTTTCGGCGGGGCGTTCTTGTCCCACCTGCCTCACTTCGCTCCCGAAAACCGTGAACGCAACGAAAAGCAGCGCGAATTTGTAGAGATGGTCCGCAAGGCGGACGGCGTGATCGTCGCCAGCCCGGGCTACCACGGCGGCGTTTCAGGCTTGGTGAAAAACGCGCTCGATCTGCTTGAAGATTTGCGAGAGGACGAGCGCCCCTACCTCGACGGTCGCGCAGTCGGTTGCATCGCCACCGCTGCGGGTTGGCAATCCGCGGGCAGCACGCTGGCGGCGCTGCGTTCGATCGTGCACGCCCTGCGCGGCTGGCCCACTCCGTTCGGCGCTGCAATCAACACGGCGCAGCCCATCTTCGACGCCAGCGGCGCGTGCACCGATCCCAAAATTCTCGAACAGCTTGCCATGGTCGCGCGCCAAGTCGTCGACTTTGCCCGTTTGCATCATCGGTAACCGAGCTTCGATTCCGCAAGACATGCAGTTGAAGCGCCGAGGCATGTTTCAGAGAGGGGTGTTCGGGGATGCAGTCTGAATGGCGGAGAGGGTGGGATTCGAACCCACGGTTGAGTTTCCCCAACACACGCTTTCCAAGCGTGCTCCTTAAACCGCTCGGACACCTCTCCGCGTGTAGTGTGCTCTAAAGCCTAGCAAATGGATTCGATAGCGGCAAACCGCAGATGGCAGCGTGCGAAGCCCCGCGAACAATTCCGTGCGATGTCTGCTACACTTTCCTTCGCTACTCCGGGGTGGTGCAATTGGTAGCACGCCAGCCTTTGGAGCTGGTTATCCTGGTTCGAGTCCAGGCCCCGGAGCCACCTAGTTCGGGCACACGCGTACGTTCCCAGTCACGCCGTTGATTTGATTTCAACGAATGGGTCGCGCCCGCCTAAGAAGCGCGCCTTCCGTGTACGGGGACCGCTTTCTTGAGCAGGCGTGGCTGTTCCGCCTTCGCAAATTCTGCTGCGCGGCGAAGCAGTTTCTCGAATTCCTTATCGGAGACAGGCCTTAAGATCACCGAAAGTTTTGGGTTGGCCGCCATGCCACCCTCCCGCCCGCAAAGTTCAACTGAAACACTGCCCTGTGAGGCGGCAGAGTAGTCCCCCGGCGTCGCCCTGTCAAGCAATTTACGCTTGATGCAACCCCCGTGTCAGGTCGGTGTCAGGCCGCCCGCCGGCGCGGTTGCTGGCGACCCGTGGGTTGCCGCAAATGCAACTCACCCCCGCATTTTCCTGAAGAACCCTTCGCAGCTTTGGTGTATCTTATCGCCGGGTGCAACTTCGCACCCGCACCGCTGCGCCAGCGGCAATTCCCCACGACACGGGGCGTCCGTCGACGACCCGCTTCTCTCCTTGCGGCATCGTCTCGGATCTTCACCCCAGCGACGGCGATCACATTTCCCTCGCGCGGGTCCATTTCTCGCGAAAGCCACTGCGCTTTCGCTCGGGACACAGGAGGACACCATGAAGCGCTTCACTCTGATTTGCGCCGCGATGCTGCTGGCACTGTTGCTCGTGCCGGTCTCTGCGGTCTACGCCCAGTCCAATCAAATCGTACCTGGCACGCAAATTCGCCTGACCTTGCTCAACGGCCTCAGCACCAGCGTGGCCCACAATGGAGACCCCTTCACGGCCGTCGTGGCCGAGCCCGTGTTTTCCGGGACGCAGCTGGTCCTTCCGGCCGGCGCGAAGGTTCACGGCACCGTCACTGAAGTGACGCGCCCGAAGCTTTTCTCGATGTTTCGCGGCGGCGCGTCGATGAACCTGTCTTTCAATTCGATCGAAGTCGAGAGCCGCATCTTCCCGGCTCGCATGAGCATCCTTTCGCTCTACACCGGTCAGGCCGACGACACCAAGCGCCGGAAGGACGTCAAGACAGTAGAAGGTGAAGTCGTCGAAGAAAATCACAATATCAAGGGCGACGTTGAAGACGTGGCCATCGGAACGGCGGGCGGCTCGACTGTGGGCTTGATCTTCAGCCACGTGCTGCGGGGCACCGTCATCGGTCTCGCCGGTAGTGGCGCGTACATCGCCGCGAAGAAGGGCAAAGACGTGGAACTACCCGCGCAATCGGGAATGTTGGTTCGAATGGATTCATCTGTATCGCTCCCCGACGTGTTGCTTCACAACGCGTCGTACGTGTCCGGCGGCAACTGAATTTCGCGGTATGGTGATTGCCTCGTGGGGGCAGCCCAAGCGTGCTCCACGAAGCTGACTGCGCTCCGTGCAGAATCGCGGATTGATGCAGGTCGCAGTTCGATCTGCTGAAGCTGCGGCTTGCGGGTGCTAGTGCCCGGCTCGCGCGGCTGCTGCTTGGTTGTCTGCGCGCTTGAGAAACCGGTAGAGGCTCGTGCGTCCAATGCCCAGCATCTGCGCGGCCCTCACCCGGTTACCATTGCAGGATTCCAGCACGCGCTGGATGTGATTCCGGCGCACCTCTTCCAGCGGTTGCGGCCGCCAGTCGCATGGAGTCGTCGTGCCGCGCCGCGCAGGTTTCTGCAGGTGTGCGGGAAGATCGCTCACGTCAAGAAAATCTCCGACCGCCGATATCGCGGCGCCTGAAATCACGTTCTCCAGTTCTCTGACGTTTCCGGGCCAGTCGTGCCGCAACAGCGCGATCTGCGCCCGCCGCGTGAGTCCTTTGAACTGTTTACCGTACGCCTCGCCGTACTTCTTCAAAAAATGCTGCACCAGAATCGGAATGTCTTCTCTCCGCTCGCTGAGGCCGGGCACGCGTAACTCGATGCTGCTGAGCCGGTAAAACAGGTCCTCGCGGAAGCGTCTTGCCAGAACCTCGCTTCTGAGATCGCGGTTCGTGGCCGCGATGATTCTCACATTGATAATCTTGATCTCGGGCGAACCGACTCTTTGAATCTCGCGATTCTGAATCAGGCGCAGCAGTTTCGCCTGCATGCCTGGAGACGTCTCGCCGATCTCGTCGAGAAACACCGTTCCGCCGTTGGCGTATTCGAAGAGCCCCGCGCGTGTCGATCGCGCCCGTAAACGAGCCGCGGACGTGGCCGAAGAGCTGGCTCTCAAGCAGCGTATCGACGATCGCGGAACAATTGCACACCGCAAACCGTTCGGCCGCAACCAGACTCAGTTGATGCAGTGCGCGCGCGACGAGCTCTTTGCCAGCTCCTGTCGGCCCGGTAATAAGAACGTTGGTAAAGTGCCGCGCGACCTTCCTCGCCAGCTCGAATACCTCAACCATCGCCGGACTCTTTCCCACAATCCCGTGGAATTGCAAATTCTCGAGAAGCTTGTCCTCAAGATGACGGATCTCGAGACGGCGAAAGAAAGCGATCGCAAGTTCGTCGAGCGTTTTCGCAAGGCGCGGAAAATCAAGCGGCTTGCAAAGATAATCATATGCGCCGAGCTTGATTGCCTCGATCGCCGAATCGACCGAATAAAAGCCCGTCAGCAGAATCACGTAGATTCCGGGGTCGAGCTGGAGAGCTTTTTCGAGAAACGCGAACCCGTCCATCTGCGGCATCTTGAGATCGACAAGCACGACCCGGCAGCCGCCAAGCTCAATTTTTCTGAGCGCTTCCTGTGGATCGGTGGTGCCGACTGCGGTGAACCCCGCCTTCTCGAGCAGCTCGACTGACAATTCCACTTGATTTGAATCGTCGTCTAACACGCAGATGGATAGATTTTTTCGCGCGAGCGCGCTCGCCGGCTGTTCCACGAGAAATCCCGTCCTTGGGCTTCTCAGGCACGGCCCGTGCCACAGCGACTTTTCAAAGGCGCAGTCGCCGATTCAGTTTCCGAAACCTCGGGGGTTCGGCCGCGGCTTTCCGTTAACACTCTTGAATTCTGAGCCTTAGTCTAAGCGGGGAAATTTGGTCCGCACTACTTGGTCCATGAAACTCGTTGTGCGACTTCTTTGATGAAGTGCGGACCGTCCTGAAGCGGAATTGCAGTTTCATTCTGGAACCGGTCTCACGCCATCTTGAAGGCTACTGCCTCGGTCGCATGTGCGGTGCTCTCCACCGATCCGCGCGGGTGGAGCTGCATGAGATGAACCACCGCTCGGCCATCGCCGTTTCGGCCGAGTACCTTCACCACTCGGCACGCAACCGGAAGGCTGGTGCCGTCACCGAACGGTTGAAGCAATCGCATGAATACCACCGAACCCTCTCGAATCGCTGCGCGCAGCGCCACTTGCTTGGTTTCGTTTTCGTCCCAATCCAATGCCGTTCGCTCGACGAAGAAATTTTCCGATGTGTCCCACCCCGAAATTTCGACGTTATAACTGCTCACCGGGTACGACGAATGATTCATATCCTTGACCTCTATCAAAACAGGTGCAGAAGCGCTGCCAAAAGTTCGGAGCCGCTTCGCACTCACGAATAATGACTTCACTCACAGTTGGACGTCGAAACCGCGGCCGCGGTTGTGCCGTTTCTGCAGATTGTTCGCATTTGAATCATTTTGATTGCGCCGTCGCCAGCTTTCACGCCGCAATGCGCTGTGCTAGACTCCGCGGAGCGGTTGCGCCGCGCGAAAAATTTCACGCGCGGCAATCGGTGGAACTTCGGGCTCTGTGCAACGATTCCCCGCAAACCCCGCCAGGCCCGGAAGGGAGCAACGGTAGCGGATCAGCTTCGTGTGCCGCGGAGTACCCGAAGTTCCTACACCCCGAGAAAGCTCCAGCGGAGCGTTCGAAGGGTTACCCGAATTCTCGGGCCGCGGCGCAAGGTTTCAATGTGGCGCCACGGTCTTTAGCGCGGCATCGATGAAAGAGTTTTCATGAGCTACAAAGTCATCGCGCGAAAGTATCGGCCGCAGACGTTCTCCGAAATCATCGGACAGGAGCACGTCACGCGGACGCTCGCCAACGCGATCGAAACGAACCGCGTCGCGCACGCTTACATTTTTTCCGGCGTCCGCGGCGTCGGCAAGACGACTGCAGCTCGAATTCTGGCAAAGGCGATCAACTGCGCGAAAGGTCCGACGGCCGAGCCGGACAACACCTGCGACTCCTGCCGCGAAATTTCCGCCGGTACTTCGCTCGACGTTCTCGAAATCGACGCTGCGTCGAACCGCGGCATCGACCAGATTCGCGAACTCCGCGAAATGGTCCGCTACGCGCCCGCGACGAGCCGCTACAAAATCGTCATCCTCGACGAAGCGCATCAGCTCACCGATGAAGCCTCGAACGCGCTTCTGAAAACGCTCGAAGAGCCTCCCGAGCGCGTTGTCTTCATCCTTGCGACCACTCGCGCTGAAGATTTGGTCGAGACGATCAAGTCGCGCGCGCAGCTCTTCCAATTTCGGTCTCTCACTTTCCGCGAAATTTCCGGCCAGATCGAGAAAATAGCGAAGGCCGAAAATCTGAAGATCGATTCCGGCGCGGTGGCAGTTCTTGCGCGCGCGGCGGAGGGAAGCCTCCGCGACGGCCTTTCGCTTCTCGAGCAGGCCATCGCGTACGCGGGCGATTCTATCACCGACGCGCAGGTTCGCGAGCTGCTCGGCGTCGTGGCCGAAAGTACGCTCGATGAACTCTTCGGCGCGATCGAGGCGCAGTCGGCAGAACGCGCTTTCGGACTCGTGCATCGCCTGATCGCCGACGGCCAGAATCTCCAACACTTCTGCCGCGAAGCGATTCGCCACTGCCGCAACCTGCTCGTGACGCGCGTCTCCGGCGCCGATTCCGAACTGGTCGCCGCGCCCGAGGACGAGCGCCCCCGCCTCGCCGAACAGGCCGCGCACTTCAGCGAAGAAGATCTCACCCGCTTTTTCAATATCCTACTCGCGACCGATGACGATCTGCGGCGTAAGCCCGATCCGCGATTGCATCTCGAGCTCGGCTTGCTGCGAATGATCAACGCGCAGCGGCTCGTGCCGCTCGAAGAGGTGATCAGCGAGCTACGCGGCGAGCGTAGCGGCGACGCGCACGAAAAACGCCGCGCGGCCCAAGCGGCTCCCGCATCGAGTGTCCCTGTTCGGGCGACAATCGCAGCGCCCGCGCAATCGGTCTCGGCCGCTTCCTCATCAGCGGCTGCTGTTCGCATGGCGCCGAGTCCCGAAGCGAGCGCGCCCCCCGCTGCGCCGTCGGCGCCGCCAGAGCGCGTGGCATCTTCAACACCGATTCCCGCATCTCCACCGCGAGTAGTGGCTCGTGCCGCGGAAGAATCCACCGGAGGTTTGGCTTCCGCGCAAGTGGACGCGATCAAAGCGGCGCTGCAAGGACAGAAATTTTTGTGGTCGATGGTCGAGCACGCGACGCGCTGGGAAATCGAAGGCGGCGAACTGCGATTGTTTTTTCCGTCGTCGAGCCGCGCGCTCGCCGAAATGTTACAGGCGCGCGATCCGATGGAACGTTTGCGCACAGTCTTGAACCAAGTGGTGGGCCAGCCGCTGCGCGTCTGTGTTAAACTTGAGACAAGTCGGGCGGCCACGACCCGAAGTTCTGAGTTGCGCGCTCGATTCGAAGAAGATCCCGTCATTAGGGCGATGCTTGATCGATTCGGGGGCAGAATTTCCAAGGTCAAGCACCCGGGCGAGGAATAAGGCATGGAAGTAAAGGCGCTGCAGCAAATGCTCGCGCAGTTCCGGCAGGTGCAGGAGACGCTCGAGAAGCGCATCGGCGAAATCTGCGTCGAAGCATCGGCCGGCGGCGGGATGGTCACCGTGAAGATGAACGGCCAGAAGCAATTGACCGACGTGCACATCGAGCCGGACGTCTTCAAGTCGAAGGACCAGGAAATGCTGCAGGAGCTTATGCTCGCCGCAGTGAACGAAGCCGCGCGGCGTGTAGATGAAGAACTTTCCAAGCAGATGAAAGACCTCACCGGCGGAATGACCTCCGGCATCATGGGCCTGAAAATCCCGGGCCTGTTCTGATCCGCGAGTTTCCTCAAGAGTTTCTTCCGCATCTCCCGTTCTCTGTCTGCCCTCGCGATCGAATCAAGTTTTTCTCTGCAAAAATGAAGAGGGCGGAACGTGTGTCCCGCCCTCTTGACGATCATCCGAGTTGCCCGCCGATCAACTACCTCTGCGGCGGTGGCCCCCCCATGGCGGTGCGATGGAACAGCCCAATCAGCACGGTTCCGGTGAGGACGTGTCCCTCCATCGCCTTTTGGACGTCATCGCGGCTCGCGCCCTTCGGCAAATCAAGCTTCGCATCGAGCGCAAACAGTTCAAACGTGTAGTGGTGCGGCGGTCCCGGAGGCGCGCACGGGCCGAAGAACACCGGCTGGCCCGTGATGTTCGCAGCCTGAGTGCCAACGGTTGAATCCGCCTTCACGCCTTCCGGCAACGACGTCGCATCGCCCGGAATATTGAAAATCATCCAATGCGTGATGTCGTCGAATGACTTGCGCGCATGCGCGTCCGGATCGTGCAGCAAGAGGACGAAGCTCTGCGTGCCGGCCGGCGCGTTTACCCACGACAGCGGTGGCGAAGTCATTTTCGATGCATCCGGCGGTCCGCCGGCCATTCCAGGAACGCACGAGTACTTTTCCGGAAGCATCGTGCCGTCGGCGAATGCCGAGCTGGTGAGTTGGAGCGGCGGTCCCATCGTCGGGCGCTGGCCTCCGCCACCACCGGGGCCCCCTCCACCGGGCGGTGGACCTTGTTGAGCTAGAGCCGGACACATGGCGGCTGTAAGCAAGAGCGTCAATATTGAGAGCGGTCGCACGATTCTCATTCCGTCTTTCCTCCCTTTCCGCTGCTGGAAGATTTCCAGAGTCGGTCCCCAAATCCTTCCCACGAGGCGCCCGATTGTAACTCGCGTGGAGTTTCCCGTGCAATCAAGCGGCTGCGAAATGAGACGGCCTGCCACTGCATTGCGTTTCAGGGGGCGTTTCACGGGTGGCGAGACCGGCACACATCTGCAATAATCTAATTCGCGACAAATTTCATGCCTGACTTTGCTCCGACCGTCGATCGGTTGATCAACGAACTCAAGCGCCTGCCCGGAATCGGGCAAAAGACGGCGCAGCGCCTCGCATTTTTTCTGCTGCGTGCGGACCGCGCGCAGGCGCTCGCGCTTTCCGACGCGATCCGCGACGCCAAGGAAAAAGTCCGCGAATGCTCGATCTGCAACAACATCACAGACAGCGATCCGTGCATATTTTGCGCGAGCCCCACGCGCGACAAGAAAGTGATCTGCGTCGTGGAAGAAGCGACGAACATTCAGTCGATCGAAAAGACGCGGCAGTTCAATGGCGTCTATCACGTGTTGGGCGGCGCGCTGTCGCCGCTGCAAGGCATCGGTCCCGATCAGCTGCACATCAAGAGTCTCATCGAGCGGCTCAAGGGCGGCACGGTCGAAGAGATCATCGTCGCGACGAATCCCACCGCGGAAGGCGAAGCAACGTCTGTCTATCTTTCGAAGCTGATCAAGCCGCTTGGCGTCCGCGTGACGCGCATCGCCATGGGTATCCCGGTTGGCTCGGATCTTGAGTACGCCGACGAAGTGACCATGCTGAAGGCGATGGAAGGCCGCCGGGATCTGTAGTTTTTCCCAGCCGGAAAGCACCATTCGACACATCTCAATTTCTTGACACCCCTTTTGTGTCGCCGACGTTTGTTTTCTGCGAGTTAGACTGCAAAACACCTGGTTTGGCTTGACACCTTTTTCGGACCGGAGAAACCGAGATTCGAAACTGATAATTCGAAAATCGGGGTCGGAGACCCCCGGTTTCATTTTCGAGTAGCCGAGACGTCGATCGTTTGTTTTCAATGGCTTGTCGCGATTTCTACTTATTTTCATTTTCGAGTAGATTTCAGCAAAGTGGCTAGTGACTAGTGGCGAGTGGCCAGAGCGCGACGCCGCGGCAGCATTCGGTCGACGCGGCGACTTCGGCGCTAGCGAGAAGCCGGCGGCGAAAACCGCCGATCGGAGATCGGCGCTCCCAGGAACGGCGACACCCGTCCCTGCTCCTAGCGGAGCCAGCTTCGGCGCCACAACTGCGGTCTCGTGGACCATACCTCGATGTTTCTGGACCGGAGAGTGCGAGTCAAGCGTGAAAGTCTGTGGACTTTTGTGCGCTCATCGCGCGGAGCTTCAGTGCAGGAAACTTGAGGCGACAGGCACAAACGATCCTCAGACTCGCTTGGGACAGCTATTTCTCTGCGCTACTTCGCGAAGAGGGTGTCGTCGACAGGAACGTTGTTGCGAATCTGGGTGACGCGGATGGTGTAGATGTTGCCGTGCTCGGTGTGGCGAATTTTGAAGGGGAAATAGGCGCCGTCGACGGGCCGGTAATCGTCCACATCGGTTTCGACGGTGTAGTCGCCATCGTCGCGATGAAAGATATCGTCGACGCGAACGACGAGGCCGGTATCGGTGTCGAAGTAAACCTTCGAAGTCGTTTTCTTATCTGGCGTGAAGCTGACCACATAGGCCGTGTGCGCACCGACCTTTGCTGTTCCTAGGACGCTGCCGGGCCCAGACTTGGCCAGAAAATCGGCGCGGTTGTCGAAAACCGCGGAGTGCAGACGGCTCTCGAGCGCCGCTCCGGTGATATTAGCTTTGTTGCCCGCGGGATCTTCGAGCCAGGCGGATTTGCCGTCGCAAATTTCGAGAATCGAGTTGCCGTTCGAGAACGTGGTCTTCGTATAACTCAGGTTCGGGGCCTTATTGATGATTTCAATTCCCGCGAAGCCGGAGAGGTCTTCGGTCTGGTAGATGCCCTTGGTCGAGCGTGTGGTGAATTTGGACCAGACTTCGCGTCCGCCGGTGGCGGTGCGGTAGTGCTCGAGAATTTCATCGGTGGAAGGAAGCTGCTTATCGGCTGAAGCGGCGGGCGCGGCGGCGCTGGCGACCAGCGCGGGCTGCGCGGACGACTGGGCGATCGCCGGATTCGCGCCCAACCACAGAGAAAGAATCAGGACAGAAAGGATCGAGATGGGCCCGATGCGCATGGAGTCCTCCCGGAACTGCAGGGATGCTTTCTTCATTGAAGTATCGGGTGTGCAGCGAGAACGAGGAAATTTCTCGAGGGCGGTGATGGCGCATCGGGAAACTGTACGAGGGGACAGGGCGGAAGCGTTGCGGAATCGGAATGAAAGGGACCCCGAAAGTGCACGAGCCGAAGAGAGATTCTTCGACTGATCTCCCGGGCTCGACTCACCGTCGACTCGGGAGCCCTTTCCTGTGGGCGGACGTCCCACAAAACGGGACGAAACCCCGAGCGTCCGGCCACTTCGCTCAGAATGACGGCGCGCCGCTTGCGACCGTGGTGGCGGTCGGATTGGCGTCATTACCCTTACGCACAGCGGGGATAGCGGTGCCAGCGGCGGCGGGAGGCGAGTGCTAGGCTTGAAGTTCAGCCTTTAGGGGGCGCGCCGGGAGGTCCCTCGGCCACGATAACGGACCTTCGGATAAACCGGCGCTGCGAAGGGGAAGAAATGGGCGGGACGATGCCGTCAGAAGACGCGGGAACACAAAAGCGCCGCAGCACGCGCATCGCGCAGGCGATCCCAATCACCGTGTCGGGAGTTGACGCGCTCGGCCAGCCGTTCAAAGAGCGCACGACGACGGTGATGGTCAACGTCCACGGCTGCAAGTACCAGTCGAAGCATTACGTCCCCAAGAATTCTATCGTGACGCTGGAGATTCCGCGGCCTGAACCTACGCTGCCTCCGCGGACGATTACCGGGCGCGTCATTTGGGTGCAGAGACCGCGTGCGGTTCGCGAACTGTTTCAGATTGGCCTTGAATTCGAGATCGCCGGCAACGTGTGGGGCATCGCTTTCCCACCGGAAGATTGGTTTCCCGTGCCCGGCGAAGAAGCACCCGTGATTCCGACGCCGGCTCAGGCCGCTGCGCCAGCTGCGGTCCAGCCGACCGCCCCAGCGCCGGCTGCGCCACATGCCGCCGCATTACAGGCCGCTCCACACGAAGCGCCAGCCGAAGGCAAGATCCACGTTGTACCACCTGCCGGTTCGACGCAGGAAGCGCAGCTCGCCGCCGCGCGGCAGGTGGCGAAGATGGTCGCCGACGCGAAGGATGCGCTCGACAAGAGCGTGCGGCACGGCGCGCAAACGGCGATCAACGAGGAAATGACGGTCGTGCGGCAGCAGCTCGACGCGCAACTGCATGAGGCGGTCGAGCGCGCCATCAAGGTATCGATGGAGCGCGTGACCGAATCGGCCGCGAAAAGGGTCGTGCAGCAGGCGGCGGAACGCACGGCGACGATTGTCGAAGAGGCGCGCCGCTCGAGCGACGCAAGTGCCGCGCAACTCGACGCTAAGATTCGGCAGGCGGTCGATAGCGCCGTAAACCAAGCGGCGGAGCAGGCCGCGCAGCAGGCGGCGCAACAAGCGACCGCGCAGAATTTGAAGGTGGCGGTCGAGGAGGCGGTCGAGCGCGTGATTGCGCAGCGCGAGGCGGCCACGCCGTCGCTGAGCATCCTTTCCTCGTCCGAAGCGGCGCAACAGCATCTCGAAAACTGGAAAAAGAATCTCGAGGACGCTGCGCAGAGCGTCCGCAGTCAAACGATCGAACAAGCGCAAGCTGACGCGGCGGCCGCGAAACAGCGCTGGCAGCAGGAGTTCGATGCGACGGTGGCGGGCGCGTCGCAGAACCTCGGCGAAAAGCTCGCGGACGCGTCGCGCGCGGCGCTCGAACAAGCTGAGCGCGACTTGGCGGCGCGGCAAGCGGGAATGAGCGAGTCGCTCAACGCCGCGATTTCAGAGGCGCAGGCGCAGATCGAATCGCTTGGCGCGGGCATCGAGCAGCAGCGGGCGCGCGCGCAAGAGACGCAGGCGCAGATCGAGCAGGCGAGCCAGGCGACACTCGAACAGACGCGCGCAAAACTGGACGAAATGATTTCCGCGCAGCAGGCCGAGATGGGCAGGCGCGCGGACCAGGCGATCGCGGACCGGTTGCAAAGTCTCGAGCCGATGCTGCAGAACTCGGCGCAAAAAGTGGCCGAGCGGCTTTCGAGCGAGCTCGATCAGACTGTCGCGCCGAAATTGGAAGCGGCGCGGCAGGCGGCTTCCGAACTCTCCGCGATCCGCGAAGCGACGACGAGTCTGCAAGATCAGATTCGCGCTCAGGTGCAGCTGGCGCTCGACCAGGCGGCGCAGGCGGAAGCCAGCGTTCGCGAGCAGGCGCGGATCGCCGCAGAGCAGGCGGCACAGGCGCAGACGAACGTCCGGGAGCAGGTGCAGCAAGCTTCGCAACTGGCGCTGCAGGAATCGCTCGAGCGACTGAGGGTGGAATCGGGCAAGCTGCCTGAGGAATTCGAGCAGTCGTGCCGCGCCGCGATGGCGAAACTCGAAAGCGAGCTCGAACAGAAAAGCACTGAAGCGCAGCACGAAACGTACGAAGCGCTTTCGAAGGCCGCAGACTGGTATCAGAAAAAGGCGCAGACGACGATGCAGACCGCGCTCGAGAAGGCGGTCGAGCAATCGACGGCGTCGCTGCGCGGCCGCGCGGCGGAGATTTCGAGCCTAGTCGCGTCAGAGCTCGATCACTATCGGCGTTCGTACGTCGAGCACAGCCAGGCGGAGATCGACGAGGCGGCGAAAGGCGTGGTCGAGCGCGAGCGAGCGCGAATGGCTGAGTCCGCCGAGACCACACATGCGAGTTTCGCCGATCGCGTCCACAAGGTGGCCGGCGATTCGCTGCGGCGATTCGAGGAAGCGTCGCGGCAGGCGCAGGAGAAGGCGCGTTCGGACATGGAGTACGTGCGCGAGCAGTCGCTCGGCGATTATCAGAAAGCGCTGGAAGAGCGGATGACGCAGAGCGTCGAGCACGCGCACATGCTGCTCCAAAATCAGTTGGGGCCGCTCGTCGAGGCATGGGAAGCGAAGCGATCGCAGGAACAGCGCGAGTGGATGGAGAAAGTGAAGAAATCGGCGGACGAGTCGATCGAGCAGTACAAGGCACGGCTCGAGAACGCGTCGAATTCCTGGCTGCTCGCTTCTGCGACGACGCTGGGGCAACATTCACAGGCCGTGCTCGACACCCTGGCGAAGGCGGCGGAAAAGCGGATGCGCGAGACCATTGCGGAAGTGCTCGCCGGGATGGGCGACACGCTCAAGGACCGGCTGCTGGGCCTTTCCACGAATTTCAGCCCTGAGGATGAAGACGAAGTTCCTCCGAAGAAGAAGTAACGGTTCCCTTCCCTAGTCACGTTCCGATTCGATATGGACAGCGTGCCGCCCCTCGGCTCCGCTCGGGACAAGCCGCACTCCACAGACGTCGAATCCGCACCAGAGCCGTTCGTTTCTTATTCATGTGCGGAAGCCGGTATAATGGCGCGCGTGGCAAATCAGACCTATCTGAGCGTTATCTGCAGGAATTTTCCGGAAGACCGCATCCTCGATTATTTCGGCGCGTTCCTCGACACGGTTCCCTTCTCGGCTTCGAGGCCGGGCTTTCACTTTCTGACGATCCGGGCGGTGAATGCGTCGCAATCACCGATTCTGGAGCAGGATCTGCGGATGGCACCGCTCGACGCAGCGGGAATCGTTGCGCTGGCGGGCGAACAGTGCCACGGCGACTGCGCGTACGAGGTCGGCTGCTTCTGGGATCTGGCGACGTTCGATGTCGCCTCGGGGAAATCGAAGGTCGAGCCGCAGGCACTCGAGATCGTCTGCCGCGGTGAGGAATACGATGAGGGGGAGTGGCGCGATCGCGGTCATTTCGAGGTGAACCTTGGCTTTGAGCATCTTTTCACCGGCCACGCGGGGCTGCTTGGGTCGCGCAACGGGAAAAAAGCGGCGGCGCAAAGCCCCGAGGAGGCCCGGTTTCTCGAAGTGATGGCTTGGCCCGAAAACTTCGAGAGGTATCAGGAAAAGACGCGCGAGAACATCCGCAAGCTGTTTGGATGGATGAGGGCGATCGAGAAGGCCGTGCCGGTGGAGCGGGCGTGGATGTGGTCGGAAGGCGAAGAAAACTTCGAGGCGCGCATCGAGGAAATCGTGGCTGCGCGATAGTTCGCAACGCCCCTTTCGCGCCAGTTTGCAGCGCGATAAAATCGAAATCATTCAGGGTGCATGGGTGGGTTCGAGGTGCGTCGCGGGATGCAACTTGACTGTAAACGCAGTAACAAACCGGTAGCCGGAACGGGGCCCACCGCGTCTAATACTGTCCAATGAGCGCCATCGCCCAACCTGCTGCCGCCGCAGCGGCGCGACCGCAACGCAAACCCTCCGGCTGGCAACATCTGAAGCCGCTGCTTCCTTACATCGCCCGGTACAAGAGCATGGTCGCGCTCGGGCTTGTCTTCGACCTGTTGATGGGAATTACCGGGTCGCTGCCGCAGCTAATTCAGGGCATGATCACGGACTCGCTGACGGGCCTGCCGCAGCCTCTCGGAACGCTCGGAGGACTCGCGCGCCGGGCCCTGTGGCCGCTTCTGAAGTATTACGCTCCGCGGAACATCCACGCTCTCGCGATTTACTGCGTCACGATCGTGGCGCTGATGCTGCTGAAAGGCATCTTCTCATTCTGGACGCGATGGATTCTGATCGGCGCTTCGCGCGAAATCGAATTCGATTTGAGGAACGATCTGTTCCACAAGCTGGCGTGCCTCGATCCCGAGTTCTACGTGAGGAATCGCACGGGCGATTTGATGTCGCGCGCGACCAACGACTTGAACGCGGTTCGCATGGTGCTTGGGCCCGGAATCATGTACACCGCAACCACGATCGCGACTTCGATCATGGCGCTGTTTTTCATGTTGAAGCTCTCGGCGAGCCTCACGTTTTGGGTGCTGCTGCCGGTGCCGTTCGTTGTCTTTGCCGTGTATTTCTTCGGCAGAATCATTCACCGCCTATCCGAGCGGATTCAGGCGGCGCTCGGCGCGCTTTCAACCCGCGCGCAAGAGAATTTGACGGGTGTTCGAGTGATTCGAGCGTATGCACAGGAAGAATCGGAAATCGGGCTGTTCGATGAGACGAATCGCGAGTACGTGGATCGCAATATTCAGTTTATCGGCTCCTGGAGCTTGTTTTTCCCGGCGCTCACGGCGCTGATCGGTCTGAGTCTCGTGATCCTGCTCGCCAAGGGCGGCGTGCAGGTGATCAGCACCGGCCCGACACATATCTCGCTCGGCACGCTCTGGTCCTTCTATTCGTACGTCGGAATTCTTACGTTTCCGATCATCGCGCTGGGCTGGGTGACGAATATCTTTCAGCGCGGCGCGGCGTCGATGGGGCGACTCAGCTACATCATGGAGGCCCAGCCCAGCATTGCCGATAGGGCCGTGGGCGAATCCGCAGCCGAAACGATCGCCGGCCAGCGGAATGGCGACATGCCAATTCGCGGCGAAATCGAATTTCGGCACCTGACGTTCGCATATCCGACGGGTCCCGGTGGAATGGCCGGACCGCCTGTGCTGCAAGACATCAATTTGAAGGTTCCGGCCGGTTCGACGCTGGCGATCATCGGGCCGACGGGCAGCGGCAAGTCGACACTGGCGGCATTGGTGGCGCGGCTGTGGGATGCGCCCAATGGGACGCTGCTGATCGACGGCCGATCGATCCGTGACTATCCGCTTGCGAAGATCCGCCGCGCGATCGGATTCGTGCCGCAAGACACGTTCCTCTTCAGCGAAACGCTCGCCGAAAACATCGCCTTCGGACTGGATGAAACGACGGAGGACATCATTCAAGCAGCCGCAGACGTTGCGTGCATCTCCGGCGACATTGCCGCGTTTCCCCAGCGCTATGCCACGATGGTTGGCGAACGCGGGATCACGCTATCGGGCGGCCAGAAACAGCGCACGTCGATCGCACGTGCGGTGGCACGCAAACCCAAAATTTTGGTTCTCGACGACGCCCTTTCAAGCGTGGACACGGAAACCGAGGAGCGCATCTTGCGCGGACTGCGGGACGTGATTCGCGGAAGGACGACGATTCTCGTCGCCCACCGCATATCGACCGTGAAGGACGCCGACCAGATCGTCGTCTTGCGCGGGGGCCGGATCATCGAGCGCGGAACGCATGAAGAGCTGCTCGCACTGGGCGGCTACTACGCCGACCTCCACCAGAAGCAGTTGCTCGAGGAAGAGCTCGAACGCGAATGAGCGACTTTCGCGAAGAAGAGAAGCTCGGAAAGCTTTATGACACCCGGCTGACGCATCGGCTGACGAAGTATCTGCGTCCTTACCGCTGGCCCGTGATTTTCGCTGTCGCGATGAGCCTTGCGGTCGCTGGCGTTGACATCTTGGGACCATTCCTTTTCGGCCGCGGCATCGACAAGTACGTGGTCCCCGGCATGAACCACCAGATGGAACGGCACGCGGCGATCTACGGACTCACTGCGATCGCATTGATCTATTTGGGATCGATTGTTGCGAGTTTCGGGCTGCAATACCTGCAAATGCGGATCATGCAGTGGGTCGGGCAGCAAACCATGTACGACCTTCGCCGCGAA
>Ga0187778_10001204_pt1 | contig 18218 bp, 14 predicted proteins | sample 1015_Q2_SP5_20_M_FD_132418 | JGI IMG/M metagenome (GOLD analysis project Ga0187778, IMG submission 132418) | Tropical peat soil microbial communities from peatlands in Department of Meta, Colombia - 1015_Q2_SP5_20_MG | ecosystem: Environmental > Terrestrial > Soil > Wetlands > Peat | place...
CCAGAACCTGTTCAACGCGCCTGAAGGCGACGACCAGCCGACCGCGCGCGCCATCTCGATGGTTACTGGCAAATACATGGACACCATCGAGGCGGGGCCGAACTGGGACGACGACCTGGGCGGATCGCAGGTCTATGCAAACAACGATCCGAACCTCGACGGCGCCTCCCCGGAGGAAATGCGCCAGTTGCAGGAGATCGACCGTACCGTCTTCTTCTACCTGCCGCGTATCTGCAACCATTGTCTCAATCCGGGCTGCGTGGCGGCCTGCCCGCAAGGGGCGATCTACAAGCGCGGCGAGGACGGCGTCGTACTGGTCAGCCAGGAACGATGCCGCGCTTGGCGCATGTGCGTCTCGGGCTGCCCGTACAAGAAAACTTACTTCAACTGGTCGACCGGCAAGGCCGAGAAGTGCATCCTGTGCTATCCGCGTCTCGAAAGCGGGCAGCCTCCGGCGTGCTTCCACTCGTGCGTGGGGCGTATCCGCTATATCGGCCTGCTGCTCTACGACGCGGATGCCATCGAGGAGGCGGCCAGGGCGCCGCAAGAATCGCTGGTTCAGGCACAGCGCGACGTGATCAAGGACCCCTTCGACCCGGAGGTGATCGCGGCTGCCAAGGCGAGCGGGATTCCCGATTCGAAGATCGACGCAGCGCAAAAGTCCCCCGTCTACCAGTTCGTCAAGAAGTGGAAACTCGCGCTGCCGCTGCATCCAGAGTTCCGCACCCTGCCCATGCTCTTTTACGTGCCGCCGCTAGGCCCGGTGCTCGCCAAAACGGGCAACGGCGTCTACGACAACGTGGACGCGACGGAGGGAAGGTTGGGGCCGTTGATGAGCTCGCTCGAAAGATCGCGCGTGCCGCTGCGCTATATGGCGAGTTTGTTGGCGGGGGGCAATGAACAGACCATCCGCGACGTCTACCGCAAGCTGGTCGCGGTGCGCGTATTCATGCGCGCGAAGCACGTCAAGGATATACCCGCGGACGAGGTGGAAAGGGCGCTCGCCGAAGGCAAGACTAATGCGGCCGAGGTAGAGGCGATCTTCCGGCTCACGTCGCTGCCCACCTTCGAAGAGCGGTTCGTGGTTCCGCCTATGGAGCGCGACACCTCGGTCGAGTCTATGTTTCCGGTGCTCGATCCGGTCTCGCGCAACTACCCGACTTACAAAGGCGCAGTCGGTACGGGCTTTCACATCGATCCGCAAAGAGGACCATGAGTTTATTTTCGAACCGCGCACAGGTTCTGTTTTCGCGCCGCGCGCAGATCTTGGGGCTGTTCGCGGACATCGTGGATTATCCCGCCCCGGGACTGGCAGGCAAGGCGGCCGAATGCGCCGCGCTGATCGGCGCGGCGCAACCGGAGGCGGCCGCCTTGCTGGAGAGCTTCGGCCGCTTCGCCGAGCAGAAATCGCTCGGCAAGCTTCAGGAGGTTTACAGCGGCTTTTTTGACCTGAACTCGATCTGCCATCCGTATGTGGGCTATCAGCTGTTCGGCGAGAACTACAAACGCAGCATCTTCCTGATCGGGCTCAAGAAAGCCTATCGCGCGGAGGGATTCGAAACGGGCACCAGTGAGCTTCCCGACCGGCTGTCGATCGTGCTGCGCTTCGTTGCCCACAGCAAGGGCGGGGAGGAAATCGACGAGCTACTGAACCGGGGGTTGCTGCCGGCGCTCGCGCGCATGACGACCAAGCCCGAATCCGACGGCCACCAGCACGACGGACCGGTTGATATCGACGGCCACACCGGCATAGAACGCGCGAAGATCGACGACCGCGAAGAACGCAGGCAGCTCAAAGGCCAGAGCCAGGGCGACATTCTTGGCCCTGGCTTCCTGCTGGCAATGAGCGAAGACTACGATGCCAGCAAAAAACGCACGCACCCCTACCATCAGGCCCTCGAGGCGCTGCGTCTTTTGCTGGATGTTGGCTTGACAAAGAAAAGTCCCGCCATCTCTGCCGAGCAGGAACGCGTTCGTACGTGGGCGCGCGAGCATTTCAATCTCGCCGACGACGAAACCATCATGGTGTCGGAGCTCCCCTGTTCCGATCCCGGGTGCCCGCCGGTCGAAACGAACGTCGTGTTCTGGACGCGAGGCGGGCGTCACCAATTCAAGGTTTACAAGCCGCTCGCGGAGGTCGTCCCAGACGACCTGCTAGGTTTGCGAGTATGAGGAGGCACGTCCTATGAGTGACATGATTCTGTTTGCGGCTTTTCCGTATGTGGCGGTCGTGCTGGCGATCTGGGGTGGCGTCCACCGCTACCGCCACGATCGTTTCTCCTACTCCACCCTGTCCTCGCAGCTTCTGGAAAACCGCAGTCTGTTCTGGGGCTCGGTGCCGTGGCATTACGGCATCGTCATCGTTTTGCTGGCGCACCTGCTAGGGTTCCTTATGCCCGGCATGTGGGCGAGTATCACAGCTGCGCGGGCAGCCCTGTATTCCATTGAGATTGTGGGCTTCGCGTTCGGGTTTGCCGCGCTGTTGGGGCTGTGCGTATTATTCGTGCGCCGCCTCACTATGGAGCGCATCCGTGCCGTGACCAGCCCCGTCGACTGGGCGCTGCTGGCAGTGCTGCTGTTGCAGGTGGCCCTCGGCGTCTGGGTTTCGCTGGTCTACCGCTGGGGCGCCGACTGGTATGTCGACACGGCCGTACCGTGGCTTGTCTCACTGGTGAGCCTAAATCCCCAGACCCAATACGTCTCGTCTTTGCCCTGGGTGGTCAAGCTGCACATGCTCAACGGGTTCCTGGTGATCGCCCTGTTCCCGTTCTCGCGGCTGGTACATCTGATAATGTTCCCGTTCTGGTACTTGTGGCGGCCCTATCAGCTCGTGATCAGAAACCGCGCTATCAGGACGTGATCAGAAAACGATAGACGTGAAGCTCAAGTGCAGCCTGCCCTGGCGATTAGATTTATCGCAGAGTTGGTCCTTTGTTGATTCGCTAAAATTAGTTCGTTGACCATCGATCAAATGTGAAAGAGCGTGGTAACAACTTCGAACAAATATTGCAAAGTCGAGGGAGAGAAATCTCGGTGGCGGCATTGCGTCGATCGACTATGATCATCGCTGGGGTGCAGACCAACTTTATTGATTTGCGCGGATAGCTTGGTCGCCGGCAGCTTTCGTCAAGTTGGTAGGCTTGAGCATTACAGCGTTATAGCAGTGTCCATCATCTCTCGCCCGCATATCTTGGTCGAGAATGGCCTCTGGGCGGGGAGTGTGATCGGCGGTCTTGTGGGCGGCCTCGGCGGCTTCTGCTTTCCGATCGTCTTCGGCCTCCTTCTCTGGTTCACCGGAGTCTGAACGATTGCTGAATGTATTTCGCTCTCACTGCCGCCATCTGCTTGGGTTGGATGCACGTGATAATCCAGCGGGTGATGCGCGGGCACGCCGGCGAATTTATGCGCAGGGTGGAAGCCTCCCATTGATCAACTGGCTGGCGGAAGGAGCCCGGGGCCTCTCACCGGCCTATTTCGCCTTGGTCATGGCTACAGGAATAGTCTCCATCGCCTCGGACCGCGCAGGGTTTCGTACAGTTGCCGCCGTTCTCCTGTGGTTGAACGCGGCGCAGTATCTGCTGCTCTGGATTCTCACGGCATGGCGGCTCTTGCGCTACCGCCAAGCACTGCTTGACGACTTGACGGATCATCAGTCGGCGCCGGGATTCTTCTCTGCTGTGGCTGCTACGGGCGTAATGGGAAATCAACTGATACTTACTGGCACGTATGACCTCGCCTTGGCGCTCTGGATTTTTGGTCTTTTCCTCTGGGTCATCCTGACCTACGCGATTTTTGCTACCCTGACGATCAAGGAGACCAAGCCGACAATCGATCGGGGGATTACCGGGGCGTGGTTGCTTGCAGTTGTCGCCACGCAATCAATGGCGCTCTTGAGCGCGCTCCTCTCGCAACATTTCCAACAGCCCGTCCGCCTCCATATCAATTTCGTCGCTCTGTCGATGTGGCTGTGGGGCGGGATGATGTACATCTGGATTATCTCGCTGATCTTCTATCGCTACACGTTTTTCAAGTTCTCGCCGGCCGATTTCTCGTCCCCGTACTGGATCAACATGGGAGCGATGGCCATCTCGACGCTCGCCGGCTCGCTCTTGATTGAGAATGCCGCGGATGCGTGGTTCCTTGAGACGCTGCTCCCCTTTCTGAAGGGGTTCACGATCTTCTATTGGGCGACCGGAACCTGGTGGATCCCGATGCTCCTCATCTTGTTCGTTTGGCGGCATCTCCATATCCCGCTTAAGTACGATCCTTTGTATTGGGGCACGGTTTTTCCGCTCGGTATGTACGCGGTCTGCACCTTCGAGATGGTGCGCGCGATGAATCTGGACTTTCTGCTCCCCATCGCTCACGTGTTCGTTTACGTGGCCCTGCTGGCTTGGGCGGCGACCTTCTTCGGGCTCGTTCACAGCCTTGTCAGCAGCCTGATCTCTACGCTTCACTCTGCTAAGGGCCGCTAAGATTTCCCGTGAGGAGTGATTTTCCCGGCGCGGCCGGGACTCCGCGGCGGTTAGTCCATATGCTGTTCGACTTGAATCGCGTTTCTCCGGTCGTCATTGCCGGGCTCGACCCGGCAATCCATGGTGAAAAGACGCTGCGACGGCTCTGCCGCAATGGCTTCGACTGGGCCAAGTCAGTATAGATGCGCGGTCACGCCCGCGCATGACGAAAGAGACTGTTCTGATCTAAACGGATTCCGCTCTAGACCGGGATGAGTGTAGGCTGAGTCGATGCCAGCCAATTAGGCCACGGAACGGCTGTTTATATATATATCTTGTATATATCTTGATTTGGGTCAAAGTGGGTATCGTAAAAGCAACAATAATTCATCGATGATGTTGCGAAGGCGGGAGCTGTTTCCTGCGGTCGAAGGCGGGGCTGAAATCGTGTTGACGGCCACGCTACGCAAGGGTCACCGCAACCTTCCCTCTTCTTCGATGAGTTGAGCGAAGCGCACGATGCCGAGGAGTATGGCCGCATCGCCGGCGCCATGCGGGCGTCGTTGCTCGCCCGTTACGATGAGAAGGAGGAAGCGGAGCTTTATCCGTTGGCGCGAGCGCGGTGAGCCGGCAATTAAAATAACCGGCGAATAAAATATATCTTTTTGTAGGAGGAGCCGTGGAAAATCCAGTCATCGAGGTTGATGTGACGGCCGATCCGCCGGGCAACCCCAGGGTTTTGTGGATATCGTTCCTGGCGTTTTCGCTCGGTTTTGCGGTTTGGGGAATGTTTTCCGCGCTCGCCCCCTTTCTGATCAAGTGGTACGATTTCAGCACTACCCAGGTGCTCGTCTTGGCTTCGATGGAGCCATTTTTCGCGGCCGCCGTCAGCATCCCGCTTGGCATCTTGACGGACAAGTTCGGCGGCCGGACGGTTTTCACGCTTTTGCTTCTGAGCCTCACCATTATCCTATTTTCCGGGCTCTTCGCCCGGGGCTACTACTCCTTTCTGCTTTTGGGGTCGCTGCTCGGACTCGGAGGCGCGAGCTTCGTGGTCGGCAACGCTCATGTGTCGTCCTGGTACCCCAAATCGAAGCAGGGTACAGCACTTGGCATCTTCGCTCTGGGCAATATCGGTATCACCGTCGGCATGATGGCCGTGACTTTCCTGGTTACCCGCGTCCTGTACGGCCCGGACGGCTGGCGCCTGATATTCCCGATCTTCGCCGTTTGCACACTGTTGATGGCGCTGGTCTACTGGTTTTTTACGTCCGATTCGCCGTACAAACAGCACAAAGGCGAATCGGTGCGTGAAATCGTCGCCGTGTATCGTTCGGGCGTGGTAGTATGGCTCGTGCCCTACCTTTACTGGGCGTCTTTCGGCACACTCACCTTCTTCGCGTCGGCGATGCCGACCTATCTGGTCGACCAGTGGCATGCGGATGCCGCCCGCGCCTCCATGGTGTACACCCCGCTGCTGGTGGTCTGCGTCGCCATCACCCGGCCGCTGGGCGGCTGGCTGGCCGACCGTTTCGATGCCCTGAGAATCCTGGGCGGGCTGTTCGGGATTATGGTCGTTCTGGCCGTGGTCATGACCATGCAGATTTCACTGAACGTCGAGCTGTTCGCCATTTATGGGCTTGCGCTGCTGTCCGGCGCCGCCGCGGCAGCGGTTGTCAAGCTGATCCCGGTCTACTTCCGGCACGTCGGCGCGGTCAGCGGGCTGGCCAAGGCCGCCGGCGCGGCCTGCGGCTTCACCATGACGGTCACCCTGGCCGCCAGCAAGCATCTTCTGGGTAGCTACACCTTCGGCTTTGCCATCTGGGCGCTGATGAACGTTGCCGCGTTCTACATCTCGCTTTCGCGTGTCGGCTTCAGGCAAACGTACATTGAAGCCATTCCTTCGGATGACGCCACCGATGCGATATCGGTCCATTCAAACGTCGCTACTGCCAAACTCAGCGAGAGAGACGCTTAGAGCATGATGATTTTAGGTCAAGTAGACCTGCGCGATGTGTCGGTTGGCCGGCGGCGGCGTACTGTGCGGGTGCTGACATCGTTAGTTAGGCTGTGCGTGCTTGGCGCCGCAATCATCGTATGGCTCACAACGCCGGCAGCGCCCGGTCCCGTAGTCCAGACGCCGCCTGCCCAGGTGACGCCGACGCCGACACCCGCCGCGTCGACGCAGGCTGAGCCACTATCGCCGATGCAGGAGAAGGCGCTGAAGCCGAAGGACGCGTTTAAGGAATGTGCGAATTGCCCGGAGATGGTGGTGGTGCCGGCCGGAAGCTTCACGATGGGATCGCCGACAAGCGAGCCGGGACATTCTGCCGACGAAGGCCCACAACATAAGGTCACGATCGCTCGACAATTTGCAGTCGGCCGGTTTGAGGTGACCTTCGACGAATGGGATGCGTGCGCGGCCGATGGCGGCTGCAACGGCTACAAGCCTTCCGATGAAGGCTGGGGCCGTGGCCGCCGACCGGTGATTAACGTTTCCTGGGACGATGCCGAAGCTTACGTCGCTTGGCTGTCGAAAAAGACCGGCAAGTCGTATCGGCTGCTCTCGGGGGCCGAATACGAGTATGCGACGCGCGCCGGGACACAGACGGCCTATCCCTGGGGCAATACCATCGGCACGAACAATGCCAACTGCCACGCCTGTGGCAGCCAATGGGACGCCAGGCAAACCGCGGCGGTCGGCTCGTTTGCCGCTAACAGGTTCGGCCTCTACGACATGGTAGGCAATGTCCGGGAGTGGACGGAGGATTGCTACCACGACAGATACCTCGGCGCGCCGGCGGATGGCTCGGCTTGGATCGAGGGCGCCGACTGTTCTCGCCGTGTCGTGCGTGGCGGGTCCTGGCTCCTCGCTGCTGCTTTTCTCCGCTCGGCGAACCGCTACTGGTTCACCACCGACTACCGGCTCAATTACCTTGGTTTCCGGGTCGCTCGGACGCTTGCACCTTAAATCTTTGTTCCTTCGCCTCTTGTGACTAATTTCTCTTGTCGCTTTGGGGGCGAAGCTCCAATTTTTTGGAGGGCACGCGTTCGGTTCACCGCGCGCGGAGGGTCGCGGCGGAGTACAAGTCCATCGCACTTTGCGACGAAGACGACGTGGCTCTCGGTCAAGCCGCCGATCTTGGGCATACCCAGATAAACGCGCGGCCGAGTGGCGGCAAACGGCTCCGGCTCAGCCCCAAGGGCAGTTCCGGCTGCAACTGCAGGTTCAGGAATTTATCCAGCTGAATCAGCGGGATAGTTTGATCGGCCGGGGAATTGATCGACCAGGGCGCAGCACCGACGCCACGTGGGGCCGCCCCTGATCGTATTGCAATGCGGTCCGTCACGTCCTCGCGGTCTTACGCCCGAGCGGTTCGCGTGAGCGGCTGAACCTGTTCCTCAACCGGTTTGCGCGTGTAGAAAAGCCAACCGAGTGCGGCGCCGGTGAACAAGAACCCACCGAGGAAATTGCCGATCGTCACCGGGAGCTGATTTCCGACCCAAAAGTCGTACTCCGAGATCGGGGCACCGAACATCATCGCAGTCGGGATGATGAACTGATTGACTACCATGTGTTCGTACCCCATCGCGAAGAACATGTAGATCGGTACGAACGTCGCAAACACTTTGCCGATCGCCGAGCGGGCGGTGAACGGTAGCACGACGCCCAAGGTCACCATCCAATTGCATAGCATCCCCTTAACGAGCGCCGCGAACGCTCCGGCCATGCCGAACTCCTCGTAGTGGAGCGTCTTTAAGGTGGCAATCTTGATTATGTAGGCGGACAGGCCGGTTGGGTCGGCGGTCGCCCCGGTAAGCGTCAGCGAGGTCCAAAGCATCCCGTCGTACAGCAGGGAACCGGCGAGACACCCGAGCCAGACCCAGAACCAGGTACGTAAGAGTTGTCCGAAGGTCATACGCCGATGGATAAATGCCAGCGGCACAAGCGCGAAGTAGCCGGTGATAAGGTCGACTCCGAGCAGGTTGATGATGATAAACCCGGTTGGGAAGAGCAACCCCGCGATGACAGGCGGGACGCCCTGAGCGGCCGCGAAGAACGAGATACCGGTTGCATAGGCAAGCAAGGACCCGCCAAACATCCCGCGCACGAGGATCTGTCCCGCCGGGAGGTCTTTCTTCGATGCTCCGGCCTCGATCATCGTCTGGACCATCTGCGGCGCCCTGACGTAATCCACAACCGGGTCGCCGACGTAGGTGCCGGCATCCGCAGGCTTCACGTAATCCGCCATTTCGTCCTCCCCTATGCTTGCACGGATGACGGCTGCGTCTGGAATCGATGTTGAGCCTCACGCTCAATCGCGTTCCGGCACCAGGCCGTAATTGCCCCGACGTCGGGCCTTAGACGTGTGACTGAATACCCGACGAAAGTCAGAAAGTGGCGAAGATTTCGTGTGGAGACACCGATCAGCAGGGGGATTTCGGCAATCAGAGCCTCGGCAATGACCCGTCGCAGTCCCCGGCCATGTGCCTCTTCCCTGCCAAACTTATTCATGATCAGCAGATTGACACGTTCAAGCACCGCACGCCCGACCCATGCATCGATGCGCGCGAAAGCGTCCGGATCGAGGCGACAACCCCTCGCTTCCTTGCCGCGGTCCAACGAGATCCTTATTTCGTCACCGCCCAATAGATCCTTCACGTACATATCGCAGCGACGTCGACCGCACCGGTGTGCGTTTGACTGGACGACGCCGCCCAGCTGGTAACCTGAGGCGACAAGACCGGCCGCGCATCGAGCTATAAGAGCATCCCGAAAAAGACCGTCATCATAAACCACGACTCCGATCTGGATCAGGCGAGGGTCTGCATGTTCGGTGGGAATTAGTGTAGCGTTCTCGTGGCGCCCCTCCATCGTTTCCTCTTCTCCATCAGTCGTTTCTTGATGGCTGCTCGACGACTTCAATCGCCGGTGCAGAGAAAACCGCGCGCACACTTCTTTCGGAGCGGCCGGGGCCACGTGCAGCGCGCGCTGCTTTATTCCACAGCGGGAATGTCCATAAACGCTACAGCTTAAGTGAAGCCGACCTAAAGTGGTATGTCAAGTGCACCTTTGAGACAGCGAGGTATCTTTGGCATTCAGCTCGGCGAGGTACTGAGCTGGAGCGAGCCCACCAAGGGCCCGCCGAGGGCTCCGTGTAGTCTGAGATGATTGTAGAGGTGCTGGAAAGCATCGAGGATCGATAGCCTCCACATTGCGCGGCAGATCGTAGACCGAATAGATCTCGCATCGCCAAGCTGGATTACAGCGTTCGACGGCACCGTTGAGTTTTGGCGTCGCATTCTTCGATACGCCCATTCGGCGGCGTCACGGTGGGCGACGCCCGGGCCATTTGACCACGAAATCCGATGCATCGGCTTTGCGCCCGTTTTACGCTACATATATTATTGCGCGGCGAGCGGATGGGATTCCGTCGCGGGAAGGTTTTGCCCGCTGCCCAGCAAGGAAGACGAAAATGTCTATCGATCAGTTCATCGACAACGAGGTCAAGGGAAACGAGGTGGTGCTGTTCATGAAGGGCACCCCGCAGTTTCCGATGTGCGGCTTCTCCGGCCAGGTCGTACAGATCCTCGATAATCTTGGCGTGGCGTATAAGGGTCTCAACGTGCTCGAGAACAACGAGCTGCGTCAGGGCATCAAGACCTATTCCAACTGGCCGACCATCCCGCAGCTTTACGTCAAGGGTGAATTCGTCGGCGGCTGCGACATCATCCGCGAAATGTTCCAGTCGGGCGAGCTGCGGTCCCTGCTCAAAGACAAAGGCGTCGCCACGAAGGCGCCGGCGACCGCCTGAGACTTTCGCGCTTTTTTGCAGCCGCGTGGCGTCGCCGCGGGGGGCTTCAGCGCGTGTCGCGGCTCCGGCAGGTGAAATGAAACGGCTTGGGATGTCATCGCGGGGGGCTGCGCTTCGCTATCTGCGGCAATACTCGCCCAACCTGAATCGATTGAGATGCCGTTTAGCAAGCTCAAGACGTTCCTGCGAATGGCGGCGGAACGCACAATATTTCAGTGCACGCTAGCCGCCCGCGAAGCGCGCAACTATTTCAGGCTCAAGGTATGAGTGAATGCGAGCGGAATCTGCTCTGGGCACCGAGTGTCAGATCGAGTTTCAGCTAATACAGCTAATTGACCTCGCGGCCTGACTCGGTACTCTCGAAATGTTGGAGAGTGCATCATCCAATTCCAACACCAATCGCGATAGCACCCCCACACTGTCCGAAGACTGCTGACATGCTCGGTAAGCTGACGATTGACGCCCTGCCGTTTTACAGTGGCATCGCCATAGGCGGCGCGCTGATCACCGTGTTCGGCGCACTTGGCGTGGTTGCGCTGATCACCTGGCTCGGCCAATGGCGCTATCTGTGGGCCGAATGGCTGACGAGCCTCGACCATAAGAAGATCGGCATCATGTATGTGACGTTGGCACTGATCATGATAGTGCGCGGCTTCATCGATGCCATGATGATGCGGACCCAGCAGGCGGTCGCACTTGAGTCGGATGGCTATCTGCCGCCGGACCATTTCGATCAGATTTTCACCTCCCACGCCACCATCATGATTTTCTTCGTGGCGATGCCGTTCCTAGTCGGCCTGTTCAACGTAGTCGTCCCGCAGCAGATTGGTGCTCGCGGCATGGCGTTTCCATTCATGAACTCGGTGAGCCTGTGGCTGACCGCGTCCGGTGCCGCTTTGGTTATGATTTCGCTCGTCATCGGCAAGTTTTCCACCGCTGGCTGGAGCGCTTACCCACCCTACTCGGAAGCGCAGTTCAGTCCGGGCGTCGGCGTAGATTATTGGATCTGGGCGATCATAGTGAGCGGCGTCGGCTCGATGCTGACCGGGATCAATTTCCTCGTCACTATCGTCAAGCGGCGCGCCCCCGGCATGCGGCTGATGATGATGCCGTTGTTCACCTGGACGGCGCTGTGTACCAGTATCTTGATAGTGTTCGCCTTCCCGGCTTTGACCGTTGCCGCTGCGCTGCTTGGTCTCGACCGCTACCTCGGCATGCACTTTTTCACCGATGGCGACGGTGGCAACAAAATGAACTACATCAACCTATTCTGGATCTGGGGCCATCCCGAAGTCTACATCCTGATTTTGCCGGCGTTTGGCATCTATTCCGAAGTCGTGGCGACGTTCTCGGGCAAGCGATTGTTTGGCTACAAGTGGCTGGTCTACGCGACTGTAGTCATTACCGTGCTCTCGCTCGGCGTCTGGCTGCACCATTTCTTGACCCTGGGCGCCAGCCCCGATGTGAACGCCTTCTTTGGTAGGATGGCTCCGCTCATCTCCGTGCCGACAGGCGTGACGATTTTCGACTGGTTATTCACGATGTATCGCGGCCGCGTGCAATTTTCCGTGCCGATGCTGTTTACGCTTGGCTTTATCGTAACGTTTGTCATTGGCGGCATGGCCGGCGTTTTGCTCGCGGTAGCTCCGGATCTGATGCACAATACAACCTTCCTGGTGGCGCATTTCCACAACATTATGATCCCCGGCGCGCTGTTCGGCTATTTCGCCGGCTACCAGTATTGGTTCCCCAAGGCGTTCGGCTTTCGGCTCGAGGAAAAATGGGGCCGGCGGGCCTTCTGGGCCTGGATCGTCGGCTTCTATCTGGCCTTCATGCCGCTTTATGTTCTCGGCTCCATGGGCATGCCGCAGCGCCTCGAGCGCTACTATGTCGCCAGCTGGCAGCCGTATCTCATCGTAGCCGAACTCGGCGCCCTCTTCATCCTGTGTGGCATCACCTTCCTCGCGATTCAGCTCGCTGTTAGCATCCGCGACCGCGCCGCGCTTGCAGTCTCGACCGGCGATCCGTGGAACGGCAGGACGCTGGAATGGGCGACTGCCTCACCGCCGGCGGCCTACAATTTCGCCGTCGTGCCGCACGTGCACGGCATCGATGCATGGTGGGCCATGAAGCAGGCGGGGACGGCGGGCCACAGACCCGCCCGCTTCCACGACATCATCATGGCCGACGACAGCAGCGCCGGCGTCTTGCTTGGAGCGATGTCGTTCGTGTTCGCCTTTGCAATGATCTGGCAAATCTGGTGGCTGGCCGCCGTCGGCGGGCTCGGCATGTTCGCGGCGGTGCTGTCACGGACTTTCCGTGATCATGCCGAGCATCGCATTCCGGCGCGCGAAGTCGAAGCGATCGAGAACCGTCGCACCATGGCCCCCGCACTCGCACTCGGGGCGGCGACGTGACCAACGCCGTCATCACTAATGGTCAAGACAAAGACAACGACAACGAAGCTGAAGAAGCCGAACGCGCCATCGACGAAAAGGCGTACGGCTTCTGGATCTACCTGATGAGCGACGCAATCATCTTCGCGTTGCTGCTCGCGACCTTTGTGGTGATGTCGCATAACACCGCTGACGGGCCTGGTGGGCACACGTTGTTCCGGCTCCCGAACACGTTTGCAGAAACCATGCTGCTGCTGGCAAGCAGCACGACCTTCGGTTTTGCCAGCGTTGCGATCGCAGCCGGGCAACGCTGGCGCACACTGTCCTGGCTGAGCGTGACGTTCCTGCTCGGACTCGGCTTCGTCGCAATGAAGATTTCGGAATTCTACGGCATGACCGTCGCCGGCGCCGGCCCGTGGCGCAGCGGTTTTCTCTCGGCATATTTCACGCTCGTCGGCACCCACAGCACTCATGTCAGCGTCGGCCTAGTCTGGATCGTCCTCTTGGGATGCGAGGTTGCGTTGCGGGGGCTGAACCCATTCGTCGCCTCCCGCCTCTTTCGGCTGGGCCTCTTCTGGCACTTCCTCGATATCGTCTGGATCAGCATCTTCTCCGTCGTTTACCTGCCGGGGATTCTCTAGCATGCCGGCCCCGTCGCCATTGTCTAAAATGCCGACCTCGCCGCACGGCGGGGAAGTCACGATTAAGACCTACTTGGTCGGCGTCGCTCTGGCGTTGGTGCTGACTGCGATTCCATTCGGCCTCGCCGCCACTCGCACGCTGCGGCCTATGCAGATTTTTGTCGTCATCGGCGCTGCAGCGATCGCTCAGGTCGTCGTGCACCTGCGGTATTTTCTGCACCTCGACTTGAAACCGTCGTCCCAGAACAAACTGATCGCGCTGTGCTTCGCCGCCGTCGTGCTCCTCATTCTGGTCGGCGGCACCCTATGGATCATGTTCGACCTCAATTACCGGATGATGTAGGCGACGGGGAGGTGCCATAGGGCCGTGCCGGTCGCTCGGACGCGGCAGGCCAACGACTAAGCCGTTTGGCGCTATTTGGCGAGGCAGCTTTCGAAGCCTTCGGTAATCATCGTACCGGGCAGGTTGCGGCCGATAAAAACGATGCGGCTGTCGCGCTTCTCATCGGCCTTCCACGGCCGCTGATGGTCGCCGTCGAGGATCATGTGTACGCCCTGGAAAACGAAGCGCTGATCGTCGTCTTTGAAGGCGAGAATGCCTTTGCAGCGCAGGATATTCGGGCCTTCCTTCTGCACCAGGTCCTGCACCCAGGGAAAGAATTTGTCCGGGTCGAGCGGCTTCTCGGTGTGCAGCGCAATCGATTGCATCTCCTCGTCGTGATAGTGCTTGAGTCCGCCATGCGCGTGGTCGTGGTCGTGATCATGGTGATGATCGTGATCGTCGCCGCCGAGGAAGTCAGGCTCGATATCGAGGATACGATCGAGATCGAAGGCATTGCGGCCCAGCACCGCATCGAGCGGAACCTTGGCGCGCTGTGTCCTGTGCAGCTTGGCGTAGGGATTAATACCGCGAATACGCACCTCGACGTCGCTTAATTCGTCCGCCGAGACGAGGTCGGTTTTGTTGATCAGGATCACATCGGCAAACGCGATCTGATTCTTGGCTTCCGGCGCGTCCTTGAGCCGCTCATTGAGCCATTTGGCGTCGGCGACGGTGACGACGGCGTCGAGCTTGGTTTTGCTACCGACATTCGGGTCCATGAAGAAGGTTTGCGCGACCGGCGCCGGATCAGCCAGTCCGGTGGTCTCAACGATGATGGCGTCGAATTTTCCTTTTTGCCGCATCAGGCCATCGAGAATGCGCATGAGGTCGCCACGCACGGTGCAGCAGATGCAGCCATTGTTCATCTCGAACACTTCCTCGTCGGCGCCGACCACAAGATCGTTGTCGATGCCGATTTCGCCAAACTCATTGACAATCACGGCGTATCGCTTGCCGTGGGGTTCGGAGAGGATGCGGTTGAGCAATGTCGTCTTGCCGGCGCCGAGATAGCCGGTCAGCACCGTCACCGGGATTTTCTCAGACGAAGATTGCTCGGGCATTCTTATCTCCTGGCGTTAGGCCTTTGCCTCGTGCCGCTTGCCCCCGGCGCCGGAAGCGCAAACGCGCTTGCTTTTGGGCTCTTCCTGGCCCTGCTGCAGCCGTCAGAGCGAAATTGATACTGGCGAAACTGCTGGCAGCATCAATAAAGACTTATTTCGAAGCTCCCGGCGGACTATATAGGCAATCGCGGCCGCGGCCAAAGCCCCGTCAGGTTCGTACCAAAGCCGTACCGGCATTGCTCACGCTTGCCGGCGCGGCAGAACGAGCTAAATCAGGACGCCGACCGGCCCGAGCGCAAGTGACAACAGATACATTAATCAATCCCGCCACCAGGACGATTGCGGGTCCGATGGCAGTTCGCGCGGAACGACAGGATGAGACCGGCATAACTCGCGACGAGCGCCCGATTACGTCGCGAGCCGCGAGGCGGCATTCTCTTTCGCCCGTTTCAATCTGGATCGTCGAATGATGAATACCAAAGCAGTGATCTAGATCGGGTGCGGTTTCCATCAGGAATGCGTATCGGTTCTGCCATCCGCGCGTACCAGATGGACCGTAAGTGTGGGTTCCGTCGTGCTCATGGCCCAAATATGAAGGTCGTGCACTTCGCTTACACTGGGAGAGTCGAAAGACAGGATTGCACGGCGGTCGGATCGACGCCCGAGGGACTGCATCAAGTGCCAATACTCATGAGAGGATTGAGAGCCAAAGCAATCCTGTTTGGCCAATCACCACGGCGGTGAATTCTTACGTTTGGTGGGACACCGTTGACACTTTGTGTTCATGGAGTACGGGAAACCCTATGTATAGGATGGGAGGTGGGGTATAGACGAGGGCGCCAGAGTGTGAAGCTGTGATGCCTGGGCTTGCGCAGCGTACCTGCATTCCTTGCCGAGGCGGCGTCGAACCGCTCACGCGCGAACAGTGTGCGCCCTATCTCGCCGAGGTTTCCGATTGGGAACTTGACGCGACGGCACGCTGCATCAAGCGCCGGTTCCAATTTCACGACTATCGCACCGCCTTGGCGTTCGCCAACGCGGTGAGCACTCTTGCAGAGGAAATCTGGCATCACCCGGAGCTCGCGTTGGGATGGGGCTTTTGCGAGGTATCGTTGACCACCCGGAAAATCGGAGGGTTGCACGAGTCCGATTTCGTGATGGCGGCTCGGATCGATGCATTGGCCTCAGGCCCACTCGATTCCGCCTGGCTGCCGCCGCTCCCTCCACCGAGGAGAACGAAACAATAGCGCGCTAAAGCCTAAGGCAGCCGGTTTTTTGGTAGACGCTGTCTAGCCAACCTCGTTTTCAGCGCGGCGCAGTTTGCATCGACCGTCCCGACACCGGCCATCGTGACCACAGCCGGGTCACCGTAACGGCGGACGATCACGGACCGGGCATTTCGTCGTCGATGCGCGAGGAGGTTTTCAAGCCATTCCTGCAGCTTGACGACGCGCGCAACCAAGACGAAGGCGGCTGCGGCCTGCTAGGTGATCGCGACTTTGCGCGCTCGCATGGCGGCAACATCTCGGTTGGCGATTTCGCCGCAAAGCGGATTACGGGCGGCCGTGCGCGTGCCGGAAGTTTTTTATCTTCGATGCAAATCATCGGCCGCGCGAGCGAGGATTTCCACCAGGCTTTCTGTGCTATCCGCGTCCGGCTCCGGCCGCTTACTGGTGGTTCCAAGTGCCCGCCGCCAGCGGCTGACTCGTTCGCCGAGCGCAGTCAGGCGGTCGAGGACGACGTCGGCGAGATTGCGGTTCTGCTTGAGATAGGTGCGACCGTCGTCGGTGATCGTGTAAAGCCTCGGGGGGTCGGCGGACGCAGTCAGATAGCCCGCTTCCGCAAGATTAGTCAGCGTCGGATAGACGATGCTGGGAGCTGGCGAGTACCAGTCGGCCGTCTTCTCCTCGATCAGCTTGATGATCTCGTAGCCATGACGGGGTGCCTCGGCGATGAGCGCGAGTGCAACCAGACGTAGATCGCCTTGAGCCAGCCCTTTGTTGCCTGGGGCCACCATTTTGTTCCCGGTCAGGATATTTCTTTTTATAGTTATATTACGCTGACATCACGATGTAGCGCAAGAAACATGTCTCCGGGGTTACGCCGTGTTGCACGGTGCAATGTGCGCTTTGCCCAAGGACGCGCGCCGCCGGCAAACCGTGACTCCCACTACCGTAATAGGAACACGCTGCACCGTTATTTGTTCAGAGAATCGAACGGCGGAAGCGTCCTGAAAACGCGGGCCGCTGGGCTCTAACCCCGCCCGAGCGGGGTGGATGTTGTTTCGCGTAGCTCGGGTCCAGTCGGCAAACGTAGCAAAAAGCCATGTCATTCCCGGCGCGGCGCGAGCCCCCATAAGGACGATCGAAACGCAACGTCCTGGATCGGCCTCCCATATCGTCGCGCAGTTCTCTGCGTTCAGGTGAGGAAAATCACCATCAGGATCAGAATGACGGCGATCACCGCGACGGCGCTCTTCGTCAGCGTCACGAACGGGTGATACATCTGCTCGTGACCCTGGTAATCGTTACCCGTTGCCGTGGCGTATTGAAGCTGACCGTGGTCGTCCATCGCATCCCTCCAGGGGCAATACCGCTGCGGATTTAGCGCGATTGCGCGCGTCCGGCGACGAGGCTCTCCACCCGGATCCTCGACGAACCCCGAACTTGCGGCAAATGGTACCAATTGTCGGGGCAATGCGGAAGTTCCGCGTTGGTTGGCGGCCGAACGCGCTCCATCCGATCGCGGAGTGGCACATTTTGCGGCTGATTACTGAACTGCTGTCGAAGTAGCCACCTGCGCCAGCCTGAGACCGATGTTCATTGCGTCCGAGAGCGCCTGACGGGAGTACTGCGCCCAGATGGCAAGGAAAATTGATCAAATCGCGCCTGGAGCAGGCGACGGCCAGGCGCTGACGCCTCAACCCAACGATGCCTGTCAGAGACCACATTCGCTGGCAGCAGGTAGCGGCCGGCACCAGACCGTACCGTTGCACGATAAACGTACCGTTGCACGAAAAACATGTATTTGATACTCATGTAGTGGCTGCGCGGCGCCGGCACCGCCAAAACGGGCCAGATCGGAGCCGAGAGTGATGCCGGGATTGTCACGGGTGAGCGCGACTGCGCTAATCTTTGGGATTTTGCTTGCGGGTGCCGGAGCGGCGTTCGCAGGTCTCGGGCAGCCGTCGCCTTGGCAAATGGACTTGCAGGAATCAGCCACGCCGGTGATGGACCAGATCGCCGGGTTCCATTTTTTCCTGCTGTGGGTGATTGCGGCGATTTCCGCCTTCGTTCTTGTGCTGCTTCTCATCGTCATTGTGCGATTTAACGCCCGCGCCAATCCGACACCTTCGCGAACCACCCATAACACGCCGATCGAGATTCTTTGGACGGTCGTCCCGGTCATCATTCTGGCGGTGATCGCCGTGCCGTCGTTTCGACTGCTGTTCGTCGAACTGCAGGTGCC
>Ga0187778_10001205_pt1 | contig 18216 bp, 12 predicted proteins | sample 1015_Q2_SP5_20_M_FD_132418 | JGI IMG/M metagenome (GOLD analysis project Ga0187778, IMG submission 132418) | Tropical peat soil microbial communities from peatlands in Department of Meta, Colombia - 1015_Q2_SP5_20_MG | ecosystem: Environmental > Terrestrial > Soil > Wetlands > Peat | place...
CCTGCGGTCGCGAACAACGCCACGACGCCGGCCCGCGCTGCCGGCGGAAACCAGCTGCGCAGATAGAAAATCACTCCAGGAAAAAACCCTGCTTCCGCCACGCCGAGAAGAAATCGCAAAGAGTAGAAAGAGCCAACCGAGTGCACCAGAAACATGGCCGACGAAATCACGCCCCAAACCACCATCAAAAACCCGAGCCAGCGCCTCGCCCCCACACGTTCGAGCACAACGTTGCTCGGCACCTGAAACAGGAAATATCCCAGAAAGAAAATGCCCGCGCCGAATCCGTAGACCGCGTCGCTGAAACCCAACTGTCCCTTCATTTGCAAAGCGGCAAAGCCCACGTTGATGCGGTCCAGGTACGCCACCACATAAAGGAGAAACAAAAACGGCAGCAGCCTCCACCTCATTTTCCCCAGCAGATGCTTCGCGGAAACTTCTGGGCTGATTGTGGAGAGCGCCAACTTCCGGAGAATTTCTTCGACCACTTGTTCCGGTGCCTCCGCGATATCCACGACCACCGCATCGCGCGGCTCTTCCAGCACTGCGAATTGGTCTTCCAGTATGACTTCACCCGCGAAGTGATCCGTTCTGCGGCGCAACCGCTCGGCAATCAGTTCCTGCGAGCCTTTTAAGTAAACGACCGTTACGTCTAACCCTGTGGTCAGCCGCCGACGGTAATCTTCCTTCAACGCAGAACAGCCCAAGACCACACTATTCCCAGCATCCTTCTGTGCTTGAAGTTCCGCATGAATGGAATCCAACCACGGAATCCGTTCCGCATCCGTCAGGGGCACGCCCCCGCTCATCTTTTTCTTGTTGGCCACAGAATGAAAATCGTCGGCTTCGAGGAACACCCAGCCTAGCCGCCGGGCCAGTTCGCCCCCCACCGTGCTTTTTCCCGACCCCGTCACTCCCATGAGGAGAAGATTCATTCGCAGCCTATTTTATTGTGGCCCGCCGAGTTTGGCGCAAATCCGCATCGGAAGTCCAGCGCGCTGCCAGAAAGTGAGGTAATATCGGCGGCTTTGGTGGCCAGACAAATTGCGCACGGGAGTGCCGGTGAACCAGACAAAAGCTGCGGTGAAGAAAGCGGGCTTGCTCTATTTCGTATTCGTGATGTTCGCCTACACGACCGGCGGGCCGTTCGGGATGGAGGAAATGGTCACGAAGAGCGGCCCTGGCATGACACTGCTTTATCTCCTCGTGATCCCGCTTTTCTGGTGCATCCCGGTTTCTCTGGTCGCCGCGGAACTCACGACAGCAATCCCTGTCGAAGGCGGTTTCTATCGCTGGGTGCGCGCGGGATTTGGCAATTTCTGGGGCTTCCTCGCTGGCTGGTGGAATTGGAGTGCCTCCTGGCTTCTCGGCGCCAGCTACGCCGTGCTTTTCTCCGATTATCTCGCGTACTTCTTTCCATCACTCCTTGGCTGGAAGCACTACCTCGTCTCCGTCGCGCTGATTGCTTTGCTCGCGTACGTCAACATTCGCGGCATTCAGATGGTCGGCATTGTCGCGACAGTTCTGGAATTCTCTGTGCTGATCCCCGTGTTGTTGCTTTGCGTGATTGCCGCCGCGAAGTGGCAGCACAATCCCTTCCACCCGCTGATCCCCCCGCATGTTCCACCCTTTCAAGTGTTCGGCGTCGGGCTAGCTCTCGGCCTTTGGTTGTACTCCGGCTACGAGCAATGCTCCAGCGTGGCGGAAGAGATCGAAAATCCACAGCGCAGCTATCCGCGGGCACTCGCGATTGTTGTGCCGCTCTCGGTCGCGACGTACTTCCTGCCGGCACTTTTTGCGCTCGCAGCCCTAGGCAATTGGCGGGAATGGGACACCGCGTATCTTTCCACTGCGGCAAAACTGATCGGTGGCGGCTGGCTGGGATTTTTGATGACCGTCGCGGCCATGCTCGGCAACGTTTCCCTGCTGAACGCAACGGTGCTGACGAGCACGCGCATGCCCTCGTCAATGTCCGAGGACGGTTATCTACCGCCGGTCTTTGCCGCGAAACATCGGAAATTCGGCACACCCTGGATCGCCATACTGATTTCTTCGGCCATCTATGCGCTCCTGGCGTTTCACACCATGTCGCAGTTGTTGACTGTCTACGTATGGTTGCGCATCCTGGTGACGGTTCTGACCGTGCTCGCCGCCTGGCGCATGCGTCGGCTTCAGCCTGAGCTGAAGCGCCCCTTCCGCATCCCGTGGGGAGCGTCCGGGCTCGCGTATGTCGTGATCGCCCCTGTGCTAATGAGCGCGGTCGCGCTGGTTGCTAGTGACAAATTCGCTATGAAGTGGGGACCGGTGCCGGTCGCACTGGGAGTGCTCGCCTACTTCGTCTTTCCGAAAATTCGGGCACTGGTCGAACGCGAACTCAGGTGAAGAAATCCAGCATTCGATAGTACAGCCCTGCCAGCGGCAGTGCCCAGGTGTGCCCGCTGCGCAAACCAATGGGCGCTCCAGGGAATGAGATTATCGAGAACGGATTGTCGTCCGCGTCACCACAAATCGTTCCCGCAAGCTTCGCTCCCATCCAGGTCGCCGCGGCGACTCCGTGCCCGGCGAAGCCTACTCCATAATGCATGCCGCTTATCTTTCCCGCGTGCGGCATGACGTCGAGTGTAAAGTCCAGCGTGCCACCCCAAACGAATTCCACTTTCGCATCGCGCAACTGCGGGTAGACGCCCACCATCCCCTGCCGCAGGAGCTCAGCGCTTTCGCGAACCGTGCTCTCGGATTCCGGAAAGAATGCGGCGCGCCCGCCAAACAACATGCGATTGTCCGGCGTCAGCCGGTAGTAATAGAGAAAATGTTTCGAGTCGTAGATCATGCGGTTGCGTGGGCTCAGTCCGCGTGCCATACCCGCTGGCAACACTTCGGTCGCAATAATGTACGAACCAATAGGGATCACTTTCTTCCGCAACGCCGGAGTTGCGGATGTCGTATAAGCGCCGCTGGCGAGCAGCACTTCCCGCGCCGCCAGCGGGCCGCGCGAAGTCTGCAGGCGAAACCTTCGATTGCCGTTTGTCGCATCCGTCTTCACGTCCACGACCCGCGTGTGCTCGCACAATATTGCTCCCGCACGCTGTGCTGCTTTCGCCAAACCATTTACGTATTGCGCGGGATTCAGGCCCGCGCTACTTTCATCCACCATCCCGCCAAAATAAATGTCGGAGCCGATTTCGCTGCGCAATTCGCTCTTCGGCACGATACGCAGATCGTGATTGAACTCATCCTTGATGCAGCTAGCCGCTTGCGCATACGCATGGAAGTGCGCTTGCTTACACGCCACCTCAAGGTGCCCGCAACGCGAAAACGCGCACTCGATTCCTTCCTCTCTCACAATCTGCTCGACAAGATCGATGCCTTCGAGCGAAGCGGCATACATGTGTTGTACAAGCTCTCGGCCATAGCGGCCGATCAACGTCGGCACCGGCAACTTCATTCCGGTCAAGACCATGCCGCCGTTGCGGCAACTCGCGCCCCAGCCCACGTTTTCCGCTTCGAGCACCGCAACGTTCACACCGCGCTTCGCCAGCGTGCGTGCCGCCGACAAGCCGCAATATCCACCGCCCACAATGGCGACGTCGATGTCCTCGGGAAGCGGCCCGCTTGCGCCACGAACTGGCTCCTGGACTGTCTCCAGCCAGTAATTCGTTTCTCGGATGTTCATGGGATTGTTGCGCTGATTCTACCACCAGCGCAGAAATGGGAGAATAGCAACTCAGAAGGGAGCGAGAGGCGAGGAGAAATACTTACTCAGGCGTGGCGAAGGACGATATGCGTAATTTCCGGCGGTGCGCCCAGCCGCACCGGAGCACCCACCGTGCCGAGCCCGCGGTTCACGTAGAGAGCAGCAAGCCCGTTCGGCGCGTTCGGCATGAGACGGATAGTCTCGCCCAAGCGTCTCGGCTGGTCGGGCATCAACAACGGCCGGTGATACAGCCCTGCGATGTAATCCGTGATGAAGCGCGCCGGGCTCAAGCTTACATCGAGAATTTCCACCTGCACTTGTCCGCCGTGCGTGTGACCCGCAAGAGAGAGCTCAACCCCAAGTTCCGCCGCGCGGTTGAACGAATTCGGATTGTGCGACAGCAGGATATTGGGAATGTCCCGCCGGATGAGAGGCTCCAGGTTCGCGAGCATTTGCGCCTTCCGCCCGCCGGCCATGCGCTCGCGCTGGTAATCCACACCGATCAGATTCAATTGCCTGCCCTTGTAGCTAATGACCGCATTCTCGTGGCGCAGCATTTTCATCCCGGCTTGGCGAAATAGCCGTTCGGCCAGATCTTCCGCGCGGGCATAGATTTCATGGTTCCCGTTGCAACCGTAGACCCCAAGCGGCGCGCGCAACTGGCGCACTTCATCCACGCAATCATGGAGAGAATCGTGCACCCCGGTGATGAGGTCGCCCGTAACCACCGCCAAGTCGGCACACACGTCATTGGCCATGTCCACCGCGCGGCGCACCGATTCGCGCGTCATGTAACTGCTCAGGTGGATATCCGAAATCTGGACAATTTCCAGGCCGTCCATTTCAGCAGGCAGATTGGTGAGCGGGATTTCGACCCGCCGGACTTCATACCGCAGGCGTTCCGCCGCGTAACCGTACATTACGCCCAGGAAAGGCGCCGCGCCCGCCACCACGCTGGCCGTCCGGAAAAACGTACGGCGGGAGGGGTCCGGCACAAAATCTTCCAGCTTCGCCCGGCGGCTCAGCGTTTTGTGGAATCCCTGCGGGGAGGGGTTGTGCAAGTGGTGCCAGCCCCACTCGATCGCATGGACGAACTTGACGCACACGTAGCCGGCCAAGGCACTGGCGAACCAAAGTCCGGCAAACGTGGTTATGCCGGAATGCGCGGGCATGAGGCGACCATTATCCACCTGCATGCCGTCGGCGATGGCGAGGATAATGAGTACCAGGCCTGTCAGATAGAGCAGCCGGACGCCCATCCGCACCCAGACGCGCCCCCAATTGGAAGACACGCGCCACAACGCTTTGTACCAGAATCGCTGCGACAGGAAGAGTAATCCGAGTACGCCAATCCCCACGACGCTTCGCAGCAGGATCCAACCCCAGTTCAACCTGAACCCCCTTGACCGTGAATCGTTAGAATACCATGCCCCAAGTCGGTTACCCGGCTCCTTTTTACCCTTGTTCCGAGAGCCGCAACCGGGGAACAGGCGCCTCCCAAGCCACTTTTTGGGGGTTCTGCCGTATGATAGCTGGCCGCGAGCCCAATCCCTACCCGTGGCTGTGTGAAACTTCCCCCGGAGCGCAGCGTCTTATGGTTCAGCCTTCCGCCCGGAGGGCTAAAGGAGAGAGGAAATGAAGAAACTTGCCCTATCTGCGGCCATTCTGCTGGCCGCAGCTTGTGTCGCACTTCCGATCGTAGGCCAGGAGACCAAGAAGGCTCCGCCAAAGCCCGCCCCAGGCCCTTCGGAGGCGGTCTTGGAGCAATGGAACGACGTCGGACGGAAGCTCATCGCCATGGCCGAGGACTTTCCCGAAGATAAATACGAGTATAAGCCGGCCCCCGAATCCAGGAGCTTCGGTGCGATGATGTTGCATGTCTCCGCTTCCATGTATTTCTTCACCGATTTTGCCCTGGGGCAAAAGCCCCGTTACCCGGACGACCCAAAACGGGACAATCTCAAGACCAAGGCACAGATTGTTGCCTTCGTGAAACAGTGTGTCGCCGACGGCGCGGACATCATCAAGAAAAAGGGCGACCAGGGATTGAATGAGGCCGTCGATGCTGGCGACAGCCATCTTTGGCGACTCTACGATCTGGCTTACGGGTTGATCGAACACTCCGGGGAACACTACGGCGCCCTGGTGGTCTACTACCGCAACAACGGCATGGTCCCGCCTGAGTCGCGGCCCAAGAAATAGTCGTCCCAGGGAAATTTGTCATCCTGAGGCCCCGCGCCTCCGCGGGGCCGAAGGATCTCAACCAACGACTTGTGCTCAAATTTGACGTTGAGATGCGACCACGCGCGCTCCAGTCTGATGCTCAGGCCAGGCTTGCACTGCACAGCCCCTCGGCTTGGCGCTACCGCTTTAACCCACCGCGGTTCCTGCAATTCCCTTTTCTAGGACGCGTTTCAATTCATCCGGATCGCTAATTGGAGGAAGGCATGTATTCCCGGCGCAGACCAGCGCCTGTGCTTTTTCTCTAGGAAGCTGCGGAAGGGTCTGCCGCAGCGCGACGGGCAGATTCTCTAGTGGCGATTCTGGCGCGACCCGCAGCACCGCCTTGCCCAGCCGGAAGACACTGTCCGCCGCTTCCTCCAACTTCAGCGACGCTGCATCACCCGACGTTCCGGTTATTACGACCTGCGTCGGATGTTCGACGAAGAGGGTTGCCGCGAGGCCGTAGGTCGCTGCGAAGAGGCCATACTGCCCGGCAACGCCTGCAAAGGTTTCCAGCGTCTTCTTGGCCCAGTCGTAGTACTTCGAGTCATCCGTATAGGCGTGCAGGCGAGTCATGGCCATCACGGCCACTGAATTCGCGCCGGGGGTCGGCGAATCCTGAAAAGGCTTGCGCCGGACTTCCAGCCCGCCCATCGGCGGGGCATCCGACGCGCGATCGAAGAAACCGCCGCCTTCCTCGTCACCATACTTCTCAATGGCCACGTCCATGGTTCGCTTGGCTGCCTGGAAGTACTTGGCGTCGAGCGTCGCCTCGTAAGCATCCAATAGAGCGATCACCCCGAACACCTGATCATCCAGCGAACCACGCAACGCCGGACCGCCAATCCGATGTGTGAACCCGTTTTCTTCGCTCCACGCTTCTTTCAGCATCCGGTCGAGCGTCTTTAGCGCAAACTCCTTGCAGCTTAGATAACTTGAGTCAGCGAGGACGCGATCCGCCTCCAGGAAAGCCGAAACAAACATGGCGTTCCAGCTCACGTACATCGTGGTGTCGACAAATGGTGTGGGCCGTTTTAGGCGCGCATCAAGCATCTTCTTTTGCGCCGTCAGCACCAGCCTGGCCACAAATTCCCCGTCGATCTGGAGCGTTTTCGCAACCTTGTCGAGTCCCTGGGCGACCCAGAGCACGTTCTTCGCAGTGTTGTGGTGCATCTCGCCGTGAGCTTCGACGTCGTAGTAAAGCTCGATGGCTCGGGATTCTTCAGGGGTGAGGACTTCGCGGACCTCGTCGCGGGTCCAAGTGAAGTAGTCGCCGTCATCTTCCAAGGAATAATCAGCATCCTGGCTCGCGTAGAATCCCCCGTTCACCCTGTCCGACAAGACCTCGTTGACCCACGCAACGATCCCCTCGGCGGTCTCCGCCATGCGCCAGTTGTCTGTGACCTGTGAAGCATGCAGGTAGTTTTTCAGTAGCTCTGAATTGTCGTAGCTCATCTTCTCGAAGTGCGGCACGAGCCAGCGCTCGTCCACCGAGTAGCGGTGAAAGCCGCCCGCGAGTTGGTCGTACACACCGCCCTTGGCCATCTCTTCCAGCGTCGTTTCCGCCATCGCCAGCAAATGCTTTTCGCCCGTTTGCCGGTAGCGCTCAAGCAGTAGGTCCACTCCCGGCGCGTGAGGGAATTTTGGCGCGCGGCCAAAGCCCCCATACCGAACGTCGAAGAGCTGCGTCATAGAGCTGATCTGTGAATCCACCACGCTGAGATTGAATTCTGCCCGAGCGCCGGAAAAAACCTCCGCCTTGGCCACGGCTTCGGAAATCGCATCTGCTGTCTTCAGCAGCTCTTCTCGCTTGTTTTTGTACGCGTCTGCGACCGCCAGCAGCACACGCCGGAAACTAGGTCGGCCTTGCTGGTCCTCCGGCGGGAAATACGTTCCGCCGAAGAAGGGCCGGCCGTCGGGCATGAGAAATCCCGTGAGTGGCCATCCGCCCTGCCCGCTGAGGGCGCTGATCGCGGATTGGTAGCGCGAATCCACGTCGGGGCGTTCGTCGCGGTCCACTTTCACGGGTACGAAAAGCTCGTTGATGAGTTTCGCGGTTTCTGCGTTCTCGTAACTCTCGCGGTCTATCACATGGCACCAGTGGCACCACACCGCGCCGATATCCAGCAAGATTGGTTTGTCATCACTTTTCGCGCGCTCGAAGGCGCTCTCGCCCCACCCGTACCAGTCGATCGGCTGGTGCGCCGCCGAGCGCAAATAGGGACTGGCAGAATCCTTCAGACGATTTTCGCTCATTGAGTTCTGGCTCCCCTTCCGGCGCTCAAAGTGAATGTCGGTGCGATGTGATGGCGGTGAAACGGAAATGTGGCGTTACTGCACTTTGTCGTCCGGGCCCAGGTCGCGCGGATCGAGCGGCTTTCTGCCTGCGTACCCTTCGTCCTGTCGGTGGTAGTAGCGGATGCGGTCCTCGCCGAGCTTCCAGCAGAGATAGACTTCTTCATTGTTGATGACCGCAGGGAAATCGAGGAGGCCAATGTCCAGGTCCTTGATGAGGCACCCGGTCGAGAGGATTTTCTCCAGGTTGGTCTTCATGACCTCAGCCAGGCTCTGGTGCTCCATGCGCTTTTCCGCCAGCTTCGCGTAAGGCACGAGCACTCCGCCCATCATCATGATGCGCGTGGAAACGGCTGTTAGATCCTGCTCGAGACCGGCAAGTTTCTTGCGAACTCCAATCGCCTCGATCAGAAATGGTTCGACTTCGCGCCGCGTGCGCTCGGCTTCCGGCAGGGTGAAGAGCCTCTGTGGCTGCTCGGGTAACTCGTCCTGATCGTCTTCGTGATCCGACATCAAGTCTCCGTGCTTCTTGCGTTCATCCCCAGAAGCTGCTTCTCTATCCGCTTCAGTGAATAATTGCGCCTTTTTGTGTGTTTTGCCAGCAAAAGGATTGGCAAGCGTGGCCATCCAAGAGGGCCAGTTTGCCTATCCGCCAATGAACACCATCGTTCTGGAAGGCTGCACGAATCCCGGCTCGTTAATTCGATGGCCTTCTTCCTTTTCGTTCACCTCGTTCCGTACCCAGACTACGATCTCCTCGTCCGAGGCGTTTGCGCGTAAGAGCCCGCGCAGGTCGCGGTCTTCCTTGCTGAACAGGCAGGTGCGCAGCTTTCCATCGGCTGTCAGCCGGATCCGCGAGCAATGCCCACAGAATGGTTGCGTCACCGGCGCAATCAAGCCGATCTCGCCCGGCGCGCCATCGGCAAAACGGTACTTCCGCGCGGTCTCGCTCTGATCGTGGGGAATTTGCACCAGCGGCCATTGCGCGTGAATGCGCTCGAAGACCTCGGCGGCGGGCACAATCAGGTCGCGCGACCAGTGGCGGTCCGCGTCCAGCGGCATGAATTCAATGAACCGCATGATCAAGCCGCGCTCCCGCGCGAACGCGCCGAAAACTTCCACTTCGTCTTCGTTGAAACCTCGCACAAGCACGGCATTCACCTTGACCGGAGCAAGCGGCGTGGCCTGGGCCGCGTCAATGCCGCGCATCACCGCGTCATACGAACGCGTGCGCGTAATTTTCTCGAATTTGATGGGGTCGAGCGAGTCCAGGCTGATATTGATGCGGTGCAAGCCCGCGGAAATAAGGGCCTGGCATCGGTCGGCAAGAAGGTGGCCGTTCGTTGTCATCGAAAGGTCGTGCACGCCGAGGCTCGTCAGGTAAGAGACGAAATCCTCGAGACCGTCACGCACCATCGGTTCTCCGCCCGTCAGGCGCACCTTGCGAATTCCCAGGCCGACAAAAAGCCTCGCCAGCCGCTTCAGCTCTGGCCAGGATAGAATCTCATCGTGGTCGCGATAATTCTCGGGATCGGCGGAGCGGCAATACACGCAACGAAAGTTGCACCGGTCGGTAATCGAAATCCGCAGGTCAGTGATCTGCCGTCCAAATTTGTCGAAGAGGCTCATGTTCGCTTCACAACCCGGTCGAACCATATCGACGCCTGTCATTCCGAGCCCGCAGTAGCGGGGGAGGAATCCCTCTTTCCGCTCATTAGCTGAAAGCGAGATGCCTCGTCGCTTCGCTCCTCGGAATGACGTGCATGGGCTTGGTTCAAACGCTCGCAAAAGAAAAACCCGATTCGCGCATTGAATCGGGCTTGAGTCGAAAATCTGTAGATTTCCGGCTTACTGGCTCCTTTCCAAGCACGGGAGGCTTGGGCGTTTCCACCCAAACCCTCGGCGGCCATGGCCACGACCGCCTCGCCCCGCCGCCCTGGGTTGTCTCCCCGGTAGGCAAGCGGGATCGGAGTTACCCTGTCAGTTTACCTTCGTTCCTACCCTGGTGCAATTGTCGGCCAGCTCAGTCCCTGTCCCGACTGCAGGCTCGGCGACTGTGATAAAGTGAGCGGACAGCATGCGAATCTTTGTCCTGGGAGCAGGGGCGACTGGCTCCCTTCTAGCCCATCTTCTGGAGCGCCAGGGCCACGACGTGTGGTGCGGCGACCGCGACCCTGTCCGGGCGCGTCAGTTTCTGGGGAAGAAATCAACCATCGCGGTCACGGAAGTCAACGCGCGCAATGTCTACGGCATAGTACGGGCCGCCAAGGGCTGCAACCTGGTCGTCAACGCGTCCGCTTCGGTGTTCAATGAAATTGTGCTCCGCGCCGCTCTGCGGCTCCGCGCGCACTATCTCGATCTGAGCTCCCATCTGACGCGCAACCCATTCAAACCTGAGCAATTTCGCTATGCGAAGAGGTTCGAAGCCAAACGCCGCGCTGCGCTCATCAACACCGGCGCGGCCCCCGGGCTCACGAACTTGCTCGTCAAGCGCGCCGCAGAACTCCTCGACGATGTTCATTCTGTCCAGATTCGTCTCTACGAAAGCAGCGAGAGTGACGACCCCATCTCACAATGGTCCCCGGAAGTTTCCTTTGATGAGGCCATTTCCCACCCGCGAATCTATCGGCAAAAAAGATTTCATCTGGCCAAGCGCTTCGCCGAACTCGAAAAATTCCGTTTCCCCGATCCCATTGGTCCAGCCAATGTCGTTCTCGCTGCGCAGGATGAAGTGGCCACGCTTCCCTATTTCATTTCCATGCAGGATCTCGACGTAAAAATTGGCGGCAATGAAATCGACCGCCTGCGCCGATGGCACAAACAGGGGAAGCTCTCGAAATCGCGCGGCCTGGCGCGCCGCCGCTTTCCGGAGACTTCCTCCCCGCGGAAAATCGCGGCACTCATCCGTCAAGGTATTCTCCAGAACGCGCGATTTGTGGCTTCTGTCATGGTCCGGGGTGTAAATCGTGGGCCAAGAGAGGACGAGCATCTGCTGATCCGCAGCGACGCTCAGTTTCCGACTCTTTATCAGATTCGCCGCCAGGGGCGCTTTGCTACCCCCGTGGCTTATGCAACCGCCCACGTCGCGGCATTATTCGTCAAGAATTTTCCCCACGATGTCGCCGGCGTTTTCGCTCCAGAAGAACTTCCGGTAGAGATCCGCCGTGCGATCCTGAGTGGCATGCGAAAAAGTAGCATCAGGCTGACGCACAAAGTCACGCTGCTAAGGCCTCCGGAAGAAGACGAAGAATTACTCTAATCAGATGCCAAGTGGGCAATTGCCACTTGGATGCAAGGTGAGTGGCCAGGTCTGCGTGCTGATTCAACGGCTACGCCAAGGATAAGCGCAGCCGTCCTTCACACTGCGGTGAAGTTTGTCCGGCGCAGCGACTTGCGTCCTGGCCGTAACTTGAGTTTACCTGCCGTTCCCTGCCCGGACAACCGGAGATTCTGCTTGCCCCACGCTTCTAACAGCAGCGGTTTGGCCGCGAATACCTTCGATTCAACTGCTCGACATAAAATTGCGATGGCGAGAGCGGAGCTTTCGGGCCGTCGCGCGCCGTGCATTTGACGTATCTTTCATACGCTGCGTCGCCGCTCCACTCCCGCAACCCTTGCCACAGCCGCGTTAAGCCGCTTCTTGTATATCTCCACGCACGCCGCATCAATCCCCCTCCGCCCACTGCGTCACCACATACGGCGTTTCGTACAATACTGGCTCTTTGCCACGTCCCAGAATCGCGTGCCACTGGATCACCGCTTCCACGAGCAGCACCAAAAACATCACTGCGAGGGTGGCCGTTACGACTGCGTCCAGCCGCTGGTTAAAAATGAGACGATGTGTCTCCACAATCCGCGCCGCCGGAATCTTGCCTCCCGCAATTTGTGCAGCCATCGCATTCGCGGCCGCCAGAAAGCCGATTCTGGGATTGGGGCTGAAGATTTTCTGGTAACTCGCCGTCATAGTCACGACCACAAGCCAGGCCATCGGCAGAAGCGTCACCCAAATCCATCTCAGCCGGTTCATCTTCAGCAGAATCGTCGTGGCCACCACCAGCGCCACCGCTGCCAGCAACTGATTTGAAATTCCAAACAGCGGCCATAGCGAGTTGATTCCCCCGAGCGGGTCCACAACTCCCTGATACAGGAAATATCCCCACGCTCCCACAATCAGCGCGCTCGACAACAGGATTCCCGGATACCAGTTCATGCGACCCAGCGGCTTCCACACGCGCCCAACAAGCTCCTGCATCATGAAGCGGCCCACGCGCGTCCCCGCATCCAGCACCGTTAAAATGAAAAGCGCTTCAAACATGATGGCGAAGTGATACCAGATGCTCAGCAAGCGTTCTCCGCCAATCGTGCTGGAAAAAATCTGCGCCATGCCCACGGCCAAAGAAGGAGCACCGCCCGCGCGGTTTAGCAGCGTCTGCTCGCCGACGGCATGCGCCAGCCCGGTCATCGTTGCGGCGGAAAGCGGGTAGCCCCAACTCGAGATTGTTTGTGCGGCCGCTTCGGGGGTGGCGCCGACGATGGTGGCCGGGCTGTTGATCGCAAAATAGACGCCCGGAGTCATGGCGCAAGCCGCTACCATGGCCATCACGCCTACAAACGATTCCAGCAGCATCGCTCCATATCCGATGAACCGTGCATGGCCTTCACGCTGGATCATCTTCGGCGTCGTGCCGCTCGAAATCATGGAGTGAAATCCGCTGATTGCGCCGCAGGCAATTGTGATAAAGCAAAACGGGAAAATCTTCCCGGCAAAGACCGGGCCGCTGCCGTCCACAAAGCGGGTAAGCGGCGGCATCAGCACTTGCGGCCGTACCAGCAAAATTCCCGCCGCCAGTGAGAAAATGGCACCCGCTTTGATGAACGCGCTCAAATAGTCGCGCGGGGCCAGCAGCAACCAGACCGGAAGAGCGGAGGCCGCAAACCCGTAGGCAATAATGGCAAACGCCAACGCAACTCCACTCAGGGTGAACTTGCTCGCCAGCGCCGGAGAATCGGCAACCCACTGTCCTGCCACGACCACAAACAATACCAGAGCCACACCGATTACAGATGCCTCCAGCACACGTCCCGGCCGGAAGTAGCGCAGATACACACCCAGCAACAGAGCGATGGGAATGGTCATTGACAGCGTGAATGTGGCCCACGGCGAACTTTTCAACGCGTTCACCACGACCAGCGCGACCACGCCGAGCAAAATGACCATGATCGCCAGGACGGCCAATTGCGCAATGAATCCGCCGCGCCGGCTCACTTCCTGCCGCGCCATCTCACCCAGAGTTTTTCCATCTCGCCGGATGGAACAAAACAGAATCACCAAATCCTGCACGCAACCTGCAAATGCTGCGCCCGCAATCAGCCACAAAGTCCCCGGCAAATAGCCGAACTGAGCCGCAAGCGTTGGACCGACCAGCGGCCCCGGCCCGGCGATCGCGGCGAAATGATGGCCGAACAAGACCCATTTGTTGGTGGGCACGAAGTCACGGCCATCATCGCGGCGCTCCGCTGGCGTCGCGCGGGAATTGTCCAGCGCCAGCAGCTTCGCGGCGATAAATGCCGAATACAAACGATACGCAACGAGATAGGAACACACCGCCGCGAGCACGAACCACGTGGCGTTGATGGGTTCACCGCGATGCAGGGCGATCGTCGCGAGCGCAATCGCGCCGGTTCCACCCACCGCGATCCAGACGATGACCGTCAGCAATCGCTTCATTGACTCGCGCTCGCCCCCAGGAAGGCCTTCAAATCCTGGTTGAGCTTCGCGAGCGACGGCTTATGCACGTACATCATGTGGCCCGCCTCGTAATATCCGCCGCTGAGATGCGCACGCAACGAGGCATCGAGCCCAAGGTGCTCGAGGGTGTAATCAGCCGCGAAGAACGGTGTCGCCAGGTCGTAATAGCCTTTCGCGACGAATACGCGCAAGAACGGATTTTGCGTCATCGCGCTGCGCAGCGTCTCCGCCACGTTCACGTAGCGGTTCTCGTACGGCTGGAAATTCCACGGACGCACGCGCCCGGTCAGAAACTCGTAGAACAGGTCGCTCTCAAACTTCAGGTCTCCGCGAACGTAGTCGCTGAACGTCGCCGTGTACGGGCCGACAATTGCCGCGAGACTGGGGTCGAACTCCGGCGTCGCTCCGGCTGCGTCGTAATCAATGCCCGTAAATCGGCCGTCGAGACGCCCGACGGTACGGCGCTCGCCGCGCATCAGTTCTTTGTCGAAGCGCATGATGTCTATGCGTAGGTTGCTGCGGTCAACGTAGTCGGCGCTAAGCCCGGTGAGCCGGGCCAGCTTCTTCGCAACTTCCTGCCGCTTGGAAGCGGACACGTTGTCGCCCGCGGACAGCGCATCGGCATATTCCCCGATCGCATAGCTGCGGGATTCACTGATGGCTTTCTGCAGGTCGCCCTGCAGGTCCGGCGGAAGCTTCTTGTGATACCAGGCGATCGCCGTGTACGTCGGCAGGTACAACTCGTAGGGCAAATCGTTGCCGCGGTCGAATTCAGCCGTCTCGAAATTCAGAATGGCGGAAATCAGGATGATGCCGTTCAGATACATCCCGTAGCGTCCCTGCAGATAGCCGGAAAGGCCTGCGGCCCGCGTAGTGCCATAGCTTTCGCCGGCAAGAAACTTGGGAGACGTCCAACGCTTATTGCGAGTAGCGTAGAGCCGGATGAAATCGGCGACGGATTGAATGTCTTCCTCGATGCCATGGAACTGCTTGGGCTGCTCGCCAGGAACGGCGCGGCTGTAGCCCGTCGAGACGGGGTCTATGAACACGAGATCTGTGGTATCGAGGAGCGAATATTCGTTGTCCACAAGCTTGTAAGGCGGCGGCGTAAGCGCGCCCGCGTCACCCATCTCGACGCGGCGCGGACCGAAAGCACCAAGATGCAACCAAATCGATGCGGAACCAGGACCGCCGTTAAAGGTGAACGTCACCGGGCGCTTCGACAGGTCGCTGACGTCATCCTTCGTGTACGCGATGTAGAAAACGCTGGCCTTCGGCGTGTCATCCTCGAGCTTCAGCAAAATCGTGCCGGCCGTCGCTGTGTACTTGATCTCTTCCTTGCCGATGCGAATGGAATGTTTTGTCTGAACGATCTTCTCTTCCGGCTTCTTTTCTTCCTTGCCCTTTTGTTCCTTGGCCTTTTCTTCTTTTGACTTTTCGTCCGTCTTGTCCGCAGGCTTCTCGTCTGATCTAGCCGGAGTTCTTTCTCCCGGCATCGCCGGCCTTTGCGCAAGAAGAGCGCCGGTTCCCCAAAATGTCAACGCGACTGTCAGGATCAATGACTTGCTCTTCACCATGGAGTTTCCTCCCCGGGAATCTGGATGCGTTTGGCATCCTATGCGACTCCCCACGAGGCGTCAATTTCGGATTCTCGTTCGTTGTGGAGTTGGCGACAGTTTAGGGAATGCTGGTGAATTTCAGAAGAGGATAAACGTCCCGATACAGTTTGGCGACTTCCCCCGGGAACGCTGAGCGCGTGGCTGCAGTCGGCTTCATCTTCTTGCGCACAATCCACGCCAGAATCTTCTTCCAGTCCTCCGGCGCCGTCGGCCAGCCTTCGTGCTTCGTCCATTCGCCTTTTTCTGTGGTGTACCAGTAACTCTCGTACTTGGCACCCAGGCGTTTCTTCTGCTGCGCGACCCATTTGGGATTCGCCATGATGCGAGGCTCGGCAATCAGCGCCAGGGCCGATTCCTTCCGCTTTCCGCCAGAATAGATACGGAAGCCCACTGTCACGACGTCTGTGGAGACGCCAACGTAGAGCTGGCCGCTTTCGCGGTCGCCGGGCGACGGCAACTGAAACTTCAAGTACATTTGCGTCTTGTACGGCGTTTTGTCCTTCGCGAAGCGGATGTCGCGATTGATGCGGGAGAAATTTGCGCCGGTCCGCCCGCTCACGTCAAAGCCATCGTTCAGCCGCAGAACAGCGGGCGTCAATTCTTCGAGCAACCGACGAAAAGGCTGCACAACGCATGTTTGATAGCGCTCCCGGTTTTCATCCATCCAGGATTTGCGATTGTTCTTTCCCAGTTCGCGAAAGAACTGGAACGTAGCTTTATCGAATACGGGTTTCGCGGCAGCCATTTCTCCACCTCGGTTTGAGCGCCAGGAATCAGACTACACCATTTCCATTGCGCCTCATTTACACTATTCTGCTTACGCGCCGGCAATGGGTTCCTCCGGCGCGCATGCAAATCCTCTGAGAACAGGTGACCTCCGTGGGCTGCAAACGAACCTTTCTTTTTGTCCTCTGTTCGATCTTGATGCTCGCAGCCGTTCCGGCCCGTACTGACGAGGAAGCCAAACATCCCGTGAAAACCGCCCCGTGGAAGCCCGAAGACATAATCTTCAGCGAGACAATTGGGCAGTTCCGCATTTCGCCTGACGGAAAATGGGTCGCTTGGACGAAATCGGAAGGAGACAAGGAGAAGGACACGCGCATTTCGAACCTCTATCTTTCCAGCCTGACCGAGACCCGCGAAATCCAGCTCACTCGCGGAACGGACAACGTCTCAGGTTTTTCGTGGTCGCCCGATAGCGAGTGGATTGCTTTTCTCAGTTCGAGGCCTCGTCCGCAAGCTAAGCCGGACACGGATAAAGCCCAGATTTGGCTGATCAGTTGCCGCGGCGGCGAACCCTATCCTCTCACCGAACTCGTCCGCGCCCCCCGGCAGGTCGGCTGGATTGATAAGGACACCATCCTCTTCAGCGCGCAAGAAGATCCCAGCGCCTACGAGCAAGCGGAAAAAAAGAAAAAGGATGACTCTGAGGTAGTGGACGATGCCGAACACGAGCCTCCCGTGCGGCTTTTCAAAATTATGGTGAAGGACAAAAAGATCACGCGTCTGACCATTAACACGGATTGGATCCACAATTGGACCGTGTCCAAAGACGGCAAGTACGTGGCCGCCATTCATGCCAAGAGCCTGCACTACACTTTCGATCAAAAAGTGCCTCCCGTAACCATTCTGCATAACTTGACCGACGGAACCGAAAAACAGATCTTCACCGAAGGGCGAGTGCGTCCCATTGGGTTTGAATGGACTCCCGACAGCTCGGGTTTTTATGCCTGGGCTCCCTATTCCACCGACCCCAAGTTTTTGACTGCGCACATCATCCTTCTCTATTTCTACGACATGGCTGGCGGAAAGAGTTTTCAGGTCCCGCTCGATTGGGAAAATGGGATTGGTTCAGACTTGGCAGCCACACGCGATGGTTTTGTCCTGGGCTTGGCAGCCGGAAGCCGCTTTGAAACGGCGCGCTACACGAGGGAGAAAGCCGGAGAGGGATGGACCTTCAAGCGCGTTCCGCTTGAGGGATTAAATGTCAAAAACATCCAGGCATTTGAAGTGACGGCAGGCGGAGAGACCGTCGCCTATGAATTTTCGACGGCAAGCCAAATGCCACAACTTTATGCCGCAAAAATCGAGGGGAACAAGCTCACCTCACCCGTACAGCTTACCAAGCTGAACGAAAATCTCCTGAAATCCCGAGCATTCACAAAGTCCGAAGTCATCCGCTGGAAGGGCTCGAACGGCGAAGAGGTTGAAGGCATTCTGCGCTACCCTGCCAACTACGAGCCCGGCAAGAAATATCCGGTCATCACCGCGGTTCACGGTGGACCCGCCGGAGCGGACACGGACAGCTGGCGAGACAGCTGGGCCTACCCCTATCAGCTCCTGACCCAGCGGGGCGCGTTCATCCTCAGTCCCAACTATCACGGCAGCGGCAATTACGGTCTCAAGTGGGTCGAATCCATCTGCTGCGGCAAGTATTACGATCTGGAGACACCGGACATCAACGCGGGCGTGGACTACCTCATTGAGAAGGGCTTCGTTGATCCCGACAAGGTCGCCACCATGGGTTGGTCGAACGGTTCCATTCTTTCCACCAGCCTCATCACCACTTATCCCTCGCGCTATAAAGTAGCCAGCGTCGGCGCCGGCGACGTCGAATGGATCAGCGACTGGGGCAA
>Ga0187778_10001206_pt1 | contig 18205 bp, 17 predicted proteins | sample 1015_Q2_SP5_20_M_FD_132418 | JGI IMG/M metagenome (GOLD analysis project Ga0187778, IMG submission 132418) | Tropical peat soil microbial communities from peatlands in Department of Meta, Colombia - 1015_Q2_SP5_20_MG | ecosystem: Environmental > Terrestrial > Soil > Wetlands > Peat | place...
CCGGAGAGGATGGTCACCGAGCCGAAGAACGTGTTCGCGAGCACCCCGAACGCGAGCGTGATCATCAGGAAGTAGATCCCGGCGCTGCGACTCGCAACGGCTCCGAGGATGAGGCCGAGCGCCGTCGTGATCGTGATCGCGAGCACGATCCCGATCCACGGGTCGTAGCCGAGATGGAGACCCTTGACGGCGCCGCTCGTCACCGTGTTGCCGAGCACGAACGCGGAGATCCCGTAGAGCGCGACCTGCGCGAGCGACACCATCCCGGCATAGGCCGAGAGGAAGATCAGGCTCGCGGCTGCGATGCCGTACCAGAACACGTTGATCAGGAGCTGGTGTGCGAAGTAGTCGCCGACCGCGCGCGAGCCGAGGAGCGCGACGACGAGCGCCGCGACGACGACGACGAGCTCGACGACCCGCCCGGGTGTCAGCCCGCGCAGTCGCTCGCTCACGCCGGTCTCCCGAACAGGCCGAGCGGCCGGAGGGCCAGCACGGCGATCAGCAGCACGAACGTGAAGATCGGCGAGTACTCGGTGCAGCAGTCGAGGCCGCTCGTCGGGAGATACGCCGCCGAGAACGTCGCGACGGACGCGTAGAGCAGCGCTCCGGCGGCGGCGCCGCCGAGCGATCCCATCCCGCCGATGATCACGACGACGAGCGAGTTCAGCAGCCACTGGCCGTCGACCCCCGGTGCGAGCGACGAGAACGCGCCGCCCATCGCGCCGCCGAAGCCGGCGAGCGCGGAGCCGACCACGAAGACGAGCGCGAACGCGAGCTGGATGTTCACGCCGAGCGCGGAGACCATCGCGCGGTCGTCGACGCCGGCGCGGATCACCATCCCCGTGCGGGTCTTCTGGAGCCAGAGGTAGAGCGCGCCCCCGATCACGATCGCCACGCCGAGGATGAAGAGCCGGCTCCACGCGTAGTCGAAGGTGCCGATGCGGAGGAAGCTGTTCGGACCGATGAACGCAGGCCAGGCGAGGCTGTCCTGCAGCGGCCAGTGCTGGAGCATCTGGTCGGCCAGGATGATCGAGACGGCGATCGTGATCAGCGCCTGTCGCAGATCCTGCCCCTGCGTCCAGCGCATGAAGAGCTGCTGCATGAGGAGGCCCACCGCGGCGACGACGAGGGCCGCGACGATCGCCGGCAGGAACCACTCCCAGGCGCTGACCTGCTGGAGCGCGAAGCCGCCAGCGTGGGCGAAGTGCTGCTGCAGGTTGAAGGCGACGTAGCCGCCGAGGAGGAAGAGCGAGCCGTGGGCCATGTTGACCGCGCGCATGAGTCCGAAGATCAGCGTGAACCCGCTCGCGACGACGAACAGCAGGCCCGCGAAGGTGATGGCGTCGACGAGCGTCTTCAGGAAGTCGACCGGGTCGTGGACCGCCGAGCCGTACGTCGTCGTCCGCCAGCTGCCGTTGCCGCTGATCGGCAGCTGCGTCGTGACGAAGAGGACGTAGATCGCGGCGACGACGATCCCGAGCAGCGTCAGCGCGAGCGGTAGCCGACGGAGGACGTCGTGCCAGTTCAGACGTGCAGCCGCGGCACGCGGTGCTGCTGCCGGTACCACCGCTAGCGCACCCCCGGACGGGTAAGGGCCCTCGCCACGGTCACAGGAGCGTGATCTTAGGACCGTGTGCGACGGAGCGCAACCGGGGCGCGTCGTGCCGTCCCCCCGACCGGGCGCATCTCTAGTCCGGGATCACGGCCACGGCGTCCACCTCGATCCCGGCGCCGGGAACGGCGAGACGCGTCACCTCGACGAGCGTCGAAGCCGGACGCGAGGAGCCGAACACCTCCTGCCGCACCGGGTTGACGAGCGGTCTCGCGTCGATGTCCGTGAGGTAGACCGTCACCTTCACGACGTCGCCGAACCTGCAGCCCGCGGCGCCGAGAATCGCCGAGATGTTCGCGAACACCTGGCGGGCTTGCGCGACGACGTCGTCGCCGCCCACGAGCCGGCCTGCCCCGTCGACGGCCACGATCCCGCTGACGAAGAGGAGATTCCCGGCGCGAACGGCATCGGTGTAGTGGGAGATCGGCTCCGCCAGGCCGGCGACGCGATACTCCTGCCGCTCGCTCACGCGCGCGCCTCCGCTGCCGCTCGGATCTCCGAGAGCGTCTGGCGAGGCGTGATCGACTCCGGGTCGACGACGAGGTGCAGGAGCGCAGGCCGGCCGGACGCGAGCGCCCGCTCGAGCGCGGCCGGGAAGTCGCCCGTGCGCTCGACGCGCTTCCCGAACGCTCCGTACGACTCGGCGAGCGCAACGAAGTCCGGGTTGCGCAGGTCGGTGCCGCTCACCCGGCCCGGGTAATGGCGTTCCTGGTGCATCCGGATCGTCCCGTACATGCCGTTGTCGACGACGAGCACGACGATCGGCGCATCGTATTGGACTGCAGTCGCGAGCTCCTGGTCGGCCATCAGGAAGTCGCCGTCGCCGGCGAACGCGAGCACGACGCGATCCGGGTGGACGAGCTTGGCGGCGACCGCGGCCGGGACGCCGTACCCCATCGCGCCGCTCGTCGGTGCGAGCTGGCTACGGAAGCTGCGGAACTCCCAGAAGCGGTGGGCCCACACGGTGAAGTTCCCGGCCCCGTTCGTCACGACCGCGTCCTCCGGCACGTGCCGGCGCAGGTGGGTGACGACCTCTCCGAGGTCGAGCTCACCCGGCTGGGGCGTCGGGCGCCCGAACGCCAGGAGCTCCTCGTGCGCCTGCGCCGACTCGCCGCGCCACGCCGAGGCGTCGAGCGGCTCGAGCCCGGCGAGCGAGAGCGCGAACGCCTCCGGACTGCTGGCGATCGCGAGCTCCGGCGCGTAGACGCGCCCGAGCTCGTCCGGGTCGGCGTGCACGTGGACCAGCCGCTGCTTCGGCAACGGCGCGCGGACGAGGCTGTACCCGAGCGTCGTGATCTCGCCGAGCCGCGCCCCGACGACGAGCAGGACGTCTGCGTCGCGGACGCGCGCGGCGAGCTTGGAATCGAGACCGAGCGCGAGGTGGCCTGCGTACGCGCTCGAGCGGTTGTCCACGTAGTCCTGGCAGCGAAACGAGGCGGCGACCGGCAGCTCGTTCGTCTCGCAGAACGCGCGGAGCGTCTCGCCGGCCTCGGCGCTCCACGGCGCGCCGCCGACCACCACGAATGGCCGCGTCGCGCTCTGCAGGATCTCGCGAACGCGCGCGATCTCGTCGTTGCCCGGACGAGCTTGGGTCGGAACGTAGCGCACGGCGTCCTCGACGTCGCCCTCCTCCGCGAGCAGATCCTCGGGGAACGCGAGCACGACCGGGCCGGGTCGCCCCGACGTCGCCGTGTGGAAGGCCCGCGCGACGAGCTCGGGGATCCGGTCGATGCGGTCGACCTCGTCCACCCATTTCGCGAGCGGCGAGAACAGCTGCCGGTAGTCGACCTCCTGGAACGCCTCGCGTCCTCTCATCGTCCGGGCCACCTGGCCGACGATCAGCAGGAGCGGCGTCGAGTCCTGGAACGCCGTGTGGACGCCGCTCGAAGCGTGCGTCGCGCCCGGCCCGCGGGTGACCAGGCAGACACCGGGCCGGCCGGTCAGCTTCCCGTAGGCGTCCGCCATGTTGGAGGCGCCGGCCTCGTGCCTGCAGGTCACGTACCGGACGGTCGAGTCGTAGAGGGCATCGAGGACCGCGAGGTAGCTCTCGCCCGGGACCCCGAAGGCGAGGTCGACCCCGTGCAGCTCGAGCTGGTCGACGAGGATCTGACCGCCCGTTCTCGTCATGCGGCGAGAGGCCGGTCGAAGAACAGCGTCGGTCGCTGCAGCCTCGGCTTCTCCTCGTCGGCCGGGTCGACGTAGCGGATCGTCCGCTTCCCCTCCCACTCCGCAGGCAGCAGCAGCACGCGGACGAAGGCCGTCTCCTCGGTGTCCGACGCCACCGCCAGCACGGGGTCCGGCCCGGACTCGAACCACGCGCCGCCAGGCTCGTAGGCCGTGGTGCGGCCCTCGGTCGTGATCTTCAGCCGCCCGTGCAGGAGATAGCGAATGCCGGGCCCCGGATGCGTGTGGGCATACGCGACGCCGCCCGGGGGGAAGTCGATCCTGTCGCAACGGGCGAGCCACGGCGTCGCGGGGTCGAGCTCGACCTCGCGCGCGAGCAGAGCGCCGCGCCCGTCGCTGCCGAGCTCCCAGACGAGCGCGTGCCCGTCCACGCGAGCCGCGCCGAAGTGCGCCACGTTCCCAGCGAGGTCGTAGACGACTCGCCTCCCAGGCGCCGTCTCGACCCCCGCGTGGTGCTCGTGGAGCGAGAAGTTCATCGGAGCCGACCATATCGGCCCACCGCCGCACCCGGACATGGCATCTGGGGACATATGTGGTATATGGTAATTTCGTGCGTATGACGCGAACGACCGTCTACCTGACCACCGACCTCCAGCGTGAGCTGCGTGACGAGTCGCGCCGGTCCGGCGTCCCGCAAGCGGAGCTCATCCGCTCCGCCCTCGAGTCGTTCCTCGCGACCCGCGGTCGTCCGGCGCCGCGGTCGATCGGGGTCGCGTCGAGCGGGGAGCTCAGCGCTCGCGACAGCGAGGCGTGGCTTCGCGCGAGCTGGGACCGCCGCTGATCACGCTCGACACGTCGGCGCTCTTCGCACTCCTCGACGGGGCTGATCCGGACCACGCGGCGACGACAGCCGCTCTGCGCTCGGACGGCGGCCCTTACGTCGTCCCTGCGCTGATCCTCGCCGAGATCGGCTACCTGGCAGAGCGGCGCCTGGGGCTGCAGGCGCTCGACGCGCTGCTCGACGATCTCGACAGCGGGGCCTTCTCTCTCGATTTCGATCAGGGCGACCTGACCCGAATCCGCGAGCTGGCCGGCCGCTACGCCGACCTGCCGCTCGGCTTCGCCGACTCCGCCGTTGTCGCTTGCGCCGAGCGGCACGGCGGTCGGATCCTGACCCTGGACGCCGACTTCACGGTCGTCGCGCGCGAGGGAACGGTCAGGGTCGTCGTGCTCTGAGCCGTCGTCAATGGAAGTACTGGCCGCCGTCGATCACGATGGTCTGGCCGGTCACGAAGGCCGACGATGGCCCTACGAGGTAGGTCACGGCGCCGACGACGTCCTCGGGCACCTGGTCGCGCTGGATCGTCCGTGCTGCGACGGACACGTCGCGAAGCTTCTCGATCACCTCGGGGTGCTGTTTCACGCCCTGGGACATCGTGAACCCGGGAGCGACGCAGTTGACCCGGATCGAGTCCTTGCCGAGCTCCTTCGCGAGCGCGCGCGTGAACGCGACGATGGCGCCCTTGCTCGTCACGTAGTGGAGCAGGAAGGGGACGCCGCGGAACGGCGTGCCGGAGGAGATGTTGACGATCGCGCCCCCGCCAGCTTCCCGCATCACGGGCGCGACCGCGCGGCAGGTGAGGAACATCGACGCGACGTTGACGTCCATCACCTGCCGCCATTCGTCCAGAGGGATCTGGTCGAAGGGGCGCATCGCGAGGGACGCGTACAGCCCGGCGTTGTTCACCAGCACGTCGACGCCGCCGCAGCGCTCGACGGTCTGGTCGATCAGGCGCTGGACGGCCGCTTCGTCGGCGACGTCCGCCTCGATCCCGAGTCCGCCGTCGTAGGCGGCGGCAGCCTCCTCGGCGCCACGGAGGTCCGCGATCACGATCCTTGCGCCGTCCCGCGCGAGGCCGTCGGCGATCGCGCGGCCGATCCCCTGCGCCCCGCCGGTGACGACCGCGACCTTGCCGTCGAGCTGGCCCATCAGCGAAGCGGCGAGAACGCCGTCGGCAGGAGGATGCGGTTCTGCTGCATGTGGATCAGCGGCTGGATCTTCGCGAGGAACCCCTTCCAGTCGTCGCGGGCCTGGAGCGCCGCTCGTCGCGTCGCGCGCTCCTCGTAGCTGTCGTAGCGCCAGAGGTGCGTGTAGGTGGAGAGGGAGCCGACGTCGGTCGTGAACGCGCCGACGAAGCCGCCGAGCACCTCCTGCTGGATCGCGATCCCCTCGGTCTCGTAGAGGCGCACCAACTCGGAGAGCTTCCCGGTGTAGACGTGGTAGTCGCGCTGCTCGAGGATCACAGCCGAGCCGCCCCCATGCCGCCGATCGCCCAGTACTTGAGCTCGACCCATTCGTCGATCCCGAAGCTCGACCCTTCGCGGCCGATGCCCGACTCCTTCACGCCGCCGAAGGGTGCGACCTCGGTCGAGACGAGCCCCGTGTTGACGCCCACGATCCCGTACTCGAGCGCCTCCCCGACGCGTGTGATCCTCCCCACGTCGCGCGAGAAGAAGTACGCGGAGAGCCCGTAGGGGGTGTCGTTCGCGATCGAGACTGCCTCGGCCTCCGTCGAGAAGCGGGCGAGGCCGGCGACCGGTCCGAATGTCTCCTCGACGCTCATCGCCATCTGCGGGCCGACGCCGGTGAGGATGGACGGCGCGTAGAACTGCCCTTCGAGGCGGCCGCCGCCGAGCACGAGCTCGGCTCCGCCCTCGATCGCGTCGCCGACGTGCCGCTCGACCTTGGCGACCGCGGGCGCGTCGATCAGAGGTCCGACGTCGACCCCCGGCGTGAATCCGTCGGCGACCACGAGCTTGGCGACTGCGGTCGTGAACGCGGCCAGGAAGGCGTCGTAGATGCCGTCCTGGACGAGGATCCGGTTCGCCGAGACGCACGTCTGGCCGGAGTTCCGGAACTTGCAGACCATCGCGCCGGCGACCGCCTCCTCGAGGTCGGCATCGTCGAAGACGATCAGCGGCGCGTTGCCGCCGAGCTCGAGCGACACCTTCTTCACCTGGCCGGCGCACTGCGCCATCAGGAGCTTCCCGACCTCCGTCGAGCCGGTGAAGCCGAGCTTGCGCACGACGGGGTTGGACGTCAGCTCCCTGCCGATCGCGGGCGCGTCCTCGGCGTCGCCGGTGACGATCGAGAGCACGCCTGCCGGGAGTCCCGCCTCCTCCGCGAGCCGCGCGATGGCGAGCGCCGAGAGCGGCGTCTGCTCGGCGGGCTTCAGCACCATCGTGCAGCCGGCCGCCAGCGCGGGCGCGGACTTGCGCGTCACCATCGCCGACGGGAAGTTCCACGGGGTGATGCCCCCGGTGACGCCGACGGCCTCCTTCGTCACGATGATCCGGCGGTCCGGCCACGGGGTGGGGATCGTCGTCCCGTCGAGCCGCTTCGCCTCCTCGCCGAACCACTCGTAGAAGGAGGCGGCGTACGCAAGCTCGGCCTTTGCCTCGGCGAGCGGCTTCCCCTGCTCGGTGACGAGCAGCGCAGCGAGATCGTCGGAGCGCTCCAGCATCAGGTCCGCGAGCCGGCGCAGGACCCGCGCACGCTCCTTCGCAGGCTTGTGCTTCCAGCCCGGGAGGGCGAGCTGAGCCGCCTCGATCGCCCGCCGCGTCTCGGCCGCGCCGAGCCTCGGCACCTCCCCGACCGTCCGTCCGTTCGCCGGGTCGACGACAGGGAAGGTCTCGCCGGAGTCCGCCTCGATCCAGCGCCCACCCACGAACGCCTTGCGGCGGACGAGATCGCCCGCGAGCGTCGACATGATCGACACCTTAGACGGTTGACCATCGACGGCGTGACGGTGGAGGATGGCGTCATGGCCGAGCCGCAGTTCGTCCACTTCGAGGACGTCCGGGCCTTCGCGCTCGCCGCTGGAGTCGCAGGCCGGCCGCTGTTCGGCGACGGCGGGATGCTCAACCTGATCGAGTTCGAGCCCGGCTCGACGGTGCCGCTGCACAGCCATCCACACGAGCAGCTCGGTCTCGTGCTGCGCGGGATGCAGGCGCTCGTCGTCGACGGGGTCGCCCACGAGCTCGGCCCGCTCGAGGGCTACGTCCTCCCGGGCGGCGTCGAGCACTCGGCCTACTGCGGGCCGGAGGGCGCGCTCGTGCTCGACATCTTCGTCCCGGTGCGCGAGGACTACCGCGAACGCTGGAGAGACGAGGCTACGGCGTGACGAGGACGCGGCCGGCAGCGCCGGCCAGCGACGCCTGAACCGCCTCGTCCACGCGATCGAGCGGGTAGGCGTCTCCGACGAGCGACGCGAGCTCGAGCCGGCCGGCGCGGACGTGGTCGAGGAGCAGCGGGAGCGCGACCGCGGGATCCTCGGAGCCGTACATCGTCCCCGTCAGCCACTTCTCGCGGCGCACGAACTCGCCCGGCTCGAGGTCGAGCCGGAGCCCGGCTCCGGGGAGTCCGACGAGGACGGCGGTGCCGCCGCTCCGAGTGTGCCCGAGCGCAGTGGCCGTCGTCGCAGGGTCGCCGACGGCGTCGAGCGCCACGTCCACGCCCTCTGGTGCAACGGTCGCGAGCAACCCGGCCAGCTCGTCCGGAGCGACGGCATGCGTCGCGCCGAGGCCGAGCGCTTGCTCGCGCCGCGCGGCGAACGGGTCGACGGCCACGATCGTGCCGGCGCCGGCGAGCCGCGCGCCCTGGACGACGAACTGGCCGACCCCGCCCGCTCCCAGCACGAGGACGGCTGCGCCCGGCTGCGGACGCGCGACGAAGAGCACGGCTCCGACACCGGTGAGCGCCGCGCAGCCGAGCAGCGCGGCCTGCTCGAGGGGTACGTCGTCGCCGATCGGCAGGGCCACGTCCTCGCGGACGACGACCCGCTCCGCGAGGCAACCCGTCGCCGTTCCACGGTAGACCGTCTCGCCGTCCAGGCTCAGCCCCGTCCTTCCGTCGACGAGCGTCCCCGCGCCGATCGCCCGGTGGAGCGGGATGCAGGCCGCAGGCCGGCCGCGCCGGCAGTCCCCGCACGCTCCGCACGACGGAGCCCACGAGAGCACGACCTCGTCGCCGGGCGCGACGCGTGTCACGGCCGAGCCCACCTCCTCGACGACCCCCGCGCCCTCGTGCCCGAGCACCATCGGGACGGGCCGGTGCCAGTCGCCGCGAACCTGGTGCAGGTCCGTGCCGCAGATCCCGACCGCCCGCATCCGGACGACGACCTCGTCCTCGCGGGGCTCATCGAGGTCGAGCTCGACCACCTCGAGCGGCTCACCGACCGCCCGGAACAGCGCCGCCCGCGTCTTCACTGGACGAGCTTCGCAGATCAGCCGTGGACCGAGCGTCCCTCACCCGCCGCGCGCGGCGGGGTGGAAGTGCCCGTGGCGCTCTGTCACGATCTCCGCGCGTGAGCCACGTGGAGCTTCCGTCCGGCACCGTCACCTTCCTGTTCACGGACATCGAGGGTTCGACGCAGCTGCTCAAGCGGCTCGGCGATCGATACGCCGAGGTGCTCCGCGAGCACCAGCGCATCTTGCGCGAGGCCGCCGCCGAGCACGGCGGCCGTGAGGTCGACAGCCAGGGCGACTCGTTCTTCTTCGCCTTTCCTCGCGCGAACGCCGCCCTGGCGGCGGCGGTGGTCGCGCAGAGGGCCCTTGCCGAGTTCCGGTGGCCCGAGAGCGCCGTGGTGCGGGTGCGGATGGGGTTGCACACGGGAGAGCCCGCGGTCGGCGACGAGCGCTACGTGGGGCTGGGCGTGCACCGGGCCGCGCGGATCGGGGCTGTAGCGCACGGCGGGCAGGTGCTCTTGTCGAGCCCGACACGCGAGCTGGTCGAGGAGGAGCGAGAGGGGACGCGGGTTCGCGAGCTCGGTCTCTTCAAGCTGAAGGACATCGACCGGCCCGAGCGTCTGTTCCAGCTGGACGTCGACGGCCTGCAGACCGACTTCCCGCCGATCCGTGCCGAGAAGGTCCGCGAGCCGAGGCCCCTGCGCCGCCGTGCAGTCCTGCTTGCTGCGCTGGCCGGCGTCATCGCGGCCGCGGTGGCGATCCCGATCTTCGCCTTCGGCGAGGGCGGCGGAGGTGGAGGCGGCCCGGTCGTGGCTGCGGCCGGCGACTCGCTCGGCGTCGTCGACTCCGGCTCGGGCAGGCTCGTCGCCGACGTGGGCGTCGGCGCCTCCCCGACCGCGATCGCCTACGGCGACGGTGCCTACTGGGTGGCGAACGCCGACGGCCACTCGGTCACGCGGATCGACTCGGCGACGAACAGGCAAATCGACACGATTCCGGTCGGCAACGATCCTGTCGGGATCGCGTTCGGCGACGGGGCGGTCTGGGTGGCGAACAGTCTGGACGGGACCGTTTCCCGCATCGACCCCGGGACGAACGCGGTCGTCCAGACGATCGACGTCGGCAACGGCCCTGTGGGCATCCTGTACGGAGCCGGCGCGGTCTGGGTCGCGAATTCGACAGACGGAACGATCACCAAGATCAACCCGGTGACCGGTGCGGCGTCGAAGCCGCTACCGATCGCCGCGACCGAGCTCGCGTTCGGAGCTGGGACGCTCTGGGCGAGCGAGCAGGGTGCGAACCGAGTCGTGCGCGTCGATCCCGCTTCGGGCAAGGTCGTCGCCGTGGTCCAGGTCGGCAATGGCCCAGTCGGCGTCGCCTTCGGCGACGGCGCGGCGTGGGTGGCGAACAGCCTCGACGGAACCGTCTCTCGGATCGACCCGGCGACGAACGCGGTCGCGTCGGTCGTCCCGGTCGGGAACGGCCCGACCAGCGTGGCAGTCGACCCGCACGGCGTCTGGGTGAGCGACCAGTTCGGAGGCACGCTCGTTCGGATCGATCCGCGCACGAACCAGCCTGCGTCGCCGATACACGTCGGCAACCGCCCGCAGGGGATCGCCGCAGCAGGCAGCAATGTACTCGTCGGGCTTCGCGCGTCCGGCGCCGGCCATCGGGGCGGAACGTTGACGCTGAGGTCGGACCTACCCGCCCACGCACACCCGATCGACTCGATCGACAGCGCCGTCTCGTACAGCAGCGTCACCTGGCCGCTGGAGAAGCTGACCGGCGATGGGCTCGTCGCGTACGACCAGGTCAGCGGCCTGGCGGGCACGCAGCTCGTACCCGACCTCGCCGTCTCGCTCCCCGCCCCGACCGACGGCGGCAGGACGTACAGGTTCCAGCTTCGCTCCGGCATCCGCTACTCGACCGGCAAGCCGGTCGAGACGTCCGACGTCCGCTCGACGATCGAGCGCGACCTCGAGATCGGTTCCCCCGTATCGTTCTACGCTGGAATCGAAGGTGCGGCCGGCTGCAAGCCGAAGAAGCGCTGCGACCTCTCGCGGGGTATCGTGACGGACGACGCGGCCAGGACGGTGACCTTCCACCTCGTCGCTCCCGATCCGGAGTTCCTCTACAAGCTCGCCGTTCCCTTCGCCTACGTCGTGCCCACCGGCACGCCGCCGCACGACGTCGGCACGCGTCCGCTCCCCGCGACCGGGCCGTACATGATCGCGAGCTACCGGCCGACGAGCCTGCTCAGGCTCGTCCGGAATCCCTACTTCCACGAGTGGTCGCAGGCGGCGCAGCCGGACGGCTACCCGGACGAGATCGACCTCCGCATCGGCGGCACCTCGGACGCGGCGCTCGACGACGTGCTCCGGGGCAAGGCGGACGTGGCCTGGACGGTCGAGCCGTACACCCCGGCCCAGGCGACGAGGATCGCGACGCAGTACGCGAGTCAGGCTCACCTGGATCCAGAGCCGGCCACGCAAGCGCTCTTCCTCAACACCCGCGTCCCTCCATTCGACAATCTCGACGTGCGACGGGCGGTCAACTACGCAGCCGACCGCGCCGCCGCGATCCAGGCGAACGGCGGTCGTGGCGATCCGACGTGTCAGACGCTCCCGGCCGACTTCCCCGGCTACCGGCCCTACTGCCCCTACACCGCAGGTTCGACGACATCGGGCAAGTGGACGGGCCCCGACCTCGCCAAGGCGCGCGCCCTCGTCGCCCGCTCCGGCACCCGCGGGATGAAGGTGACGTTCTGGGCCTGGACGCAGGCGGCAGGATTCAACAGCTTCGGCGTCAAGCTCCTCCGATCGCTCGGCTACCGCGTGTCGACGAAGATCGTCGCCGGCAGCTACTTCAGCGCCGTCTCCGACTCGCGCAACCGGGCGCAGATCGGGTTCACGGGCTGGGCGGCCGACTACCCCGCCCCCTCCGACTTCTTCGTCAGCCTCTTCGGCTGTGCGGCGTTCCACCCGAACGACCCTCAGGCGACCACGAACGTCACAGAGTTCTGCGATCCCACCGTCGATCGAGAGATGAAGCGGGCCCTGGCCGAGCAAACGACCAATCCCCAGGCCGCCCAGCAGCTGTGGCAGCGGATCGACCACGAGATCGTCGACCAGGCGCCGTGGGTGCCGCTGTTCAACATCCAGAACCTCGACGTCGTGTCGAAGCGGGTGGGCAACTACCAGTTCAACTCTTCCACGCCGTCGGTCCTGCTCGACCAGCTCTGGGTGCGTTGAGCTTCGCGCCCGACCCAGACCGAGAGCAGTTCTTCCGCGGCGCGATCCGGGACGCCGGTCGTCCCGTTCGGCGCCGTGCCGCGCAGGCAGCGGCGGCCGCGCCCGACCGAGCGCCGAGCGCGCCCGGTCGGATCGAGGCTACGACAGCGCGGCTCGGACGGTGGCGCAGTCGGTCACCGTCGAGACGTTCTGCAGCGCGTAGTTGATCGACGCGTTGTGCCAGTCGGCGTTCATCGTCGAGCAGCCGTCCTCGGGCACGACCATCGCGTAGCCCTTGTCGGCGCCGGTACGGGCCGTGTGCTCGATCGACATGTTCGTCCAGGCGCCGGTGATGATGATCGTGTCCCTGCCGAGGCCTTCGAGCAGGTTCTCGAGCCGGGTCCCCTGCCAGGCGCTCATCCGCATCTTCTCGACGACGTAGTCGCCCGCCTGCGGCTCGAGGCCCTCGGCGGGCGCCGCCCCCCAGGTGCCGCGGACGAGCGCACCCGTGTCCTTGACGCCGTTGAAGAGCGGCGCGTTCAGCTTCAGCCCCGGCGCGCCGGGCTCGACGATGTACCAGACGTGGAGCACCGGCACGCCCTTCGCCCGGCACGTCGCTGCGAGCGCCTTCACGTTCTCGACCACGTTCTGCTCTCGCGCGTGCTCGGGGGCGCCCGAGTCGGCGAACGCTCCGCCGTCGACCATCACGTCGTTCTGCAGGTCCTGGACGATGAGCGCGCAGCGCGCGGGATCCAGCTTGAGCTCGTCGTTCACGGGGTCTCCCTCCTAGCGCATGTACGGCTCGCGGCGCGGGCCGACGAGCGTGCGGATCGTGTAGAGCGACGACGTGGACGGGATGAACAGCGTGTGCCAGTCCGGCCCGCCCCAGGTGAGGTTGCCGACGTTCTCGGGCACCTCGACCGTGCCGAGGTGCTCGCCCGCGGGCGAGATCACCCAGACGCCGCCGGGGCCGGTGACCCAGATGTTCCCGCGCTCGTCGCACTTCATCCCGTCGGGGATGCCTTCCTCGATCACGCCCGTCCCGACGCCCTCGAAGAACATCCGTCCGTTCGCGAGCGAGCCGTCTGCGTTCACGTCCCAGACCTTGATGTGCGCGCGCGGGGTGTCGTTGATGTAGAGCAGCGACTCGTCCGGGGAGAAGCACAGTCCGTTCGGCATCTCGAACTCGTCCTCGGCGACGACGAGCTCGAGCTCGTCCTGACCGCCGCCGGGCGGAATCCGGAAGACGCCCTGCCAGCCGAGCTCGCGCTCGCGCTGGATGCCGAAGCCGGGGAACCGGCCGTACCACGGGTCCGAGAAGTAGATCGAGCCGTCCGAGCGCACGCAGACGTCGTTGGGGCTGTTCAGGTACTTCCCCCGCCAGTGGTAGGCGAGGGTCTCGCGGACGCCGTTCGGGCGCTCGCGCACGAGCGAGCTCGTCACGTGCTCGCAGACGAGCAGGTTGAGGTCGGCGTCGTAGGTCATCCCGTTGCACTTGAACGCCGGTCGCAGGACCTCGACGACCGTCCCGTCCGGCGTGTACTTGCGGCGCACGTCGCCCGGCATGTCGGAGAACAGGAGGTGGTGCTCGGTCGGGTGCCAGATTGGACCCTCGGTGAAGGTGAAGCCGGTCGCGACCCGCTCGACTCCGGAGCCCTCCGCGACGAGCTCGTGGATCGCCGCCGACTTCACGTCGATTCCCGGCACAGTCGTCCCCTTTCTGACCTGGGTGTCGCCGCGACTCTACAGCGGCACCGTCCGGCAGTCGACGGCACGGCCATCGATCATCGATTCAGGTCGGGCGGTCTCCGGTTTACACTCAGCGCGGATGCCAACCTCGATCCGAAGGGTGGTCCATGACTGCTTCTGCTGACGTGCTCCTCCCGAGATCGCCCGACGAAGCCGTCGAGGCGTTCGGGGACGGCTCGGATGTGACGGTGATCGGTGGCGGGACGATCGTGCTGCCGGAGATCACCTACGGACGGCTGCGACCGACGAGAGCCATCATCCTCACCGCCGCCGACCTCGCCGGGGTGAAGCGCGACGGCACCACCGTCACGGTCGGGGCGACGACCCCGGTTGCCGAGCTCGTCGACCTGCCCGCACCGGTCGGGCCGTGCGCGGCGAACGTGGCGGACGGCGAGATCCGCGGCCAGGCGACCCTCGGCGGGAACCTCTGCGCCGGCGAGGGGGCGGGGGCGCCCCGCGGCGACCTCCAGGGCGCGCTGCTCGCAGTCGACGCGGTGGCGCGGTCGGCGGGCGCAGGCGGCGAGCGGACGGAGCCGCTCGCGGACTTCCTCGCGAACCGTCGCGGACGGCTGCTCCTCGACGTCTCCTTCGACGCGCCGGCAGCGGGCGCCTTCGTCGCCCTCGACCGCCCGCACACGCACGAGTACACGACGATGGCCGTGTCCGTCGCGCGCAGGCCCGACGGCACCGTCCGGATCGCGGTCACCGGTGCCGGCACGCACGGCCAGAGGCTGCCCTCGGCGGAGGCCGCCGCGGGCGATCCGGCCGCTGCGGGCGAGGCAGCTCTCGCCGACGTCGCCCCGCAGGACGACGCGCTCGCGTCATCCTGGTACCGCACGAAGACGCTGCCCGTGCTCGTCCGCCGGGCCCTCGCCGAGCTGAAGGAGGCGTCGTGAACCTCACCGTCAACGGCGTCGAACACGACGTCGCGAGCGCGCCGCTCACGTCGCTGCTCGACGTGCTCCGCGAGGAGCTCGGCATCACGAGCCCGAAGGCCGGCTGCGAGCAGGGCGGCTGCGGGGCCTGCACCGTCCTCGTGGACGGCGAGGCGCGTCGCTCCTGCCTCCTCCCCGTCGGAGCGCTCGACGGCGCCGAGGTCACGACCGTCGAGGGGCTCGGCACGCCCGAACGGCTCTCGACCGTACAGCTGGCCTTCACGCACCACTACGCAGCCCAGTGCGGCTTCTGCACCTCGGGGATGCTGCTCGCCGCGCACGCGTACGTGGAGCACGGCGGAAGCGACGACCGGGCCGAGATCACGGAGGCGCTCGGGGGTCACGTCTGCCGCTGCACCGGCTACGTCAAGATCATCGAAGCGGTCGCGGCCGCGGCGCGTGGCGACTCGTTCGACCTCGAGACGACCGCGGCGAGCCCCGGCATGACGAACATCGGAGGTGTGAGGTGAAGGCGGTCGGCGCACGCTTGCCGCGCTACGACGGGGTCGAGCACGTCACCGGACGCACGACCTTCGTCGACGACGTCCGGGTTCCGGGGACGCTGTGGGTCAAGGCGCTCCGCTCGCCCGTCCACCGCGCGGACGTCAAGGGGCTCGACACGAGCCCGGCCGAGTCGATGAAGGGCGTCCACGCGGTGATCACGTGGCGGGACGTCCCGCTGCTCGAGTACGGCCACCTCTCCGCTCTCGGCATTCCGGCCGACGAGCCGCTCCTCGCGAAGGACGACCTCCGTTACAAGGGGCAGCCGATCGCGCTCGTCGCCGCGGAGGACGAGGAGACCGCACAGGCCGCCGTCGAGGCGATCGTGCTCGACCTCGACGAGCAGGAGCCGCTGCTCGACATCCGCAGGGCGTTCGACGCCGACGCGCCCGTGATCCACCAGTGGGGCAACTGGTATCCGCACTTCGAGGCGGAGATGGACCGCCGGCAGATCCGCAAGGGCGACGTCGACTGGGCCTTCGAGCACGCGGACACGGTCGTCCAGGGCGTCTACCGCCCCGCCGCGATCGAGCACGTGCCGCTCGAGACGCAGGTCTGCCTCGTCGTTCCCGAGGCGAACGGCCGCCTCACGATCTACTCGTGCACGCAGGCGCTCTACTTCTCGCTCGGCGTCGTCGCCGCGCATCTGCAGGTCCCGCTGAACAAGCTCAAGCTGGTCGGCGGCACCGTCGGCGGCGGCTTCGGCGGCAAGGTCGACACCGCGACCGAGACGATGTGCTCGCTGCTCGCGCTCAAGTCCGGCCGGCCGGTGAAGTGGCGCTGGACGCGCGAGGAGGAGTTCCTCTGCTCGTCGACGCGGGCACCGTGGCACATGGAGATCGCGGACGCGGTGACGAAGGACGGCTGGATCCTCGGCCGCAAGATGCTCACCCTCCACGACTCCGGCGCGTACGCGCGGTTCTCGCCGTACGGCCTGACGAAGCACAGCTTCCACCACACCGGGGCGTACACGATCCCGAACCTCTCGTTCGACGGGTACGTCGTCTTCACGAACCGCGTGCCGACGACGGCGATGCGTGGCTTCGGGGTCACGTCCGTGTCGTTCGCGACCGAGACGCACATGAGCCGCATCGCCGAGGTGCTGGGGCTCGACCCGTACGAGATCCGCTTGAAGAACGCGAACCGGATCGGCGACACGTCGCCGAACGGCGTCGTCTACACCGACCCGTCGACCGTCCCGACCATCCAGGCGATCGCCGACGCGATGGGCCGCGAGCTTCCCGCCGACCACCGCACCATGTCTCGACAGCCTCGCGAGGGGTCGCTCCTGCCGGAGCACCTCGTCGCCCAGCTCGGCAACCCGGAGGAGCACTAGCCATGGCGAAGCACACCGGCCGCGGCTTCGCGGCGATCGAGTACCCGACCGGGATGAACCAGAACGGCGACCCGTCGCAGGCGTGGATCAAGGTCAAGCCGGACGGACGCGTCGACGTCTTCGCGGGCACCTCCGACATCGGCAACGGCTCGAAGACGATCCAGTCGCAGATCGTCGCCGAGACGATCGGCGTCCCCTACGAGTGGATCACCTACGACAACTCGAACACCGACTCCTCGCCCGTCTGCACGGGCACGTTCGCGTCGCGGGCGACCTTCGTCGCGGGCAAGGCGGTGGAGAAGGCGGCGCTCGAGGTGCGCGGGCGGATCCTCGACATCGCCGGCAAGGAGCTCGAGATCGATCCCGGCGATCTCGAGATCGTCGACGGCGAGGTCGTCGCGAAGGGCGCCCCGCAGAAGAAGATCTCCGTGCCGGACGTCGCCGCCGCCGCGACCTGGGGTCACGGCGAGCTGATCACCGGGACCGGCGCCCAGCTGAAGCCGTACGCAGCGATCGTCGATCCCGAGAGCGGCCGCGTCGACCTGCCTCCCCACTCGGCGATCTCGTACGCAGCCTGCGCAGCCGAGGTCGAGGTCGACGACGAGACGGGCGAGGTGCGGGTCACGAGGCTCGTCCAGTGCTACGACGTTGGCAAGGCGATCAACCCGACGCTCGTCGAGGGCCAGATCGAGGGCGGCGCCGTCCAGGGCCTCGGGCTCGGCGTGCTCGAGAGCTGCTACCCGTTCTACCCCTCGGTCGAGCACCGCGGCGGGGAGTTCGGCACGTACCTCGCGCCGGGCATGGAGGACCTGCCGTCGATCGAGACGATCATCATCGAGAACCCCTCTACGGACGGGCCGTACGGCGCGAAGGGGATCGGCGAGATGGCGAACAACTCGCAGCCGCCTGCGATCGCAGCCGCAGTCTTCGACGCCGTCGGCGTCTGGGTGACGGAGCTGCCGATCACGCCCGAACGCGTGCTGCGCGCGCTCGAGGCGAGGGAGGGCGGCGACGGCGGCCCGCGGCGCGACGGCAAGAAGGTCGTGTTCGACGAGGAGCTGTCCGTCAACGCCGTCTCCTCGGGGGGAGTGCGCTTCGAGGTGCCGGCCTGAGCGGATTCGGCACGTTCAACGGCGTCCCCACGTTCGAGTTCCGGCCGGGCGTCGACATCCACGCCGTCGGCGGCGACCAGGTGCTGATGTGCCGCGTGACGTACGAGCCAGGCTTCGGCGTGGGCCTCCACGCGCACGAGCAGACCGAGCAGGTGATGCTGATCGTCGAGGGCGAGCTCACGCTGACGATCGCGGGCGAGACGCGCCGGCTCGGCCCCGGCGACGTCGCCGTCGTGAACCGCGGCGTCGAGCACGAGGTCCGGTCGGAGCACGGCGTCACGTTCGTCGAGGCGCTCGCACCCGTGCCGCTCGACCACGTGCCGGACCGGGAGCGCGACCTCGTGCTCGGCGACCTCGCC
>Ga0187778_10001208_pt1 | contig 18174 bp, 16 predicted proteins | sample 1015_Q2_SP5_20_M_FD_132418 | JGI IMG/M metagenome (GOLD analysis project Ga0187778, IMG submission 132418) | Tropical peat soil microbial communities from peatlands in Department of Meta, Colombia - 1015_Q2_SP5_20_MG | ecosystem: Environmental > Terrestrial > Soil > Wetlands > Peat | place...
CCAGTCGTATGTGCGACCTTGCGATCATCGAAGGCGTCATGGGCTTATTTGACGGAGTAAGTGGTTCTGACGATGCTGCCAGTACTGCAGAGATTAGTAGGATCCTGAACGCGCCAATTATCCTTGTCGTTGATGCCAGCAGAACGGCCGGTAGCTCTGCCGCTTTAGTTCATGGGTTCAAAACCTTCGATCAAAGACTGAAGATCAAAGGCGTTATCCTGAATCATGTGAAAAGTCAGAAGCATATTGACTTGACCAGACAAGCGATTCAAAAGGGTACTGGGGTCCCAGTGATCGGTGCCCTGCCAAATGCGCCCAACATTGTGATGCCTTCGCGGCACTTGGGATTGATTCCTGCACCTGAACGGGATGGCCTTACAGACTTTCTTGCTCAACTCCAAAGATTCATAAATGAAAATTTGGACCTTGACCAGTTTCTTGAAATCGCGCGCGATGCTGATGATCTTGAAACTGAGGAGAAGGAAGACAGCACACAGTCGGTAGGAGTGAAGACTAGAATCGGAATCGCCTATGATGAGGCATTCAATTTTTACTATCGCGACAATATCGAGTTACTGGAGGCTAACGGGGCCGAGGTTGCGCCTTTCAGCCCAATACGTGACTCTAGCCTCCCAAGCAACTTAGACGGTATGTTTTTCGGCGGTGGCTTTCCCGAAGCCTATGCCAAACAACTAGAGGGGAATCAGCTAATGCGCGGTTCCATAAAGAAAGCAGTGGAAGATGAAATGCCTGTTTACGCCGAGTGTGGAGGTCTAATGTATCTAGTAGAATCCACCGAGGACTTAGAGGCACGTCCGCACCGAATGGTTGGTATATTGAGTGGCAATGCCATCATGAGTGGAAAACTTGAATCTTTGAACTATTCGGTCGCGCATGTAATCCGCAAGAACATACTCAGCGATGTAGGTTTCACCCTCCATGGTCATGAGTTTCATTATTCAAAGATTACAGACGTACCTGCCGACGCGAAGTTTGCATACGAAATGAAGGTAGGGAGGGGAATATCGGGGCGATATGATGGGTGGTTGCAACATAACCTTCTCGCATCCTACCTGCACATTCACTTTGGATACAGTCTTCACATCGCCAAGAATTTCGCTGACGCATGTGAAAGATATGGACGGACGTGAAAGGAACCATTCGCGATCAAACGCAAGAGAATGAACGTTATGCTAATCGATATAGATTTTCGAGGTAAGAATGTTCTCATTATTGGGGGTGGAAGAGTCGGAGAAAGAAAGGCTGCGAAATTCTTGGCTGCGGGCGCTAACCTACTCGTGGCCAGCAAGGGCTTTACAGAGAGATTCACGCGGCTGGCGTCTGAAAATAAACTTCAGCTAGTTCCCATCGACCTTATGGTGGCTCCGGAATCGATCAGAAGCTTGACCTCAAACTCCGACTTCGTTATAGCTGCCACCAATCAACCAGCGCTAAACAGACGAATTGCCGAGGAAGCAAAGAAGAAAAGGACTCACATAAGCGTTGTTGACAATCCTCATCTAGGCGACTTTACGATGCCAGTCATTTCGAGAGTCGGTGAATTTCATATCGCAATCTCAACAGGCGGCAAAAGCCCAGCAATGTCAAGCCTCCTTCGGAGAAGGATTGAAGCAATCATCAGTGAGGAAGATATCCTGATGGTTAGGCTACAGTCCAATGCCAGAAAACTCGCTAAGGCTCACATACGTAATCAGCAGATACGCAAGAGAGCACTCTGCACGATTATGGAAGATACGAGGATTAGGCGTCTACTAAAGAATGGTAACTTTCAGGAGGCGGAGAATTGTGCCAAACGGATCATCAAAGGTTATTGAAGGATTAGAGCATGCACAAGAGATTGAAGAGATATTCAATCTTCCTTTCACAAACGCGAGGGCTACTATTTCGTTCCTTGACGCGGCTGCCTTTAAGAATCATTGCAGAGCTCAAGAGAAATCTGGTCTTCTCGAACTCACAACTGTGTAAGGTTCAAGCGTTGACATGATATTCACACATTTTCCAAAGGAAAGTGGCTAGAATTCGTGAAGAAAGGTAAGGTCTACCTCGTGGGGGCTGGCCCTGGGGATCCAGGTCTACTAACAGCGAAAGCTCGGGATATACTGACACGAGCAGACGTGATCGTTTATGATCGGCTGATCGCGAGACAAATCCTACAAGGGCTTCCGAAACGTATCGCCAAGATCTATGTCGGTAAGCACTCGGGAACTCACTCCATCCCCGGCCAAGATGCTATACCAAGAATTCTGGTTACCAACGCCGAGAAGGGAAAACTCGTTGTGAGACTAAAAGGGGGCGACCCTTTCCTCTTCGGTAGGGGTGGAGAGGAGGCTCAGAAGCTAAGGGCAGCAGGGATTGACTTTGAAGTAGTGCCTGGAATAACATCTGCGCTTGCCGTTCCCGCCTATGCCGGCATCCCAGTTACCCACCGTAAGTACGCGTCGTCGGTTGCTATTGTGACAGGGCACGAAGTTCCTACGAAGAGTAAGAGGGTGGATTGGAAGAAACTCGCTACAGCGGTAGATACAATAGTAATTCTGATGGGTATAGACAACTTGCAGTCAATTCTGAAGAGCTTAGTTGAGGGGGGTTGCAGCACTGAAACCCCCGTTGCAATAGTTGAAAGAGGAACAACGAGGCGTCAGAGAGTTACAGTGGGCAATATACGGACCATGACCGCGCAAGCTGTGGAACGTAGGATCACACCGCCTGCAGTTATCATTGTTGGAGATGTCGTGAATCTGCAGAAGGAACTCTCCTGGTTCAAATCATAGCAAGGCGATATCTTTGCGGTTACTTGAGGGAAAGATGAACCTCCTTCCCCAGAGGTACTCTCCAACATTAACAAACACCGAACGTGAAGAATTGATTGAGAAAACCAATTAACTCGTGCACTTGCAATCCGAAACAGTTGCGATGACATTGAAAGCAACAGGCCGACTCGACCTGATAGACCGGAGATTGCTGGAGAAAGCCCAAGACGAATTCCCATTGACTATTCAACCCTGGAAGAGCATAGGCAACGATCTGGGCATTACCGAAAAGGAAGTGATGGAACGGTTGAGCGCACTATTCCAACAAGGGATCATCAGAAAAATAGGGCCAGTGCTGGATGCCAGGCGTGTAGGCTTATGTGCTTCTACTCTAATCGCGATGAAGGTACCACAGAACAGGATTCAAAGAGTTGCTAACATTGTTAGCAAATATCGAGAGGTATCTCACTGCTACCAACGCGAACACGAGTATAATTTCTGGTTTACCATAGCAGCCCACGATGAACTCGAATTGGAGAAGATGATTGAAGAAATAAGACGCGGAGCAGATATTGCCGAGGACGATTTGCTCAAGCTTCCATCAACCAGAATTTTCAAGATAGATGTTCGTTTCCAACTAACTTAGCTTCGCTAGTGTGATGGGCGATGGATAACGTTGACTTGGAAATCCTGCTTGCTTTACAGGATGGAATTCCTCTAGTGAGAGAACCATTCTCAGCCATCGCCAAGCATCTTGGAATTAAGCCTGATGAAGTCATAAAACGGCTGAAAAGATTACGAGAAGAGAATGTCATTAGAAAATTCGGATTATTCATTCGGAAGAGCAAGGTGGGCGTAGTTGCAAACGCGATGGTCGTTTGGGCAGTTCCTAGCAATCGCGTTCAAGAGGTTGCGGAGTTTATCTCAAGATTCAGAGAAGTAACTCACTGCTACGAGCGTCGGACGACACCCAAGTGGAGGTATAACGTTTACACGGTGATTCATGGCGCAGAACGCAAGACTGTAAGTGAATTTGTAAAGACGTTGTCTGACACCGTGGGAGTCGAAGACTATTTGATTCTCTTTAGCGTAAGGGAATTTGTTCGACGTAGTACCGGGCGACTCAGTCCTGAGGATTGGAGGACTGCTGGGCTAAGTGATGTCTTCGGTTCTGGAACATAGTAAGTTCATCTCGGGAGGAGCTCCCCGTCTGTGTGAGGCTAGAGTTGGCAGTTCTCAACCGTACAGGGTATTTCACAAGAGTGACGAATATTGACTTTCTCAACCTCCTCCAAGACTCGATTAGTCATTCTGCCAGTACTGAGAACGAGAACGTCTAGCCCTCTGAGTGCAGCCATGGCCGCGGATCTGCTAACGCCAAATTCTAAATCAACTCTAAAATTCATCTTATTTGCAACAACTCTTGCAACGGTTCCCATTACGCCAATCCTCTCAGGGTTGGACCTCATATGAATTTGCCGCAGCTTAACCAGGTCAACCTTTCTTGATCCACCCCGATTTATGCTTGGAACTGTTACGACAGTAACCCTACCTGGACGAAGATTTATCCTCCCTCTCATATTGCGAAGTGCGACATCTTCTCCCTTGGGCGTTTCAGACATAGCGACTCCAAAAGCTTTGGCATTCTCGCAGTTCCTGCTAACTGCTAATATTACCCCGTTCTTCATCACAAGTCCTACTTCTTCTCCTGCGCGTATCTGTTTGCTGGCTATAGCGGACCAGAGCCTTTCCATTCTCAAGCAACTGGCCGCCTTCCTTGCCTGCACTTGAAGGAATTTCGTATACCCACTCAATCTCTCTAGGCCGGGGGGTGTGACAACGTACTCGACACCACTAAACGCGACTAATTCCTCGTCAAGCAATTTCCTCACATGTTTCGAGACTGCTTGAACTGTTATGCCCAACGAGTCAGCCACATCCCTTTGCCTCATCCGAGACTGTGGCTGAGCCAGTTCCGTCAGAATCTGAAACTCCGTAAACCACCCGGGCTTCATCGGACTCAACCCGCGTTGAGTACGCGTTTACGCCGTTTTAAATATGGTTGGATTATCCAACCGGCTAGGAGAATTCGTCCCGAAATGCCGGAACAAGCTCGTTTAGTCAACTCGTCGGTCGGGCTGTCGCCGAATGAGAAGTTCAAGATTGCTATTGTCTATTCATTACTCGGACTTGCAACCGTCCTCGCCTTCATCGCATCGACAATCGTAGGAAGGCTTACAGTTTTACTTGCTGGTCTTGGAATAGTTGCTTACGTGTTGGGATTACGTCACGGAATGGATGCTGACCATATCGCAGCGATCGACAACACAACAAGGAAACTAATGCAAGATAGAAACCAGCGTCCCTTCACCGTAGGCATGTGGTTTTCTCTAGGGCATTCGGTGATTGTTGGCGCGCTTATTGTGGGATTGGTCTTTGCCACTCGAACCGTACTTGGTCAGTTACCCACCCTAGAGAGCAGTGGTCCTATAATCGCAACATCAGTTTCGGGCGTCTTTCTGTTGCTGATCGGATTGGTTAACTTGGTGATCGTTCTCAACATCTACCGAATTTTCAAGGAGCTGAAGCAAGGTAAGCTGAATCAGACTGAGCTCGAGAGTCAGTTGGACAATCGGGGATTCAACCGCTACTTCAGGGCCTTGTTCAAAATTGTGAAGAGACCGTGGCAGATTTTCCCAATCGGCGTCCTGTTCGGATTGGGGTTTGACACCGCAACACAAGTCGCCCTCATAGCGGTCAGCGTCGCAATCGGAGTTTCTTCTCCCGTCCCTGTGTGGATGATTCTCGTGTTGCCGTTAATGTTCACATGCGGCATGGTTCTGACTGATACGACTGACGGCCTTACAATGCGTATGGCGTATGGTTGGGCTTTTCTAAATCCTATTCGCAAAGTATACTACAATCTGACCATAACAGTGATTTCCGTTCTCGTAGCTTTCGCAATTGGAGTCGTTGAACTTCTCCAAGTAATCGCTACCGAATTGAATGTTTCAGGTGCGTTTTGGGATTGGCTTACTGGTCTGGATTTTGAAACCATAGGTTTTGTAATCATAGTCATGTTTCTTGCGTCGTGGTTAGTGTCTGTTGCAATTTGGAAATATCGACGAATCGACGAAATCTACAAACTAAAGTTATCTTCCACAGAGTAACCGCTCAGCGTTTCTGCTTTCGGACAATAACCTCGAGCACGCGATTAGGATTATTCACACGACGTTTTCCTTAACGATTCATTGATAGCGAACCCAAGGGATAATGAACTTCCTTCTCTATTAGCGAAATGTGCTCAAGCTGGCCGTTGGCCATCTTGACCATATGCCAAGTGGTCCTAGCTGGAAACTTTCTGCCAGAGAGTGCAGCCTTGATGACATCATCCTTGCTTATAGTCGACCTCCGATCTGCCGAATAGACCACAATCTCGTCGCTCTGAAAATCGAGAAAATAGACGGGCGCTCTTCCACATCGACATCGCTTGAGAACGTTAAGTCTGTGTACGCCGTCCAAAACTGTTCGAGTCCGAAAGTCTACAGCTAACGGCCTTTTCAGAACATCATCAGCCTCAATCAACCTGTGAATCTCGCGCAAGTGGCTTGGATCTGCTTCTTCGTGCTCTCTCAACTCTTCGATCTTAACTATTTCCAGCTGCGTAGAGATCATGTGGTTGAACCCGATTCTAAGTCTGAACTTCTGAATAGGCCGCTCCAATCTCCGAACTGATCAAATGACCAACCAGAAGTGTCGCTGCATATTCCTCCTGGCTCCCAGCGCTCCGCCAATGTAGTCTGCTATCGCGATACCTGACCTCTCATCGGCTACGATGGTAAGTTGTTTAGACAATTGGAGCCAGCATCCTGCATACCGTGATGAGGGGAACGCACACGAGGATAGCGAAAAGCAGCACGTTTAGCTTCATGATCTTCAGGGCCTTTGTTATGTCCGCAGGCGTTAGCATGCGCGAGGATTCTCCAACCATGTAGAAGCCCGGCTTTTCAAGTATAACGCCAAGGGCTCCGGCCATCGCGGAAATTGGCCATCCCGCATTAAGGCTCGTGGTTCTCGCATGATCCCTTTCAAGTATTCTCAGGCAGTTTGATGGGCTAAAGCTCAAGATCGCGGATGATATGATGGTCAATACTCCAGTTATTCGCGACGGAAAATAGTTGGCAACTGTATCGAGTGTTGCGGAAAACCAACCGATGTACAAATGATCTCTATCTTGGTATCCTACGGTGGAGTCAAGAGTGTTAATCACTCTGTAAGCGACAGCTCCTGGAACGCCTAGGATCGAGTACAGAAATATGGGTCCCGTTACTCCATCGACTGTTCCCTCGGCTATTGTCTCCACTGTCGCCGATAGCACTTGCTGGTCTGTCAGCTGGTTCGGGTCTCTCCGGACCACTTTTCGAAGGAGTTCCCTCGCTCTTCCGAAGTCCCCCTCCTTGGCGGCATCAGCAATTGGCATGGTGAAACGTTCCATTGCCTTGACGGCAAGCGTAGCTTTGAGTATGAATACAGAGGTGATTAGAAAGGGGATTGTCCCAAGGTACAGGTTAATTAACGCTAGTCCGTAGTACGTCGGTAACGTAAAGAGGTTCAATAGCGCCACAGCGAGTACGACTCCTTGCAGCCGCTCAAGCATTGGATGCCCCAACCATAGCCTTTTCTCGATAACTTCAGAAATCCTTCCCATCCAGACTGTGGGATGAAGTATGGACGGTGGTTCTCCAAAGAGCAAGTCGACCATTAGCGCTAACGCCAATATCAAGAGATTGGCGTGGAATGGTTCCATGACTCGTTTGCCTTTGTTTTCAGCCTAGCTATCTGGAGAATTCTAGGAATGTCAATGTTAGCACTCACAGTGCGGCAGAGCAGGTCCAAGCTATCACGCCATGTTTTATTGATGTTGACCCCGCTCCCGACCGATATGCCCTTCTTCTCAGCCAAATAATTGAGAAGTGCGTGCGTCACTACCTCGTCGTCGAAGAGGCCATGCAGGTATGATCCGAAGACAACGCCGTCGTTGCTGATGGCCCCCTCTCGATGGGATGCAGTGCGGCTATTAGCAGATAGGACTTGAAATGGAGCTTCATTCGTTCCGATGTTTGTCTTTCCCATGTGGATCTCGTACGCGTTTATTCTTCTGCCTGCTACTCGCCTCAATATCGGACCTTTTCCTGTCACCTCCGCGGTAACTCGCCGGGTGGTCTTTTCGTAGCGACTGAATGTTGAGACGATTTGTAACAAGCCTAAGCCCTCATATTCGCTGGCAATTCCACCTTCAAGTCCGTATGGGTCGATGAGCTTTTTTCCTAGAATCTGGTATCCGCCGCATATTCCGATGATGGGAACGCAGCTCTTTCTCAACCTCAGAATCTCACTATCGAGGCCTGTCTTTCTGAGCCACAGCAAATCATGTACAGCATTCTTAGTGCCTGGAATTATGACTGCATCTGGATTCTTGAGTTCGCGCCCAGACTTTGCCATGTAGACATGCACGCCGCCGATTATCAAAGGATGAATATCTGTAAAATTGGATATGAATGGAAGCTTGATTACGGCGATGTCAATCGTCCCGCTCGATTGCATCGACAAGCTCTCAAGCGACACGGAATCCTCCCAAGGCAAGTCGAGTCCGTCCACGTATGGCATTACCCCCAAAACTGGTTTGCCCGTGAGCTTCTCCACTTTCCTCAAGCCGGGTTCGAGGATAGTAAGATCGCCTCGGAACTTGTTGATGATTAACCCCTTGACCATCGCTTGATCTTTCAATTTCAGCAGAGACATGGTTCCTAGTATGCTAGCGAATACTCCTCCTCTGTCGATGTCGGCAACAAGGAGAACGGGGGCGCGCGCAAGCCTAGCGACTGTCATGTTCGCAATTTCGCGATCGTAGAGGTTGATCTCTACAGGGCTTCCCGCTCCCTCGATAACGATAACGTCAAACTCGGAAAGAAGCGCTTTCAAGCTCTCTTTGACGGCGCGTATGCCTTTATCTAAAGCGAATTTTCTGTAGTAATCTGCAAAGGAAATATCGCGGAAGGGTCTGCCCATCACCACTACCTGACTAATCGTTCCTCCCTTCGGTTTGAGAAGGATGGGGTTCATCTCGGAGCGCGGTTCAACTCCTGCGGCGAATGCCTGAAGTGCCTGAGCTCTGGCAATTTCTCTGCCATCTGGTGTAACGTAAGAGTTGAGCGACATGTTCTGTGCCTTAAACGGCGAAACTCGATACCCTGCTCGGGCTAGGATTCTACATACCGCGGCCACCAATACGGTCTTGCCAGCGTGAGATGCAGTTCCCTGAATCATGAGCGTCCTGCACTTACTCAATTCAAGACCTCTCTTAGCGCCGAGAGCAGTAGTCTATTCTGGTTTCTCAGCTTGACTGAAACGCGGAAGTAATCCTCGTTAAGCCCAGCAAATGATGAGCAGTCTCTTATCAGGATGGATTTGTTCAATAGCGAGCTCTTGAGCTCCTTAGCTGTCGGTCCTCGTGTAATCCGCAAAAGTATGAAATTAGTTTCGGGTCTAAACGATGCTAGTCCCTGAATTTTTCTTAACTCAGAGTAGAGGAAATCTCTCTCTTTTGCCACCAGTTTTCTACTCGTCTCTAGGTGCGGCCTATCGTGAAGAGCTGCGATCGCAGCCTGCTGGGCCAGCACGCTCACTGACCAAGGCATTTTCGCGGCTCTTAGCTGCTTAGTGAGCTTACGCGAAGCCAGACCATACCCGACTCTCAGACCAGCCAATGCAAAAATTTTCGTGAGAGACCTAGCTACAAAGAGATTTGGAAACTCTTCAATACGACCTGAAAGTCCCGGATCACCGCCCTCCGTGAACTCAATGAAGGTCTCGTCGAGAAAGACGTAGGTGTTCCTGTCGGAGGCCGACTCGATCAGCTTGAGTAGGTCGCTTTTCGCTATTGTCTTGGACGTAGGATTATTGGGGCTTGAAAGAAAAACTGCTTTGCAGCCCCTAGCCAGCTCATCTGCCAATCCATCCATATCTATTGCAAACTTACCTTTACACGGGAGGCAGACCGGTAAGCCGCCGTTGTTTCTGACAGCTCTCTCGTACTCGCCAAACGTTGGTATGGGAATGAGAATCTTGTCGCCTTCTCTTACAGAAAGTTCAGCAAAACGATATATCAACTCTGTCGAACCGCTGCCTTCGATGACGTTTTCAAAGGTGGGCACTCCTGCATACTCTGCTGCCGCACGTCTGAAATCATGGTACGAAATGTCGGGATAATACGGTATCATCCACATGGCGTTCGTTAGAGCTTTCATCGCTAGCGGAGAAGGCCCAAGTGGATTGATGCTAGAGGAAAAGTCTAGAAGATCTCTTGCATTGAGGCGGCGTTGACGAGCGATCTTGAAGACTTCTCCGCCATGGACACTTGGGTCGACAAAATTATTTGGGGTAGGAGGCACGCCATTTCGTTCTCCTCCCAGCGGATTTTTTCGAATCCATATATAGATTTGGATGGATATTCCATACATGTCAACAAGAAAGGGATTGATAATCGTCAACACCGGCGATGGAAAGGGAAAAACAACCGCAGCGCTGGGTGTGGCTCTAAGAGCGGCAGGTCATGACTTTAAGGTTACGATGATTCAATTCATCAAGGGCAGATGGAAGACAGGGGAAGTTAATGTCGCTTCAAGGCTGACCCCGAATTTCGAAATTATACCTATGGGCTTGGGCTTTACTCGGCTTAGCAAAGATCTAGAGCGCGATAAGGCAGCGGCTCAAAATGCCTGGAAGCTCGCGAAGGAGAAAATCGCATCAGGCCAGTACAACATAGTCATCCTCGATGAGCTACCGCAGGCGATCGCCCACGGTTTCGTTGATCTAGATGATGTTCTTCACACGCTGAGGACTAAGCTTCAGATGCTTCACATTGTCGTTACTGGAAGAAACACTCCCAAGGAGATAATCGAGATTGCCGATCTTGTCACAGAGATGAGGTCGATAAAGCATCCTTACGAGAATGATGTGATTGCACAGCGAGGCATCGAATTTTGAGTCCCCGGGCTCGCCGACACAGGCTGCGATAAAGCTCAACTGATCCACGTGGTTGAATTACATTTCTCGAAGCGCCTTGATTCAACTAGGAGTTCCGGCGCGGCCAATCATTCATGTAGAGTCAAACGATATCGTGAATTCAGGTTCGCCAATCAATCTCCGTCGGCAGGTCATTTTCCCGGGTGTGATTTGTCGGGGAAGCATTAATAGTCGGTCGCAACCCACGTCGCGGAAGGCCTTTGGCGGAGGACGCTTACAATATTCAGGTCCAATTTGGAATAGTGGGAAGACAGAACGAACTGCGAAAAGCGCTGACGGCGGTGAGGGTTGGTAGGCATATTCTGATCGAGGGTCCCGTTGGCGTTGGAAAGACAATTCTTGCCGAATCCGTTGTGAGATTTCTCGGGAGGTCCTTCTATCGGGTTGATGGTGACGAACGGTACACAGAACAGAAATTGACCGGATGGTTCGATCCCCCTCTCGTGATTAAATATGGGTATTCCAAGGACGCATTTGTGCCTGGTCCACTTACACTTTCAATGGAGGCTGGCGGCGTTCTTTTCATTAACGAGCTTAACCGCATGCCAGAGGGGGTTCAAAACGTCCTTCTGCCAGCCATGGATGAAGGGAAAATCGAAATCCCGAAGATCGGAACGACAACGGCTAGGAATGGCTTCATAATCACCGCAACTCAGAATCCACGTGAGTTCATTGCAACAAGCCTTCTGTCAGAAGCTCTGCGAGATCGCTTTGAGCTCTTAACACTCGACTACCAGAATGAGAATGAGGAAGTAGCTATCGTTCAACAGCGAACTGGGATTGACGATACCCGCTTTATCCGGGCCATAGTCAGGTTAGTGCGAGCCACTCGCGGTCATCCGGATATCAGAAGAGGTGGTTCAGTGAGGGCTGCTATGAGCATAGCCGTGTTGGCCAACACTTTAGGCTCTGAGAGAAAAGCAGCCATTCGAGACGCTGCCCATATGGCTTTGCCGACCCGTGTTGAAATGAAAGATGATGCACGGAAAACTATCCAGGGAATAATTGACGAGTTGTTGGAAGAATATTGTCCAGAGGAATGCGAAATTGTAGTGGACACGGAACCCCCAGTCTTGGGCATTACCGAGTCGATCACTTCGAGCACAGCGTCCGTGAAAGGACTGACATGTACTGAGACGGCAAACCTGCTTGAAAAAATCGTCCGCATAGTTAACTTAACAGACGTCCCGGTCGCAGATGTCGGTTGGAGCATAGCTCAAAACTATGCACGCATCAGGGGGCAATTGAAAGACCCAACGTTGCTCAAGATGGCTAAGAAGATTGCAATCAGGGCGATAATTCATCGAACGCTTCAGCTCTTGGGTCCTACCAGAATACGCATGGAACTTATGAGAGAGCCATACACCCCGGGCCAAACTGGAGAGATAGAGCTCGAAATGACAACTGAGGAGATTCTTGGCAAATCAGAGATTGACGCCTCAGACCTCATCATCGAATCTAATGTTCCCAAAAAGACAGCGTGCATAATGATGCTAGATACCAGCATGTCCATGTCGGGAGATAAGCTCGGCGTAGCGACAGCATCGCTGGGGGTGATGGCTTTCAAGCTGAAATCAATGCAATACGGGGTCATTACCTTTGACAATGTTGCGAGACCACTTAAGCGACTTGATCAGCGAGTAGCAATCGAATCTCTGGTCGGAGATCTGTTGGATATCACTGCTGGGGGCTTAACGAACATTGAGGACGGCTTGAGAAAAGGCCTCTTTGAATTGAATAACATTGAGGCAAGAGAAAAAGTCGGCGTAATAATCACCGACGGGAACTATACGACGGGAAAAGACCCAAGCGAGATTGCAGCTCAATATCCCAAACTGTTCGTAATCATGATCAAGAGCCACGACTCAAAACCAGAGCTGTGCGAACGTATAGCCTTCCTAGGAAAGGGAACGTTTGTGGGGATAGACTCATTTGAAGAGGTTCCCTCGGTTTTGAGGAATATCCTAAGACAGTTTGTTTATCGTCCTACCCTAGGTTCGCAAGGTTGAAAACAACCGCTTACCACGAGTTCAAATTTTGTGCTCTCCCCTAACCTCAATACGAGTTGCTCTGGCCTCTCACGCGTGTTCGCAAACGAACTTGAAATTTCATAGAAACCATTAAGAAAGATCGCCCCGAACAGGCGACCTGACGATTCATGTGGAAGTTTGACGCCGAGGACAAAGTATTCCAGATAGGTCGCGTGAAAATGGGTGGCAAGCTCGGTTATGCGCCCACCGTGTTGATTGGCACCCTCTTCTACAACAAACATTACATTGTGAAGGACGAAATGAAGGGTGGACGCGGCATACACGCAATTAGCCATGGAGGGAGGCACGATGCCGGACCCGAAACACCCGATCTTTAGGACCGCCTTAACACAAAGCTCATTGCGACAGTCAGCCACAGAATCAGGTACGGGAATATACCGAGAGGCAAACTGGTGACTTGACAAATGGTTATGTTGTGTTTCCAAGGTACGGGAAAAATGCGCAGCTATCAGATGGCAATAATATTCTTGACGCCGCGAAAGATGTAGACATCGAAATTTCTGCCGTTTGTGGCGGCCGCGGACTTTGCGGAAAGTGCAGGATTGTTGTGAAGGAAGGTTCACAATACCTTGGAGCAGTTTCCCACTTGGAGACCATGTCGCTCTCCAAAGAGGAATTGGCTGCAGGTTACAGACTCGCATGTTGCGCCTTGGGCAAAGGCGAAGGCGCAACTCTAGTTGAAGTGCCACCAGAAAGTCGAGTTGAACAACAACGACTACTGGTAGCGGGCATCGAAACGACCGTCACAAGGAATCCATCTGTCAAGAAGTTTCTAGTCGGCCTATCCGGATCCTCTCTTGAGAATGTAAAGCCAGACATCGAGATTCTGCTGGCGAGCTTGGTCCAACTGGGGTTACCAACCTCTCTCAGAATTGGCCACGATGCCTTGACTCGGCTACCGACAGCTATACGGAAAGGCGATTGGTCCGTCACCGTGACTTTGGAAGACCGGGAGATAATATGCGTTGAACCCGGCGACACCACCAAATCAACGTATGGCATTGCCGTGGATGTTGGGTCAACGAAAGTCGCAGCCTACCTGCTAGACCTGAACGATGGAAAAGTCGTAGCGACCGCCTCTACTCCGAACCCGCAGATTGCCTTCGGAGAGGACATTATATCACGTGTTTTCTACGCCTCCGAAAGCGAGAAGAACCTGAAACAACTTCAGGGCGTTGTCATCGCCGGCATAAACAAATTACTCCTCGAAACATGCGAGAGCGCGGGCATCAATGTTGCGGAAGTGTATGACGCCGTCCTGGTTGGCAATACGGTCATGCACCACATCTTCCTCGGCATTAGTCCCCGTTTCGTTGCTATGTCTCCATATCCTCCCGCGATAAGCTCATCGGTCAGCGTCCGAGCAAAAGATATCGGCCTGAAGATCAACCCTGCGGCCTATGTTTACGTCCCTCCGAATGTGGCCGGATTTGTTGGCGCTGATGCAGTAGCAGACGTTCTGGCTACCGAGCTTTACAAATCAAAATCGCTGTCCATCATGATCGATGTCGGTACTAATACTGAAATAGTCTTGGGCAATGATCAAAGAACGATATCATGTTCCGCCGCATCAGGACCAGCGTTTGAGGGCGGACACATAGAGTTCGGAATGCGCGCCGAACCAGGAGCCATCGAAAACGTCTACATCGACCCCACCAATCTCGAACCAGGATTGAAGACGGTGGGTGACGCGCGCCCCCGGGGTATCTGTGGATCCGGCATTGTTGATGCGGTAGCAGCTATGCTCAAGTCCGGGATTATCAACAAGTTCGGTGTGATAAATACGAAGCTCAACAGCCGGAGAATACGCACCGTCCCTGTTCGGCAGTACATCCTATCTTGGAAAGAAGAAAATGATCTGGGACACGACATCGCGGTTACACAATTAGACGTCCAAGAAATACAGTTGGCCAAAGCCGCCATCTACGCGGGCGCAACTATACTCATGAAGCACCTACATGTCGAGCCTCGCGAAATTCAAAAAGTGTTCCTAGCCGGCGCTTTCGGCACGTACGTTGACCCTCAGAGCGCCGTGATCGTCGGCATGTATCCCGACGTGCCACTTGAACGGGTCCAATTCGTAGGAAACGCGGCGGGATCCGGGGCGAGGATGGCGTTGCTCTCAAAGGAAGTTAGAGAAACCTCGGACCAAATTGCCCAGCGCATTGACTATGTCGAACTCGCCGCGGACCCGTCATTTCAGCGCGAGTTTACTGAAGCCATGCAGCTTCCACACAAGGACTTGACTCGATTTCCGACAGTCGCTCAGTTAATCAAGAGAGAAGAATGATTGTTGTTCCTTCATGGGTTCCTTCCATAGGAGTCCGTGACAGCAAACGGGCACTGCGATCGCTAACTAAACTGTGCGATCAGGGCTGGTCGTTTTCCACGATAGCTCGGATTGTTGCCGCGGTCTCGCGAGGCAGAGGATCTGGATGATGCGTTGCTAGGAGTCTCTTAGCCTCATCGGCTGCTCGTGTCGCAAGTCGTTTTGCGCCGTCCTTCTGCCATCCATCGAATCTCCTTCTATCCATCAACTTCGTCCGGAAGTGCTGGTTCGCATACTTCAGAGTGTGCGGTGCCGAGAGGAAACTGCCTCCAGGGCCTACTCGTTCTATGGTCTCAAGAGAAATCGTTTCGGGCGACACCACTTCGTTCACCAGGGCTCGTTTGACCATCCCCGCTATCTCATCTGTGATTACCATCATCTCATAGCTTGCCGTCAAACTGGATTCGACATACCCTAGCCCGTGTATGAGATGTGTTCCGCAGAGACCTGCAATGAAAGTTGTTTCAGTTGCTTCGGCCACAGCCTGCTCGTCAACAAGCTTCGAGTCGGTGCAACCGCCTGCGCCAAAGTGGGCAAGCCCATAGTATGTCGCCAAATCCGTGGCACCTGCGTTAACTAGTGTAAGCTCGGGTGCGCCGTGGGCCATAACGGATGTGTATTGGTCAAGCATGGATCCCATACATCCGTAGATGAAGGGTGTTCCTTTCCTGGTGAGTTGCGCGATCACTAGGCCGCTGAGGACTTCCGCATTGATTTGGGTGAGGGAGCCTGCCACCGTTATGGGGCTTGTTGCTCCAAGCTGAAAGCAGGAACCGTACACTACGGGGATACCAGCCTCCGCGAACTCAATCAAGTTCTCAACGTACCTCTTCTCGTGTTGAAGTGGTGACGCTGTCAATGCGCACATGGCCACTAGCGGGCGCCTCCTTAACCCATCAATGCCTCCGCTCGTCGCTGCCGCAATCCGGAGGAGCGCCTTGCCGTTCTCTGCCCAACATATTATGGGCTTCCCGGTGTTGCTTAGTAACGCCTCAAGCTCATGCCTGTCTTGACTATTTTCAGGTTTGTCCAGCGCGCTGCCGAGCGGCATAACAAAGTCAATGTTGGGAAGAGCATCCGCCAATCTCGCCATCCTGGCAACATCCTCTTTTGTCGAGAACCTCCTTTCGCCCGTCTGAAGGTCGAGAACCTGTTGCGCGTTCAAGCCAGGACCAAAATGGGCGTGATCATTTTCAAGATTAATGTCGAAAGTGGGGTTTCTCCCGTAGAGAGTGATTTCCTTTGGAGCATTCTTGATCGCTTCTTCGACTAGGGCTGAAGGTATAGTTACTGTGTCGCGATGCTGGTCTAACTCCGCGCCGGAGTCGACAAGAATCTTCGTGGCTTTCTGACTCCTCACAGAAACCCCGATTCTCTCAAGGATCTCGATGCTCTGAGAGTGCACGATGTCAAGATCGTTTCTCGAGAAGAGTGTAAGTCGTTTCATCAGGTCATCTTCGGGTTGAGGTCGGCTACTTCACTAAATCGATTATGCTCCCCTATCTTAGATGACAGACTATTTGGCGAAGGCACCAGAGTGGTACATGATAGAGCGAGAGGTGAGTGACGTTACCCCATAGTAAGGTAACGTTCAAACTCGAGGTTGCGACCACCCCAAATCGCTCCATAATCTGTTCGGTTATTCGCGTCAGAGAATCCGTCTTAGAGTTTATACAAGTCAAGCCTTGGAAAGCCTTAGCTCAGTTCATGCCGTAGTCTTGCATTGGAGAAGGAAGAAATGAGAATCGGAACCGAAGGCGGGCAACTTACAATCCTGTCAAATGATGAGTTGCATGATATTTATCTCGCGATACTTGACGTGCTTGAGAACCACGGAGTGAAGTTCCAAGACGATGGGGCTCTGAAGCTCCTCGATGAAATCGGGGCAAAAGTCGACTTCAAGACCCAAACCGTCCGTCTCCCTGAGTATATTGTTGAAGAGTCGCTTAGGAAGGCGCCTCATGTAGTTAGACTATGCGGCAGAGACCATAGTCAGGACTTTGTGATAGAAGGAAAGAAAGTCTACTTTGGTAGTGTTGGCGGGGCAACCGTCCTAGCGGACAGGCGCACAGGGGAAAGAAGGATGAGCAGAACCGAAGACATGGCTGAAACGGCTAAGGTATGTGATGCCCTGGAGAACATTGATTATGCGATGGGTCTTTTTACTCCGATGGACGCGCCCCGAGAAATTCAGGGTCTTTACGAGCAGGATGCGGTGATGTCTAACACCGTGAAGCATTCGATAATCTTCGCCTACCACGGTCGTGAAGTGACTCGAAAACAGATTGAGGTAGCAAAGCTCATTTCGGGCGGAGAGGACGAACTGAGAAAGAGACCCATAGTGTCCATGTACGACGAACCGTCCTCCCCACTCATAGTTGGAAAGGAATACGTTGAGGCCTTGGTAGAATGGGCAAAGGAAGGTTTGCCGATAATATACGCGCCTTGCCCGATGGGCGGGGCTACAGCACCGATAACCTTGGCGGGCGAGGTGGTTTCAGGGATGGCGGAATCTATTGCGGGCAATGTCCTCGCGCAGTTCACTCGGCCAGGAACGCCATTCATTTTCGGCTTCGTACCCCTTGTGATGGATATGAGAACGACGCTTTGCTCTTATGGTTCTCCTGAAGACAATCTACTTGGCATAGCTGAAGCTCAACTCGCGCACTACTTGGGAATTCCCTTATGGGGGACCGGGGGGTGCACCGACTCGAAAACACTGGACGCACAGGCCTTCGTTGAAGCTTCGACGACCCTAACGACCGCCGCTCTTTCCGGTCAAAACTTGATTCACGATATAGGGCTAATTGAGGCGGCGAAAGGTGGAAGCCAAGAGCTAATTGTGATCTGCGATGAGATAATTGGAATGCTCAAGAGAATCATGCGAGGAGTTCGGGTTGATGGTGATAGCCTCGCAGTCGAAGAGATAAGTCAAGTA
>Ga0187778_10001211_pt1 | contig 18163 bp, 19 predicted proteins | sample 1015_Q2_SP5_20_M_FD_132418 | JGI IMG/M metagenome (GOLD analysis project Ga0187778, IMG submission 132418) | Tropical peat soil microbial communities from peatlands in Department of Meta, Colombia - 1015_Q2_SP5_20_MG | ecosystem: Environmental > Terrestrial > Soil > Wetlands > Peat | place...
ACCAACGTCACTGGAAGCAGAATGTAGATGAGAATTCGCAACACCCATACCCAGCGAGCCAGCCAAAGCCCCTTGGTTCGGGTGAAAAGCACAAAGGGGAGAAACCGGTTAAATATAATGACGACGAGGACAAGGCTGAGCGTCGCCTGGAGAATTTCGTAAATGCTCCACGCGAGATCGCGAAAGACGGCGAAAGCGACTACCATCGTAATCGCGGCGATGGTGAGCTGCGCCCAAACCGTCATGGATAGTGAGGCACGGGCGCGGCCCACACCAAGCCTTGGCTCCACTTTCTGTTCGAAAGCGTCGATGTTGTCCTGGAATTCGCGGGAAAGAAACTTACCGATTTCCGAATAGACGCGATCTACATACGAGACCAGAGTCAGCAGCCCGAGCAGAATCAGCAGCACCAATGCGATGGCATAGTTCATTGGAGTGCTCGTGAGGTAGAGGTCCGCGGAGATCTTGTTTGCCGCAGTTGTTGCGCGTCTTTGCGGGTTTTAGGTCTGCGATTTTTCAACCGTTCTGACCTTTCGATCAATCCCGTCGGCAAGCCTAAGGCCTTGCGCAGCCGCGCCTCTTTGACCGCCATCTCGCCTCGATCCTGCTCATGGTCATAACCTGCAAGATGGAGAATACCGTGCAGAGCAAGAATCTTGATTTCTTCCCTGGCCGTGTGTCCGAGACGCCGCGCATTCTGAGCCGCAATTTCCGCCGAAATTGCGATGTCCCCTGCGAAGCCGTTAGTTTGTGGGCGAATCGCCGGAAAGGATAGCACGTCAGTTGCCCGGTCTTTTCCCAGAAACCGGTGGTTGAGTCGGCGTAGCTGCAAGCTGTTTGTAACCACGACATTGACCCTGGCGGTCAGGCGAACTGCATGCTTGGCACGCGACACAAATTGCGCCAAAGCAGACTCAGTCAAACCCGGAACTCGTCGCTGAAGAATGACCACTTGTGTTCTCTGCGGCTGAGGATTTGATCGCAAAAGCAAACAGGAGGGTCGCAAGCCGCTCCCTCCTGCTGAATTCTATTATTTTATTGTTCGCTCGCTGTTTCTCCGGGGGGCATCGTCGTATTCTCCGGACGCAACTCCTCTAATCCGCTGGTCTTGCCGTTGGCGCCGTTCTTGGTCTCCAGCAGTGGCATCTGCTGCTCCACCACTTTCGCTTTATGCTCGTCATAGGCGCGGATAATTCGTTGCACCAGCTGATGCCGTACCACGTCACCCTCGTCGAAGTAGACGAAGCTGAGTCCCTCAACGGTCTTGAGCACGTCGACCGCTTCCAGCAACCCGCTCCGGCGCGCGCTTGGCAAATCAATCTGCGTGATATCGCCCGTGATCACCGCCTTGGAATTGAAGCCGAGCCGGGTGACAAACATCTTCATCTGCTCGGAGGTGGTGTTCTGCGCTTCATCGAGAATGACGAACGAATCGTTCAAGGTGCGCCCGCGCATGAACGCGATAGGCGCAATTTCGATTACGTTCTTCTCGAGATAGCGGTCAACCTTCTCCGGTTCGAGCATGTCGTAGAGAGCATCGTAGAGCGGGCGGAGATAGGGATCGATTTTGTCCTGCAGGGTGCCCGGCAAGAAACCCAACCGCTCACCTGCTTCCACCGCGGGACGCGCCAAAATGATGCGATTGACACGCTTGGCCAGCAGCGCCGAAATGGCCATAGCGACGGCAAGATAGGTCTTCCCTGTTCCCGCCGGGCCGATGCCGAACACCATGTCGTGCTTTTCGATGGCATCCAGATAACGCCGCTGGTTGAGGCTCTTCGGCTGGACGGTGCGGCGCCCAAACGAACGCTGGCGTCCAGCTTCCGCCAAACCGCGCAGCGTGGCCTTCGGATCTGTCATCAGCAGGCGGAGCATGCTGTTCACATCGCCATTATTGAAAGTGTATCCGGAGCGTTGCAGGTGCTCGTAATCGGCGAAGACCTGCTCGGCGCGGGCTACGTCGCGGGGCGCGCCTTCCAGATCGATCGAGTCGGACCGCAGGTCGATGTTGATGTTCAGCCCGTCTTCCAGCACGTGCAGATTTTCGTCCCTGGTTCCGAACAGGGCTTCAATGCGAGGACTAATCTCGATACTCTTCTTCATTCAGCTTTGATTTTCACCTCTGGGACGAGTCTTCGACCCATCCCTTGCCAGCCCTTAAGCTGGCGCTTGATATTCCGGTAGCACTTAGATGTACCAAGGGGAGAAATTGCCCTTTGGCCGTCTGCAACACACAAAATTTCTCTTTGGAGATGGACCACGCCGGAACGCTCGCGCCCGAGGAGCAAGCAACTACCATTGCCAATAGGGTACCCCCGGCGGGAGGGGGAGTCAATGGCAGCGTAAGAACCCACCTAAACCGAAGTTAGTGGGACCTGCGGCCTCCCGATGACATAGCGTTAACAGCCAGATAGGGGAGTATGCGTTTGACCCATTTCGTCTCCGTCCCGTAAAATGTAGAGGTTCGGTGCCCCCAAAGCACTCCCTACAGAAACCACAGAAGCAAAGGTAAACGACTTTAAATGGCAAATCACTTTTCGGCGCTGAAGCGCGCCCGTCAGACTGAAAGACGCACCACCCGCAACCGGGCGAATACCTCGCGCCTGCGAACCGTGCTGCGCAGCTTTCGTGAAACCTTAGGCAAAGGCGACAAAACCGCTGCCGAACAGGCGTTCCGTCAGACTGTCTCGGCGCTCGACAAGGCCGTGCAGAAGGGTGTGATTCACGAGAATACTTCCTCGCGCTACAAGGCCCGCCTGAGCGCGCGCTTGAACGCACTAGCGAAGTAGCGCTTCCAACCCCAGTGCGGCGCGGCTGAGTCCTGCCGGAACCAGGCGCTAGGAATTGCAGTTTGGCTCGGAGACCCGTCAAGCTGCCGCTTTCCACCTTCGTATTCATCCGCTTGCGATGATATCCTCAGCTTTCGTCCCCGTGGCAGAGGCCCCCGGCACGTTAATGCCATCGCAAGGATTGGAGAGAAGCATAAATGGATTCATCGCCAAAAAGAGTGGTCGTGCTCGGGGCTGGGAAAATGGGCAGCATCCTGCTCAATGCGCTACTCGAGAAAGGGCTATTGACAAGGGAATTAACCAGCGCGACCGTACAGCACGAGGACCGTGCCCGCACTCTGGCGCAGAAGCTGGGAATTCCAGTGGGCACCGATAACACCACCGCGGTGCGCGGCGCCGATATCATCGTTGTCTGTGTCAAGCCGCAGGTAGTTGAAACTGTGATGCGCCAGATTGCGGCCAATGTTTCGACCGAACAGCTGATCATCTCGGTGGCTGCCTCGGTTCCCACCAGCCAGTTCGAGCAGCTGTTGGGCAAGGAAATACCCGTAGTGCGCGCCATGCCGAACACTCCCTGCGTGCTGGGCTGTGGCATGACCGCGCTGTGCAAGGGGAAGTTTGCCGAAAGCTGTCACTTGGAAATGGCCACCGCCCTGTTCAACGCGGTTGGAAGAACGGTGGTGGTGGACGAGAAGCACATGGATGCCGTCACTGGTCTTTCCGCCAGCGGGCCGGCGTATATCTATATTATTCTCGAATCTTTGGCGGAAGCCGGGGTCAAGGTGGGACTGCCACGGGACATCGCAACCCTGCTGGCGGCGCAGACCACGCTGGGCGCCGCCACCGTGGTATTGGAAACTGGCGACCATCCGGCCTTGCTTAAAGATGCGGTAACCACGCCGGCTGGGTGCACTATTGACGGGATTCTGGAACTGGAGGAAGGTAAGCTGCGCGTCACATTGATTAAGGCAGTTGTGAAGGCCGTGCAAAGAGCTAAAGAACTGGCGTACGCTTAGCAGCGACAACAGTTGTTAAATGATCGAAATAGCTGTCCAAGGAGGCTGCCGTGGAGCTCAAGGTTCATACCAGAGAAGTAGAGGATGTCACAATGGTTGACGTCAGCGGCCGTATTATCCTTGGTGACGAGACCAGCACGTTACGCAAAGCAATTCGTGACTTGATCAGCAACGGTAAGAAAAAAATCGTGCTGAACCTCGCTGAGGTCAGTTATATCGACAGCTCAGGCGTGGGCGAACTGGTGGCCAGCTACACCGCGGTACGAAATGCGGGCGGCGAATTGAAATTGCTGAACCTCACCAAGAAAGTTCACGATTTGCTGCAGGTCACAAAGCTATACACCATTTTCGACATCAAAGATAGCGAGTTCATGGCGGTGAAGTCGTTTGACTGGTTTTTTGCGAAGTAAGCCACATCACAAGCGGGACCAGCTCTCGCCTCGAATGACAAGCCATTGCACATCAGTGAGTTTTCCGGCGAGAGCTGATGATGAAGTACGCGACCGTCAAGCCGACCAGCAGGGCCAGTCCGCTGATCAGGTTGATTCGCGAATCCCACCAGCTTTTAAGCACCGCGACCGTGACCAGTAACAATCCTAATTTCGACCCGGCTGTCCCGAGCGGTGCGCGCATAGGCAAGGTCGAAATCATTTCTGGGGTGAGACGGCGGCGAAAAGAAACATGTGCAGCTAACGAGACCAGCCAGGAGAGCGTCATCCCGAGAAATGCTCCGCGCAGGATGTATTCGAAGGCAACGCCCGGCGCCCATCTCTCCAGCACCAGCGCCGCCACGATTCCATAAGACGAGGCGAGCAGGGCCAGGTTCGGTGAGCCGGCGGCGTTGAGATGGCCCAGGCGCGCGGGCGCCCAACCGGTGCGCGCCATCGAGAACAGCATTCGCGAAGAAATATAAAACGCCGCATTGGACCCGGATAGAGCTGCGGTCAGCACCACAAAATTCATCAGGTGAGCCGCGCCGGGAATTTTCACCGAGCGGAAGACGCTCACGAAGGGGCTTTCCATCACACCCGCCTGGGTCCACGGCATGACTCCGGCGAGGACAGTTATCGCTCCCAGGTAAATGAGCGAGAGCATCACAAAAGTGATCCAGGAGGCTTTCACAACTTCTTTTGGCGAGCGCGATTCTCCGGAAGTGACGGCGACAAACTCGACGCCCCCGAATGTGTAGATTGAAAATGTAATTGCCAGCAGCGGCGCCAGCACGCCGCGAGGAAAGAATCCACCCTGCGTCGTGTATTGCGCGGACACGCGTCCGGTGAGGAGCAGGCTGGCTCCGAGCACCACAAAAGCCGCGATGGTCACCACTTTGATCATGGCGAACCAAAACTCGAAGCGCCCATACCGACCTACGTCCCAGAGATTCACCAGCAACAGAAAAGCTGAGAATACGACTACCCATACCAACGCGGGAACCTTGGGGAACCAAAAGCCCATGTAGGTCGCAGAGGCCACCAGTTCGGCGCCGATGGAGATGGCAATCGCCGCCCAATATCCGGCGCGGGCGATGAATCCCGCCCATTCGTTCAGATACATGTCGCCGTACACGCCGAACGAACCGGCGGCGGGATGCGCGCTGGACAGCTCCCCCAGAGCCATGGCAACGGTCCAGCTGACGAATGCGGCGAAGGCGAAGCTCAGGATAACGGCTGGACCGGCGAGGTGCATCGCTGGCGCCGAGCCCAGCAGCAAGCCAGTGCCGATTGAGCCTCCGACGGCCACCATGGCCATTTGGCCGGCATGGAGCTGGTGGTGCAGGCCTTTCTCTGCGGCGATTTCGTCGCGATCGGGCATCCGGGACGTATATCAGAAAGTCTGGCGAGGGCCAAGCAGCACATCGCGCTACAGGTGTGGTTAACGATGTCAGCTGCCGTAAGATCACTCACCGGCTCAAGCCGCTTTCGGGATCACGTGAGATAAATCGTCAACTTCGGACCCTACAATATTCGCACCCCCTCATTCGTCTACAAGCGTAGATGAAGGACGCGGCGAGCCTGGAGCGAATGGCATTCGAACAGGACGAGCGGATCTCCGCGGTGGTCAAGCGGGAGCAGTCACGGCTGCGCAACTTCATTCGCCGGCGCGTGCCCGACCCGGGCGATGCTGAGGACATTCTGCAGGACGTCTTCTACGCGCTGGTGGAAGCGAACCGCCTGCTCGTGCCGATCGAGCACGTCACCGGCTGGCTGTTTCGGGTGGCGCGCAATCGCATCATCGATCTTTTCCGCAAGAAGAAGCCGGAGAGCTTCGGTGATATCGACGTTGCGGACGAGAACGATGAATTGCTGCAGTTGGAAGAGCTGTTGCCTTCGCCCGATGCCGGACCGGAGGCGCTTTACGCGCGCAACTTCCTGCTCGATGAACTCGAGTTGGCGATCGAGGATCTGCCAGAGGAGCAGCGCGAGGTGTTTGTCGCGCACGAGTTGGAAGGGCGCAGCTTCAAGGAATTGGCTGCCGAGACCGGCGTGAACGTGAATACGCTGCTCTCCCGCAAACGCTATGCGGTGCTGCATCTGCGCGAGCGGTTACAGAGTATTTAAGACGAATTTATGAGAGGAAATGGTGCGGTGTGATTGTCATCCCGAGCAAGTTTTTTTGCGAACCGAGGGATCTGGGCGAGCCGCGCGACTGGTTCGCTTCCTTATCAAACCTCGCCACTACAGAAACGTGAGGACCTGACTATGAGAAGGAGATGGTTTTTTATAGCTCCATTGGCGATTGGGGGAATGCTGGCATTGATGGCTCTTGGCAGCGTGCTGGTGATGGCGCTATGGAACTGGCTGCTGCCGCTGCTCTTTGGATTGCACCAGATCACGTTCTGGCAAGCACTGGGAATTCTGGTGCTAGCTCGCATTCTGTTCGGCGGATGGGGACATCATGGCGGTTTCGGGTGGAACTTCCGCCAGCGTATGCGCGAACGCTGGGTCGAGCGCTGGGAGCGCATGACTCCCGAGGAGCGGGAGCGCTTCCGCCAAGGCATGCGTGGACGCTGCGGATTCGGTCCACCTGCCAGCGAGAGCAAGGTGGAGTGAAGCCGTGGCCAAGCGGCCAAAGGGGTGTTCTCATCGGCTGCTATCGGGCCCAGTCAGGGCTTGGGAAGCCCGAGCAAGACCGCCAGTTTTGCTTTCACAGTCCTGAGTGTTTCAGCAGACACTTTGTCGCAATAACGCGCGCTTCGCGCCCGCCAGTCGATGCTCCTGACAGCATCGGCGAGAACCGTTCCCGTGACGTTCAGGTTGGCGGGTAGATTCACCTCGAATGGGTATCCTTTCGCCGCATTGGTCACCGGAACCACTACTGCCAACCCAGCTTTTCTGTTATATGCCTTGGGAGAGAGAACCAGGGTAGGCCGCCAACCGGCCTGTTCATGTCCTGCCTGACCTGCACTGAAGTCGGTCTTGATGAGATCGCCGCAGTCGGGAACGTACTCGGCTGCTACCATACCTCATTACCAACTGGCCTGCCCCAGTCCTGCTCTGAGTGACGGTTTTGCGGGGTGATACCGGCGACCAGGCTCTCTAATGTGATTTCCGGCGTTGCCGGCTCCAGGGCGATTCTGTTCCCCTCAACCCGAACCGTCAGTTCGTCCCCCTCGTGGACGTCAGCTTGCCTCAAGATAGCTTTAGGTAGACGGACAGCCTGACTGTTGCCCCACTTCACAACCTGAACGCGCGCTTGCGCTGCTGGTGACATTCGATAAGCCTCAAAGTCCTAGTTTATACATATGTATATACACTGTCAATGATCGCGGGGCCGCGTCAGTCGTGCCTGCGCCATGTCTCGGCGGGATCAAGATTCCTCTCGCTCAACCACTTACTCCACCTGGGTGACTTCCGTAACCCGCCCTCACCTTCCTTCGTTGCTGCTCCACAGAAGCGAACCCTAGAATTTCTGTGGAGTACTCCCGCGAAGGCGTGTCTCTAAAGGCCGACGCCTGCACACATGGACCGAGGAGAAATTACAAAACGGGTAGAGCGGGCGGAAAAGCTTCTGCAGAAAGGGAAAACGCCCGAAGCCCTGGACGAGTACATGCAGGTTTTGGCGGCCGATCCGGCCAACGACACCATTACCCAAATGGCTGCCGACCTTAGCCTTTCCCTGCAACGCATTCCGCAAGCCGTAAACCTCCTGGGCAGCATGTTTGACCGGCAGGTGAAAGCGGGCGATGCCACACGGGCGAGCCTTACCTATAAGAAGCTATCTCGCTTCGCCAACCCTACGTGGGAACAGAAGATGCGCTTCGGCGAACTGCTGGAGCACTCGAATCGTAAGTTGGCCATTGAGACTTACGAAAATGCGTTCCAGGAAGTCAGCAAGCAGGGCCGCAAGCAGGAGTCGCTCAGCGTGCTGCAAAAAATCCTGCGGCTTGATTCCGGCGAAAAGAACCTGATTCGGCTTGGTGAACTCTCCTCCGAGCTGAAGGACGGCAAGGCTGCGGCTGCGGCATTTCTGAAAGTCGCCGAGCTGACGAAAACCTCGGGTGGGAACCCCTCGCAATGGGTCGAACGCGCGTATTCAGAAGACCCATCCGACCCGCAGATTGCGCTGGCTTACAGCAGCGGGTTGCTGGAACAGGGACAAACGGGTGCGGCCATCTTTGTTCTGGAGGCACAAGTTAACGCGGGTGGGGCGTCGGAAGCCATGCGCGAGGTCTATGGCAAAGCGCTTCTGGCAGCGAGCCGGTTGAATGATGCGGAGCCAGTTTTGTGGCAATTGTTTGAAGAGAACCCTACCCGTAACCAGGAAATTGCCAAACTCATCGGACTGTTCCTCGCTGCCCAGCAGGATAAAGATGCTGTGGCGTTGGCAGGCAAACTCGCCACGTACTATCAACGCAAGAATGATCGCCGGCCTTTTCTGGCGATGATGCAAGAGATCACCTCAAAGCAGCGCTCATCGGCTGAAATGCTGGAATTCATGAGCGAGCAGTTCAATGCGGCCAATCGCGAGAACGACTATTCCCAGACGCTGCTGAAGCTTTTCGACCTTTATTGCAGCATGGGCGATTACAACAAAGCCGCGGAGGCGCTGGATCGCGCAGCGGAGGTGGACGCCTACGAGCACGGGCACCATAAGCGCCTCCAGATGCTGAAGGGAAAGATCGATGACAAGCACTACAACCTGATCGCCCAGCGTTTTACCGGCATGGCAGATTCTGTGGCGACTCCGGTCATCCCTGAGGAAAAGCTTCTAGGCGCGGCGGCGTTGCAGGATTTAATGCTGCAAGCGGAAATCCTGGTGCAGTACGGAATGCGCTCGAAAGCTCTGGAACGGCTGCAGCGAATTCAACAACTCTTTCCTCACGAAGAGGAGCGCAATACGGCGCTGCAGCAACTTTACATGACTGCCGGATTGGTTCCGAACTATGCCGGCTCTGAGGCCGCGCATCCCGCGGCCGTTTCCAGGTCCGTACCCGCACCCGTGGTGGAAAGTGCGCCGCCACAAACCGCAGACATGAGCGGTTTTGCGCGCGTGGCGGAAATCACCCGAAAACTGTATCGGCAGAGCAACGCTGATGCCGTGATGACCACCGCCGCCAACGAAATTGGCGGGCAATGGAAGGCCACACGCTGCGTGGTGGCGACCCGAAAGCCCGGGCTGCGTCCCACCAGTACGAAAGAATTCTGCGGCAATGGAGCCAAGCTGGTGGATGGGGCGGCCTTGGAAAAAATAATAATGACGGTGCACGATCTGGCCATGCAGCGAGGCGGGACCCTAAGTTCGGGAAACGTCCAGATCGCGGCTGAGCTGCAAACGGTCAGTGAGGCACTCAATCAGCTGGAAGTCACTTCCCTGCTGGCGGTGCAGCTCGCCGATGGAACCGAGCCGGTTGGCGTTCTGATCTTGATGCAGGCTACGCCTCTGGCCTGGAATTCCAACGAGCTCGTGGTTCTCAAAACGGTTTCTGACCAAATTGTGCTTGCATTGAACAATGCAGGACTGCGGCGGCTCGTGAAAAGCCTATCCGTCACAGATGAACGCTCTGGACTACTGAAACGGGCGTCGTATCTGGACCTGCTAATGGCCGAGACGCGCCGCAATGCCCAGCAAAGCACAGCTTTATCGGTCCTACTCATGCAATTCGGCGACAAACATGGGATGCTGAAAGAATTTGGTGAAGCGGCCGTGGAGGCGATGATGCAGCAAATTGGCCAGCTGTTCGCTTCCAACATTCGGCAGAACGACTTGGCGTTTCGCTACGAGACCACAACCATCGCGATTACGCTGGGAGAAACTGCAGAAAAAGAGGCGATCATGGCGGCCGAAAAGCTGCAGCGGTTGGTTGCCCAGGTAAAGCTGGAAAAACCAGCTGCCATCCGCTTCAATGGGGGAGTTGCGCAAGCCGTAGTCCGCCCCGAGTTCGACCCGGTCGACATCGTCACAGAAGTTGCCAATCGCGCCGAACAGGCGCTTCACACCGCCATTGCCCAGGGTACGAACAAGGTTGTGGGTCTGGCTCCGTCCGTCGCCGCCGCCGCGGTGGCGTAAAGCATGCCAGCCACACTCCTTGTCCTGTTGCAAAAAAAGCGACGGTCCGCGGCTCGCCCAGATAGTCCCGCCCAGCAGCAACGGACGGGATGGCAGTAGTATTTTGGTAATGTGTCAGTTTGAAAATTTTCGCCGTAAAAACTCAATGAGAATATATCCAACCGCAGCCCCCACTGCGGCAATCGCTAAATTGGACGCAGTGAAAACGTCAGACAGTGCCCAAAGTAAGCCTTTCTTCTCCCCCATGCCGGAACGCTCGAATTCTCCCATCAAGAGATTCGTGTAAAACAAGAACACAATAAAGCCTACTTCTATCAGCGTTCTCCACTTGTTCGTTTTCATTGGTTCAAAGGATTATAGCGCCCGCTTTTTGTAAGGCCCGCGCGGTCCCGGCTTAGGCATGTAGCCGTCGGCCATTAGAATAATTTCCTCAAGAATCCGACGTGATCGCTAGGGCCAGCAGCCATAGCCGGAGTTATTCGCGGCGTTTTGTGAATGCGGGCGTAGTTGAAATAAGCCGCGTGGATCGCCACCATCGCAACGTGATTCTGAATTTTCTTATCGAAAGCGTTTGTCATCCCAGTAAAGCGGCGCATACCCATTCGCATAGTCAGACTGTGCCGCTCTACATAGATGTGGTTACGTGCTTGGGATCGGGATCGCCGCTCACGGCTTTCATTTCACGTCCGATACGGCGGCTGGAGAGTAACGACGCTGTTCCTCGTCACGCGGGGTGCCATAAGCTTTTTTGTAGCTGTGCGTAATCGCACTCAGAACCAAAAGCCTCTTCGACCGCTTCTAGGTATGCTTTGTGGCCGTCAGTCGTTACTAGTGCGCGGCCTTGGTTCCCCTTGTAGCGCAGCTCATCACTCCACTGTTAGACTGATAGGTTTCGATCCACTCAAAATAATCTGATTGTAAGGACTCATCTTTACCCATGCTGAAACCAGGAGATATCGCCATCGTCAGCGGGGCGCGTACGCCTTTTGGGCGCTATTGCGGCAAGCTGAAAGACTTCACCGCACAAGAACTGGGTGCGATTGCCAGCAAATGTGCGATTGAGCGTTCCGGTCTCGATGCGAAGGACTTTGACCACGCCGTGTTCGGCAATGCGCAGCAGACCTCTGGGGACGCGCTCTACGGCGCACGACACGTGGCGCTTAGGGCTGGCTTGCCGATCGAAACGCCAGCGCTCACGGTCAACCGGCTGTGCGGGTCCGGCATGCAGGCGATTGTGAGCGCAGCCCAGATGATCGAGCTCGGCGAAGCCGATGTCGTGCTGGCGGGTGGAATGGAAGCCATGTCGCAAGCGCCGTTTGTGATTCGCGGGCGCGATGGTTTCACGCTAGCTCCGGGAGGCCGGCTGGAAGATTCCCTTATGGTGGCCTTGCTCGATAGCTACTGCGGGCTATACATGGCCAATACGGCCGAACTCTATGGCGAACAACAGGGCATCACACGGCAGGCGCAGGACGAATTGGCCATGCGCTCGCAACAGACAGCCGATGCGGCCTACAAGGCAGGGCGACTGCAAGAGGAGCTGGTTCCGGTGCAGTTGAAGAATGCGAAAGGCGAGCTGACGGGGGAAAGCTTGAATGAAGACGATCACCGGCGGCCGCAGACGACGATGGACGGCTTGGCCAAGCTAAGACCGGCGTTCGGCAAGAATGGAACCGTGACCGCCGGCAATGCCAGCGGCATTGTCGATGGCGGCGCGGCAGTAGTGGTCATGTCGCTGGAAGAAAGCTCGAAGCGGGGCCTCAAGCCGTTGGGAAGGATTGTGAGCTGGGGCATTGCCGGAGTGGAGCCGAAACTCATGGGCCGCGGGCCTGTGCCAGCAACGAAGATCGCCCTACAGAAGGCAGCGCTAACCCTCGACTACATCGATTTGATCGAAGTCAACGAAGCATTCGCGGCGCAGTATCTGGCGGTCGAAAAAGAGCTTGGGCTTGATCGCGAAAAAGTGAATGTGAACGGCGGGGCGATTGCGCTCGGTCATCCGCTGGGCGCAACCGGAACACGGCTGGTGATCACGCTGTTGTATGAACTGCGGCGGCGAAAGAAAAAATATGGGTTGGCGACGGCGTGCATCGGCGGTGGGCAGGGCATAGCAATGATTGTCGAGAGTTTGAACTAACCACAGACGGCACAGAGGGGCGCTGAGTTCTCGGTGGTGACAAGGAAAATCGATGGAGATCAAGAAGGTCGGAGTTCTCGGTTGTGGGCTCATGGGCTCGGGTATCGCGCAGGTGAGTGCGACCGCGGGATTCGAAGTGACCGTGCTCGAAGTGGAGCAGAAACTTCTCGATCGGGGCTTTGCGGGAATCCAGAAATCGCTTGCCAAGTTCGCGGAAAAAGGAACGATCAAGGAGACTCCGGAGGCGATTCTCGCGCGCCTGAAGGGTACAACCAAGCCGCAAGACTTGGCGGATTGCGACATTGTCATCGAAGCCATTATTGAAAGCGTCCCGCAAAAAAAGGAGATGTACGCAGTGCTGGATCCAGTAGTGAAGAAGGACGCCATTTTCGCTTCGAACACTTCATCCATCTCCATTACTGAGTTGATGACGGCAACCCAGCGGCCCGAGCGATTCATCGGTCTGCATTTTTTTAATCCGGTGCCGCTGATGAAGTTGGTCGAGGTTGTGCGCACGATTGCGACTGCCCATGCGGTGTACGAATCGGCTTATGAATTTGCCCATAAGCTAGGGAAAGTGCCTGTGCGCACCAGCGACAAGACGGGTTTCATCGTAAACCGGCTGCTGGTGCCGTATTTGCTCGATGCCATCCGCGCCTATGAGGAGGGCGTCGGCTCGATCGAGGACATTGACAATGCCATGAAGCTGGGCTGCGGCTATCCCATGGGACCGTTTACGCTGCTCGATTTTGTTGGCCTGGATACGACGTATTACATCACGCACGTCATGTATGACGAATTCAAAGAACGCCGTTTTGCTTCGCCTCCGCTATTGAAGCGGCTGGTAATGGCAGGCTGGTACGGGCGCAAGACAGGCAAAGGTTTCTACGATTATTCCGATCCGGCCCATCCGAAGGCGAACAAGCTGTAGGGTTGGGAAGCTTATGAACTTCGAAAACATTCTGCTCGAAAAGAAAAATTCCATCGCTTACGTCACCGTCAACCGGCCGAAGGTGCTCAACGCGCTCAACATGGCAACCATGGAAGAACTGCGGGCGGCGTTCCACGATATCAAGAGTGACGCTGGCATTCGTGTTGTGATCATGACCGGAGCAGGCGAGAAGGCCTTCATTGCCGGCGCGGATATCGCCGAACTGGCTAAGCACGATCCGGTCAGCGCCAAGGCCTACACACATCGCGGCCAGTCGGTGCTCAACCTCATCGAGAATCTCGGTAAGCCCGTCATCGCGTGCATTAACGGCTTCGCGCTGGGCGGGGGCTGCGAGATTGCCATGGCCTGCACGATGCGTTTGGCCAGCGAAAATGTCAAGCTTGGACAACCAGAAGTAAAGTTGGGGATTATTCCGGGATACGGCGGTACGCAGCGGCTGCCGCGACTGGTAGGCAAAGGAATCGCCATGCAGCTTGTGCTCTCGGGCGAAATGATCAGCGCGCAGGAAGCGCATCGCATTGGGCTGGTCAATGAAGTAGTCGCGGCGGCGGAACTGATCCCTCGCGCCGAGGCCATTGCGCAGAAGATTATTGCGAATGCGCCATTGGCAGTGCAGTACGCCATGGAAGCCGTTAACAAAGGTATGGAAACGACCCTGGCCGAAGGACTGTTCTTAGAGGCGACGTTGTTCGGCGTGTGCTGCGCCACGGAAGATAAGAAAGAGGGGACGACGGCATTTTTGGAGAAACGGTCGGCGCAGTTCAAAGGCAGATGAATAGCCGAATGAGCAGCGTCTACACTCGCGTCACTTCGTTGGTGATCGTGCTCCTGAGTGCAGGCTGGTCTGCTGCTCAAGCTTCTTCCAAACAACCCGAAATCGTGAAGGCAGAAATTGACTCGGGAGGGCAAATTCACATTCTCGACTCTACGGGTCGTGAGGTTATTCCGCCCGAGGACAAAGATCAGGCCGATTGCAGTTCTCCGAAGATGGCTGAGGACAAACATACGGTGGGCTGGCTGGCTGAATACGCCAATGAAGGCCCCTCCTATCCACTTCCGCTTGTTTTGGTGATTTATCGCGACGGAAAAATCATCCAGCAGATTGGCCGGGGACAATCGATCTGGGACTGGCAATTCCGGAAGCGAGGGGACGAGGTCGCATTCTGGATTGGTCCCACCCATGGAGACTTCATTCCTCACTTTGAATTGCATGATGTGAGGAGCGGAAAATTATTGGCACAGTGGGATGGGCACTTGGACCAGAAGCATCCCAGCTGGGTTGATGGGCTAAAGGAATAGCAAGACCAGGCAAACCGAATCCAGTAGAGAGACACAGAGAAGATCCCAATGATCAAATGGGTCAGCCTCGCTGCAGAAACAAGAACAGAAGAAGACTTTGAGCTTTTGACAAAGCTTTTTGCAGCTCTCGGATTTGGTGAAGGTCAAAGCGAACGCTATCAGCATCTCCGCCTTCAGTCATTTACTCCAAACGGCTCGGTGCTGGAAGTGGTTCACCGCAAGACGCCTCGCCCCCACCCGGATCTGGAGCTAATGATCTCCGATCCGGACACGGCGGCTGAGATCGTGAAGAAACTCGGGCTCGCCATTTTCGAGGATCAGTCCGGGCCCGCACCGCGGCATTCAGTTCGCTCCTTTGGCGTTGGGTTACCAGGTGGCACCACAGTGTTCGTCACCGGCGTGCGGACAACCGTTGCCGCCGAGCTTGCAAACACCGGCCTGGAAGGCAGCCTGAATGCCAAAGGAAAACGTTTCGCTATAGTCGTCTCCCGTTTTAACTCGTTCATCACAGAAAGACTGCTTTCCGGCGCCATTGAAGGCCTGGCGAAATGTGGCGGGGCTGAAGATCTGGAGATCGTTCGTGTCCCCGGCTCCTTCGAAATTCCGTCGGCGGCTCGTACCCTCGCAGAAACCAAGAAATATGACGCCATCATCTGTCTCGGCTGCCTGCTGCGTGGGGACACCGCCCATTACGATGTGATTGTCAATGAGGTTGCGCGCGGCATAGGTCAATCGGCGCAAGAAACCGGCGTGCCGCATGCTTTTGGTGTGCTTACCTGTGACACGCTTGGGCAAGCCATCGACCGCGCCGGTCTGAAGATGGGGAATAAAGGTTTCGAAGCCGCGCTGGCGGCGGTGGAGATGGCGAATCTGAAGAAAGCTGTCGTTGGTCGTACGTCCTCGGCCGTTCGCAAAAGCAAGCGCCAGAGTTCTAAGCGCGGTTCCCGTTCGACACGCAAATGACGGCGCTGAAAGTGCCGGTCAGCATCCCACGGTTGTAAACTGAAGATTGGGTCGCTTGCCCTGAGCCAACGACGGATGACGAGCGACCAAGGACTCCATGGGCACGCGCCGCAAATCCCGCGAGTTGCTTTTGCAGATGTTGTTCCAGGCGGACATGGGACGACAAGCGCCAGAACAGGTCCGGCGCACATTTTGGATCTCACACGACTCCGTGCCGGACGATGTTCGCGGGTTTACAGAAGATTTGTTCCGTGTGGCCACCGATCACAGCCAGGACATCGACGGGTTGATTGAGCGCCACGCCGAGAACTGGCGCATGGATCGCATGGCCGCGGTTGACCGCAATCTGTTGCGCGCGGCGGTGGCAGAGCTGATCGGATTTCCCGCCACGCCGCGAGCGGTGGTGATCAACGAAGCGCTTGAGATCGCCCGCAAATTCTCCAGCCCCGAATCCGTCCAATTCATCAATGGAGTGCTGGATAGCGTCGGCCGGGAGTTAGAAAAGAAAGTTGTCGGCAAGTAGCAGTTGGCCACCCGGCAGACCGGCGGCACACAAACATATATCGCTGAATAGCAGTAATTCGCGCCTTGCGATTACTTTTTCGGGAACTTGGCGTCGAGATCCAAATTCAGCTCCAGAACGTTGACCCGCGGCTCGCCCAAAAATCCGAACTGCCGGTCGGCGGTGTGGTGTTGAACCATTCGACGGAGTTCTTCTTCCGAAGCTCCGCGCTCCTTGGCAACACGGGCGATCTGGAATTCCGCGGCTGCCGGAGTGATGTCCGGATCAAGCCCGGAACCAGATGTGGTCACCAAGTCGATCGGAACGAGCTCGCCGGGGTGGTCCGCCTGGTTAGCGGTTACGTCCCCCTTCACGCGGTCGATGAGGGCATGATTCGTCGGACCGAGTTGCGAGCCGTTGGAATTGGCAGCATCATAGCCGCTTCCCGCTGAGGAAGGCCGCGAATGGAAATAGGCCGGGCCGGTGAATGCCTGCCCGATGATTCGCGATCCTACAATCTCTCCATTCTTCACGATTAACTGGCCGTTGGCTTTGTCCTTAAAGAACAACTGCGCTAAAGCAGTGACGACCAAGGGGTAAATGATTCCCAGCAGGACGGTCGTCACAATCGTCATCAGCAACGCAATCAGAAGGTTTTTTTTCATATAAGTCCTCAAATAAACTCTCTAGAGTTTGTCATTCCAGGGAGCGAAGTGACGCGCAAAGCTGCATCTTTTGTCGAACTGCAAATCCCTCGCTTCGCTCGGGATGACAACAAAACCGCAGACCGGCCCCTCGACTCCGATCGGGCTCGACCTTCGGTCTCGGCAAAGCCGCTCGGGATAACAAACAAATCCGTCATGCCATGCCCACCCGCGTGATGATCATGTCAATGAGCTTGATGCCGGCAAACGGCACCAAAATTCCACCAATGCCGTAAATCCAGAGATTACGGCGCAGCAGCGCTGCGGCGCCCATGGGCCGGTATTTCACCCCGCGCAGCGCCAGCGGGATCAGCACAATGATGATCAGGGCGTTGAAAATCACGGCGGACAGCACGGCCGATTGCGGCCTCTGCAGGCGCATGATGTCCAACGCATGCAGCACCGGGAATGTGCCCGCAAACATGGCCGGAATGATGGCGAAATATTTCGCCACGTCATTCGCGATTGAAAACGTGGTCAGCGCTCCACGCGTCATGAGCAACTGCTTGCCGATTTCCACGACCTCGATCAGCTTGGTCGGATTGGAATCAAGATCGACCATGTTTCCCGCTTCTTTCGCGGCTTGCGTGCCGGTATTCATGGCGACACCGACGTCGGCTTGAGCCAGGGCGGGAGCATCGTTCGTGCCGTCACCGGTCATGGCGACCAGCTTCCCTTCTTTTTGCTCCTTGCGAATCAAATCCATTTTGTCTTTGGGCGTAGCTTCGGCAAGAAAGTCGTCCACGCCAGCTTCGCGGGCAATTGCTGCCGCGGTAAGCGGATTGTCACCGGTAATCATTACGGTTTTGATGCCCATGGCGCGCAGTTGATCAAAGCGGTCGCGAATTCCGCCTTTCACGATGTCTTTCAGGTGAATTACGCCAAGGGCCCGCTGATTTTCGGCAACTACGAGTGGAGTGCCACCGGCGCGAGCAATCTTCTCGACGGTTGACTGAATCTCCCTGGGCATGACTGTGCCATGATGACTGAGGTAGTTGGTAATTGCGTCGGCAGCTCCTTTGCGAATCTCGCGCCCATCGAGGTTTACACCCGACATGCGGGTCTGCGCGCTGAAGGGAATAAATTGTGCTTCCTGCGAACCCAGTTCCCTACCCCGCAAGCCATAACGTTCTTTTGCCAGGACGACAATCGAGCGTCCTTCGGGAGTTTCATCGGCGAGGGAAGAAAGCTGCGCCGCGTCGGCCATTTGGGCTTCCGTAATCCCCGCCGCGGGAACAAACTCTGCCGCTTGCCGGTTGCCCAGTGTGATGGTTCCGGTTTTGTCGAGCAGAAG
>Ga0187778_10001212_pt1 | contig 18162 bp, 13 predicted proteins | sample 1015_Q2_SP5_20_M_FD_132418 | JGI IMG/M metagenome (GOLD analysis project Ga0187778, IMG submission 132418) | Tropical peat soil microbial communities from peatlands in Department of Meta, Colombia - 1015_Q2_SP5_20_MG | ecosystem: Environmental > Terrestrial > Soil > Wetlands > Peat | place...
CATTCCTTGCCTCCGCCTAGGAGGAGCACAAAATCGTCCGCAAGCCAAAGACTGTTCGCCTGCGCCAGCCTGAGAAGGGACGGTTTCTGCCGGACAACTAGAGCCGGGGTCATCCCCCACCCCCAGAGTCCACAGGTGTTCGCAATTTAGCTAAAATAGCGCACGATTCGGAGGCGAAGAATTTGCCGCTATTCAAGTACATGTCTGTGGATGTGGCTCCGCTCTTTGCCAAGAACCTGCGGGTGCGATTCACGCAGCCGTTCGAGCTAAATGATCCTTTTGAGTTTCGACCTATGCTTGATTTCGCTGGAACAGCCGATGATGTTCGCCCGGTGGTCGAGGCGAGAATCGAAAAGATGTACGGCACTCTTGATGGTGCGTTCGCAATGATGGAGAAGCAACTGGCGACTGACCCCAACTTTGCCAAGGCCTTGATTGCACCACTTGATGTCTTGCGCAAAATTATCGCTGGCAATCCTACTCTGCAACAGAAGTTCCTTGCGGCGATGCAGCAGCATAAGGCTGAACTGCTGGACAACACAAGAATGGCTCCCATCTGGGAAGCTGAGTGGGAAAAGTTTCGGCAAGCCCTTGGCCAGGCGCTCGGAATATTGAGTCTCTCGGAAGACCCCGCCAATATTCTTATGTGGAGCCATTATGCCAGCCAGCATTTTGGTGTGGTTGTTGAGTTTGATGACAAGCATCCATGGTTCAACCAGAAGACGACTCCCACCGATGATTTGCGCTATCTCGTGCAGGTTTCGTATGTAGAACACCCGCACCCTCGGACATGGAAACAGGTGAACGGGACTGACATGCTATACACAAAGACTGCGGCGTGGGCATACGAGCGTGAGTGGAGGATGATTCGACCGCTGAAAGACGGTACTGAGGTCAGTTCGGGAATATTTTGCTTCGACGTTCCAGCGGAAGCAGTTCGCAGCATCACGTTCGGGTATCGCACAAAGCCTGCTCTCGAAACTGAGATTCGTGCAGCTATGAATGCGAATCCGGCTCTCGCCCATGTTCAATTTAAGAGGGCAAAGTTAGGCGGCGACAGGATCGAAATTGTGGACGCTGCTTAGTTGTGTGCACTATACCAATAAGGGCTTGTGAAGTTCATTTGCCGGCCGTATGCTTCACAGCCATGCAACGGGAAGAACTGTTGGCCCAATCTGTGCTGACCTGTTTCTCATGCACCGATTCAAGAATCGAGTCGGTTTCGATAAAGGAGGTATTATGCGCAGTCCGCACGATTCCGCGATTTCAATCGTGCTATTGAGTGTGTTAATGGGGTTTTCGATGCCCGCAGCCGAGGCCGCGCAAGCTGCGGCGCCCCCGCCGGCGACGAAGCCCAAGGCTCAACACATTGTCGTGCCGGCCGGAACCGTACTCACCGTCAAGACCGGCCAGGCTCTAGGTTCAAAGACCAGCAAAACGGGACAAACATTTCTAGCTACCCTCGCGCAACCAGTGAGTGTAGGAGGAAGGGCGGCGCTGCCCGCGGGGTCTACCGTCAGTGGCACGGTGGTGACAGCCACAGAAAAGGGCAAGATAAAGGGTGAAGGCCAGCTAGACCTGGCGCTCACGAGCATTTCCGTTGGAGGCCACACTTATCAGATCCAAACCCCTGTGCTCAGCAGCACGGAAAAAGGAAAGGGCAAGAGGACTGCTGCAACTACCGGCGGCGGAGCCGCCGGGGGAGCGTTGATAGGAGGGCTGGCCCGGGAAGCGCAAGACAAAGCCGCATATCACTCCCGAACAGTTCGACGAGCTGGTGAACCTCATCGCGGAACCTTACGCCACGATGGTTTATGTGGTGATTTACACCGGACTCCGGGTGAGCGAACTCGCTGCGCTGAAATGGAACGATGTGGGGCATGACTCAATCACCATTGACGAGCGATTTTGCCGTGGTGATTGGTCAGAACCGAAAAGCGACGCCTCGAACGCCACAATCGGCGTGGACCGCTGTGTCGTGGAGAGAATCCACCGGCTCAAGCTACTCACGGTCGAAGGAAGGTCCGGTGGTCGGGGTGCCGTTCGCAAGTACCAAGTCGTGAAGTCGGATGGTCCCAATGATCTCGTGTTTCAGTCTTTGCGGAAGGGAGCGCCGCTTCGCGATAACAATATCCTCTCACGCCACATCAAGCCAGCCGGTCTACAGATCGGCATCGGCTTTGTGAACTGGCGCTGCCTGAGAACGTCCAGGGCGACCTGGATGATTGAAGCTGGAGCAAATCCGAAGGATGTCCAGGGACTGATGCGCCACTCACACGTTCAGACCACTCTCGACATCTATGCGCAATTTGTTCCCGAGTCACAGCGGCGGGCGATTGAGAGAACGGGCGCCATGATCCAGGAGCGGATCGCGGCTGCCCGCGAAGCAAGAGCAACAGGGATGGTCCACTGAATTGTGACCTATTGTGACCCAACTCAAGGAATCGAGGAGTGTAAGTGCTTGAAAACATGGTGGCCAGGGACGGAGTTGAACCGCCGACGCCAGCCTTTTCAGGGCTGCGCTCTACCACCTGAGCTACCTGGCCATCTTTCTGGGTCAAAGCCGAGTCTTAATTCTTGCTGGTCAAAGCCGACCGTCAGGAACTAACTCGCAGACTAGCGACAGGACGCGCAGAACAACTGCGATTATAACAACCGCTCGCAATTCCCTCAACGAACGGAACGTCACGGCACGGACCGACAGCGAGTACTGTCATCCAGCCCAGGAAATTCGAGCACAGCAGCTCAACCGCATCCCAGGTTTTGAGGGAGAGAGAACGATACGCGATCAGTCGATTTGGCCAGGAGCCGCATCGGTCATGAGCGATCCGTTCAGGACGGTAAAGACACAGCGACTCGATCCGAACCAATAGGCCAGTTCACGATAATCTTCAATCTCAAAGACCGCCAGGTCGGCGTCCTTGCCTGCTTCCACCGATCCTTTGTGATTCGCAAGTCGTAGAGCCCACGCCCCATTGATGGTTGCAGCCGCAATGGCCTCGGACGGTAACATCCTCATGTGGGTGCAGGCCAGCGAGAGCACAAACGGCATGCTGGGCGTTGGAGACGAACCAGGGTTGTAGTCGGTGGCCACGGCCACGGGGACGCCTGCATCGATCAGTTTTCGCGCCGGCGGAAACTTCTCTAGACCCAAGAAATAGTTTGCGCCCGGAACCAAAGTTGCGACCGTGTCATATCCGGCCAGTTTCCCGATGTCCTGCGCTTTAACATGATCCATATGGTCCAAGGATGCGGGACCAAATCGGAGTAGGGGTTCGAGGGGCGTTTCGCTCAACTGGCAGACGTGGGCCCGAACACCAAGGCCGCAAGCGGCAGCCGCCTCAAAGATTCTCTCGGTATCTTGAAGACTGAATGCGCCGCGATCGGTAAAGACATCGACGAACTCCACCAGCTTCTGCTTGGTAGCTTGCGGAATCATTTCTGTGCAAACCAGTTCGACATATTGTGAGGAGCGGCCTTGAAATTCCTTCGGCACCACATGAGCACCGAGCAGAGTGCTGACGACCGTGCCCGGCCAACGTGCGGCGGCGTCACGAATCGCCGCGAGCGACTTCAGTTCAGACTCAACCGTAAGTCCATATCCCGATTTCGCCTCCACGGTGGTCGTGCCCTGCTGGTTCATTTGCTTAAAGCCTGCGAGGATCCTCTCGCAGAGCGTGGGCCGGGACGCTTTCCGTACCGCTTCGACGCTGGAACGAATGCCACCGCCCGCCGCGGCAATCTCTTCGTAAGTGGCACCCGAGATACGTTGCTCGAAGTCTGCAAGCCGCGGACGCAAAAATGCAGGATGAGTGTGGGAGTCTACGAAGCCGGGCAGCACGACTTGTCTTTGGCAATCAACCTCGACGATGTGCCCGGAACTTTCCTTAAGCCTCGGATCACGAAGCACCTCTCTAGTCTTGCCGACGGAGACAATTTTTCCCCCTGAGCAAAACACTGCGGCATCTTCGAGAATGCCAAGCTCTTGAAGATCCCGGCCGCGACGTGGGCCGCGATGCTGGTTCGGTTCGCGTAAAGTGAGAAGTTGGCCGATATTGATCAGCAACAGAGGGCGCGGAAGTCTAGAACCAGCCTTTTTGGAGGATGGCATCTTCAGCAGTTTAGCAGCGAGCGAGTGATCAAACATGCGAGGTGCATGCTGTGTCTGCGCGTGAGCTGCCTATTTCGAAGGTGCCAGGGAACAAAGCGCTGATCTTGCGGGCTAGGATCAAGACCTCCTCTACCTGGCTGCCGAAGGACTTCCACCGCGGGCCACCCGAGGGCGAGATGGTTCGAGGAGTCTACCAATAGCGGTTCCCGGGAGGATCTCTGCAGATAGGCGCGAGTGCTATCGCGGGGGTTCTTACCGCAAAGCGACGAGCCTAAGGCTGCATAGGAACTTTCACCTTCTTCCTCTTCGCGAATTCCCGGGCTTCGTCATAGCCGGCATCGACATGGCGGATGATTCCCATGCCCGGATCCGTGGTGAGGACGCGTTCGATGCGCTTGGCCATCATGTCCGTGCCATCGGCGACGGTAACTTGCCCGGCGTGCAGGGAATACCCGATGCCCACCCCGCCACCGTTGTGGATCGATACCCAAGAGGCTCCCGCAGCGGTGTTCAACAAGGCATTCAGCAGCGGCCAATCGGCGATGGCATCGCTGCCGTCCTTCATGCCTTCGGTTTCGCGGAACGGAGAAGCCACCGAGCCGCAATCAAGATGGTCGCGGCCAATGACGATTGGCGCTTTGATCTGGCCACGCTTGACTAGGTCGTTCATGGCCAAGCCGAAGGTCGCGCGCTCGCCGTATCCCAACCAGCAGATTCGCGCCGGCAGGCCCTGAAACTTGATGCGCTTGCGCGCCAGATCAATCCAGCGGCGAAGGATTCGGTTGTCCGGGAACAACTGCAACACAAGCTCATCCGTTACGTGGATGTCTGAGCTTTCCCCCGACAACGCTACCCAGCGAAAGGGGCCGCGGCCCTCGCAGAATAAGGGACGAATGTAGGCCGGGACAAACCCCGGGAAGTCGTAGGCGTTCTTTACGCCGCGCTCGAAGGCGAAGGTGCGGATGTTGTTGCCGTAGTCGAACGTGACGGAACCCATTTTTTGCAAGCGAAGCATGGCTTCGACGTGCCTGGCGATGGCGTCGAGGGAACGCTGCTGGTAAGCTTCCGGATCGCGTTGGCGCAGCGCCAAGGCCTCCTCGAGCGTCATGCCATTGGGGACGTACCCGTTCAGCGGATCGTGGGCCGACGTCTGATCGGTAAGCAGGTCGGGTACCACACCGCGAGCGGCGAGTTCTGGAATAATGTCCGCGCAATTTCCCACCAACCCCACCGAGACGTTTTCCCTCTTGCGAACTGCGTTCTTGAGGATCCGCAAGGCCTCGTCGAGGGTGTTGACCATGAAGTCGCAGTAGCCGGTCTTCAGCCGTTTCTTAATGCGCTCGGGATCCACATCGATCCCTAAAAAGGCGGCACCGGCCATGGTCGCGGCCAAAGGTTGGGCTCCGCCCATACCGCCCATGCCACCGCTGACGATCAGCTTGCCAGCGAGATCACCACCAAAGTGCTTTTCCCCGGCGGCTGCGAAGGTCTCGTAGGTGCCCTCGACAATTCCCTGCGAACCGATGTAAATCCAGGATCCGGCTGTCATCTGCCCATACATCAGCAGTCCGGCGCGCTCCAGTTCGTTGAACTTCTGCCAATTCGACCAGTGTCCAACGAGATTGGAGTTCGCAATCAGCACACGGGGCGCATGCTCGTGGGTTTGGAAGATCCCGACCGGCTTCCCGGACTGGACGAGAAGGGTCTCGTCGTTCGCGAGGGTTTGGAGCGAGCGAACGATCGCGTGATAGGCCTCCCAGCTGCGCGCGGCGCGCCCGGTGCCACCGTAGACGACAAGATCGCGTGGTCGCTCGCCCACTTCCTCATCGAGGTTGTTCATCAGCATGCGCATGGCCGCTTCTTGCGGCCAGCCTTTGCAGGAAATCGAAGTACCCCGCGGGGCGCGAATCGGTACGTAAGTGGACGGCGTAATTTCGGTTTCAACGGGCATACTTCCATGGTAGTGCTTTCGGGAGGAGGGTTCAAACCTCGAGGCTTCGCGTCCTTCCCCGGCGCGGCCCAAAGTACGGGCTTATAGTTCCGTGCGGCTGCCGCCGATCACCAGGTGTTGTAGGGAGTGCCGTCGCTGCCTACGCCTTGGGAGCCGCTGTGGACGTCGATGATTCCGCCCTCATCTTGTTGCTCGTCGATAGACATGATCGTGTCCGTTTCCTGATCAGGTACCCAGGTGTCATTCTTGCCGGTGATCGGGTCGGTGGGGATTTGCTTCAGATAGCCCGCAGAGACGAGGTCTTCGAGAGCCTGAGGGGCCTTTTGCTTGTCTAGCGTGTATTGGGAGATGACCGAGCGCAGGGTGAAGAGGTTCTGCTTCAGCACTGACTCTCGGGCCCGCAGGATCGATTGGTTATAGGCGGGCAGCGCGACCGACACCAAGATCAAGATGATGCAGATGACGATCATCAGTTCGATCAGGGTGAAGCCGCGGCCGCGCGTCTTGCCGAATCTTGCCATTACCAATCCTTGTACTGTGTCCCGTCGAGCCCCGTGCCCTGAGACTTGGTAAACACATCGAAGACGTCTTGCCCTCCCCAGGAATCGGAGCTTGGATCATCCTGCATCGAGCGCAAGCCCCATTCGGTCGTGCCCGTCATGGGATCGACCGGGATCCGGCGAAGGAATTTCAGCTTCTTGCCTTGGACGTCTACCCCTTTTACCAGGGTATCCAAATCAGGGGGGTAGCCCTCGCTTCCTACCTTCCATTGAAATGCCCCGCGGTCGGCTGCGTCCTTATAACGATCGATGGCGTCGCGCATTTCCCATAAGTCGCGGCGCAACTCACGCTCCTTCTCGCGCTTGATAGTTACCCGGGCCAGGGGAATGGCGAGCGTGGTCAGGAGCATCAGAATGGTTGTGGCTACAATCAGCTCGATCAGCGTAAAGCCGCGATGCTGTACTCGGATCGGGCCGCTCTCCTGAACTGGGAACCTCATAAAGGATCTTCTATTCAAGGAACGCCACGATGGGGCATTCCTTGCAGGCAAAGCCCCGCGTGCTCTGCGCTCCCTAGTGAATGGTAACCGTTGCGGAAGCTCCAGCCACCAGCGTAGGTTGCATGCCGGGGTCGCGCATACCTCCTTTCGAAATGGTCAGCGTGGACTGTCCGGGAGCTTTCGCCATGAAGGTCAATGTTGCTACGGTTCCCTGGCCGGAGACGCCGTTCGCTCCAGGCGGCCGGGTCGCAGTAACCTGTAAGACCCCTGCGGTGTCGTCATCACGATGAACGAGCGCTACCGGTTGACCATCCTGGGATAACAAGGTCCCATTCGAGACATTTACCACCTGCAACGATTTCGGATCGTAGCTCACCTGGAAGGGGACCGAGTAGGCGTTCTGTACTCCGCGGAGCATGACACTCACTTCGAAGGTCGAACCCTGCGGCTGCATGATGGCGGGCGGATCGAATCCAAAACCGGTAGTTGGAGGCGGGGCTGGCTGCGATGGCCTCTGCGTTGCCGGATTAGGGGCGGCGGCTGGCGGTGCACTCTCGGCAGGGTGGCTCACGCGGCGCAGGAAAATCGCACTCCCCGTCCCGGCGTCCAAAGCCTCCTGATTGAGATCGGTGATGTTTTCCTTGCGTACGACGTGGGGAATCAAAGCGAACACGGTCTCGGTCTCGCTATGATCGGTAGAGGTTTGGCTGAACAGATATCTCAAAATCGGTATCTGAGAGAGACCGGGGAACCCGGTCAGAGCTCGAGTCTTCTGGTCTTCCATCATTCCGCCCAGCAGGCTGACTTCGCCTTCTCGCAATCGAACTTCATGCTCGATCTTCTTCTGCCCGATGATGGGCTGCGTGATACCACCAATGTTGGAGGTGCCATCGACTTCGGAGACGTCCATGGTGATCTTTAAAGTGACGTCACCGTTCGCGTGCACTTTGGGAGTGAGATCAATGTTCACGCCGACATCGAGATATTGAAATTGCGTATTGACGAGAGGGTTGATTCCCACTCCGCCGATTCCGGGCTGAAACGATCCTGTCGCCACGGGCACCCGTTGTCCGATCTTGAGGCTGGCCTTTTGACCTTCAATCGCCCGAATCTGCGGCTTTTGAATGAGTTTAGTGTCGCTGTCAGAGAACAAGGCTGTGGCCGTGGCCGGGGGGATCGTGACCGTAAAATCCGTGGCATTCAAGTTGCCCAATGTGTTCAGGTTAATGCCCGTGGGCGAGGTGGTGCTGGTCGTAGGGGTTGTGGTGGGAAGACCAGTCGTGGGGTTCGTGGTGCTGGTGGTGGTATTGATATTCGGCTGCAGTTGGACTGTCGCCGAGGTAGGAGGGTTGATACCCAAGGTGCGTGATTTGTCACGGTTGATTTGCATCACCGCGACGTCGACCATCACCTCCGGCTTAGTCTTGTCGAGGTCATTCACCAGCTTTTGCGCCAGGGCCATCTGGTCGGGCGTGCCCCGCACCACGAGGGCGCCTTCGGATGGCAAAGACTGAACTCGCTGAATCTCCAGAATCTGCCGCAGGGCGTTGGTCACGTCCTGCAGTTCTTGCGGCTGGGAGAGATTGGACAGGTAGAAAGTCTTGATGACCACCTGGTCAAGATCTTTGCGTTTCGCGGGATTATCGGTGGCGACGAAAATTGTGTTGGGCGTCACCGGCCGCCAGAAGGTCTTGGTTTCGACGGCAATAATCTGCAGCGCCTCTTCGAGCGACACGTTGTTGAGCTCGATCTTGATGCGGCGCGAGGTGTAATCGGGATCGAAGAGCACATTAATTCCCGCCAGCTTGCCGACGGTTTCATAAATGACTTTGCTGTCTTCGGTGATCTTCAGATTTATAGGAACACTCGAGATGGCAGCCAGTTCCACTGGTCCCCCAGCTTCTTCAATTCGCTTCTCGAGAAAACTAGGTGGATGCGCTGCCGCCTTGGGAGAGGACTTGGCCGCCTCAATCAACTGTTGTGTCTGCTGCAGTTCCTGTCGCGCGATGAAGCTCGAGGGATCAATCTCCACCGCCTTTTGAAATTCCGCTGCAGCGCCATCCAATTGCCCGGCGTCGCGCAGCAGCTGCCCGCGATGGACGTGCGAAGCTCCGGCGAGGAAGCGCAGGCGCTCGAACGAGGTGCGGTAGCTTAGATTGGTCGGCTTAAGGTCGTAGGCCTGCTTATAGTACTCGTAGGCCTGTTCGTAGTTTTGCCTGGCCTCGGCATCACGACCTTGTTTGTAGAGAGACTTGGCACGGTCTGCGGCAGCGAGCGGAAATAGGATCGCCAATGTTATTAATAAGATAGACGTCGTTTGGACCAGAAATCTCATGTTCCCAGCTTCCTGCTAGATAGCACCGCCCAGAGGCGGTCAACTCTGGTTTGCATGCCGTCGCCGCGATCCACTTCTTACACCGAGTAACCCCTGGCTGCTTGCGAAACCGGTAAATGAGTGTCGGCCGCGGGAGTCTTTGCCGCTGAAAAATCTCCAGTAGGGAACTCTCAACATTTGTAGGCTTTCCTCTTTTGCTGCCGAGCACCTCTTTCGGCTAGGCAATGCTCAACTGGTATCTCGTGGCGCTTTGTCGCGTGCGGCGACCTGCAGTCCCAGCCACAAGCCGTCGGGTTTAGCCGATAGTGGCTAATTCGAGAAACCTTCTCCTCACTCGTAAGGTACTTTTTCGCAAGCGCCTTTGTGTGCAGCTAAGAGGTGAATGTGCAGATTATAGCATCGCGTCAGATCGTGCCGAAGTATCTGTTCTGGTTACAGTTAACTCGTAGGTTGTTGTCCTCGGAGAGCCCCCGTTTCTTAGCTATGCCCTGCAACTTTCTGCTGAGTCCTGGCTCTAGCCATCTGAATTCCCTAGAGCTTTAGGAACCGCTGGTCGTATGCGATAAGCTAATAGCACCCCATGCCGCACCGGAGTCCCCAACCAACCCGGCCTAATCCGGAGAAGAATCCGCGCCGCGATCCCACCGCGGCGGGTCACAAAGATGCCGCTAACAATAGGATCGCTGCCCATAACTATTTCTTGCTTGAAAAATTTGAAGCCGGGGTGGTTCTGACCGGTACCGAGGTCAAGTCCGTACGTGCCGGAAGGGTTAACTTGAAGGACTCCTATGGCTTGATTAAGGAGGGCGAACTCTGGCTCCTGAACTGTCATATTGGCCCCTATGAGCACGGAAATATCTTTAACCACGCTCCGCTCAGGACCCGCAAGCTACTGATGCACAGCGAGGAAATCCGCAAGCTGATCGGCAAAACGCAGCAGCGCGGGCTGACCCTCATTCCTACGCGGATGTACTTTAAGAACGGTCGGGTCAAGGTAGAGCTCGCCCTCGCCAAGGGTAAGCAACTCTGGGACAAAAGAGAAACCGAACGGCGCCGAACCCTCGATCGCGAGGCGAGAGAAGCGATCGTTAGAGGCCGCAAAGGAGCTTAGCTCGCTTATTGCGGGCGCTTACTGCTCTGCGACTGTTGGTGAACGTCGAGTCTACGCCTATCTGCCAACAGATTCTACCGAAACAGGTTCTCGATTCCATTCTGCTCAGCCTTGGTCGTGGGTGATAGCACCGACCTCGAGCCTTGCGCTTTCCCTTGGGGGCAGCGATACTGAATCATCCACCATTCATCCTAATTGAAATTATGAAGACCACACTTTCTCGATCTCCTATTGCAGAAACCGAAACTGAGTGTCTGGCGGTGGTAGTCCTGGATCGATCCGAAGCCGATCGCAGGAATGACAAGGGCAAGGATAAGGATGAAGATAAGAACGCGGTGAGTGTCGAAACCAGCGATCCGGCCGTACGGGAGGCGGCTTCCGACCTGATCGCCGGAGGAGAAGTTTCGGGCAAGATCTTCGAAACCGCCCTGCTGCATCGCCCGGCAAAGCTCAAAGCCAAACGACTGCTTTTGGTTGGAGGCGGCAAGGCGGAGAATTTTAACTCCTCCATATTGCGCAAGTTGGCGGGCACGGCGGCCCGTTTCCTCAAGCCCAAGGGGATTGATAGCTTCGTCTTTGCGGTTCCTGAAAACGGAATCGATGCCGCCGAGGCAGTCAAAGCGGTTGTCGAGGGAGCCTTTGTGGGCAACTTCGACCCGGATACCTACAAAACGGACCGCAAAGATCAGACTCTCCAGTCCCTCACCCTAGCGGTTCGTGGAAATCAGGATCAACTGCAAAGTGCCGCGCAAGAAGCGCAGATCATCGGTGAGTCCCAGAATTTCACGCGAGAGTTGGTGAACGAGCCGAGCAATCGTATGACTCCTACCATGCTGGCCGAGCGTGCCCGCAAGATGGCCGAGGAGGTCGGACTGAAGTGTGAGATCTATGGCGCCGACAAGATCAAACAACTCAAGATGGGTGCTTTTTGGGGGGTGGCACAAGGTTCCGACGAGCCACCGGCGCTGGTTGTGTTGCGCTACGAGCCAGCCGATGCGCCTGCCAGTCCGGTGCTGGGGCTGGTCGGGAAGGGAATTACCTTCGATACCGGAGGTATCTCGATCAAGCCTGCTGACGGCATGGAAAAGATGAAGTATGACATGGCCGGCGGCGCTGCCATGTTGGGCGCGATGCGGGCGATCGCACTGCTCAAGCCCAAGCTGAAGGTGATTGCCGTCATTTGCGCTACCGAGAACATGCCGTCGGGCAAGGCGCAGAAACCGGGGGACATTCAGATTGCCATGTCCGGCAAGTCCATTGAAATCATCAACACGGATGCCGAAGGTCGCCTGGTACTGGCCGATGGTTTGCACTATGCACGCCAGCTAGGATGTACCCATCTCGTGGATGCCGCGACGCTGACGGGGGCGGTCGTGGTCGCGCTAGGTTATGTGAATGCCGGCGTATTTTCGAACGACGACAAATTCTATGAGCGTTTCAGCCGTGCCCTGGACAGCTCGGGGGAGAAGTTCTGGCGGTTGCCGCTCGACGAAGAATATAAAGAAAGCATTCGTTCGAATATTGCCGACATCATGAACACCGGGGGACGATGGGGCGGGGCTGTGACCGCCGCCATGTTTCTGAAGGAATTTGCCGAGGACACACCCTGGATCCACCTCGACATCGCCGGCACGGCCTGGATGGAAGATAACAAGCCGTGGATAGCCAAGGGGCCGTCGGGGATTGCGGTGCGCAGTTTGGTGGAACTGGCGCAAGACTTCCGTCGCTAGATCCGGAACCAATTGGGATGGAAAGCCCATGACCCCGGTTCCCAGATCCGCCTCACATCACCGGCGGAATGGTGATTCCCAGCACGCCGAGCAAGCGGATCAATTCTCGGCGCACCACGGCAACCGTGGCCAACAGGAATTGTTTCCGGCGCACATCCGCCTCGGCAAGAATCGGGTAGCGGTGATAAAAGGCATTGAAGAGTTGCGCCAGTTGGAAGACGTGTTTGGCTACATAGGCCGGTTCCGTGGTCGCGATCGCCTGATCGGCAACGGCGGAGGTTTTTGCCGCCGCCAACCAGAGCCCCCACAGTTCATTGGCTTCCTCACCGTTTAAAAATCTCGCGAACTCCTCCCGAGAGACGGTGCTTGGAACCTCGCGGGCAAATGCCTCGGCATCGAGGCCGCCCTTGCGAAAGATGTTGGTGGCGCGGACCACCGCATACTGGGCATAGGGTCCGGTCTCACCTTCAAAGCTCAGGGCCTCCTTGAAGTCAAAGGCAATGACCGAGGATTTGGTGAATTTGAGCATGAAATAGCGAAGCGCGCCGACGGCGATTTGGGCGGCGATCGCGGCACGCTCCGACTCGCTCCATTCGGGATGGCGTGCATCCACCTCCTTCTTGGCCGAAGCCAAGAGCGCATCCATCAGGTCATCGGCCTTTACTCCGAAGCCTTTCCGCCCGGAAACCTCAATAAACGAACGAGTCTTTTCCTCTTCCGACACCTGGTAGCCGAGCTCGGCGGCACACCGCGGGGTGAGCCCGACCATCTCGTAGGAGAAATGAGTAAAGTGATCGGCCTGCTCGGTGTAGCCCAGGCTTCGCAGGGCTTCAATGACGGTGTTCTGGGCCTCGGATTGGCGTGTGTCGATGACGTTATAGATTTCCCGGACGTCGCCGAAGTGGGGATGATCTGGCTCCCGTGCCGTGGCCGAAATCCAGCAATCGTGACCACAGGGATAGCGATAGAACCGGCGATAGCCAAAGTCGCGCCCCAGCACACCGAACTTCCACATGTGGTAAGCGATGTCCTTGCCGACATAGCCGACGGTTCCATTGGAGCGCACGATCACCTTTTGGTCTTCTTCGGAAAGCTCAATTCTCTCCCCGCTCTCCCGCTTCTCGGCCGATTCCGGCTTTCCGGTCCCCGCCCTTCGCATTACCCAGCAGCCTTTGTTCTTGCCCTCGGTTTCAAACAACAGCACACCGCGATCTTTCAACTGGGTAAAGGCGGCGTCCCAGAAGTGCAGGTGAAGAATCTCGCTCTCGCGGGGCAGGAAGTCGTAGGCAACCGACAGTCGCTCCATGGTCTCCAGATGCCGACGAAGCACGCTGGTCGAAACCAGGTCGGCGAGCGACGCGGTCTCGTTTCCGCCCTCTTCGATGGCGTGCAAGACACGCTGGCGAGCGAGCGCATGTTGTCGGTCCTCGTCGTACCACTGGGATACGCGGGCGTAGAGATTCCAGCAGTAATAGTCGAAGCGAGGTTGTCGGGTGAGCCGTTCGATCTCTGCGCGATCTTTCTTTTCCAGCTCCAGAAACCCGGCCACTACGTCGGCAACCTGCACTCCGGTGTTGTCAATATAGTTCTGCACATCCACCTGTCGGCCGGAGAAGCGCAGAAGGCGAACGAAGGTGTCGCCGAGGATCGCGTTGCGAAGATGGCCGACATGGGCGGCCTTGTTGGGATTAATGCTGGAATGCTCCACCAAAACCTTGCCGGGGGGAACTTCGGGGGGCGAGCTATGGTCGGCAGCCAGGGCGACGGCGAGCTCTTCCCGTTGCAGGCGAGCATTGATATAGCCGGCGCCGGCGAGCTCGAATCTTTGAAATCCCTCGAGCGGTTCGAGCGCCTGAACAATTTCTTCCCCAATCTTGCGCGGGGGCCTGCCGAGTTTCTTGGCCAGTTCGAAAGCCAGCGGCAGGGCATAGTCCCCCAGCCCGACTCGCGGCGGCTGTTCGATGGTGATTTTGGCCAGCTCGAGATGGTAGTTGCGGCGGACCAGCTCAGCGAGGTGTTGGGCAAGGCGGCGCTCAAAATGTCGGTACAACGGCTCCCCTAGGCTGCTTGAGAAAATAGTGATTGTAGCAGAGCACAGTCGGAATCGAGGTTTGACGGTCCTGGCCGTGTTCCCTATGATGAAAAGGCAGTGGTTCACCGTGGGTCGTTCATTGTGCTCTCTCGAAGCGGTCGATGACAGCCCCGCAAACCAGGCACCGGGACGCCATCCATGCGCATTGCCTATCTTGATTGTTTCTCTGGAATCAGCGGCGACATGTTTCTTGGTGCGCTGGTGGATCTAGGCGTTCCCACTGCCCTGTTCGAGGAAGCAGTTCGAGCTTTAGAGGTCGAGGCCGAGCTCAAGATCGGTCGCGTGAGTCGCAGTGGCATTCATGCCACGAAAGTGGATGTCTATTCCCATGGAGAAAAGGATTTGCCACGCGAGGCATTCCTCGAGCATAGCCACGAACATGGTCTGGGCGGCCATGCGCATCGGCCTGCGCCCCAGGTCAGGGAGCGACCAAACCATAGTCATGCCCAGGCCGGACCAGGCTTAGCCGAGGCAGGGCAGGAGAAACGGGCAGTTCGGGGCCTGGAAGAAATTCTCCGGATTATTCGTCGGGCTAAACTGGGCGAATCTACGAAGCGCACGGCCGTAGAAATCTTTGAAGCGCTGGCCGTCGCCGAGGCAAAGATTCATCAGGTCTCGATCGACCGGGTTCACTTTCACGAAGTCGGAGCGGTCGACGCCATGGTGGACATCGTTTGTGCCGCGGTTGGCGCGGAAGCCTTAGCGGTGGACGAACTGCTGAGCTCGCCGCTGAACCTCGGCGGCGGCACCGTTCGTTGTGCGCACGGAACCTTTCCTGTGCCAGCGCCCGCCACCCTTGAGCTATTAAGGGGAATTCCGGTGTATTCCTCCGGAGTTCAGGCCGAGCTCGTGACCCCCACCGGGGCGGCTATTGTCAAGACGCTGGTTCGCCGCTTCCAACCTTTCCCGCCGATGAAGGTGGACAAAATAGGGTATGGAGCAGGCACGCGCGACCTAGAGGAGCAGCCCAACGTCTGCCGGATTACGGTCGGCGAATCCCAAGCTGAAGCGGCCTCCCAGCCTTCGGAGGAAACCATTACCATCCTTGAAGCCAACCTTGACGATCTGAACCCGCAGATTTTTGGCTACGTGATGGATCGCCTGCTCGAAGAAGGCGCTCTCGATGTATTTGGGATGACGGTGCAGATGAAAAAGAATCGGCCCGGAATGCGGCTGACTGTTTTATGCCAGCCGGAGGATGCATCTCGGTTGACTCACTTGCTGTTTCGCGAGACGACCACGCTCGGCGTGCGCCGACGGCAAGAAAACAGAGAGGTCCTCGATCGTCGATGGGTGACGGTCAACACCCAATGGGGCGACGTACGGATGAAGGTCGGTAGCTTCAACGGAAACGTGACGAATTACGCGCCTGAGTATGAAGACTGTCGCCGTATCGCCCGTGAACAGCAGGTACCCCTGAAGCGTGTGATCGAGCAAGCGGTGCAAAGGTACTTGCACGCTGGGAGCAAGAGCCGTTAATCCCACACAATGCGAAACGCCACGGAACCTTCCCGGCAGGTAGGGGTCCAAGGGTTTTCCTGAGGTAGGTTGGCAATGAGGAAGTTCTACATTACAACGCCGATTTACTACGTCAATGCACGGCCTCACATCGGCCACGCCTACACCACGATTGCGTGCGACACGATTGCACGGCGGCAGCGGATGCTGGGCGCCGATACCTTTTTCCTCACCGGCACGGACGAGTACGGTGTCCATGTCGAACGAGCCGCCACGGCTGCCGGCAGGCCACCCCAGGCATGGACCGACGAAGTTTCAGCCAGCTTTCGCCAGCTCTGGGATCGCCTGGAGCTAACTTACGACGATTTCATCCGTACCACTTCGGACCGCCACAAGCGTGGGGTTCAAGCCCTTTGGTCGAAGATTCGCGATAACGGGTTCATCTACAAGGGCCACTACAGCGGACAGTACTGCATTTACGACGAGCTTTATGTGGATGCTGCCGGTCCCGGCGCTCCTTGTCCGGAATGCGGGCGTCCGACAGAAACCGTTCAGGAGGAAAACTATTTCTTCCGCCTTTCGGCCTTTCAGGAAAAGCTTCTCGCACTCTACACCGAGCGGCCGGACTTCATTCGCCCGGAAACTCGTCGCAACGAGGTAATGGCGTTCGTTCGCAGTGGCCTACGCGATCTCTCCATTAGCCGCTCTAGCTTCAAGTGGGGCGTGCCTGTGCCGGGGGATCCCGGTCACGTGGTGTATGTCTGGCTGGATGCACTGTCGAACTATGTTACTGCCCTCGGCTACGGTTCCGACGACCCTTCGCGATTCGAAAGATACTGGCCGGCCGATCTGCACATGATCGGCAAAGAGATTGTCCGTTTCCATTGTGTGTACTGGCCGGCGTTCCTGATGGCGGCAGACCTGTCTTTGCCGAAGACCATCCTGGCCCACGGCTGGCTGCTGTTTGAAGAAAACAAGATGTCGAAATCGCGCGGGAACATCGTGCGCGCGGAGACGATCCTCGAGGTGCTGGGCGCGGACGCGCTGCGCTATTTTCTGTTGCGGGAGATCGTTTTCGGACAGGACGGATCCTTTTCTTTCGATGCCCTGGTGCAGCGATACAATGCTGATCTCGCCAATGGCATCGGGAATCTGGCGAGCCGTACGCTCACCATGATTAGCCGGTATTTTCAAGGGGAAGTTCCTTATCCTTCGCCTGCCGCCGCACGCCAGACGGCGGACGACGGGATTCGGCAAAGCGCGAACCAGGCGATAGCCGAGTGTCAGGCATTATTCGATCACTATCAGTTTTCGCGCGCGCTCGAGCTTGCCTGGGGTGTCGTCGGATCGGTGGACAAATACATTGTGGAGACTGAGCCCTGGGCTCTGGGGGAAAAGACCGATGACGAGAGCCGGGCTCGCCTGGCCACGGTTCTCTATACCAGTGCCGAAGCCTTGCGAGTTGTTACTGCCTTGGTCCATCCCGTCATTCCCAAGGCCACGGCGAAGATCTGGGCTCAGCTCGGACTAGGCGACATCGGCGCTTTCGACCTTACCAGCCTGAAATGGGGCCAGCTGCAGCCAGGAACGAAACTGGGCAAGGTCGAAGCCGTATTCCCGCGCGCGGATAAGACTGCTGCCGTCGAAAGGATGCAGAAGATGGAAGAGGAAACGCCGCGAGCTGCTACGGCGGCGAGTGCCCAAGCAGGGACGAAGCCTCCCGCCGGACCCAGCGGACCTCAGGCTGTCCCCCCAGCCACGCCGGCTTCCGTGGCTAATCACAAGATCACGATCGACGACTTCGCCAAGGTGGAGATGCGGGTGGGAGAGGTGAAGGTCGCCGAGAAGGTGCCCGGCACCGACAAGTTGTTGCGTCTCGAAGTGGATCTTGGAAGCGAGGTACGCCAGGTGGTCGCAGGGATCGCCGAAGCCTATCGACCGGAAACCTTGATCGGACGTAAAGTCGTGATCGTGGCTAATCTGGCCCCACGCAAGTTGCGCGGGTTGGAATCGAACGGCATGATTGTCGCGGCCTCGACTGAGGGAGGGAAGCCGGTCTTGGCGAGTTTTCTCGAAGAGGTGCCGGTCGGGGCTCGATTAAAGTAGCGGTAGCCCCGTCCTCCCTTTTTCCCATGTACGTCGATTCCCATGCCCATCTCGACGGTCAGCAGTTTGAGACCGACCGCGAACAAGTCATCGAGCGGGCGCGGGCCGCGGGTGTCGAGACCATTGTCACCATCGGGAACGGAGATAGCCCAGCCACTCTCGAAGGCGGGATCCAGCTCGCCGAGAAATACGATGGCATGTACGCGACGATCGGCGTGCATCCCCACGAAGCCAGCCTGGCCGACAATGCTCTATTCGATTGTATGGC
>Ga0187778_10001214_pt1 | contig 18156 bp, 9 predicted proteins | sample 1015_Q2_SP5_20_M_FD_132418 | JGI IMG/M metagenome (GOLD analysis project Ga0187778, IMG submission 132418) | Tropical peat soil microbial communities from peatlands in Department of Meta, Colombia - 1015_Q2_SP5_20_MG | ecosystem: Environmental > Terrestrial > Soil > Wetlands > Peat | place...
CAAGCCGTGATCGTGGAGGTGAGCAACGAATTCGCGAATCATGCCGTGGTTCACTTCGTTGAGGGCAGGAGGCGCTGCGCCGGGCGGCGAGAGGTAAGCGAGGAATTGTTCGAGGTCCTTGCCATAGTTCACAACCGTGTGAGGAGAGGAATTCTTTACCATCCGGAGATATTGCAGGAATTTCGCGATTGTCTCTTTCATGCTCGGGTACGGCTCCAGGAGAAGGCCCAGAAACAGTATAGGCGCGCGCCACCCCGTGGGAAGCGGAAACGTCGCTCAATTTTTCGATGCGTGCAAATCAGAACTTGGCTGCCACGGGCACGGACTACCCTGCTGGTCGAATCCGAAGCTAAATGGGGAGAGGCTGGCTCAATCGAAATGGGCGAGCATGCCCTGGTGCTTCTTTGCTGCTTGCAAATAGTAGGCTTTGAGTTTAGTGAAATAGTCACAGAGATACTCCAAATCTCCGTCGTCCCTCACTGCATAAATCTTTGCAGCCTCCATTTCTTTTGGGTTGAATCGCCGTCGAAATTCTCTTTCTGTGAAACTCGATAGGGCCCTAGAAACAGTAGCCACCTGTTTTGGCGTCAGCGCACGCGCCGGACCGTACGCAAGGAGTTTCTCGGGGTCAGGAATCTCTTTGGCCCCGAGCACTGCCCAAGAAAGGGGTGGGCTGCCACCTTTTGCGACTCCGGTAAGCAGGTAGTGAATCCCATGCCAAGACTTCTCCAGGCAAAGACCGGTTTTTGCGTCTAGCGAGCGCTTTGGCATAGATGCGACACCTTGTAGAACTGCTTTTCTAGAGATGTTCGTAAGCTCGAGATGTGCCTTGTCAAAAAGCAGTCTGTCCTGAGTGTTCAAGTTCTCAAGCTTTCCGGCCTGGATGACCTTTAGGAGAGTCAGTGCGTTCCTGGCTTTCCAGGCCTGAATTTCCTGACTAGTGTTTCTGACGTTGGACAGGGCCGTCCCTAGAATGAAGCTATAGGCGGTCGAAGGATCTTTTTCGAACTGCTTGATTTGGTCCGCAGAAACCTGTCTTAGATGGGCGATGATGCTCATCGGGTCCGTTAGGACTTGGCTGCCACGGGGACGGGAGTTTCTTCAGGCTGGGCCTTAGGGGGAGCTTCGGGGACGAGCATCTCCCAGTCGCAGCCTTCCTTCAGGCAGGAGCGAACCGTACCGGCTTTAGTGCGCTTTTCAACAATGAAAGGAGCGCCACACTTGGGACAAGGCTCGGCGATGGGCATGTGCGGCGTGGTGAAATCGCAATCGGGATAGCGCGAGCAGCCGTAGAAAACGCGGGCGCGGCCGCCTCTTCCCGCGCTGCCGCGGCGGACGAATTCACCTTCGTGGCACTTGGGGCATTTGATGCCCAAGGTGATGGGTCGCGTGTATTTGCACTTGGGATAGCCGGAGCAACCGATAAATTCGCCAAAGCGGCCGTGCTTTTTGACCAGGCCGTTACCGCAAGTGGGGCACTTTTCATCGAGCGGTTCATCGGGCTGATGCGCGATGCGCGTGCCTTGGACGAGACGGCGGGTGGTTTTGCAATCGGGATAGCCGGTGCAGGCCAAGAAAGTTCCGAAGCGCCCGCGCTTGATGGCCATTTCCTTGCCGCAGTTGTCGCAATAGTGGACCTTGTTTTCGTCGCCGTTGTCCTGCCCTTCGGGCGCAAGGTCCTCGATGAAATCGCAATCGGGATAGCGCGAGCAGCCGAGGAAGAAGCCGTGGCGGCTGATGCGCTCGAGCAATTCACCCTGGCCACACTTTTCGCATTTCCTGCCGGTGGGGATGCCGGCCTTGTAGGAAAGCATTTCGTCATCGGCTTTGTCGAGGTCGATGACGAATTTCTCCCAGAATTCCTTGACCGATTCGCGCCAGGGAAGCTTGCCTTCTTCGATTTCGTCGAGCTCTTCTTCCATGCGGGCAGTGAATCTCAAATCAAAAATATCCTCAAAGCTTTTCACCAGCAGCTTGCACACACGCTCGCCGAGCATGGTGGGCGAGAAACGGCCCTGATTCTTGGTGACGTATTCGCGCTCGACCAGCGTCGAGATGATCGAGGCGTAAGTGGAGGGGCGGCCGATGCCGTCTTCTTCGAGTTCTTTGACGAGAGTCGCGTCGTTGTAGCGCGGAGGCGGCTCCGTGAAGTGCTGCTCGGGGCGAATCTTGTCGAGGCGCAGTGTCTGACCTTCGGTAACCTGCGGGAGCGCGCGGCCTTCGCCCTCCTCGTCCTTTTCGTCTTCTTCGCGATCGGCGACCGAAGCAGGCAACTGATAAACGCGAAGATAGCCATCGAACTTCTGGACCGAGCCGCTAGCGCGGAAAGTGTACTCGCCGGCGCGAATGTCGATCGTGGTCTGATCGAAAATGGCAGGAAGCATCTGTGAAGCCACGAAGCGTTGCCAAATCAATTGGTAGAGTTTGAAGAGATCGTCGTCCAAATACTTGCGCACGTCTTCGGGAGCGCGCGTGACGTCGGTGGGCCGGACCGCTTCGTGCGCCTCCTGCGCATCTTTTTTGGACTTATAGAAATTGGGCTTCTCGGGAAGATAGTCCGCGCCAAAACGCTGGGGAATTAGCTCGCGCACTTGCGCCAGCGCATCATTCGAGACATGGACCGAGTCGGTACGCATGTAGGTGATGAGCGCGACCAAGCCTTCGTCGCCGAGTTCGACGCCTTCATAAAGTTTTTGCGCCAAGGACATGGTGCGCTTGGCCGTGAACCGCAGACGGTTATAAGCAGCTTGCTGCAGCTTGGAGGTCGTGAAGGGCGGTGGGGGGTTGCGCTTCTTTTCTTTTTGCGTGACCAAAGCAACCTGCCATTTGGCTTTGCTGACCGCCGCGACAATCTTGTCAGCCGCTTCCTGATTTCTTACCTCAACGTCTTCATCTTTGTGCTTGATGAGCTTGGCTTCGAACAGCGGAGGCTGCCCCGCATCCAGCATTGCGTGGATGGTCCAGTATTCCTGCGACACGAAGGCGCGGATTGCTTCCTCGCGCTCGACGATCAGGCGAAGCGCCACGGTCTGCACGCGGCCGGCTGAAAGGCCGCGGCGGACTTTGTCCCACAGAATGGGAGAGATTTTATAGCCCACGAGACGGTCGAGGACCCGGCGGGCCTGCTGCGCGTCGACAAGATTGGTGTCAACGCCGCGGGGATGGTCGAAAGCGGCGCGAATAGCCTTTGGAGTGATCTCGTTAAAGGTGACGCGAAAGATCTTCTTCGGATCGGCCGGGGGAATGTCGGTAGCCAGTTTTTCGTCGTTGGCGGCGCGCTTGGCAGCCTTGGAATTCGCGGTTTCCTTCTCTTCCGAGCCCTTGCCATTCTGCTTGCCGGGGGGTTCGGCTTCCACGAAGCGGCTGGGTTTGGAAAGCACCATGGCCAGATGGGCGGAAATAGCCTCGCCTTCCCGGTCTGGGTCGGGAGCCAAGTAGACCGCGTCCGCGTTATGCGCAGCTTTCCTCAGGTCATGGATGACTTTGCCCTTGCCCGAAATGATTTGCAGGGTAGGCTCGAAGATCTTGTCGTCCTTTATGGAAATGAGCTTTTTGTTGTTTTTCTCGCGAGCCTTGGAACCCTTCTTCGCACCCTTCTTCTTTGCCTTCTTTTTTCCGGAGGGATCCTCGCCGGGCAGGCGAATGCCAATCGTCTTGGTCGGCAGGTCCATGACGTGGCCAATGGACGCCTTGACGGTGTAATTCCGCCCCAAATACTTGTTGATGGTTTTCGCCTTTGCGGGCGATTCGACAATGACAAGCGAACGAGCCATGTTGCCTTTGTAACTCCGTAATCTGTGCTGGGAAGGGCGGAACGGGCGGCGTGTGTCCTTCTCGCTACCTTTACGCTTTACCCCGAGGCAGCCGGGTTAAACATCTGATGCGTCCGGAGGCCGCAGGGGTGCTTTTTCCTCATTGACGAGCCGCTAGCCGCAGTTGATTGAGCCCCTATTTCCCTCTACAGCAAGACTTTACAAAACTGCTTGCCCGGAAGTTGCCGGACGATGCCTTTCATCTCCAGGTTAAAGAGCGTAGCCAGAACTTCGGAAGAGTTCAAGCCGGAGCGCTCGACGATGTCGTCAATGTGTACCGGCTGCTCGGCGCTGAGCAGCTCGTAGAGCTTTTTCTCCGAACCGTTCAGCGCAGCGCCGCCAGAAGATTCCGTTGCTCGGCTTCGGGCTTCTCCGCCTGGACCAAGGCCGCCCGAACCGGGGTGGGGAGTTCTTGTATCACATCTTCGGCGCACGTGACGAGCTTTGCGCCTTGCTTGATAAGCTGGTTGGGAGCGAAACTGACCGGCTGCGTCGCATTTCCCGGCACGCCGAAGACTTCGCGGCCAAATTCCATGGCCAGACGCGCGGTGATGAGCGACCCGCTATATTGCGCGCCCTCGACCACCACTACCCCCAGCGGCAGGCCCGCGACGATGCGGTTGCGGACAGGAAAATTTTCGGGAGCGGGATGCGTGCGCAGCGGGAACTCGCTAATGATAGCGCCGCGTTCAAGAACCTTTTCGTATAGCTTCTTGTTCTCCTTCGGGTAGCAGACATCAATGCCGGTCCCGAGGACGCCGATGGCGCGCCCATGCACTTCCATCGCACCTTGATGGCCGATGGCGTCGATGCCACGCGCTAAGCCGCTCACGACGGCCAAACCTCGTGCTGCCAGCTCGCGCCCCAAACGCTGCGCCATTTGCGTGCCATAGAGCGTCGGCTTGCGCGTGCCCACGATGCTGAGGCTGGGCACATTCAATACTTGCGGATCCCCACGCACATAGAGCAGCACCGGCGGGTCGTAGATTTGCAGCAAGTTCTGCGGGAATTCCGGCTCGGTCCAATTCAAGAGCGAACAGCCGGGAATTTTTCGAACCCCCGCTAGTTCCTTCTCCGCCCGCGGGAACGCTTTCTTCTGAACGAGTGCTTGCGCAGGCTCCGCCGGCAGTTGGCAAGCTTCGAGCTGAGCCAGGGAAGCCCGGAAAACGCCATCCGGCGAGCCGAACTCACGCAACAGTCGTGCGCACAAGCGGGAAGCCAGGCCCGGCGTAAGCGTAAGGGCGAGCCAAGAGAGGGCGCCGTCGAGCTGCATGGCGCGCTCAGCCTACGCGCATAGTAACCTACTTGTCAAGTTGACAGTCTTAAACTAAACAGCTGGGACTAAACGTGGCGGACGAGTCCTGGCGAAAAGTTGTGATGTTACTTTCTGCCGGCGAAGCGGACGCGCAAGGTGAAGGCGCGTCCCTGGCCCCCGGAGAAGGCGCCATAGCATCCCTGCGTAAGCTGGCTCGTGCAGGCTGGTGCGTCCACGTTGTTCACGACGGTATCGGGATTCTGCCGGCCAAGAATATTCACAGACTCGACTCGCACACCCCACAAATAGCCGCGAAGCGCAAATTTTCTCTCGAGGCCAAGATTTAAGCTTGCGTACGCGGGAAAGCGCAGGGAATTCGGGAGGCCGACAAGTTGCTGCTGCAGGTTGACGGCACTGAAGGGATAGCCCGTTCGGTACTCGAAGAAATAGCTCAACTGCGTGCTCCAGATGTGCGTCGGAAACCATCCCCATGTCAGCAAGCGGTTGGGCGCGTCCCAGGCCAGCGGGCCGGATTGCTGCGGCGCGTAGAAGATGGAACCGAGAGAGGGATTCAAAACCTCATTCGAGTGCGCGCGCGATCGGGTGTATGCGCCGAACAGTTCCATGCTGTCCGAGAAGACATGGCGCACTGAAAGTGTTGCCGAGCGGTAGCGATCCTTTCGGTGATCCTGTAGAAGGAAAATGCCTCCGGGTTGCGCCGGCTGCTGGTCAACAAAAGCGAACCCGTGGTAGCCGTTGCGCGCAAGGAGATCAAGGCCCAAGAGCGTATTGTGAGCGAATTTCTGCTGCCAGCCGGCGCTGGAAATCGTAAAGCGCGGCTGGCGCAATCCGCTCGCGGGCAAGGCGAACTGGCTGGTGATGGCTCCCGGAGGAAGTATATTGCCTGTCGGGCCATAGAAGGTATCGACCTGGCGCTGATCGAATACCTGGGCAATCAATGAAAGATTCAGCGGCGCGTTGTAAATGCCCCAGCCTAACGACAGTTTGGAACGATCGTCTGCGAAAGGCAAAAAGTTGGCGGAAAGGCGCGGCCCGGTCATGTAGCTTTGTGTAAAGCGGTCCCAATCCGCTCGCAGACCGGGCTGTAGGATGAAGCGCTTGGAAAGCGTCCAGGTGTCTTGGACATATCCGCCTGCCTGCGTGTTGGAAAGGATCGGGTTTGCCCCGCCCGCAAAAGTAGATTCCCTGACCAAGCAGCCCGGCATAGTGGGCGAAGTGCAGGGAGACGGATTCACTACATTGGGAGGAACATAGTTAAGCGCGTCAACCACGCCCCGCTCTGCCGATTGCGTGAAGCGCAATCCGGCTACGTTAAACCCAACGGCAAACTGATGCTTTCCAAGAAAGCGATGCGACACGGCAGTCACGCCGCCGACCGCCTGCAGGCGGCGGCCACGGTCATGCAAATGCTGGAAATAGTTTCCACTTGTGCCGTTAATCAGCAGGACGTATGGCTGCGTTCCTTGGGGAATGTATTCGAGCGTCCCATCGTCCGCCGCGACGCCAAGTTCAAAAAGGATGTTATTGAGCGAGATTTGGTCCTTGAGGGAAACGAATCCACGGCGCTGCTCCGCGGTGACCGTTGTCGATTGAGGGTCCAGGGCATCCAAGCCAAGATAGTCGTCATGTGCGCGGTTATAAAGAACGCTTGCATGCAGGATATGTCTGGGCGTGATGTTGCATTGCAAGCGCAACAAATTGTCTCCTGCCCACTCCTCAGAAGTGTTGGCTCCGGAGGGAAGCCCTTTGACGACCGCAAAGGTGTGCTGGACGCCGATCGCGTCGGAAAACCACAGGCGCCCCTTCTCGATTGGTCCGGAAAATGTGAACTGTGGGTACCAATTTCCGAGGTGCACGCCTTCCTGAACGTTGATGCCGGGAAACGGGTTGGTGGTCCCGAACCGCCAGCGGTCGTCTCCATCGGGAGTTTCCAAGCTCAGGATGCTTGCGCCTGAGTGCGCGTAACCTGCGCCAACTCGCCCCGTCTGGATTTCCGCGCTGCGTGTGGCATAGACGGCAAAGCGGGCGGTCAGCGCACCACTGGCTGGGTCGCCAATTTCAAATCCGTCGAGAAGATACTGCGTATCGGCGGAACGCGCACCCGCCACGTGCAAATTGTCCCGATTGTCCTGGACGATTTCAGGCAGGGCTACCAGGCTCTCCTGAAGGATGTGAACGTTTGGCACGGGGACGTCTCGAATGTCGCGCGCGCTAAGTGACGACCGCTGGGCGGTGTCCTGCGTCTCAATCTGATTGGATGGCGCTGTGACCTGAACCTGCTCTCGAATTTCCTGCTCGTGATTCAAAATCAACGAGACTTCATTTATGCCTGTGTGCAGCGTTAACACTTGGCCCGCCAGGACGAAAAACCCTTCCTTGCGCACTTCCGCTTTATATTCTCCGGGTGCGAGTTCGTGAAATGTGAAGTGCCCGGTGCCGTCGGTCTCCGCTCGATACGCTCGTCCGGCGGAGTCTTCGAGTTTGACCTGAGCGGCTGCAATGGGGACACCGGTTTCGTCCAGCACTACGCCCTTGCAATCCGCGGTATCCGTGACCTGTCCGCGTGCCGAGGCAAAGGCAGCCGAGCAAAGGAACACCACCGCGCACAGGCAAGCAAACCTCATCCGATACCTTCCCGGCTGGACCTCGGGGATTAAATTACATTTTGTTGGCGCAAGTTACCACTGCCAGATCGGGCCACTTCCTACATGGATGAATAACACCGGTGGTGGGGATGCTCGGCGATGCGTCTCTTGATTTGTATTCCGCGACGTTGTGGTCTAGATGTTGTGGTCTAATGGCCTACAGAACAGGGCAGGATTTCGGACTGATTCGCTAGTCGGCCGAGGGACGTGCAATGAGCATTCAGCGCCAAATTCGGGGAAAAGCACCATTCACCCTTCTAGCGTTACTCTGCCTGTTGGCCGCGGCTTGCAGCAGCGGGTCGAGCTCGGGTGGCGGAACCGGGACTCTGAACTTGTCCTTATCCTCTTCGATGGCGTTGGCCCCGCAGGACGGAACGCCGGCCCAAATTACCGCGACGGCGTCAGGAAACTCCGGGTCCGTGACGGTAACGCTCAGTGGTGTTCCGAGCGGCACGAATGCGGTCGTTCAGTCGGCCGGAAACACATCTGCAACGATCACCTTCACGAGTAGCACAGCCACTGCCGCGGGCAGCTATCAGGTGAGCGTCAACGCCGCAGACAGCAGCTCTACGACTAACCAAAACCTCTCGCTCGTTGTGGCGATCGCAGGAGTCGTGAGCAGCGCGGTGGACCAAACGCAAGGAGTGAAAGGAAAACTGCAGCAGTTTATGTCGACGTCCTTTCAACCAGCGGAGTGGGACGATCAGTTTTTTGGTGGTAATCCGAGCTCTACTAGGGTCGCGCCGTTGACGACCCTCGGGCCGCAGCACATCCGGCTTCAAGGAGTTTCGCAGGCAGTGCCGATGATATCCAACACCGGCAACGCAGGCGATTGGGATTTCACAATTTTAGATGACGTGGTACAGCCTGTCCTCAACGCCGCCGACCACAGCCCGGAATTGCAAATCGCCGTCGCTCCGCCTTGGATGCTGAACGCCTCGGGACAGTTCGATATCACCAACCGCTTGAACGATTTCGTCCAATACAGCCAGAATCTGGTGCGCTATTACAACAAAGGCGGTTTTGACTGGGGCACGCCAGCCACGCACTTTCAATCCTCGAGCAGCCACCCGATCACCTGGTGGGGCATCTTCAACGAGTACAACATCAACGGGCTGACTGCTGCGGAATACGTGCAGCTCTACAACGCCGTCGTGCCGGCTATGCTTGCCGTAGACTCGTCAATTAAATTCTCTGCCCTGGAATTTGCCGACTTTGGACTCGGCACCAACGATTCGGGAGATCCCAAGCTATTTCTCCCGACCTTTGTCGCGCCCCAGAATGCAGGCGGCGTGACCGCACCGGTGAACATCGCCTCCACGCACTTTTATTCTTCGTGCGACCAGACGGATACAGACGCGACGATTTTCGCAACCATTCCCGGCTTCGTCGATAACGTCAATTACTTTTACCAGGAACTTCAAACTCGCCCGGACTTGGCCAGCGTCCCGGTCTGGGTCACGGAGAACAATGTCAACGCCGATTTTGCCAACTCTCAAGGAAACAGCACCTGCAATCCCTCCCAGAAATTTGTGACCGACCAGCGCGGCACCAGCGCTTTTTTCGCCGCCTGGCGCCCGTATGTTTTCTCGCAGCTCGGGAAAGCCGGCAACCAGGCGCTCTATCACTGGGACTACGACGCCGACCAGCAGTACGGTGAGGTGGACTACAACACCGGCAACAAATACCTGAGCTACTGGGTGGATTACTGGCTGGGCCAGTTGTATCCGCAAAGTCCGTCTGCGCCAGACATCCTGAGCCTAACCGTCACGGAGACCTCCACGGTGGAAATTCTGGCCACTAAAAACAGCGATGGCTCAGTGTTGGTGATGGTGGCCGATCGCGCTGTACTTTCCTCAACGGACAATAATGGAACCGGGGATGCTCGCAGCGTTGTTGTTGATGTTTCTGCGCTTGGCAATTTTTCTTCCGCTTCCCAGCTGAACATCGGCGCTACGAGCGACGTCACCAATGGCCCTCAACCGAGCTCCATCACTCCGGCGCCGAAATTGACCGTGACTCTTCCTGGCTACGGCGTGAGCTTTCTTCTCCTGAAACCCTAGCTACGTCTGGAACAGAAACTGGTTGGATGGACTCTGACCCTGTCATTCCGAGCGCAGCGAGGAATCTGCTTTTGTAGTTTTCAGAGAAAAGGTGGAAGCAAGTTCAGCATCGCGGTAGCGCGGCGTCTTCACTCAGAATCTCGTCGAGCGTCTGCACAAAAAGGTCGGCATCTGCTTCTGTGAATACGAGCGGCGGACGAAGTTTGATTACGTTGTGATGAGGGCCGTCCGTGCCGGTGAGAATGCCGCACTCGCGCAGGCGATTGACCACGTAAGATGCTTGCCGCGGCGCGGCCTCCCGCGTTTCTCGATTCCGCACGAGATCGATACCCAAAAACAATCCTGACCCACGCACATCGCCGATCAGCGCGTGGCGCTCTTGTAGTATTTTCAGCCCGTTCATGAGGTGGTTGCCGACGCGGAGCGCGTTTTCCTGCAGCTTCTCGTCTTCAAGTACGTCGAAGACGGCCAATCCCGCCGCGCACGCCACCGGGTTGCCTCCAAACGTGCTGAAAAACTCCATCCCGTTTGCGAAAGAGTCCGCGATTTCTTTCGTCGTGACAACCACGGCGAGCGGAAAGCCATTTCCAATCGGCTTGCCCAGCACCACAATGTCCGGCACGACGCCCTGCGTTTCGAATCCCCAGAAATGTGTTCCCAGGCGTCCGAATCCGACCTGCACTTCATCGGCAATGCACACGGCCCCCGCTGCGCGTACGTGCCGGTAAACTTCCTTCAAATATCCTGGCGGAAAGACGATTTGTCCCCCAACGCTTGGCAAGGTCTCCGCAATGTATGCTGCAACTCCGCGTCCTTCGAGCTGGGTTTCGTGCAAGATTTCCGCAATGAGCCGCGCGTATTTCGCGCCAGCCTGCGGATCCTCGCGGCGGTACGGGCCGCGATAGTCGTCAGCCAGCGTCGCCACGTGCACCCACGGTTTCTTCCCGCGTCCGCCCGGCCCGTCAAATTTATACGGGCTGATGTCGATCAGCGTATTCGTATGGCCGTGATACGCGTGGTCGAGCACGATGACGTCTTCGCGTCCCGTGTGCGCCCGAGCGAGCCGCAGAGCCAATTCATTCGCCTCGCTCCCGCTATTCACAAAAAAACAAACGCGCAGTGGCTCAGGCAATTTCTGCGTGAGCCGTTCCGCGTACCGAATCACATTGTCATGCAGGTAGCGCGTGTTGGTGTTAAGCAGCGCTAGCTGTTCTTGCGCCGCGCGCACCACGCGCGGATGGCTGTGCCCCACTAGCGGCACATTGTTGTACACATCCAGGTAAGCGCGGCCTGTGTCGTCATACAGGTACTGCATCCAGCCCCGTACGATCTTCAGTGGATGCTCGTAGGAAATGCTCAGATTTTTTCCAAGCAATTTCCGCCGTTTCTCCAGCGTCTCCCACAAACTCGTTTCTTTCACAGGAAAACGACCGGCAGGAATGCCCAGCAACAAGTTCGGATCGGGCGAAAGGCTCGTCCACACTTCGCGCTGCGAAGCGTACGCAACGCCTGGAAAATCGGCGCCAAGTTCCAACAGGTCCAAAATAATCTGAAAATGCAGGTGCGGCGTCCACCCGCCGTTCTCCGATACGCTCCCCACTCTCGCAAATTCTTCACCGCGCGTTACGCGCTGCCCCACTTTCAATCTGCCAAGCGTTTCCCTCGTCAAATGGCCGTACAGCGTGAACAATTCATCGCCGTCTCCGGTTTCGTGCCGCAAAATCACCACCGGCCCGTAGTCCAGCGGGGCAAGATTGTCCGCAGTTGCGTGCACGACTCCATCCAGCGGCGCGCGCAATGCTGTTCCCGCCTCCACAAACAAATCGATTCCCAAATGGATGGCGCGGCGTTCGTCCGTAGGATTGCCGCTCCCGCCAAACTGTGGCGCCGTGTAAACGAGCCGCGCTTCGTCATACCTCCCAACGCCGAATACCGCCCCGGCTCGCTTTATCTCGCCAAAAATTTTCCGGGTCGCCTCCTCCGCTCCCGCCGCGCGCGGATCTGCTCCGAGAAACGTACTTCCCACGCTCAAATCGAATACGCGGCACGGCGCGGTTCGCACATCTATTTCGAGTATCGAACTGGCTGACTCCGCGGTCTCCTTCAGCCAGCACGCCATCTTTCCCGCTTTCGGAAGCGCCTGCAAACCGCACGCCGCCCGCAGCCTATAGTGCGCAAATCGGGGATGAATTTTCTCGATCCGCTCCAGCGTCTCCCACGCCGGTGCTTCGCTCACGGTCACGTACGCATCTTCCGGCTTCATCTTTTTGCGGTGCGCCGAATTCGTCACGCTCACCGCCAGCCGCGCCGCCATCAGCGGAAAAAGCACGGCCAACTCATCTTCCTTTAACGCAAACGCACTGTGATACCCCGCAACTACTTCCGCGGCTCCCTTCAGTGGCTCTCTTTTCCCCAGCATCGCGTACGCCGCCGCAATCGCAGCTTCCGAAACCGTCCGCCCGTAATGCATGTCGCCGAAATCAATCACGCCCGCAATTTTGCGCGGCTGTGGCCACGGCTCGCTCACCAACACGTTGTAATCGTTCGCGTCGCCGTAAATCACGCTGCGCCGCAATCGCGGGAGCCGCGGCACAACTTCCATTTCGTAAAGCGCGATAAACTTTTCTATCAGCGCGCGACGCTCTGCGCCTTCGATCTCCGGGATGTATTCCTTGATCCATCCCGCCCGCGCGGAATCCCACCTCAATTCCCGGTGCGCCCCCGGATGCTCGAACGATTCCAGCGCCGCGTCCATCTCGCCTAAGAACCGTCCCAAGTCGCGCAGCAACTCCGGCGCGTGCGGCCTCACCTGCGCCAGCACGCTTCCGTGCAAATAGCTCAGCAGCCACACCAGCCGCTTCGAACCGTCCCCGCTCGTAATTTCTGTGAAAAGTCGGCCGTCGCGGCCAGGAATAACGCGAGGCAAAGGCAACTGCGGCGCATGCTTCGCAAGATGCAACAGCGCCTTGCACTGCAAATCAATGAATGACCTTTCCCGCGCCGGATGCATCACCTTCAGCACAAACGCGCGGCCGTCCGCAGCACTCAATTGAAAATTGTCGTCGTATTCGCCCGGGAGCGTTCGCGTGGAAACTTCTAGCCCATAAACTTCCCGGGCCAGGCGAACAGCTTCGGCTTCTGTTGTAGGTTGTGCGACGCGCGCTTCCAGCAGCATGCGCCAAATCTTATCTGCAATAGACTGACGGCGTCTATCTCACTGCCGAGTGCTGGCCTCGCAATAGCCGGCGACTACATTTCTTCGCGCGAATCCCGTACGGAAACCGGACCATTCACGGTCGATAACCGAAGCACCGCAGGCGATGAGCCAAACTCAATCCTGCGATGCTCGTCGTCCCAGGTCTTCCGCGCATTCTCGCAAATGCTCGCTTTGCAGCTCATCGGGGTATGGTTGCTCGTTTCCACCAGGAATCCCGATTGAAAACCGCTCGGAACGGTAAGCGTCACTGGTCCGTTTTGTGCGTCCGCCGACAGCCCCGCGCCGCTCCAACTCGTTCCCTTCACGTCCACGTTGATGGGTCCATTTTCCGTTCGCAGGCTGATGTTTCCGCTGCTGCCCTCCACGCTGATGGGCCCATTCACGGCGTTGACGTTGGCCTCTCCGGAAAAATTCTTCAGGCTGATCGGCCCGTTCTGTGCATGGGCAGTTAGTTGCCCGTCCAGGTCGTATACTGAAATGGGCCCGTTCTTCGTCTCCAGCTCGATGGCCGCGGATCTCGGCGCCCGAATCAGCAGATAAACCGTCCAGCCGTCTTCCCCACCAGGCCCCTTCGTGGAGACCGTGCCATTCTCGATCGACATCGTGATTCGCGAGAGCATGCTCTCGGCGTCGCTCCCGGGGGCGACTGCCTTGCACGCTGTCACTGAATAATTGCCTCCGTCCCAGCCAACGACTTGCGTACCCCCGTTGGTGTGCGGATGAACCTTCAGGACGGCTGCTTCCGCCTTGCTGACCGTTCGCTCTTCAGAGCGCACCACGGCATCTTGTTCATCAAATTGAATGTGGAGACCGGAACAGTCGGCGATGGGCCGCCGGTGGCCTCCGGAGATGTTCACGGAATGGTGGTCCGACGCCGCTCGGGCGCCCGAAAAACAAATGGCAAACAACGCTGCGGCGAAAGCTAGGCAAAGAAGGCTTCGAGTACTCATGGCCCCTCCTCGCAACTATAGACGACCGATAAAGCCCGTCGTCACGGGGCTCGGCGGAAAAATCGCAATTATTTACTGATCCCAGTCGTCGTCCATCCCAATCGGCGGCCCGTCCGGCGGCTCCGCCGGCGCCGTCAGGTCCATTTTCTTCGGATCTTTCTCAAACTGCTCGATTTGCTTCGAGGCGAACGCTATGTGCGCCCGATTTGGGATGGCCTGCTGGCCAGCCAAACGGGCCGCCAGCCAAACGTCCAATTCGTGAAGCTCCGAAGTCGCGATCGCCCGCGCTTCGTCGCTTGCCCGCCCATTCGCAGCCAGCCCTATCAAATCGTAAAGGACCCCATCGTCCACAACGTTCGCGATCTGTTCATTGTAACCATCCCCGTGCGGCGCCTTCCAAGTCGCCGCAACGACCGCCTCCAGCACTTCCTGCAGCCCGGGATTCTGCGAATCCCGCGCATGAAACTCTACTAGCCGCGCCGCCCGCTCCGGATTGAACAAAAATTGCAGCGTATGCTGCGCCGCCGCTTCCGCGGGCGCCAGCGCGTCAAACGCCGGGTACGTCCGAATCTTGAAATGTTCCCGCCCTCGCTCGTAATCCGGCGGACGCGGCGGAATCATCTTCAATAACCACTCCGGCAGCGCCAGCGCTTCCGGCTTCAGCGTCGCCAGCACCGCCGCCAGCGCCCGCCTCTGCTCCGCTGGCGCGACAATCTGCGTCGGCGTCTGCCCGTCGCCCCGCAGCGCAAACGTATAATCCATCCCTCCCACCAGCTTGCTCGCCGCCTCCACTTGATACCGGTGCAGCATATACAACGGCACCAGCACGTCCTCCAGCGTCGCCAGTGGCGCGCCTTCGCGGATGTTGTTCTCGCCAAACCGCTTCAGCGCCGCGGCCCGCACTTGCATCAGCCGGTTCAATTCGTCCACGGCGTTCGATCCCGAATCCCACAGATGCGCCACGCTGCTCGACGACCCCGCCGGCCGCGCATCCTGATCCGTCAAATAACGCAGCCCTCGCGCGAACGCATCATTCAAAACCTTGTTCAGCGCCGCATGTTCGTCCGTTCCCGCCGGAAAATCCTGATACCCGTACGCAATCGACACTTTGTCCCACTCGCCGATCCCCCTTGCGTACGCATCCGACAAATCCGGCGTTCCATCCGCACCCAGCTTGATATACGGCGGCGGGTAATCCATCACCGACGACCGGTTTACCGTGCTCGCCGAATAATTGTGCAAGAGCCCCAGCGTGTGGCCCACTTCATGCGCCGCCAGTTGCCGTAGACGCGCCAGCGCCATCTCCTGGATCTTGGGCGAAACCGGTTTCCCTTTCTCGTATGGCGCCAGCAGAGCTTCCGCAATCAGATAGTCTTGCCGCACGCGCAGCGAGCCTAGCGTCACGTGCCCTTTGATAATCTCCCCCGTGCGCGGGTCCGTCACCGTCGATCCATACGACCATCCTCGCGTCGCCCGGTGCACCCACTGGATCACGTTGTAGCGCAAATCCATCATGTCCGCGCCCTCGGGCATCAGCTCCACCTGAAACGCGTTCTTGTATCCCGCTGCTTCAAACGCCTGGTTCCACCACCGCGCGCCTTCCAGCAGTGCTGAGCGGATTGGCTCCGGCGCGCCCCGGTCCAGGTAATACACAATCGGCTTCACCGGCTCGCTCAGTGCCGCCTTCGGGTCTTTCTTCTCCAGCCGGTGCCGCGCGATGAATCGCTTCGCAATCGGCTCGCTGATGGGCGTCGCGTAATCCATGTAGCGGATGCCGTAGAAGCTCGCCCGCGGGTCGTAAGCCCGCATTTTGTAGCCCGGCCCCGGCAATTGCACGAAGGAGTGGTGCTCCCGCACCGTAATCGCCTCCGCTGTCGGCGTTACGTCGCGCACCCAGTTTCCCGGCTCCCCTCCCACAAACGTCAGCGTGGCTTCCACCTCCGTGTTCAGCGGAAAATTCTTCGTTTGCGGCAGGTAAATCGCGCACCGCGACGCGTCCAGGTGATACGCCCCTTGCTTCGTGCGCTTCAGCGTTTCCGGAATCCCGTGATCGTCACGCAGAAAAAAATCGGTCGCATCCACCAGGGCGTGGTCTACCTGCGCGTGGTCTTTCTCTTCGGCAACAATGGTGAATCCCCACAGCGCCGACTCCGCGAACGAATCGTGTACCGCCCGCCGCTCGTCTGCATCGTTGCTCACCGCCCGGTAATCCCAATTCTCGTGAATCAGCAGCACTTTCGGCCCGCTGCGCTCGAATCGCACAATTCGCGTCGCTCCCAGTTGCCCGCGATCCAGCCCGATGTCGTTCGACCCGACTCCCGCGGACAGCCCGCCGCTCTGGTACAAAAACTCGCTGTTCCACTTGTCAATCTCCAGCCACAGCTTCCCCTGCTTCGCGTCCCAGTACAGGTTGAAGTACCCCGCCCACTTCTCCATCCCCGCCGTCTTCTCCGCAATCGTCGCCACGCCGCTTTTTTCTGCGCCGGTGCCCGCCCCCTGCTCCTTCGCATCCGCAGTCGCCGGCGCCTTCTCTTTCGTCCTTCCTTGTGCCGCACGTGGCACGCTGGCCACAACGGTCACCACCAGCACCGCCAAAGCTCCGGCAATCCTCTTCAACATCCTCTTTGACATTCCCTTGCTCCCTCTCCCCCCGTTGTGCCCCAACGGTTTTACACCAGAACCCGCCGAACCGCTATTCGAGAAGACCTCATTTCGTAGCGCCGGCCTCTGGCCAGCACTTCCGGGGGCGACTCGACGCCATTTTTTGCTTGCCGATTCTAGGTCCGGTCGTTTGACGTTTTTGAATTACGTTGACTGATAAGACATCTGTGCTGATCAGTGGTACAGTAAACCCTAACAAGCGACTTGGGAGATTCCAAACGATGCCAGCCGCCCTGTTCGGCCTTGCTCTCATGCAAGTCAGCCCCACTGCAACGGCGCCTGCTATGCCTACCTCTGACACTTACTGGGGTTTGAAGGCAAGCGAGTGGATTATGATTGCGGCCATTATCCTTGGCCCGATTCTCGCAGTGGTCACTCAGCTTTGGTGGCAGCACTACAAGCAGCGGCGTGACCAAAAATTGTGGGTCTTCGGTACGCTCATGACTAACCGTGCCACCATCACCCCAGACTTTGTGAAGGCTCTGAACTTCATTGACGTGGTGTTCTACAAAAACGAAGTAGTCAGGGGAAAGGGGAAGAAACTTCTGACGCACCTGAGCTCAGATGCGTACAAGGCCCAGCCGATTGCGGAAGCTACTCTCGAGCACACCAGAGACTTACTGGCAGAGCTTTTGGTAGAGATGGCCAAAGAGCTTGGCTTCGGGTATGACTTCACCCACATCAAAGAAAACGCGTATTACCCTACAGCACTGGGAACGGCAGACGCTGAACAAGTTCAGTTGCGTCAGAAGCTGATTGCCGCATTAGACGGAAAGGGAACGCTGAGCGTGCACCTCGTGGAAGATGGGCCAGCCCCGGCAACGATGCCAGCCGCAGTTACATCGGCAAAGATGACACCTAAAGGCTGAAAGCCTGTCTTACCTCAGAGCAACGCGTGCCGGTGCATGCAGGGTGCCACAACACTCCGGTTTTGCGTGTGGGCTTCTGATCCTTCCTTGCCCAGCCGCTATCCCGCAGAAAATACACGCCTTATATTAATGCTTGACAGAATTAACTGATGTGCTATAATGGCTTCGTTGTTCGGGCACGATTTTACCCTCAGGCTCGAGGGTCTCGTGCCGGACTCTTATGCCTCGCCACTGCGCGGTCCCTCAAAAGTCCCGCAGTCTTTCCCTAGTCTCTCCGCAAAGTCCAACTAACTCCTTTAAAATGATATCATTAGCAATCTACAGGGGGCTAAGTCTCATAGAATCATATCCTTACTCAAAAATACCAGGGGGCCCCGCCGAACTGGTGCATCTCGCCACTCTCCACTCATCACTCGTCACTTCCGCAGTTATCTCCTTTGTTTACCACTCTTACGAAAACTGCCGGGGTGTAGCCCAATTCTTCTCATTTTGGAACCGACTCCGAATCCCGCGTCTCTGCGTTATCTTTTCCCTCTCTCTCCGTCGGAACCAGATCACGGGCCAGGGATCACGCACGAACTGCCGGGGTGGCAGCTCTTCGTTCAACTTTTCAACTTTCGACCTTCAACCTCATTCCTTTCTTTTCTCGCCACTCGTCACTCG
>Ga0187778_10001215_pt1 | contig 18124 bp, 21 predicted proteins | sample 1015_Q2_SP5_20_M_FD_132418 | JGI IMG/M metagenome (GOLD analysis project Ga0187778, IMG submission 132418) | Tropical peat soil microbial communities from peatlands in Department of Meta, Colombia - 1015_Q2_SP5_20_MG | ecosystem: Environmental > Terrestrial > Soil > Wetlands > Peat | place...
ATTTCCGTATTTCGCGACCGCCCAATGTCTCCAAGCTCCAGCACGTGTTTGCTTAGCCCTGCTCAATCAAGCGTTCAGCTGGAACTCAGTCCGACGCGGCTCGCGCACGGGCAGCATAGCGATGGTGCCAAGCAAGGGCCCCAAGGCAAGCATGATGAATGCAGCGTAGAACGAGTTCGACGCATGATAGACGGCTCCGACGGCCAAAGGCACGATGGCGCTGCCGAGTTGCCACAATGCGTTGGTGAGCCCCGTCGCGGATCCCGTAAGTCCTCGGCCAGCTACCTCCGCGATCAATGTAGCCATGAGCGTGGTGGGAACGAAGGCGAACACACCCAGTAGCGGCGCCGTGAGCATGAAGGCGGTGTCGGTGCGTAGCGCACCAAATACAAGAAGCATGACCACGAAACCGGGGAGACAAATGAGGATCGGCACCTTGCGAATGCCTCCAAGCCAGTCTGAAACAAGTCCGACGAGCGGTTTCGCAACCACCGCACCGATGCCGAACAACGCGACGACCAGGCCGGCCTTTTCGACCGCAAAGCCGTGACCCTTGACCAGGAGAGCGTTGGCCCAGAATGCCACGCCCCAAGTGCCCCAAAGCGCACCGAACCCCGCGGCGGCGAGAAGAAGCAGGTCTCGGTTATGGAAGAGCATCGCGAAATTTGGCTTCTCGATGTTCCTTTCCGACGCGTTAGACGGAGCATCGCGCAAGACGAGAAAGGTGATGACGGCGCATGCCATAGTCACCGTACCCAGTCCTTGGTACACGCCACCCCGTCCGAAGCCCTTGAGAAGCGCGGGCACGATGAGGTTCGTGGTGACGACGCCCAGCGACGTTGCAGTGAGGAAGAGGCCGACCGCGCAACCACGGTCGCGGATTCCAAACCAAACCATTAGCAGCTTCATGCACGCGGCGTAGTCGACACCCGCCGCCAATCCCATCAGTGCTTGCAGTACGAGTCCGGTGCCGACGAAGCGCACATAGCTGAAGCAGTAGGTGAAAAGCCCGAGGAAGACGAGCCCGAGCGTCAGCATTGACCGTGCTCCAAAACGGTCCACGAAGAAGCCGCCTATAGCGTTCGACGTGACATAGCCGACGTAGAACGCGGTAACAAATACACCGAGTGCCGCGACCGTCAATCCGAGTGACTCGCCCGCCGACACCGCCACGTTGGCCCACGCCAGCCGATCAATGAAGGTCAGCAGGAATGCGATCCAGGCACTAAACAAAATGACCCATCGATAGGGAGAAGGCATTCCCTTTGTCACTGCAGGTTCTTGGACATCCGGGAGAGCCATTTGCCCGGCCTTGCTTGCCGACGCAGGAGCGACCGCTTACGGGGGAGTGAACCAGGCTGTTGAGGATCACCCTGAGAGGCTTCTCGACGTTCCCGGATTACGGCCCATGGCGGAGAACATCATGGGCGTGAAGGCGGTGAAGTGCGGATCGCTCAGAAGTGACATGACCTCCCGAAACTCGGCCTCGCTGACTAGGCCTGCCTCAATTACGCCCTTGTGTACCTGCCGGAAATTAGCCTGCTGCAGATTGGCTCCGGGGCTTCCCCCCGCAAACGTAGCGATGGCTCCGTAGCTCTGCACGTGCTTGAGTCCACGTTCACGCAGGCGATGATAGAGCTCGCGAGCGTAGGTGTGGCCCAGGCCGCTCCGAGTCATCAGTTCGAGCAAGGCACCTCTCATTTTGGCGAATTTCGCGGCAGCAACCGGATTGGATGCCGCCAATTCCGGCGGCACGAGCTGGGTGTCATAGTCTTCGATCAGCAACCAGCCGCCGGGCTTCAATGCTTTGACCAGCTTGTCGAGCACGGTCAGGCGTTCAGGCAGCCAAACCAAGACCAGGCGGGCGTGAATGAGGTCGAAAGCGCCTTCCGGAATGCTGTCCGTGACGATGTCGTGGACCCGTACATCCATGGTCGCCGGGTTGGCGGAATGGTCCTGCAAGACAAAGCGCGGGTCGATATCTGTCGCCAGGACACGACCCAACGTACCTACCTTAGTGGCCATCCACCGGGCCACCGAGCCATCACCCGCTCCGATCTCAAGACAGCTCCATCCCATTGTGATGCCGCATTTTTCCATGTACCGGAACGTAGCGTCATTGTGCTGCGCTGCCAGCGCTACCATGCGCGCCTGTGCTTCCCGCTCTGATGCGTTGTCGAAGAGATATTTTGGTGTCATTAGTTTTATCTCCACCAACGGAGATGGATGGCAGACTGACACGGCGATTCTGATCACCCCGTCCGTTATTCATTTTACTACTTGGTAGCTGCTATTTTTGCGCGGACGGTCGCGGGAGTCCGGTCAGGGTCCGGTTTCCATACCTCGATCGGAGACTGGCGCGGGGTCGCTGACCGAGCCATTTTGAGTCAGGAGCGCCAGAGCGTAGATTGCCCTTAAGAGCACGGCACGGCGGTTCGTTCGTCGAATATCACTACCTTGGCCTGAAGTGCCACACCGTCGGCGCTCCAAGAGACGCCCCATGAACAAACAGATGGCCGCGCTGCTGCTCGTCGTGAGTCTCGGAGTGGGCAACGCGTGGTCCACGGAGAGAGACGGATCCACGCCGGCAGCGTCCCCAGCGGAAGTGGCTCTCACCTGGCTCGGCAACGCCGGCTGGCAGGTGAGCGATGCGAATACGGTCATTCTCGTCGATCCGTACCTGTCGCGCCTTCGTGCGCCAGCACCTCCGGACGCTCCGCCGCTGCCCGCAGGTGATACGCGCCCGGCGTACGGATGGGACGACCGCCCAGAGTCTGACCGCGCCACGATCGACGCGCACATTCACCGCGCGGACTTCGTGCTCGTCACGCACGCGCACTACGACCACATTTTCGATGTGCCCTACATCGCAAAGAGGACCGGCGCAACCGTCATCGGTAGCGAGAGCACTGCGAATATACTGCGCGCATACAGCATCGCCGAGCGGCAGCTCATAACCGTCCGCGGCGGTGAGGACTACCAGTTCAACGGGTTCTCGCTGCGCGTCATTCCGAGCCTGCACAGCCCACTCGACCACAAACATTACTTCAGTTCGCAGACTGCACCCTCCGGCAGGAAGGCGCCGCTGACGCTGCAGCAGATGCACCCAGAAGGCGGGACTCTCGCGTACCTGATCCGCATAGGGAACCACGAGATCCTCGCCTTCGGCGGTATGAACTACATCGAACGGGAGCTCGACGGTCTGCGACCCGATGTCGCGCTGATTGGCGCGAACGCCTCGCGACGCGAGAACTATGACTATTGTGGACGACTGATGCGGGCGCTCGGTTACCCGGCACTCGTCTTGCCTACGCACTGGGATAACTTCCTACTGCCTTATGACGCCTCGCAGCGCGTCGCGCTTGAGGCGTTGCAGGGTTTTCTCGGTGAAGTTGCAGCGGCATCACCGCGTACGCGCGTCGTCGTACCCCAGTATTTCGAGGCAGTTCCGTTGCCCCCGCGTGACTCTACGACACCCGCTTCGAATGTCCGTTAGCGCGATCTGCAAACTACCTCTTGGGCGCGCAATTCCTTGCCCGCGGACTTTCCTAAGCTCGAATCACCGGTAGAATTCCGGTAGACGTCAGCGCCGAACAGACGCTGGATTTTTCTGCAGAAACACACGGGATCTTGAGACAGGACGCCGCTAACCGCGTGACTTCCCGCCGGAACCCTCGGTGTAGCTTCGACTACGCCTTCTCGCCCACCTGCAACTCCGCGACTTTGAAGGGCACCCCACACCCTCCAATCCCACAGTACCCGTCCGGATTCTTCGCTAAGTATTGCTGGTGATAGTCTCCCCTGAGGCTGGAAATACCACAGAAACCCCGCCGTTACATCATCGCCGGTCCGCTGCCGGTCGACTTTCAGTAGACGTTGACGTCGAGCCAGCGGTAGACCAACGCTGCCGTTCAGTCGGTGTCTTCAAGGGGATGCACACAGCCTATCACTGCCCACCTGATGGTTATAACCCGCACCGCATTCGCCGCGTCACGATAAACTCGCCCGTTCTCGAGCTGGAGTGGAATCGTGGGTACTTTCTCGCTATATCGCAATATATGCCGGCGTCGGATCTGCTTCGTACTCGCCACAATTGTCTTTCTCGGAATTGCACAGGCGCAGTCCCTGTCCGGTCAGGCGCTGGTCGAAGTACTCCGACAAGGCGGCTGCGAGCTGGTGATGCGCCACGCGAACTCGCCTGCGGCATTACCCGACAAGACAACCGCTGATCCGGAGAATGTTCAGGGCGAGCGCCAGCTCGATGAAGCCGGGCGCAACGCAGCACGCGCAATGGGCGAAGCGATCAAGGCGTTGCGGATCCCCATTGCCAGGGTACTGTCGAGTCCGGCCTATCGAGCACGCGAAACGGTCAAGTTTGCAGGTCTCGGCACGCCCGAGGTCGTTGCGGACCTGGACATCGGTAGCCAGAGCAGCATGCTGGCCGCCGCCGCCGACGCGCGGTCTACTTGGCTTCGTCATCAAGTCACGATCAGCCCACCCGAGGGAACCAACACCCTCATCGTGACACATGCGCCAAACATCCTGAGCGCGTTCGGGCAAAGCGCTGCCAACCTGTCGGACGGGGAGACACTGGTATTCCGTTCCGATCGGAAGGGTGGAGCTACCTTGCTCGCCCGCATCAAGATTGAGGATTGGCCGCGTTTGGCCAGTGCAGACTCAGGTTCAGTTCGTGAGGCACGGCCGCAATGACCCTCGATCGTCGCACCTTCTGAAGTAGGACTTCGGTCCTGGTCGGCGGCAGTGTCGGTATCCTGTCGGTCTAGCTGGGGTGTGATTGAGTCATGCGCGATGCGCGCTCGCTCTCACTCGCCACGAATCGCGCGAACTCCAGCTGACTCATCCGCATGGGTTCCGCACCGTGCTCTTGAAGCCATGTGCGCATGTCCGGTGACCCCAAGGCGGACTGGATATCCTTGCCTAGGACCTTGACGATGCTTGCTGGAGTGGCCGCAGGAGCCCACACGCCATACCAGATCGGGAAGTCGAATTTTGGGACACCAGCTTCCGCAATCGCCGGGATCTCGGGGACGAGCGGAGAGCGCCGAGACGTACTCACCCCCAACGCGAGGAGAGATCCGTCTTTGATCGCAGGTAGAGCAGTGGGAATTGGTGCCAACATGTACAGAGCACGCCCGGCGATCATCTGATGGAGCACGTCAGGATCGCCTCGGAGGGCTGCGGCGGTACATGCGTCGCGCGCAAGCCCGCGGCGATGCTCAGCTCGCTCGCCCCGACGTACGAGCCTGTGCCGACGCCCATTGATGCGAAGGTAATTTCAGCCTGATGTCGCTCGACAAGACCAATGAGGTCCCGAATAGAATTGATACGGGAGTCTCGCCCCGTGACAAAGACGTAAGCCTGACTGCTGATCGGTGACACAGGAGCGAAATCCTTCAAAGGATCGTACGGGAGATCTCTAGCAACCGTCGCGCTGTACGCCTGAGCGCTCGTGCTCACCAGGAGCGTGTACCCGTCGGGGGGCGAGGCTGCGACCAGCTTCGGCGCGAGAGTGCTGCCGGCGCCCGGTTGGTTGTCCACGGTCACAGGCACGTGCCAGATTCCCGACAGATATTGCCCGAGAGCTCGCGCAGTCAGGTCTGGACCTCCCCCTCGCCCGAAAGGCTCCACCAGTCGGACCGCCCTCGTGGGAAATTCTCGCAGCGACGGGTGCGACATCGCCTGGCTAGCGGCAGTTGACTGCTGCCCGAAGGCTGCGCCGCTGACAGCAAACTCGATGAGCCAAACTGTCAATGCCGCGAGCAGTACGACGCTGCGTTCATGCATCGCGTAGCTCGACGGGCTTGCCGTGCGGTGTGTTCCGGTAAGCGTCCGTCCAGGCGGCTTTGCGCGCCGCCAATGCCGCCGTATCCGTCAGGCGCCTGGCAACGACGAGCCGCTCGAGCGCAGCGAGCCAGTGGTGATAGTACTTCGAGCCGTCGTCGGGTTCGCCCCGCTCAGCCGCAGACCTGAGCTCGGTGGCTAGCGCCTCGGCCCACTCCTTCCAGGTGAAATGTCCGAGCTCGGACAGCCTGACGGCGAGCGCAAAAGCCTGCGCCTGCCAGGGCTCCGCGAACACGGGCTCCTCGCCGTTACGCGGAAGGCGCGGCAACGTCGCCAGGCGGTCCGCCCGACTGGATTCAGGCTGGTTCAAGATAGCTATCCCACAAGTGAACGTACACGGAATCCCGGGGCGCGGCTTCATCACCCCAAAGTTCACGTGCCGAGAAGCGTACCGAGTATAGATGTTGTGGCTTCTCGCCGAGGAACACAGCGCTGCTGTCCGGGAACACAAATACACCGAAATCACGAGCGACCGTACCGAGCTTCCCTCGTGCGTAACGCGGCAGGCGCGTATGGGTCATCGGATTCATGTTACGCGCGCGCACCTTTTGCCCGATCGTAAAGCGCGCAACCGCCGGCACTTCACGGTTGAATGGTGAACCGCGCGCGATCCACGGCAACACTTTGTCTGCCGTGAGCGGAGGTATCGATTTGGGCGACCCCGGTACCGGCTTCCCGGAATCAACTTCTGTACGTGTCACTAAGCCGGTCTCGACCAGAAGCTCTGTCAAAGCGACGAGCCACCGTTCGTAGTAGCTCATGCGAAGATACTCGACCGGCGCAATCAACTCTCGTTGATAGCGAGACGTATCGACGCTCCATTTGCGCCAAGCGGCTATCGCGCGAGCCAGCGCGAAGGTCCGTGCCTCCCAGCGCTCGTGAAAGACCGGTTCACTCTTCTCATATTGAATCGGGCCCATGTCCTGCATGCCGCCCATATCATGTACGCCGTTCATCGCTGACCCCTGCAACGACTACGCCACTCTCGCGACTCCAATCATCGCATCGCGCGTGACGCGCGCGGCCAGTGCATCCTCGCTCAACCCCTCGCTGCCTTGCGGGCGCTCGGGCAGCACGAGGTAGCGAATCTCCGCCGTGCTATCCCAAACGCGAATCTCGATGTCCTCTGGCAGATCGAGCCCCAACTCTCGCAACGCTCCCCGTGGATCGATCACGGCGCGGGAGCGATAAGGCGCGGACTTGTACCACACCGGAGGGAGCCCCAGCACTGGCCATGGATAACAGGAGCATAGTGTGCAGACCACGAGGTTATGCACGCTCGGCGTATTCTCGACGACCACCATGTGTTCGCCATCCCTACCGCCGTATCCTAGCTCGGCGATTGCGGCCGTGGCGTCCTGCAGCAGCCGCCGTTTGTACTCGGGGTCGACCCAGGCGCGAGCAACGACACGCGCGCCGTTCCGCGGACCAATCCGATGCTCGTAGGCGACGATGATCGCATCGAGCGCGGCTGCATCTACCAGTCCCTTCTCAACCAGTAGCGATTCGAGCGATTTGACGCGCAGCGCGGGGTCCGGCGGCAGCACCTGCTGCTCATGCCCGTCGTCATGGTGATCGTCGCCCGCACGCGCCAATTTGGGCGTCACGGCGGCTCCAGCAGCGGTTAGCGCGCCGCCGAGGAGACCGCGGCGTGTGGTCGTCATGGCAACCCCTCCAGCACCTGCGCGCAGCCCAGGCGCATCCCGTGGCTGGGTACATGCTACAGAATGCGCCAAGACCCCAAGGGGAGCAACGTTGACTGACACCGGTGGAGCTCGGCCTATCCCCTGTGCCGTCTGGTGACGCGGCTCATTTCTGATGCCGCCTCTCGGCTCTTCCGGAATCCCTTCTTATCGAAAGGATTCCTGCTTGCTTCAGCGCAGCCCCCGAGTCGTCACGCGCTCAGTCAGATCCCTGTTGATGGCAGGGACAGATTCGGCAAGGAATGCTTTTCGTCGACGCTCTGATCTGCCAACGGCCGGCGCGTGACTTTCCTTCCCCGCGGACTTTCCTAAGCCCGAATCACCGGTAGACTTCCAGTAGACTTTAGCGCCGAAAACATCTGGTATTTCCCCGCAGAAATCCGCAGGGTCTTTGATCCGTCAGCTGGTAACCCTCTGTCATCCGCAAGGAAACAGGGTCACACCTGCGACTACGCCTTCTCCCCCACCTGTAACTCCGCGACTTTGAAGGGCACGCCACACCCTCCAATCCCGCAATACCCATCGGGATTCTTCGCTAAGTATTGCTGGTGATAGTACGCCCTGAGGCTGGAAATCTCACAGAAACCCCGGCTTTACAACCCCGACAGGCACCGCTCGGTCGACTTTCAGTAGACCTCAACGTCATTCCGGCGGTAGACCAGCGGATTGGACGAATCTGCCGAACCCACGCGATATCCCATCGCCCGATACCCACGCTGCCGCCTCTCCCACATCCGGAGCAAAGCCGGGTGACCGGTGTCGACGAAATCAATGATTCGCACGTCGGCCTTGCCCACGTGCTCTCGGTGGAGGCGCCCCGCGTATTGCTGCAACGTGCCTTTCCAGGAGACGGGCATCGCCAACACCAGCGTATCCAGCGCTGGATGATCAAAGCCTTCACCGACCAGTTTTCCCGTCGCTAACAGAATGCGCGGTGCATCTACCGGCAAAGCCTCCAACTCGGCGATCAAGGCTCCGCGCTGCTTGCGGGACATCCTGCCGTGCAGCGTGAACGGCGGTGGAGTCTGGCCATTCAATGCGGTCCTGATCGCGTCAAGATGCTCTGTGCGTTCGGTCAGCACCAGCACTTTGCGACCTTGCGCAAATGCTTCCTTGACTTCCGCAGCGATGGCTCTGGTCCGCTCGTCGTCAGTCGCAAGGTGACGAAACACCTCTTGAATGCCGGCCTGCGGCGGTAAGTCGATTGCAGCGAAGCGCGAGCGCGTCACCACTTCCAAGTCGCGTGGAGCGCTGGCAGGCCTGGCGGCAGTGTGTCGGATCGGACCACACTGCATGAAGATGATCGGCTGCTGCCCATCGCGGCGGATCGGCGTTGCTGTCAGCCCAAGTACGTACTTCGCCTTTGTCCGCCTCAGAATGGCATCGAAGGAAACGGCACCGACGTGGTGGCATTCATCGACGATTACTTGCCCATAATTCTCGACCAGTGCGTTCACTTCCCCTTGACGGGACAGCGACTGCATTACGGCGATGTCGATGCTTCCGGTGGGTCTCGCTTTGCCGCCGCCGATGGTACCGACAACCTTCTTATCGACGCTCAGGAAGGCCTGCAGTCGCTCCTGCCACTGCTTTAGCAACTCGGTGCGGTGTACCAAGACCAGCGTATTCACACGACGACGGGCGATCATCGCGGCAGCGATTACCGTCTTGCCGAAGGCCGTCGGCGCGCACAAGACACCATCGTCATGATTCAGCATCGCTGAGACAGCAACTTCCTGGTCCAGGCGCAAGCTTCCAATGAAACTCACGTCCAGAGGCTGCCCGACGAAACGCTCGTCTCGCAGATCGTAGGCGATGCCGTTATCGCGCAGCAAAGAGAGTGCTGCCTCAAGACAGCCGCGGGGCAGCCCGATGTGGTGGGGGTAGTTCTCGGCACAACCGATGACCCGAGGCTTGTCCCACACTGATATCCGCATGGCCTGGGCCTTATAGAACTCTGGATTCTGGAAGGCCGCCAACCGGATGAGTCGGTTGGCCAGTGTCTGCGGCAGCTCCGCCTTTTCGAAGTACACTGAGTTACCGAGCGTCACCCTGAGTGATTCGGGCATCGGCCCAACCAGCTTTGTGGTCGGCGTACTCTGGCGCCTCCACGGCGTCGCCAAGTCCTCCTCGTCGATAAAGGTAACGTCGAGCGGATGCGCGCCACCGGTTGCCCGCAGAATCGTTGGCTCGATGTCGCGGACGTCCATCGGCCGGATGGCCGCCAAGAACGCCCACTGATCTGGGTACGGCAGCAGCTCGGCGTCGACGAACACGGTGCACCCAGTCTCGCGCGGCCCCTTCTGAAGCGGCAATGCAATCAGGTTGCCGAACCCACCTTTGGGCATCGTGTCCTGGTTTGGAAACAAGCGATCGTAGGATTTGAGTTGAAGCTGCCGCGTACGAGCGCAAGTGTGGCTGATGATGGCCGTGCCCAAGCGCCGCGCGTCACGAGCCGAAATCCGGCCAGCAAAGAACACCCAAGCGTGAGCGCCCTGCCCGGATCTGGATATCTCCAATGCCGCAGGCACCCCAAGGGCCTCACACGACTGCACGAACGCTCGTGCATCGGCGCGCCATTCCGCCTCGTCGAAATCGACGGCGAGAAAGCAGCAGGTGTCGTCCTCCAGCAAGGGGTACACGCCAACGGTGTATTCCCCGGCCAGATGGCCGTAGATCACTGCATCCGAGAGCGGCAAGAACGCGCGGTTGGGGCATTCGCTGCATTTGATGCGCGGCTTTTCACAGACGCCAGCTCGCCACTCATTGGCGCAGGCGGGCGCGTAGCCTGATCTGCCGCTCGTCTTACTCTCCCAGCGCAGGGGGTAGACATCAGTCCGCCCGCGAAACAGCCGGCGAAATAGGGTGACCTTGTCTCCTGTGGACAGCCTCGACGGTTCAAGTGCCGCTGGGGGCGGCGGGCGCCACTCGATTCCGCGCGACTCGAGCAACGCGATCAGTCGCGCATTTTCGGCCTGCAACTTGGCCAGTAAATCCTGATCAGGCATCGACGGATACTGCCTACAGATCCTCGCCCGGTTGGGTCAGCCCCCGATTACCCGGGCTCCTCCGGTCTTCGCGTTCGCGTGTCGGCCTTGAATTTACGCTACCCTGCGTTGTCTCGACGTACGAGCGTCGCGTGAAATCCTGCCGCTCACCGCACCGAAGATCGCAGCCAAGTTGTCCATACTCGGATTGCCTTTCGGCGAAAGCATGCGGTGCAAACTCTTGCTCGGAACGTCTGTCAACTTCGCAAGCTGCTCGAATCCCAGCGTTGCATTGACGAGATCGCGCAGGATCACCCGTGCAGTCTCTGCTTCTCCGCTGATGAGCAGCGTCGTCGCTTCATTAAGAAGCTCTTTCGCAAATGCCGGGTCACGCTCGACTCGCGCGACAACTGTCTTTTTGAAATCTCGGGTCAATGCCATTGCGCCTACCTCCTCGGTCGCTTGCCCTTGGCCACCGCTCGGGCCGCTGCTTTCCTTGCCTTGTATTCCGCATGAAGGGCCTTTGCCCGTTCAATGTCTGCCTGCTGACGGCGCTTCGTACCGCCGCCGAACAGCACGATCAGATCGTCGCCGTCCTTCGCAAGATAGATCCGGTATCCCGGACCCCAGTCAATGACGTACTCGCCTATACCCGCAAACCACTTCACGTTCGATGTGTTGCCGAGCTCCATGCGCAGTTTGGCTGTGACGACCTTCGCCGCGGCCTGCGCGTCGAGGCCGTTGAACCAGTCCGCGTAGGGGCTCGACCCATCCGGGCGAATGTATTCCTCGACCCGGATATTCATAGCGCGTATAGTAACGTATATGTTACCGTTACGCAAACCCAGCTTTGAAACGGCGTGACCTCTACCGTTTTTCTACCGGGGCGGCCAGTCCGGCTATACAAGTCTCTGAACTACAGGGGCTTTCCGGCTTACCCGGATATTTGTATGTATAGTCGTCCGCGGAGCGTTGAACAGCGGATATCCACGATGCGTGGCGGTCTGCACATACACCGTCTTCGCTTCAACCGAAGAATCGCTGTTCTATGCCCTTGCGAAATGCCTCTTCTCCTACCTGAAGGCGCGCTGCATAGGTTGCTTGCGCGTCGGCACCCGCGACGTAGCGCAGTTGATCCTTGCCGTCAGTCGCGGCTTCGTAGACAACCCCAGCAATTTGCTCTGGTGTCGAGTAAGAAGCCATCGTCTGCGGATCGGTTATGACACTCATGACTTTTTCCGCAAGTTTTCCATAGGCTGGGTGTTGAGCGGAGTCGAACGACCTCGTGAAGAAGTCCGTTTTCATCCCACCGGGTTCAAGAAGTTTGAACCCAATGCCCATCTGCTTTAGCTCGAAGGCCATGCTTTCGCCCCAGCCTTCCAGTGCCCACTTCGTGGCGTGATACATAGAGTTGAATGGCACGGTCATCAAGCCACCAATGGAGGTGGTGTTGATGAACATTCCGCTTTTCTGCTGCCGGAACAAGGGGAAAGGCTTTTGTGGTGCGGATTGCGCCAAGCATATTCGTCTCGACCGCGCGCAGAATCTGCTCGTCAGTCCGCGCCTCTAGTGGGCCACCAATCCCATATCCAGCATTATTGAAGACAACATCGAGGCTTCCCATCGATATGACTTTCTCGGCCACGCTCTTGATCTGTTCCGGGTTCGTCACATCCAGCGCCATCAAGGTGACATTGGGGATCTTAGTCAGCTCCTTTTCCGCGTCGGGATTTCGCATCGTTGCGATAACCTTCCAACCTTTCGATGCGAAGAGCTTTGCTGCGGCCCGGCCAAGGCCGGAAGAGCTGCCGGTAATGAAAATCGTTCTTTGTTTCTGAATATTCATAAGTCGTACCTCCATCCACGGCGACGCCTACTCGGCGGCCGTTACGCTGTTGGAACTGTGCCGCCATCAATCACCACCTCTGTCCCGCTGACAGAAGCGGCGCGAGGTGAGACCAGAAAAGCGATGAGATCGGCGACTTCCCGTGGTTTCGCTGGGCGCCCGAGCGGAATTCCACCTAGGCTTTTCATGATGATCTGTTTGCCGCCCTCGTAATCGGTGCTCGCCTGTGCAGCGAGGCGCTCGGCCAGGGAAACGGCAGCTTCTGTTTCAACCCAGCCAGGAGAGACACGAATTACCCGGACACCCTTCGGCGTCACCTCTTTGGAGAGGCTTTTGCTGTAAGTGGAGAGAGCGGCTTTGGCCGCCGCATACGCCGTAGTCGATTCTGGAAGCGGCATCTGGTGCTGAATAGAAGTTACGTGGATGATGACCCCGGAGCCCTGGCGGATCATCACCGGAAGCAGCGCGCGATCAAGCCGAACGGCTGGCATGAGGTTCTGGTTGATCTCTTTCGACCATTCCGCATCATCGAGCGCGGCGAATCCCCCCGGCGGAGCGCTTGAGCCGCCCAGGCTATTCACAAGGATGTCGATTCCGCCAAGATGCGCCAAGGCGGCATCTGCCGTAGCAGTGCATCCCTGCGCGGTTGTGAGGTCCGCCGATACGTAAAAAACCCCAGGGACCGCTTGTACCGGCATTGCCCGCCCGGTCGCGACGACGTTCGCGCCGCCACTCATTAGCGCTTTCACGATCGCGGCGCCAATACCTCGGGTGCCACCGGTGATGAGCGCACGCCGCCTCGCGAGTTCGAGATCGAAGCTCATGGGACGATCTCGAGAAAGGAGATCTTGCCGCGCTCAAGGTGGAAGAAATAGCGAAGCGTCACTGGGCTACCTGGAAAACTACCCGTCAATCGGCTCGTGACCACCGTCGAGCCGCCTTGCTTCTCGGAGGCAAGGGGCACGGCTGTGTAGCGGTACTTCGCTGACGCCACTGTCTTCCAGTTCTTGATTGCCTCAATTCCGGTGTAGGTACGGCCTTCGTCCTTGACGACAGCATTGCTGGTAAAACAGCGCGCTACCGCTTCTCCGTTATCTCTGTCCGCGCCGAAATAGTCGGCGATCGGCTCAGGAAGATCGATGCTCAAGTTGAATCTCCTCATCGGCCGTCTTGTGCTGCCTGGGGGTCTAGATTACGAATCCTCACGGATAAGAGAATCGCGTATATCCACATGGGCTATTTAGACTTAGATGCATAATGCGAGGATCGGAATTTGCGGAACTGAAAGCCTTCGCGGCAGTCGTCCAGCGCGCAAGCTTCGTGCGGGCGGCCGATCACCTAGGACTGTCGGCCTCGGCCCTTAGTCAGACGATCCGCCAGCTAGAAACACGGCTCGGAGTCCGGCTGTTGAATCGCACTACGCGGAGTGTCGCCACAACCGAGGCCGGTGCGCGGCTCTATCAGAGAATCGCGCCGATGCTCGAGGAATTCGATAGCGCCCTTGCCGAGGCGGTCTCTTCCGCAGGACGGACAGCTGGAACGCTCCGCATCAATACGCCCGGCTTGGCTGCCAAAAAGCTAATCATTCCGAAACTCGGTCGATTCCACCGCGACAATCCCGATGTGGTGCTCGATCTCGTGATTGACGACGGACTGAGCGACATCGTTGCCACGCATTGTGATGCGGGCATTCGCATCGGTGAGCGACTGGAAAAGGACATGATTGCCATCCGGCTGACGCCAGACATGGAAATGATGGCGGTCGCCTCACCGGAATACCTGGCAAAGCACGGAACCCCGAAGTCCCCGAGCGATCTGCATCAGCACGCCTGCATAAATTGGCGTTTCCCCGGTAGCGGGCACATTTACCGCTGGGAACTTGAGAAGGGACGCAAAAAGCTCGAGCTCAGTGTGCAAGGCCCTTTGATTGCCAACTGGCAGGACGTCGTCGTGGAAGGAGCCTTGCAGGGATTGGGAATTCTGTACGCCTACAACGATGACGGCATTGTCGAAGCGCTTGAGGAGGGGCGTCTGAAACGCATACTCGTCGACTGGTCACCAACCTTCCCGGGCCTCTTTCTTTACTATCCCAGTAGGCGCCATATCCAGCCAGCATTGCGCGCATTCATCGATTGCCTGTTGGATCAAAAAGAATCGAGGCGAACACGAGCGGCGACCGGTTAGCTTGCATGTTGGGCTCTACCCGATTCCGCGTTGAGTAGTCGCTGCTGCGCCGAAAGTCAGTTTCCCTCAACCGCGAACACTATCTGCGCAAACGTCTTCGTCGTCTGTGTCCGGTTCCAGTCGCGTTGCAGCTCACACGCGAGGGACACCCAGGAGATGGGCTTGGCACCGGCCTGAACGATGCGGCGCAGACCTGCCTCGTGGGCCTCGACTGAAGTGCCCCCGACTGCGTCAACCACCGGGTACACCTCAACGCCCTCGGCAAGTGCATCGAGCGTGGGGAACGCAAGGCAGACCTCGGTCCAGAGCGCTGCGATTACGAGTTTCTTGCGCCCAGTCGCCTTAACGGCGCGCACAAAATCCTGGTCCTCCCAAGCGTTGATCGCGGTGCGATCGATGGCATCTAGTTCGGGGAACACATCGGTAATTTGATGGACGGTTGGCCCGTTAACGCCAGTCTTTACATTTACGGTCGAGATGACCACAGGCAGATTAAACAATTTAGCGAGGCGAGCGACCGCGGTGATGTTCGCCACGAGCTCGCGCTTGTCACGGGAGGCAACCGAATGCACTTGCGTCGGTTGAAAATCGATAATGACCAGCGCTGCATTCTGCGGGGTGAGCAACTGATCCTTATCTGGATCACGTATTGGCGCGTAGGAAGTCACAGCACTCTCCTTAACGTGCGTTTGGCGGGTTGAGATATTTGGTGTCCGTAGGTCCGTAACCAGTGATGTATACGATCACCGGTTCGCTTCGCGTTTCCGCGAAATGGGCGACTCCGGCGGGCTCGGTATAAAAGCTTCCGGCCGGGAGGGTCTTTTCCAGGCCCGAATCCGCTACGGAGCCGTACCCGAAATACCAAGTGCCAGCCACGACCACGGCGTAGCGGTTGTCACGATGCATGTGTGCCTGGATGCGCGTGTTGGCGGGGACAACCAGGCGAATCGTATAGGGACCGGTGGCGGCGGGATCGCCGGCGACGACGGTCGTACGTATTCCCGTCACCCCCGAGGTCCCGGTGCCCGCATCATGCGAGGGCAGCGCGTCGGCATCAGCGGGCGTCAGGCGTATTCCAGGTGACGGCAGAGCGGCGGAGTAGGCCGTGGCGACCCCGACTAGGAGAACAAGCGCGGCGATTCGGTAAGTCATTTGCGCAAGAACTCGCCGACGAGCTTGACGGTCGCCTGCGGGTTCTCCTCCATGATCCAATGACCGGAATTCGGAACGATGCCACCGGTGACGTTGCTGCCCACGAATCGCAGCTCCACCGCCTCGCCGTCCCCGAAGGATTTTTCGGCCCCCAGCGCAAGAATTGGCATCTTGAGCTTGCCGCCTTGCGCGAGCAGCGCCTTGTTGTCGGCGGCATCCTGATTGAATGCGGCAAACTGCTCGAACGCATCATGCATCGCCCGGGGTCGGGCGTAGATCGCCGCGTAGTGCTCGCGCGTCGGCTCGTCGATTTTCGTCGGATCGGCCGAGAGCTCGTTCCAGAAGCGATCCAGGTAAATCCGCTCCCGACCCTGAACCAGACGCTCGACGTCCGGCCCGCGGAAGTTGAAGTGCCAGAGAAGTGGGCTGCGTACGATCGTGTCCCAGTTGCCGATCCCGGGAAGGGGTGCGTCTATCACGACCCAGCGAGTGATGCGCGAGGAGTACTGCGTCGCAAGCGCATAACCCACCATGTTTCCGATGTCGTGGGTTACCAGAGCGCTGGTACTCACTTTCAGTGCGTCCATCACTCCAGCGACATCAATCGCCTGATTCTTCTTGGTGTACCCGGCATCCGGGTGCTCTGAGCGTCCCATTCCGCGCAAGTCCGGAACGATGACTAGGTGGTCCTTCGCCAGCTCGCTCGCGAGCGGTGCCCACATATCCCCCGTATCGCCGAAGCCGTGCAGCAACAGCACCGCTGGCCCCGTGCCGCCGACCCTCACAAAGAGCCGGGTTCCGTTGGTGGCGATCGTCTGGGTGTGAAAACTCGGTGGAAACGGCTCGACGCGAGCCGCCACCGGAGCTGAGAGCAAGATCGCCAATAAGACTGCCGATAGATATCGAAGCATCCAAGTACCCCTGCGGCGACTAATCAGGACCCCGTTCCATCCGTCGGTAGGCAAGTTTAATCTTCCGTGCGCGAGACTCCGAGGTCATAATTTCGTCATTCTGATTTCTGAAATTCCGAACGATGTTGAATCTTGAGGCCTTCGCATCCTTCGTAGCCATTGTTGACGCGCGCTCGCTTGCTGGGGCCGCCCGGCGTCTTGGGCTGTCGAAATCGGTAGTGAGTGCGCGGCTCTCGGAGCTGGAGCGTTCTTTAGGCGTAAAACTCATTCGTCGCACGACACGCGCACTCACGCTGACGCAGGAAGGCGCTGCGTTCTATGGGCGCGCGCAACAGATTCTTCGCGACGTGGAGACGACCGCGAATGACATAGCAGCGCGACGCGGCAGTCTCACAGGTTCGCTGCGCATATCGGCTCCAGTGGGCTTCGGTAACTTGCATCTGGGGCCCGCACTGTTCGGGTTTCTCGCTCGGTACCCTGCCGTCCAAATGACACTCGAGGTCGATGACCGCTTCGTCGACGTTATGGGCGAAGGCTACGACGCAGTTGTCCGTCATGGACCGGTCGAGGACAAACGTCTCGTCGTCAAGCGACTAGCGAAGAGTCGGCGAGTTCTCGTGGCCTCGCCCAGTTACCTGAAGCACTATGGACAACCAAACTCGCCGCGCGAACTCGGCGCTCATCGAGGCGTTATCTACAGCAACCGCGGAGTCGCCGACTGGCGATTTCGTGTTGGCCGCACGTGGAAGACCGTAACCCCGCAAACGGCGCTGCGTGTCAACAATGGGCTCTTGATGCGCGATGCGGCCGCAGCGGGGTTGGGCATAGCGCTTCTACCGACATTCTTTCTGCATGCGGCAGGTGACGGCCGATCGCTCAAGGTGATCGACGTCGGTGCCGAAGCTGAGGGCGCGGAGATTTTTGTCGCCTATCCTGAGGATCTGCGCTCGGCCCCGAAGATCGAGGCGCTCATCGAATGGCTGCGCCGGGCGTTTGGCGAACCGCCGTATTGGGACCGGGCAGGTTAGATCTGTGACGACGTGTCGTCTAGCCGCCAGAAAACTCGAGGGAGTGCCGGAGCCTTTTCCTAGGAACCGCGGCCCGGACAAGGCCTCCACAGAGCGGGGTTGCGCCGTCTTCCTGCTCCCAGGAGTCTTCACCGAAGATTATCGATGATAGTGAGCGCTGAAATCGGAAATCGCGCGGACGACCTGATCGTTACATCGCCGCCGGTCCTCGTTCGGTCGTCTTCCAGTAGACGTTGACGCCACTCTACCGGCAGACCGATCATGCCGTCGCCGGGGTCAGCGCGCCTGCGCGAGCTCGTCGCGAACGATCCTCCGAACCTGCTCGGCAGTCATCGGTTTCTCCGCGGTGCCGATGTGCTGCGCGAGTGCCTCGTTGATGAGTGTCTGATACCCGATCCCCTTCCGCGCAGACTCCGCCTTGAATGCAGCGAGGATCTGATCGTCGATGTAG
>Ga0187778_10001216_pt1 | contig 18121 bp, 15 predicted proteins | sample 1015_Q2_SP5_20_M_FD_132418 | JGI IMG/M metagenome (GOLD analysis project Ga0187778, IMG submission 132418) | Tropical peat soil microbial communities from peatlands in Department of Meta, Colombia - 1015_Q2_SP5_20_MG | ecosystem: Environmental > Terrestrial > Soil > Wetlands > Peat | place...
CGCCTGCGCGGACAATGTGCACAAGCTCGCGAAATTGGTGGAGATCGAAACACTGTGCGTTGTCGAAAATCTGCGTCCTGAACCGGTCCGAATGAGCCGGTGCTCCTGGTGGCAAAAAGAATGTGAAGCTCGTGGTCTCGATTCCTGATTGCTTGGTACTGCCTCACTTTCAGAGAAATTGGCAGATGATCCAGCTGCGCGGGAGCACGCGCACCGGTTCCTCCCTTAGAAGACGAAACTGAAGTCTTCCATCGTATGTCAGAGTCTGCTCAGTGCAAGGCTGCGCGAGAAGTGCGCTGGAGCGATCCGGCTGGGCAGAACCCCTGGCTGTCGCTGCCGGAGGTGATGACGTATCTGGACTTCGGATCGGCAGAATGAAGCCGCGGAGGAAAATCGACGAGATCGGGGAAGACATGCACCGAGTGGTGGCAGAGTTGTACCCGATCTGCCGCAGCATTACCGGTCAGGGTATACGGCAGACGCTGCGTTTCATTCAAAGCAAGATTGCTCTGGAGATGGTGGAGGTGCCGACAGGCACGCCCGTGTTCGATTGGACGGTACCGAAAGAGTGGGATATCCGGGGGGCGTACATCGAGAGGCGGAACGGGGAGCGGGTGGTCGATTTCAACGAGTGCAACCTGCATGTGGTCAGCTACAGCGTCCCCGTGGACGTGACGATTTCGTTGCGTGAACTCAAACCTCATCTGTTCACGCTCCCGCATCATCCGGACTGGATTCCTTACCGGACCTCCTACTACGAAAAAACCTGGGGATTCTGCCTGTCGCACAAGCAAATGCTGGCGCTCCAAGATGACGAATACAAGGTGCGTATCGATTCGACTCTTGAAGACGGGCACTTAACCTACGGAGAGTGCTACCTGCCGGGTCGCTCCTCGGAGGAGGTGCTGATTTCGTGCCATGTCTGCCATCCGTCGCTGGCAAACGACAATCTTTCCAGCCTAGCGGTGGCAGTATTTCTGGCACAGCTCCTGTCGGGCGAAGATCTTCGCTATTCATATCGTTTTCTCTTCATCCCGGGGACGATTGGCGCGGTTACGTGGCTGGCACGAAATCGCGAAACGACGCGGCGTATCCGGCACGGGCTGGTGTTGACCTGCCTTGGAGACTCGGGTGCCTTTCACTACAAGAAGAGCCGGCGCGGCGATACCGAGATCGACCGGGCAGCTGCGCATGTTCTGCGGCATTACGGAAAGTCGTCGGAAGTTCTGGAGTTTTCTCCCTATGGTTATGACGAGCGCCAGTATTGCTCCCCGGGGTTCAATTTGCCCGTGGGCTGCCTGATGCGGAGCGTTTGGGGGACGTTTCCCGAATATCACACGTCGGCTGACAACCTGGACTTCGTTCGTCCGCAGGCCCTGGGCGAGTCGCTGGGCGTCTGCGCCGAAATTGTCAGCCTGCTGGAGAACAACCGGATCTATCGCAACGAGACGCCGTACTGTGAGCCGCAGTTGAGTCGGCGGAATCTGTATCGGTCCACGGGCGGCGAGGCGGTTGCGGAAGACATTCTGGCTCGCTTGTGGGTGCTGAACCTGTCCGACGGAGAACACTCGCTGCTGGATATTGCGGAGCGTTCGGGGATGCCGTTTTCGGCGATCCGCGCCGCCGCGAATCTGTTGGGCGAGCACGGGTTGCTGACCGAGGTCGTCCCTGAGCACACGGCCCGACCCCGCGCGGCAGTGGCGCAGCTGCGAGACGATCCGAGGTAACCACATTCGAGGTTACTGGTTTGCGGGCACTGGCGGGCCATTGCGACGGCGGTTGCAACGTGGAACGATGACTAGCTCGGAGTAGACCGCCGGCGCCGGGTGCAGTCGGGCTTTTTGCTGAGTGTGGATATCCCACCCTGCGGGCGGGGGACAGCGGCTTGAGGTCAAATTGTGGAATGACAATGTCGGATGCTGTCATCGTCGGGGCGGGACCTTACGGGCTGTCCCTGGCCGCGCATCTCAGGGCGCGTGGGGTGGAGTTCCGCATCTTTGGCAGTCCCATGCATACCTGGCTCACGCAAATGCCCAGGGGGATGCTGCTCAAGTCGGAGGGATTTGCCTCTTCCCTCTATGATCCGGACTCGGCGCTCACCTTGGCGGACTACTGCCGGCAGGAAGAGATCCCGTACGCTGACCGCAACCGACCGGTGCCGCTGGCGGTATTCGCTGCCTATGGCCTTGAGTTCCAGAGAAGGTTCGTGCCGGAACTCGAAAACAGGCAGGTGGTGCTGGTGCGTCGGTCCCCGAGGGGATTTGAGATTCATCTAGCCGATGGCGAACTGGTAATCACGCGAAGATTAGTGATGGCTGTGGGGATCGGCCAGTTCGGGTACCTACCACCGGTTCTCTCCGGACTTCCGGAAGAATTGGTGACGCACAGCTCCCGGCACAGTGTGCTTGACCACTTCAAAGGACGGGAAGTAACCGTGGTGGGTGCGGGAGCATCGGCCCTGGACCTGGCCGCTCTGCTGCACCAAGTGGGAGCATCGGTGCAGGTCGTGGCGCGGAAGCCGGTGATTCGGTTTCACGATCCGCCGGAGATGGCCCCCCGCACATGGTGGCAGAGGCTGCGTTCGCCGCTGACCGGGTTGGGATCGGGGTGGAAGCTGTTTTTCTACGCCAACGCGCCGCTGCTGTTCTGGCACTTGCCGGAGCGGACTCGACTGGAGGCGGTGCGACGGACTCTCGGCCCGGCCCCAGGCTGGTTCATAAAAGACCAGGTCGTGGGGAAGGTTCCATGCCAACTGGGCGTCCACATCATCGGGGCCAGCGTGCAGAGCGGTAAAGTGAATCTCTACCTCAGGGATAACGAAGGCGCGCAGCGGGTCTGCACCGCCGAGCACGTGATCGCGGCCACGGGATACAGGGTCGACCTGCGGCGGCTGACTATCCTGGATCCTGCGCTGCTCGCGGAAATCCGGTGCGTCGAACAGTCTCCCGTTTTGTCATCGAACTTCGAGTGTTCCGTAGCAGGCCTGCACTTTGTAGGCACTGCGGCGGCGAACTCGTTTGGTCCACTCATGCGCTTTGCCTACGGCGCCGGTTTTACGTCCAGGCGGCTCACCGGTCACCTGACCAGCTCCCTGGCTCACAGCCTCGCACACAGCGAGCCGGTGCCGGAGCTTCAAGCCGTGGAACGGGGATAGATGCAAGGACGGGACAACGGCCCTTTTGCACTTCGAATGAAGGATGTGAATCTCAAGTCAGAGGAACAGGTCGCAACCGGACCTGTGGTGCTGCTGGCGGACACGAATCGGTGGCCGGTTGCGGCGCGGGTGGCCATGGGTCTGGCCGGGGTGGGTTGCGAGGTATCGGGGATTTGCCCAACGCCCGGCCATCCGCTGCAGAAAGTGAGCGTCGTCCGGCGAATTTTCCCCTACAGCGGCCTTCGTCCCCTGGAGTCTTTAGCCGCTGCCATTGAAGCTACGAAGCCACAAATCATCATTCCCTGCGATGACCGGGCGGTTCAGCACCTGCACGAGTTGCATGCGCGTGCCGGCCAACTGGAAGGGGCCACTAGCAGCCTGGCGGCGCTGATCGAGCGTTCGCTGGGTCCGTCCGAAAGTTTTCGCACCGTGACATCCCGGCATGGCCTCCTCACGACGGCCCGCGCGGAGGGAATCCGAATACCGGCGACACAACCGGTCACCTGCATTGACGACCTGCGATCATGGCGCGAGCGGCAAGCGCTGCCGTGGGTGCTGAAGGCGGACGGAACCTCAGGAGGAAGAGGCGTAAGGATCGCTCAGAGCGTCAAGCAGGCCGAGCAGTTCTTTCTGGAAATGGTACGGCCTTACGGGCTGGGGCGGGCAGTCAAGCGGCTGTGCATCAACCGCGATCCATTCTGGTTTCGGCCCTGGTGGAAAGAGACACAGTCGGGCGTGATCGTGCAAGAGCACATTGAGGGCCGTCCGGCAAACTGCGCCGTGGTGTGCTGGGAAGGGAAGGTACTGGCAGGCATTGGAGTGGAGGTGGTGAGCGCCGAGGGACTGACGGGACCCGCCACGGTGGTGCGGGTTGTCGAGAACCGCGAAATGACGGGAGCGGCGGAGCGGGTCGCGCGGCGGCTGCGTTTGACGGGATTTTTCGGACTGGACTTCGTCGTTGAAGAAACACAGCGCGCTGCCTATCTGGTCGAGATGAATCCGCGGTGCACCCCTCTCTGCCACCTGCAGCTTGGCAAAGGACGCGACATGGTGGGGGCGCTGTGGGCGCAGTTGTCGAACCAGCGCCCGCCCGATATTCCGCCCATTACCCAAAACGACGTGATTGCCTACTTTCCTCAGGCCTGGAACTGTCAGAGCGAGTTTCTGCAGTCGAGTTTTCAGGATGTTCCCCGGAACGAGCCGGAACTTGTCCAGGAGCTCCTCCAGCCCTGGCCCGACCGCGCGCTGGTGTATCGCGCGTTTAACCACCTGCACCAGATGACGAGCTTCGCGGCGACGTCTCCAATGCGCAAGTCTTCCGGTTAAAGGGATCGATTCGAGTTCTGGCTATATCGGCTACGGCCCATCCCATCCCAGCTGCACTCTTCGGTAACCGTTCCGCGGGTAACCTTGCCACGATGACCAAGAGGCTATTCCACCCAGCCAAGTTACGTGTCAGCATGAGGTCGGTCAGGAACCATCGGAATGGCCTGGTTGGGGAATTCCTGCACCGGGCAACGGGCCCTGTGGCAGGTTATAAGTATATTTCTTACAACGACTTACGGATTACGTCACCGCGCCCGAAGGCTCACAAGCAGTTTATTCTTCGAAGACAGTTTGTAAGAATGCATTTCGTTCCTCGCAGCCAAGGTCCATTCTCAGTTGATCAGGAGTTGCTTGAAGGTACTGCTGACGGGGCATAAGGGCTACATCGGGGCTGTCGCAGGGCCGCTATTGTCTTCCGCGGGCCACGCAGTGACCGGGTTGGACACGGATCTCTTTGCGGAGTGCGAGTTCGGCAAGAGTGTCCCCGAGATTCCTGAGATTCGCAAAGACATTCGCGATCTCACAAGGAAGGATCTTGACGGGTTCGAAGCGGTCGTGCATCTGGCGGCATTGTCGAACGATCCGCTGGGGAATCTCAATGCCAACCTGACATACGACGTGAACCACAGGGCCTCGGTCCGCCTGGCGAAGCTTGCCAAAGAAGCAGGGGTGAACCGATTCGTATTTTCGTCGTCCTGCAGCACTTACGGCGCTGCGGGAGACGATTTTCTGGACGAGACGGCCGGGTTGAACCCGGTCACGCCCTACGGCGAATCCAAGGTGCTGGTGGAACGAGACGTGGCCCGACTGGCGGACACAGGCTTCAGCCCGACCTACCTACGCAATGCGACTGCGTATGGAGTGTCTCCGCGGCTGCGGCTGGATATCGTTCTCAACGACCTGGTGGCGGCCGCGTACACGACCGGCAAGGTGTACCTCAAGAGTGACGGCACGCCCTGGCGCCCGATCGTGCACATTGGCGACATCGTGGCGGCGGTGGTGAGTGTGCTGGAAGCGCCGCGGCATGCGATCCACAATGAGATCTTCAATGTGGGGCGGACGGAGGAGAACTACCGCATCAGCGCACTGGCGGAGATTGTGGCGGAGACGGTTCCCGGCTCCCACGTCGAGTACGCTCCGGGCGGGGGTCCGGATAAACGTTGCTACCGGGTGAACTGTGACAAGATTGGCCGCCAATTGCCAAGTTTCCGTCCCCAGTGGACAGCCCGGAAGGGAGCGGAAGAATTGTATGCTGCGTTTCGCACCGGGAGCCTGACGCTAAAGGATCGGCACAGCGGGCGGTATGTCCGAATCGATCACATCCGGCGGTTGCTGGAGGCCGGGCGACTGGATGCCTCCCTGCGCTGGACGCGCGAACCCGCTGGGGCACGGGTTGGGGCCTGAGCCGACCGTTCGCAGGCACAAATGGCCACGATGACACTCTCGACCGGGACCGCCGAAGGGGTCACTGCCAAGCCGTGCCGTTTCTGCGGTGCGCCCCTGGAACAGACGTTCGTGGATCTGGGGATGTCGCCCCTGTGCGAGACCTATCCGTCCGCGGCTGATCTGAACCGGAGAGAGGTGTACTATCCGCTTCATGCTTACGTGTGTGGCGAGTGCTTTCTGGTGCAACTAGAGGCGTACGAGACCCCGGAGGGCATCTTCAGTCACTATCCTTACTTCTCCTCGTACTCGGACTCCTGGCTGAAGCACGCCGAGACTTACTGCCAGAGGATGAAGCAACGCCTTGCTCTGAGCGAGAACAGCTTTGTGATGGAGGTGGCCAGCAACGATGGTTACCTGCTGCAATATTTTGTACGCATGGGAGTACCAGTTCTGGGCATCGAGCCGGCGGCAAATGTGGCACGGGTGGCCGAGGAGAAGGGAGTCGCGACGCTGGTGCGTTTCTTTGGAACGCAACTGGCGAAGCGACTGGCAGCCGAAGGGCGCTGCGCGGACCTGGTCCTGGGGAACAACGTCCTGGCCCAGGTGCCCGACCTGAATGATTTTGTCGAAGGCCTCAAGATCGTGCTCAAGCCGGAGGGTGTCCTTACGCTGGAGTTTCCCCACCTGCTGCGCCTGATGGAGCACAACGAGTTCGACACCATCTACCACGAGCACTTTTCCTACTTTTCGATGCTTACCGCGGTGCGCATTTTGGAGACTCACGGGCTTACCGTCTTTGACGTGGAGGAATTGGGGTCGCACGGCGGTTCACTGCGGGTCTTCGCCTGCCGCAAAGAAGTGAGAGCCCAGGAGGTGGAACCCAGAGTGCGGGAGCTGATTGCCGAGGAAGAGAAAGCTGGCCTGGCAACTCTCAAGGGCTACGAGAATTTTGCCGAACAGGTGAAGCAGACGAAGTGGACGCTGCTGGAGTTTCTGCTTCAGGCAGCACGGGAAGGCAAGAGAGTCGCGGGATATGGGGCGCCGGGCAAAAGCGCGACTCTTCTGCACTTCTGCGGTATCGGGAAGGATCTGATCGAATACACGGTCGATCGAAGCCCGCACAAGCAGGGGCGCTTTCTCCCGGGCACGCATATTCCAATCTATCATCCCGACCGGATCCGCGAGACACGGCCCGATTACGTCGTCATCCTGCCATGGAATCTAAAGGACGAAATCCTGCAGCAGTTGCAATACATCCGGGAGTGGGGCGGGCGCTTTGTGGTGCCGATTCCGAACCTCACCGTGTGCTGATCGGCAAGGGGAATAGAACCAAGATGAGCAATTCCAAAATTCGATCCGCGCTACTCGCCGGTGCGGGAGATTTCAGCAAATCCCGGGAACTTCAGCCCCAAGCGCACAGACTCATTCCCGGAGGCGCCCACACCTATGCCAAGGGCGACGACCAGTATCCGGAGCAGGCCCCTGGGTTTATCGCACGCGGCAAGGGCTGTCACGTCTGGGACGTAGACGGCAACGAATTTATCGAGTATGGGATGGGATTGAGGGCCGTGACTTTGGGCCACGGGTTCGCACCGGTCGTGGAAGCGGCCTATCGACAAATGCAGCTCGGCGTGAACTTCACGAGGCCGACCAAGATCGAGGTGGAGGCCGCGGAGGCGCTGATGGAAATCATCGAAGGCGCCGAGATGGTGAAGTTTGCCAAGAACGGGTCGGACGTCACGACCGCCGCGGTAAAGCTGGCGCGCGCGTACACGGGGAGGGATCTGATTGCAATCTGCGGCGACCAGCCGTTCTTCTCGACCGACGATTGGTTCATCGGCACGCTGGAGATGAATGCCGGGATTCCCGAGTCAACCGCAAGGCTGACGCTGAAGTTCCGGTACAACGACTTGGGAAGCTTGCGCGAGCTATTCGAGCGGTATCCGGGAGGGATTGCGTGTGTGGTAATGGAGCCGGAGGCAGCAGTTCCGCCCGCGCCCGGCTACCTGCGGCAAGTGAAGGAACTCTGCGACCGCAACGGAGCGCTCCTGATCTTCGACGAAATGATCACCGGTTTTCGCTGGCATCTCGGCGGAGCGCAGAAGTTCCACGGCGTGACGCCTCATCTGTCCGCGTTCGGAAAGGCCATGGCAAATGGCTTTGCCGTCTCGGCCCTAGCCGGGAAACGGGAGATCATGCGGCTGGGCGGGCTGGACCACCATCAGCCGCGCGTGTTCTTGCTGTCCACAACCCACGGCGCTGAGACCCATGCACTGGCGGCCGCTCTAGTCACAATCCGCACCTACCGTGAGCAGGAGGTGATCGAGTTTCTGTGGAGCCAGGGCGAACGGCTGCGGGCTTTGGTGAACCAGTCGATCCAGAGCCACCGGCTGCAGGGCTTCTTCGAAGTCGTGGGGCGGCCATGCAACCTGGTCTTCGCAACCTATGACGAGAATCACCAGCGGTCGCAGGCTTTTCGCACGCTCTTTATGCAGGAGCTGATCCGGCGCGGCATCATCGCACCATCACTGGTTGTCAGCTATGCGCACGGTGATGCCGATATTGAGCATACGGCACAGGCCGTGTATGAGGCGCTGGCAATCTATCGCAAGGCCCTGGATGAGGGTGTTGAGAAGTATCTGGAAGGACGGCCGGTGAAGCCGGTGAACCGACGCTTCAACTAGGCTGTTCCGCTGTGAACTGGCAAGAGCAGAGGTGAGCCATGAAGGTGGTGTTGTTTTGCGGCGGAGCCGGAATGCGGCTTCGCGGATACACGGAGGATGTTCCCAAGCCGATGGTGAACATCGGGAAACGTCCTATTCTTTGGCACCTGATGAAATACTATGCTCACTTCGGCCACAAGGACTTCATCCTCTGCCTGGGGTACCGGGGCGACGTGATCAAGGACTATTTCCTGCACTACGATGAGTCGGTGTCGAATGATTTTGTGTGGTCGCAAGGCGGGAAGAGTATCCAGTTTCTCAACCGGGACATTGACGATTGGACCATTACCTTCGTCGAGACCGGGACGAATACCAACGTCGGGGAGCGGCTCAAGGCGGTCGAGCCTCATCTTAGGGATGAAGAGATGTTTCTGGCGAATTATGGAGATGGGCTGAGCGACGCGCCTCTGCCGGCGGTGATCGAACAATTCCGGCAGAGCAATGCAATTGCGTCGCTGTTGCTGGTGCAACCGACTGCCAGTTTTGACCTGGTCCACGCCGGCCCCGACGGCGCGGTGCAGCAGATCTGTCCCCTGACCCGCAGCGACATCTGGATCAACGGCGGATTTTTTGTCATGCGCAAGGAAGTATTCGGGTACATCCTGCCCGGCGAGGAACTGGTGCGGGAGCCGTTCGCACGGCTGATCCAGAAGCGGGCGCTGCTCACCTACAAAAATACCGGATTTTGGCAGTGCATGGATACATTTAAGGACAAGCAACATCTCGAGGAACTGGAGCAGAACGGAGCGCCATGGAAGGTCTGGGAGGGCGAGTAAGTTCTTCTCACCCTTCGGAGGTCTTGTCGGCGAGCGTATGATGCGTCTCCATCTGGAACGGGGTAAGGCGGGGCCGTTAAAGGTGCTGTGCCTCGGCGCTCACTCCGACGACATTGAGATCGGTTGTGGCGGAACCGTCCTGCAAGTGGCGGAACAATATCCTGACAGCCGGTTTTATTGGGTGGTATTCAGCGCGCCGGGAGTTCGCCAAGGGGAGGCTCGTCGGGCGGCGGATCTGTTTGTCGGCTGCGACCGATTGGAGATGCCACGGTTGCAGAGTTTTCCCGACGGTTTCATGCCCTTTTCTGGGGCTGAAGTGAAAGCAGTTTTCGAGGACCTGAAGACACAAGTCTCCCCGGATCTAGTTTTCACGCACAGCCGTCATGATGCTCACCAGGACCATCGCCTGATTGCCGAGCTGACCTGGAATACGTTTCGCGACCACTTGATCCTGGAATACGAAATCCCCAAGTACGATGGCGATGTGGGACAGCCCAGCGTGTTCGTGCCCTTGTCGGTCGAGACCTGCCGGAAAAAAGTTCGTTTCCTGCTAGATGCGTTTCCGTCGCAACGGGAAAAGCGCTGGTTTGAGGAGAGCACCTTCATGGCTCTGATGCGGCTTCGCGGCATGGAGTGCAACGCTGCCAGCGGATACGCCGAGGCCTTTTTCGCGCGCAAGCTGGCGGTGGGCCTGGAAGGCAGAGAATGAGCGCGCCCCTAGTCTCCGTTTGCTTGCCGAGCCTCAACACCTTTCCCTTCTTGCGGGAGAGGGTGGAAACCATTATGGGGCAAACCTGCTCCGACTGGGAGATGGTGGTCGTCGATAGCCATTCGAGAGACGGCTCCTGGGAGTTCTTCGAGGAGCTGGCACGTGCGGACAAGAGAGTTTCGATTGCCCAGGTGCCCCGGGGGCTCTATGAAAGCTGGAACGCCTGTGTCCAGCGAGCGCAGGGGAAGTACATCTACATCGCTACGAGTGACGACACGATGGCGCTGGACTGCCTGGCGAAACTGGCGGCAGCGCTCGAGGAGAACAGCGACTGCGACCTTGCTGCCTGCCCGCTGAAAGCCATCAATGAGGCCGGTCATGAGCTGACCCAGCCCAGTCTGAAGGACGCGACCGTGTTCGCACACTGGAATCCCCGCCTGCTCGAACGGCGGCATGTGCGGCGGGCTCCATTCGACGGCCTGCTTCACCTGACCGGGTACATGGTTCACCTGTCAGTGACGCAACTGCTGATCCGGCGCTCGCTGTTTTCCAAGATCGGCGGTTTCGAGACGCGCTGGGGATCGATCGGTGACCGCCACTGGGAAATGAGAGCGGGACTGGTCGCCAACACGATTCACGTTCCTGACACGTGGGCCACGTGGCGGGTACACACGAAAAATGCAACCGCCGCCATGAACTACTTCTCAGCGGAATACACACGGAGGATCGAGGAGATGCTGCACGATGCTGCGGAGAAATGCGAGGCGTATCTTTCGCCGCAAGTCGCTGCCGGTATGCGGGACGTCTGGCTCGATTCCAGCCGTGAAATGCGGGCTTACTACACCGGGTTGCGGCCGCTCCGGGGCGCGCGGAAGAGAATATTCCAGCTTGCGCAGTTGGTGGGCCCCCGCCCAGGCGCACGGGTCGAGCTGATGCAGCGACTGCGGGGAAAGCCCAAATGGGCGTATCGCGCCCCGGGTGAGATACAGAGTTGGCTGGAATCGCTCGGCCTGGGTCCGGTAATCACGGAAGGTTTGCCAGTCACAGTTATTCGGTCGCGCGACAGTAGTTGCGCACTGTGACGCGCCAACCTTGGGTTGTCGAGGGTTAGGTGTGGGAGAACAGAGCTGTGGATGAGCTGGTAATCGAGGCTGGACGAGTCGAAAAGCAGTACTGGAAGGACGTGTGGAGATACCGGCAGCTGTTTTACTTCCTCGCCTGGCGAGACCTGCTTGTTCGCTACAAACAGACAGTCATTGGCGTTGCGTGGGCGGTGTTGCGTCCGCTGTTGACGATGGTGGTGTTTACGGTGGTTTTCGGCAAACTGGCCAGGTTGCCTTCGGAGGGAAACGCACCGTACTCGATTCTCGTATATGCGGCGATGCTACCCTGGCAATTCTTTTCCACCTCGCTGACGGAATCCAGCAACAGCCTCATTCTCAATGCGAACCTCGTCTCTAAGATCTATTTTCCACGCCTGATCGTCCCTGCCGGCTCAGTTATCACCAGCTTCGTAGACTTTGTGATTTCCTTCACCATCCTGGTGGCGATCATGGCCTGGTATCAGTATTGGCCGGATTGGCGCGTGCTGTTCTTGCCGCTCTTCGTTGTGGTGGCGCTTGGGGCGGCGATCGGGACCGGGCTGTGGTTGTGCGCGCTGAACGTGGAATACCGGGACTTCCGCTACATTGTGCCCTTCATTGCCCAGTTTGGACTCTATGTCTCCCCGGTAGGGTTCAGCAGTTCAATCATCCCGGAGAAATGGCGCCTGCTGTATTCGCTGAATCCGATGGTGGGAGTGATCGACGGGTTTCGCTGGGCACTGCTGCGCGGGAAAGCGCCGGTGTACGGGCCAGGCTTGGCGGCATCGGTGACGGTCACGGCCATGTTGTGCGCAAGCGGCACCTGGTATTTCAGGAAGATGGAGCGGACGTTCGCGGACGTGATCTAGTAGCCGATTCACAGGCACATGCCCGACTGGATTATCAGCATCGGAGATCTGGGCAAGCGGTACCGTCTGTCTCACCAGCTTGAGCGGAACCGCTATCCCACACTGCGCGAGGTCATCGTCGAGCGATGGAAACGGCCGTTTCGGCCGTCGCGCACGGCGGCAGAGGATTTCTGGGCCCTCAAGAGGGTTTCCTTCGACGTTACCCAGGGGGAAGCGGTCGCGATCATCGGTCGAAACGGCGCCGGCAAAACCACGCTGCTGAAGATTCTGAGCCGGATTACGGAACCGACCGAGGGGCGGGTGCGGCTTAGAGGACGAGTTTCGAGCCTGCTTGAAGTGGGCACAGGATTCCATCCGGAGCTCACCGGACGCGAGAACGTCTACCTCAACGGCACGATTCTCGGCATGACAAAAAAGGAGATCGATCGCAAGTTCGACGAGATCGTCGCATTCGCCGGCGTGGACAAATTTGTGGACACGCCGGTCAAACGCTTCTCCTCCGGAATGCAGGTGCGGCTGGCATTTGCAGTGGCCGCTCACCTGGAACCCGAGATCCTGATCGTCGACGAAGTGCTGGCGGTCGGCGACGCGGGGTTTCAGAAGAAGTGCCTGGGAAAGATGCAAGACGTTACTGCGGAAGGCCGCACGGTGTTGTTCGTTAGTCACGATCTCGCCGCAGTGGAGAAACTGTGTGCGCGCGCCATCCTGCTGGATGCGGGGCGGTACGTGACGGACGGGCCCACGGCCCAGACTATCGCGCGATATCAGAGCAGTCTTCTGCAGGTTGCCGCGTCCGATCTCAGCACAAGAAACGACCGGCAAGGCGTGGGAGTTGCCAGGTTTACTAAGATCCAGCTGCTGGACGAGGGCGGAAACGAGCCGACTGTGTTTTTATCCGGAAGGCCGTTGCGGATCCGGCTGCATTATCGTGCCCATGACGGGCAGCCGTTGATGAACGCCCGAGTCAGTGTCTCGGTGCACGGTTGGGGTAAAGTATATTTCCTGGCCTCCACGGAGTTGCACATCGCTGAAGCCTTGAACCTGTCGCCCGAGGGCTTCATTGATTGCGTAGTGGATCAACTTCCGCTCAGCCTGGGAAGCTACTATCTAAGTCCGTTTCTTGAGGTCAACGGCATCATCCAGGACCATGTTGACGCAGCTTCGGTCCTGCGGGTGGAGGACGGAAACTTCTACGGGACGGGCAAGGACTACCCGATGGGGTGGGAGGGCCAGACCGTCCTGGTCAAGCACCGCTGGGAAGTTCCCGAACAGCCAGCTTCCTGCCGGACCGACTGGCGCGTCGCCGGCCAGAATAGAGGATAGAAAAATCGAGGTGTGTTGGGGGGACGGTTACCGGGGTGACAGGAACCGTGCCCGCAACTCACTGCGCAGGTGGTACCAGGGGATACAAAGACTGAGGGTCAGAACGTGAGTGAGGCAGTTCCCTGCGTTACCGTTAGGGTGTCGTCGGAGAGGAAGGTTTGATGAAGAAGGCGGTTGTCACCGGTAGCACCGGACAGGACGGTTCGTACCTCACCGAGCTCTTGCTCGGGAAGGGCTACGAGGTGCACGGACTGAAGCGCCGTTCGTCGAGTTTCAACACCGATCGCCTGGACCACCTTTATCGCGACTTTCATGAAGTGGGTACCCACTTCTTTCTGCACTATGCTGATCTGACCGACGGTAGTTCGCTGGTCAAGCTGCTCCACGATGTGCAACCCGACGAGGTCTATCACTTGGCGGCGCAGAGCCACGTCCGGGTCAGCTTCGAGATTCCCGAATACACGACCGACGTGGTGGCCAGCGGCAGCTTGCGGCTGCTGGAAGCGATTCGCATCACGGGCTTGCCCTGCCGTTTTTATCACGCCTCGTCGAGTGAAATGTTCGGGAGCAGCCCGCCTCCGCAAAGCGAGACGACCGTGTTTCATCCCCGCAGTCCATATGCCTGCGCCAAGGTGTTCGGGCACAACATCACCGTCAATTACCGAGAAGCGTATGGGATGCATGCCTCCAACGGAGTTCTGTTCAACCACGAGTCTCCACGGCGCGGAGAAACCTTCGTGACGCGCAAGATCACGCGCGCCGTGGCCCACATCAAACATGGATTGCAGCGCAAGTTGTACCTGGGCAACCTGGAAGCGCGCCGCGACTGGGGCTATGCTCCGGACTATGTTCAGGCAATGTGGCTGATCCTGCAGCAGGAGTCTCCCGGCGACTACGTGGTTGGAAGCGGGGAATCACACACGGTTCGGGAGTTCGTGGAACTTGCTTTTGCGCACGCCGGCCTAGATTGGCGTGAGTTGGTCGAGATCGACCCACGGTACTTCCGGCCGGCCGAGGTGGATCACTTGCTGGCAGATGCTTCGAAGGCGAGACGCGTCCTGGGCTGGGAACCGTCGGCAACTTTCAAAGACATCGTGCGGATCATGGTGGACGCTGACCTGGCCGAGGTTAAAGAAAAGCTGGAGGGCGGGGAAGCCACACTCCGCTTACAGGTAGATTCGCAGGGAAGGAACATGTGATGGATCTCACTGGCAAGCGGATCGCCGTTAGCGGCGGAGCGGGCTTCCTGGGAAGTTATCTGGTGGAGCGTCTGCAGCGGATGGGCTGCCGCGACATCTTCGTGCCCGCGTTGCCAGAGTTTGACCTGACGCAGATGGATGCCATCGAGAGGGTGTTTCGTGAACACCGGCCGGAGGTCCTGATTCATCTGGCGGCGGTGGTCGGGGGTATCGGCGCAAATCGCGCCAACCCTGGAAAATTCTTTTACGAAAACGCAATCATGGGGATTCAACTCATCGAAGCGGCGCGGCGTTACAGAACTGAGAAGACAGTGGTGCTCGGTACCATCTGCGCCTACCCGAAGTTCACTCCGGTGCCGTTCTGCGAACAGGATTTGTGGAATGGCTATCCCGAGGAAACCAACGCCCCCTACGGGATCGCGAAGAAGATGTTGCTGGTGCAGTGCCAGGCCTACCGGCAACAGTACGGAATGAGCGCAATCTACCTGCTGCCGGTGAACCTGTATGGTCCGCGGGACAACTTTGATCTGGAAACGTCGCATGTTATCCCCGCCCTGATCCGCAAATGTGTGGAGGCGGTGGACCAGAATCGCGGGGAAATTGTGCTGTGGGGCGACGGCACGCCGACCCGTGAGTTCCTCTACGTGGAAGACGCCGCTGAAGGGATCATCAGGGCGACGGAGTGCTACGACAAGCCGGACCCCGTCAATCTGGGCAATGGCGTGGAGATTTCGATTCGCGATCTGGCAGGGAGGATCGCGAAACTTGCCGGGTTTCAGGGAAAGATCGTGTGGGACACCTCCAAACCCAATGGACAGCCTCGCCGGCGCCTCGATGTGGGCCGCGCGGAACGGGAGTTTGGCTTCACAGCCCGTACCTCGCTGGACCAGGGTTTGCAGCGGACCGTCAATTGGTATCTGGCGAACCGCGGCCAGGCCCAGGCGAAGCGGGTGGTGGCCGGGTAGAGAATGCGTTGCTATAGCCCAGAATTTCAGGTGCAATGAATCCTTCATCGCAACCCCTGGTCAGCGTACTAACCCCCGTTTACAACGGAGAGGAGTACCTGGCGGAATGCATCGAGAGCATACTGGCGCAAACCTACCAGAACTGGGACTGCACGATTGTCAACAACCGCAGCACGGATCGAACCGAAGAGATTGCCCGGCGCTATGCCGCCGGGGATTCACGAATCCGGATGCGAAGCAATCGGGACTTCTTGCCGCCGGTTACCAGCCACAACACCGCATTGCGGCAGCTTTCGCCGAACGCCAAGTACTGCAAGTTGCTATTCGCGGACGACTTTCTGTTCCCCGAATGCCTGGAAAAAATGGTCACGCTGATGGAGATGCATCCTTCGGTAGGGATCGTCAGTTCCTACGGTCTGCAGGGGAAGGAAGTCAAGTGGACTGGCTTGCCGTATCCCAGCACCGTGGTTAGAGGCCGTGAGGTTTGCCGCAGGAGGCTGCTCAACGGGCCATATGTTTTTGGAACGGGTACGACGCACATGATACGTGCTGACCTGGTGCGCAGCCGGGATCCCTTCTATAACGAGTCCAATCTGCACTGTGATTCAGAAGTCTGTTTCCAGATCCTCGAGACTTGCGATTTCGGGTTTATCCACCAGATCCTGAGTTATACGAGAGAGTACGGCTCCGAGTCGGTTACGACGTCCGCCAGCCGCTTGCACACGCTGGAGGCGGCGACTTTGTATGAAATGCTCACCTATGGACGGACCTTTCTCTCTGCGGAGGAATACCCCTCCGCTTTGGAAGCAAAACTGGACGACTACTACGTCCACCTGGCGCATAGCGTGCTTGAAGGCAAGGAGTCGTGGGATTTTCACACCAAGAAAATGGCCGAATTGGGCTTGCCGCTGGACCGGCGGCGGCTGGCGAAAGCTGTTCTCGTCAAAGCCGCGAGGGCGTTGTGGGTGCATCCGAAGAGGACGGTCGAACGGCTGTTGACCGGCAAGAGCGTGGTGAGCGGCAGGCTAGGTTCAATTGGGCAGAAAAACTCTGCGCGACGAAAGCAGACATCAGCATCCCAAGGAGCGTCGTCGGAGCCTCATCGCCCATGAACAATAGTCTTCGCGAGTACTTCCGGTTTCCGGAGGGTTACGTCTCGTTGGTACTGCCCGAAACGGTTCTGGGGACCGAGGGGTACTTTCGTTTCGACGATCTTGTTCTTTATGGCAAATGCAAGACCCCTTTTCCGGCTGACTCCCCGACGGCGATGGGACCGGATGCGCTGCACGCAACCGTCGAGAGTGGGAAGGTGTGTCTTCCATTCGATCCCGCACGAGTTGCAAGTAACCTTCGACACGAACATTATATGCGGCCACTAGGCAGCAGCTCCGTGTTGCAGGGAGCGTTGCATAAGGCGTACTACTTCGTGCGGCCAGTGTTGCCGGTTAGAGTTCGGAAGTGGATGCAGCAACTGTACCTGAAAGACTGGGCGAAGATTCCATTTCCAACCTGGCCAGTGGATGCGACTGTCGACAAGCTGTTTCAACGGCTGCTGTGGTTGGCGCTGGAGTCGACGGGCCGGGAGAGGATTCCCTTTATTTGGTTTTGGCCGGAGGGTGCTACCAGCTGTGCAATCCTGACCCACGACGTTGAGACCGAGCGCGGGCTGGCCTCCTGTGAGGCGATCATGGATTTAGACGATTCGTTCGGGATCAGGGCTTCATTCCAGCTCACACCCGAACGCCGATACCGGGTCACGCGGGCCGACCTTGAGGCCATTCGAAAACGAGGGTTCGAGGTCGCGGTTCAAGACCTGAATCATGACGGACACTTGTTCACCCGCCGAAAGCATTTTGTGGCGTGTGCGGCCAAAATCAACGCCTATGGCCGGACCTGGGGAGCACAGGGATTCCGGGCGGCGATTTTATACCGCCGGCAGGAATGGTTCGGGGAATTGCACTTTGAATATGATATGTCGGTTCCCAGCGTGGCGCACCTGGAGCCGCAGCGCGGTGGCTGCTGCACGGTTATGCCATTCTTCATCGGGGACATCCTAGAGTTACCGGTCACAACCGCGCAGGACTATTCCCTCTTCCACATTTTCAATAACTACTCACTGGATCTGTGGAAGCACCAATGCGCTTTGATCATGGAACAACACGGCCTGATGAGCTTCATCATTCATCCCGACTACGTCAGGGGAGAACGGGAGCAGGGGGTAGTGCGGTCTCTGTTGGCCTATTTGACGGAGTTGCGCAGCGAGCAAAACGTGTGGTTGGCAATGCCAGGCGAAGTAAACCGGTGGTGGCGTCAACGGGCCGGGATGTCGATCGTGGAAGACGCAGCAGGGATTCGGATCGAAGGTGCAGGCAAAGAACGTGCCCGCATCGCTTATGCCTCGCGTGACTCCGGGAGGTTGGCTTACACCTTCGAACCCCAGGCCGTCGCCATCTAGTCGGGTGAAAGTGGCTCGATCTCAAAAGCTGAGTCACGGCGTATGATCGTCGGTGTGGAATCTAGAGTCCGCAGCCCTAGACTTGCGTTTCTGGGCCTGCTGGTTGCGATCAGCATTGTCTGCTTCCGGCAGCACCTCCTGGCTCTGGCCCAAG
>Ga0187778_10001217_pt1 | contig 18118 bp, 11 predicted proteins | sample 1015_Q2_SP5_20_M_FD_132418 | JGI IMG/M metagenome (GOLD analysis project Ga0187778, IMG submission 132418) | Tropical peat soil microbial communities from peatlands in Department of Meta, Colombia - 1015_Q2_SP5_20_MG | ecosystem: Environmental > Terrestrial > Soil > Wetlands > Peat | place...
CCCAACGCCGGGTCTTGGTCGCGGCGGCCATGGGTTGGATGCTCGATGCCTTCGACGCCATGCTCTACGCGCTGGTGCTCGCGCACCTCATGCGTGATCTCGGCATGAGCAAAGCGACTTCCGGTCTTCTCTACACGTTGACCCTGTTGGCCTCTGGAATCGGCGGAGTGCTGTTCGGCTTCGTGGCGGACCGGATCGGGCGGAAGCGGGCCTTAATGCTCAGTATTCTGACTTATTCGATCTGCTCATTCGCCTCCGGACTGGCAACTTCAGTTGTGATGTTAGCGATATTCCGCTTCATTCTCGGACTCGGCATGGGGGGCGAATGGAACACCGGCGCAACATTGGTCGCAGAAACCTGGCCGTCGGACTTGCGGGCCAAAGCTATCTCCATCGTCCAAAGCTCCTGGGCGATCGGATATGCGCTGGCTGCGCTCGTGGCCGGTATCGTTCTTCACTATGCCAACTGGCGTATGGTGTTCTTCGTTGGCATTTTGCCTGCAGTGTTCACCTTGTGGATCCAGAGAAGCGTGCCAGAATCGGAGATGTGGAAGGAACATCATCGGCTCGCGCAGGAATCCAAGCGTGTGGCCGACGCTCAGCAGCTATACGCTCATGACAGCTTCATGCGGCTATTCAGACCGCCTTATGTAAGATCGACTTTAACCCTGCTCACGGCAACTTTCTTCGGGATGTTTGGCTGGTGGGGCCTGTTCACTTGGGTTCCTCCCTACTTAGCACTGCCCGTATCTCAGGGAGGACGTGGCTTTGGCATTCTTGGAACCACTACCCTGCTCGTGACCTTAAATCTTCTTGGAATGTTTCCCGGTTATGCCAGCTTTGGATGGTTCGCAGATTGGCTGGGGCGGCGCACTTCGTTCATTCTTTATACCCTGTGCGCAGCGATTCTGGTTCCTTTCTACGCCGCAGCCAGACAGCCGTGGATCCTGATGCTCATCGGAACTGTAACTGCGTTTTTCGGGACTGGATTTTTCTCGGGTTCCGGAATTATCGGCAGCGAAATCTTCCCGACGGTGGTGCGGGCTCGCGCGATGGGCTTCACGTACAACGGAGCCCGGGCAATGAGCGCCCTGGCGCCATTTATCATCGGCCGGGTCGGACAGGTGAAAGGTCTGGATTGGGCTTTCTACGTTTGCGCGGTCTCTTTCTTCCTTGCGTCCGCTGTTGCCACACAGCTCCCCGAGACTAAGGGAAAGAAGCTTGAGTGAGATGCCTACTCGGCTAGTGCGGCAAATAGCCGGCTTCCAGCGGAAGCTTTCCATCAACCTTGAGCACATTCACCTGGTCGTCGATGGAATGCACTTCCACCAAGCCCATAGCGCCCGGCGTGCTTTCGACTATGTGCAGGACATCCTCGTCAGAATCCACCACAGTGATGCGATCCTTGTGTGAGGCGATGAAGGATTTGAGTTCGTCCCCGGAGACCTTATTTAAGCGTTCGAGCGTGATTGCCTCTCCAGCCGAATTTTTGTGGAGAACGATCACCACATCTTTCCCGTCTTCCCATTTCCTGCTTTCGAGGCGAAACAACCTAGCCAGATGAACGGATGAAATCTCCCGCGTGCCGTTATCTTTATTGACCACCACCGCCATGTGGTGCGCAAAACAGGGAAGGACAGAGAACAGCAGGAAGCCCAGTAGAGAGATAGTGCGAGAGTTCTTCATACACTCACCCCGAAACAGAGGTTAAAAGAAGATTACTGATTAGTTGTAAAAATGCTGTAAAAACCGCTTGGGCAACAGTTACGCTGGTAATCGCTCCGCAGGTCACAAGTGTGCCTGGGCCGCCGCTATTCAATTGGCTCAATGACAGGAATCTCCTGCTGGATTCGGCGGTCTGGCATCTGCACCACCACGATAGCTACCAGCACCAGGAGAATGCCTATGGTCTGGATTGGCCTCAGCACTTCGCCCAAGGCCACGGCCGCGATCAGAATCGAGAACACCGGCTCGAGGCAGCTGGTCACGATGGCTCGCGTCGGCTCAAGATGCTGCAGGCCGGCAAAGTAAAGCGCGAACGGAGCCAGAACGGACATCAAGGAGAAAACCAGTAGAAACAGCCACTGCCCACCCGAATAATGCGCGGCCGCGATCCTCCAGGGAGGGTTAACCAGCAGCCAGAAAAGTGACGCGCTAAGAACCACGTACAAGAGAACGGTCCAGCGATCGTACCGGGCCAGGACGCTATGGCCGCCAAGGTTGTAGAAGGCAAAAGAGAAGGCTGCCAGTGCCCCGGCGGCAGTACCGATGACATCCATCTGAAACCCGCCGCTATTGAACAATCCGATGACAAGCGCGATGCCAGCCATTGCCAAGCCCACAGCGACAACGCGCGGGAGCGTAGGCTTTTGTAATCCGCGCGCAACCGTGTAGAGCAACACCAAGACCGGCGCGGTGTACTGCAAGATGATGGCCGTCGCTACGTTGGTTCTTTGGATTGCCAGGTAGTACAGATAATTCGAGGCGGCCACGCCAAAGACCCCCAGCAGGAACATGCGTCCGAAATCGGCGAACGGCAGCTTCAATCGTTGCCAGCCGCGGAGCCGCATTAGCACGCATGCCAGCAGCAGGAACGAAAATGTGGTGCGGCTTTGAGACAGGATTAACGGGTCTATCGGACGGAGAGCTTGTCCCTGCAGCAGCAAGCGCCCGGTGAATGCGGCCCGTCCCAATGTTGCCGCAACTCCCCACAGAAAGGTAGCACTCGCGATGTAGCAATACCCGCGGATGGGGTGGCGACGATTAATTTGGAATTGTTGGCCCTCGATTCTGAGAGCATAAACCACGGAGGATGCACCCAGACAGCGTATTCTGTGCATCCGTGTTAATTCATCGACCTAGCGGTCCACGTACTCAATGGTATAAGTGATTTTTGCAGTCTTATTGAGCATGGCGGAGATCGAGCAATATTTCTCCTCTGAAAGCTTGACCGCGTCTTCGACTGCTTTGTGCGAGACTTTGCCTCCAATGATGTACGTCAGGCGGATATCAGTGAAAACGGTCGGCGGAGTGGGAGCGCGGTCCGCCTCAGCGCGGACTTCGACGCTTACGAACGGCTCACGTTTCTTGCGCAAAATACTGACCACGTCATAGCCGGTGCAACCGCACAGGCCAATCAGTACCAGCTCCGTTGGGCTGTTACCGGATTTGCTGTCGCCATCAACAACGATGTGATGGCCGCTCGCGGCAACGGCGTCAAAACATTGATCCCTTTTCCAAGTTACATCCGCCTTTATCATTGCGGCTCCTGGCAGGTCAGTTCCGATTTCAGTTGGCGATTACCAAAAAATATTTCACCTCTTGTTATCCGTGACTGGCTCAGGGTGAATTAAGACCCTGAACAGCTGTGGCGCCGCTTGCTTAAAGCGAGTCTCCAACTCCGTTTGCACGTCGTGTACCCGCGAAAGCGGCAAGTCGTCGGAAAAGGTGCAATGGCAGGATACATAGATGCGTCCGCGAACGCGTTTGACTCGAACTTCATGCACATCCAGCACCTCGGGAAAGTTCGCGACGATGGACTTCAACTTTTCTTCTAACTTTGCGTCGCGTACCACCTCATCCCCCGGTTCGATGGTTGCCGGTTCGCTTTCGATGTGAGTTAGAATAGTAGAAATCTCGGGCACCTCATTGCGAATCTCCGACTCGAGCAAGGTCACACGGTCGTGCGCTTCCTTAAGCGTGAGGCTCTCGTCGAGCTCCAGATGCTGTTCAACGTGTAAGCGGCCACGTAGATCCTGGATGCTTACGTCGTGGACATTGAAGTTGTGGCGCATGGCAACCCCGCGCACCCGGTCAAATATGTTTTCCTGCTGAGCCGGACGCGGAATCGAATGCACAACCACATCGGCATCGGGTAATACGCCGCGCACGGCAGCGGTCACTGCGTGGGCCACTTGCTCGGAGCGCTGGAAGGTCACATTGCGCGAAAGCCCAATCGAAAGATCAGCGAAGTAGCGGTTGCCGGCACGCCGAATCCGGACGTGATCAACCTCCAGTACTCCGTCCACTCGGGAAACCGCGGCCACGATATTGGCACGTACTCCAACCGGGGCAGCATCCAGCAGCGCATCCACCGTCCTGCGCGCCAGGCGAGAACTCACGTACACCACGACTCCGGCCACAAACAAAGCCGCTATGGGATCAGCTAAGCGGAGCCAAGCCACGTGATATGCCCGACCTAACACCACCAGCAGCAGGCCAATGACCACCACGCCGGTCGACCAAACGTCGGTCGAGAAGTGGAGGGCATCGGCTTCGAGGGCCTGGCTGTCGTATTTGGTGGCGATCTTGCTCAACACTCGCGAGCGCCAGAAATCCACTCCCATGGAAGCAAACAGAACCAGAAAGGCCGGAACGCTGGGCTCCACGTCAACTTGGTGGAAAAAGATGCGTTTAATTGCCTCATAAACGATCCAGGCACACGTCAGCAAGAGCAACCCAGTCTCGATGAAGGCGGAGAAATTTTCGACCTTGCCGTGCCCATACTGATGGTCGGCATCGGCGGGCTTGTCGGAAACCCGTACCGAGAAGAAAGTGACGACGGCTGCGACGAGGTCGAGGCCAGAATGGGCAGCCTCGGACAAAATACCTAAACTGCCAGTGGCCAGACCGACCACAACCTTCAGCGTCGTAATTGCCACAGCGGCCACAACCGAGTTGCCGGCTACGGCGCGCTTTTCTGCGCGCATCGCGTCCGGAGTGTAGGTGATCGGCGAATCCGCCATAGCGGCATTATCGCTGGAGACGGGCGTGGACTCCAAACCGAACACCAGTTGCCAAGTTGGTCATGGAAAGCATCGCCGAGCCCAAGCGGACTCACGGCGGACCCACACCCTTTATGCTAGGATTTTTAGTTCACTTTACAATCCTCCGGAGGAATCCCTGATATGGCCCGACACGGGTTTGCTTGCCTGCTGTTGATCACCCTGGCCTGGGGGCAAGCGTCGAACTCAGCCGCTCCTGCTCAGAAACAGGCGAACCAGAGCAGCAATATGGCAGCCCCACAAACTGTGCCGTCGGAGTCCTCCGACGTTTCGAAAGTTCCGCCGAATGCCCCCGTGATCACGATAAAGGGCGTCTGTGAGCCGTCGGCCAGTCAAAGCCCCGCCCTCGAATGCAGAACGCAGATCTCGCGCGCTGAATTCGAGAAAGTGATGGATGCGGTGCAACCGAACATGCCGGCCAGAGCAAGGCGTCAGTTCGCCAACCGGTACGCCAGCATCCTGGCAATGTCCATCAAAGCTAAACAAATGGGCTTGGACAAAGGGCCGGACTATGAAGAGCGCATGAAACTCGCGCAGATGCAGGTGCTTGCCTCGGCCTTGAACAAGGAACTGCAAGAGAAAGCTTCGGAGATTCCGGACAAGGAAATCGAGGATTACTACCACAAGAACCTTGACAATTTTGAGCAAGCGGAGATGTTGCGCATCTACGTTCCTAAGGCTCAGCAGATGCCGCCGGACCAGGACAAGAAGACCCTGAACGAAGCAGAGCAGCAGAAACGGGCGCAGGACGCGGAACAAACGATGAAAGCTGAGGCCGACAAGCTGCGGGGGCGCGCTGCCGCTGGGGAGGACTTCAACAAATTGCAGGCCGAAGCCTTTCAGGTTGCCGGCATCAAATCCTCGGCTCCGAACACCAGTATGGCTGAGGTGCGGCGCAATGTACTCCCCCCTAGCCAGGCATCGGCGATGCAGCTAAAACCGGGCGAGGTCTCATCGGTTATGGCGGACCAGAGCGGGTTCTTTATCTATAAGATGATTTCGAAGGGAACGATGCCGCTGGACAAGGCGCGAGACGAAATCAAGGGCACACTTCGCTCACAGCGCTTGCAGGAAGAAATGAAGTCGGTTCAGGAAACCGCCACCCCGACTTTGGATGAGACCTATTTCGGGCCGGAGCCGACGCCGCAGCATGTTACAACGCCGCTCGGCACCCAGCCCAAAGGCACTCCGCCCCCAGCAACCACCCCGAATCCACCGCCGGGACCGAAGTAAATGAATGCAAAGGGAACTGTTCTGGTCACAGGAATTTCAGGCAACCTGGGACTACGTTTGTTGCCGCTGCTCTCCGACTATCACGTCATCGGCGTGGACCTGAATGCTCCCACCGCAAGTCATCAACTCCGTTTTGTGCGTATGGACTTCGCGGAAGAAGAATCCTGCCGTCAGATGTTTCTGTTGCTCAAAGAGGCACGCCCGTTTGCTGTGCTCCATCTGGCTTTTGTGATCGATCCGGTGCGAACTGGCGTGCTGGACATTGAGCGCATGTGGCAAATCAATGTTGCCGGAACCGCAAGAGTGATGGAAGCCATTACCGAAGCCAATCGCGACGAAACCATCGTCGACCGATTCATTTTCCCGAGCAGTGTTTCCGTATATGGCCCGGATTTTTCTGAGACGGCGACCGAAGATTTCCGTTTCGGAGCTCAAACCCTGCCTTATGCGATCCACAAGATGGAGTCGGACAAGGTAGTGCAGCAGCGTGCTCCGGCTTTGCGCGGAAGCAGCGTCTACATATTAAGACCACACATTTTCGCGGGAGCAAGCGTGGAGAATTACCTGGTCGGCGCATTTCGCGGCACGCCTAACGGGAGATCAAAACGGGCCGCCCGCATGCGGGCGGCCGGCAGACGGCTCCCGGTCATGCTCCCTTTTGGCGCGCGCTATCTGGAAAACAAAATCCAGTTTGTTCATGTCGACGACATGGCCCGGTTGTTGGCCTGCCTTGTCCGCAAGGCCGAACCGGAGGCCCAAAGACTAACCATTCTGAACGTTGCAGGCCGCGGCGAGGCCATGACATTTGGCCAATGCATCAAGCTCGCGAACAGCAGGTTGATTCGTGTCCCTGGGAGGTCGGCCTTTCGGATGATCTTGAAGACCCTGTGGTCGCTTGGAATCTCTGCAATCCCCCCGGCGGCCATGCCCTATATGACCGGCCAATACATTATGAATACTGACCGGCTGCGTGCGTTCCTGGGAGCAGATTACGACAACGTGATCCGGTACACGATTACCGATGCTTTCGCCGATTGCTTCGCTTCTCACCCCCAGGATCCCGTTCCACAATACGCTGCCGCCCCATGAGATAGGCCCAGCAGCCATCGGCTGCCGCACAGGTTGTGTTTGTCACTCTGGATACTGGGGGCAATCGTGCATTGTTCCGCAGGGGGATTGTTGTCATAATCATTGGGCTCTGGCCGAACTGTGACGCTTCCGGCGGAGGTGTCTCTGCCGGATGCTGCGAACTCGATGAAGTACCTTTCACAGGCTCTGACTCCATCCAGCAACCGCCGGCTCAATGAGCTGATCGGGTTTGTGCTGTGCAGCTCCGCGCTCCTCCTCTTCCTCGCGCTGGCTTCCTATTCGCCCCTTGATCCGTCGCTGAACAGCGCCTCGGTTCTGACCCCGGCACATGGGGCCCGCAATTGGATTGGCGTTGTCGGCGCATTCATTTCCGACCTCGTCTTGCAGTTTTTTGGGGTTGGCGGCTTTCTGCTTCCTTTGTTCGCCGCCTTGCTGGGATTCCGCTGGTTTCGCTCGCGGAGGATTGGCTCTCCAGTCGCAAAACTTCTCGGTGCAAGCTGGATGCTCATCTTCCTGCCTGCGCTGCTTGGCCTGCTTCCTGGGCACCTGCGCTGGATGGGAGTGATCCCCATCGAAGGGTTACTGGGCCGCATCGTAGGGGATTTCCTGATTCATTATTTCAACCCGGCAGGAGCGAACATCGTCTGCTTCAGCGTCTTGGCCGTAGCGTTATATCTGTCAACGGCGTTCTCTTTTGCCGCTGTGCAAGTGTGGGCACCAACTCGGTTTGCATTTGCTTTGGCATTATGGGACCGCTACAAAGACTGGCAAGAAACGCGTGCCAAGAAGCGCATGCAGCGGGAACTCGAGAAGCGCCGCGCCGCGCCCAAAGCGGTGATCACTACCCGGATGGTTCCGGCTCGAACCATCGCGCCACCGCCTTCCGAGCCAGCCCATAGTGGGATTGAAAAAACCTTCGCTGAGGAACAACCTGCAACCCCGGCTGAGGTCCAGCCTGTCGCTCCGCCGCCCATACCTGAGGTCACCGAACGCGCCGATAGCGAACGTAAGCCAAAGACAACCATGCCGCACGTCGCTGGCACGTTCAAACTGCCGCCCAGTTCCTTGCTGCACCGTCCCGATGAGCAACGTGCGGTTGACGCCGACGAACTCAAGATCCTGGCTCAGGTGCTCACCGAGAAATATGCCGAATTCGACATCACCGGACAGGTCACTCAGATCAACCCAGGGCCAGTGGTGACGACGTTCGAGTTCAAGCCCGAAGCCGGAATCAAGTACAGCCGGATTACGAACCTAACTGACGACCTGTGCCTTGCGCTGAAAGCCGAAAGCATTCTCATCGAGCGCATGGCCGGCAAGTCGACAGTCGGAATTCAAGTGCCAAATCGCGAGCGCGAAATCATCTGGCTGCGCGAGAACATCGAATCTTCCGAATTCATTGGATCCAAGTCGAAAGTGACACTCGCACTGGGAAAAGATATTAATGGCCGGATCGTCACCGCCGACCTGAAGGCGATGCCGCATCTGCTGATCGCCGGATCGACCGGTACTGGCAAGAGCGTGGCGATCAACGCCATGATCATGTCCGTTTTGTACAAGGCGACTCCCGATCAGGTGCGGCTGATCCTGGTTGACCCGAAGCGCCTCGAGCTAGGCAATTACGACGGCATTCCACATCTGTACACGCCGATCATTACCGAGCCGAAATTGGCTGCTAATGCGCTACGAAATGCTGTCCGCGAGATGGAGCGCCGTCTCAAGCTGTTGGCCGAAAAAGGCGTGCGCAATATCGACCAGTACAACAAGCTGTTTGAAGAGGGTGACTCGCTTAACCTTTTCAGCGAAAACCCCGAAGATCGCCCGCTGCCTTATATCGTCATCATCATCGACGAATTGGCCGACCTGATGATGCTGGATTCGGGCAACGTGGAAGAATCGATCACTCGTCTCGCCCAGATGGCGCGCGCGGTTGGGATTCATCTGGTGCTCGCGACGCAGCGGCCATCGGTCGATGTCATTACTGGACTGATCAAAGCCAATTTCCCCGCACGAATTTCGTTCCGGGTAGCAACCAAGGTTGATTCGCGAACTATTCTCGATGCGAACGGCGCGGAAGCCCTCCTGGGACGTGGCGACATGCTGTATCTGCCATCCGGCTCAGCGCGGGTGCACCGGTTGCATGCTCCGTTTGTCACGGAGAAAGAAATTGCCGCAGTCGTGGAATTCTGGCGCTCGCAAGCCGCTGCCGAATACGAGCAAAAATTCCTGGAAGCTCCGAAGGAAGAACGCGAGGACGGCAGGCTCGATGAAGGCAGCGAAGATGGCGAATCCGAGCACGATCCGCTCTTCGAGGATGCGGTTAAGCTAGTGGTGGAATTCGGCAAGGCTTCCACTTCCCTGCTGCAAAGGCGGCTGAGGATTGGCTATGGCCGCGCCGCTCATCTCATCGACCTAATGGAGCGTGACGGCATCGTGGGGGCTGCTGATGGTCCTAAGCCCCGCGAAGTTCTGAAGCGACCCAACTGGCTGTCGGAGGTAGAAGAATCCCTGCGGTAAATGGCCTTGCCACCGGGCCAAGGTGTCGAAGCGTGAGATCGGCGCGAATCCTGAGACTGGGAAGACTATACTTCCCCTCGGCGCCAGGCCCGCAAGTTGACGCCGTACATCACCATGCACAGCAAGTTTGCCGGGATAAATCCGACCTGAGCTGTGCGATAACCGATCACGCAGATGATGGCACTGTTAATTCCTGCCAGAGCCCACCCTTTCCAGCATTTTCTCCCCACCAGAATGGTCGAAGCCACCGTCAGGACACACGAAAGATAATCCAGTCTCAACACGACGAAGAGCGCCCCCCGCGCTGCATTACCCGCCAGTCTCGCATGACTTGAACGACAACGTGAGATAACGTCGGTGAGTACCCATCTGTGCCATGTTCTTGGGTACAATTCGAGCCATGAACTCCCGGAGCGAGCTATGAAGGTCCACAGAAGCGCGATAAACGCCTCATTGTGAAAGTGATGGGTCGTGTAATTTACGGAACTTTGCCTTGATTTACCGAGCTTTACGCGGTTTCTCGATAATCTAAGTTGGTGTCAGATATTCATAACGCAGACAGATGAGATTGACCTACACGTTTCGATTAAGAACTTCTATCGCGCTCCTGATGTTGCTTCTGGGTAACGCCGTCTCTGCGCAGAGCCAAAATCAGGACGGCGCAAGCGGCCACAATGCCTCTATCAACCTGCTCGCAACCGTTCGCGACAAGCATGGAAAAATTGTCGCCACCCTGACGAAGGATGATTTCGTGCTCACGCAAGATGACCGTCCGCAGGTCATTCAATCGTCCACCAAAGAAAGCGATCTGCCACTCACGATTGGTTTAGTCTTCGACACCGGCATGAATCAGGCCGGCGCTCTTGATCGGGAACGCAGTGCCAGCCATGACTTCCTCGACCGAATACTCCGTGAGAACAAAGACAAGGCATTCATTATTCATTTTGATAGCGAAGTGGAATTGCTTCAGGACATAACCAATTCTCGCGACAAGCTATTTAATGCGTTAGGCCTTTTGCAAGCTGCGCGACCCGGTTTCCAGAGCGCAGGTGACTCAGGGGAAGCAGGCGAGAACCGACAGAAGCGTGGTCACGGGAGTGTGCTGTATGACGCAGTTTTCCTGGCGTGTGATGAATTGATGAAAACACAGGGTGGCCGCAAGGTCCTGATCGTAATTTCCGATGGCATTGACCGGCACAGCAAGGAGACGGTGGGCAGTACCATCGAGTCAGCGCAACGAGCTGACACGCTGGTTTTCAACATCATGTTCAAAGATGAGGAGCCTGCCCCGGAACATCGTGGGTTCGGTTTTCCCGGTGGTGGCGGAATGGGGCGGCCGAGAGGCGGAAGCCGACCTCAAGTGCCGCAGGAAACACCTGCCGACGCAAAGAAAATTCTTGATCAGGTCTCCAAGGCAACGGGTGGTGCGGTTTTTGAGATCTCCAGGAAGCAGCCAATCGACCAGACCTACCACACGATTGAGGACGACTTACAGCATCAATACGCGATCAGTTACACACCGGAACAATCCGGCGATTCGTCGGGCTATCACAAGATTCTGCTGACGACTAAACAGAAGGATCTTGTGGTGCAGGCTAAAGAAGGGTTCTACGCAGGTAAGTAAGGCGCTCGATCTCCTCACCACTTGCATGAAATGTCCCGTGCTCCGTCTATTGCTGAAACAATCCAACCGCACCGGGCGCCTGGAAAATCTCAATCACTCCATTTGCGCCGGGCGTCAGCGTCCAGAACTCAGTCGGTGACACGACGTAGTAAATAGAAGCAGGGTTTGTAGTCGTGCCTCTGCCGTTGCTCACCGGGGCGGTGAAGCTGGGGCTGGAACTCTGATTCTGAACCAGCCCACCGCTGGTGCTGGCATCGTAAGTAGAAAGCAACGTCCCGGCGTTGGCAGTGGCGGCCCTCACGATGCCACTCGGACCCGAAAGCGTCGGTGGAATCGAGACTGAGGCATAGGTGCCATTCAAGGTTGAGCCTGTTGATTGTGATTTAAGGAAACCGAAGGTGACAGCCGCATCCGTGCCGACGAAAAAGCCTTGGTTGGATTGCACCAGGTAAAGAACTGGATCCGCGCCCGCGCCGGCCAGGCCTGAGTTGGTCAATGTTGCGCGTCCGGTGGTCGGGTCGACGGTGTAAGTTCCCGTACTCGACTGGGTCGTCCCACCGCTGCTCTTATCAAAAGAGGTGCTCAACGTTGAAACGCTGTCCGTAGTGATCACCCCGAGCTGAGTGAGGCCCGTTCCTGGGGTCGATGCCGTGGTTTCAAAAACCGCGCCACTCAATGAGGGGGCTCCCAGCGAACCCGACTGCGCCAATATGGTTCCGGCTACCGTTGGCACGGATCCCGGCCCTTGATCGATCTCCATAACGAGCACTCGGGTGGGATCGAGGACGTAATAGACATAACTGGTTGCAGTACCGGAAACGCTAAGAGCCATGGTTCCACGACCGGTGGTCGTGTCCGGCGCGTTCAAAGAAAGGGTAAATGCTGTGCTCGTTTGCAACGCGCCCGCATCATCGGAGTCGAGTATCCCACTGCCAATGCCATTGGACGCCGCAAACGACCCCGCCAAACCATATCGCAGCGAATTCTTATCTCCTCCCAGCAACCCAAACGCATAGTTACCTGACGGCGTGGCAAAAGAACCAGTTTGCTGCTGCAGCAACACACCAGAAGCCTGGGCAGCGGTGTCAAATTCAATGAGATTAGCGGTTGCGATTGGCGTCGAATTGCTCGATGGCACAAAACTCATGGCAAATGTTCGCGAGGCAAAGGTGAGCAGGCCCAATCCGGTCGCGTTAATCGTGCAGTTTCCCGACAGGTTCGGCAAACTCTGAATCGTGCCTGCATCGTTTGTATCAATCGTGCCATTTGTCAGGACGCAACTCGAGGCGGAAAAACTTCCTGCGGCTACGAAGCGCTTGCCGTTGGAATCAAAGCCGCTCACCAGGAATGCGTAGTTTCCTGTCAAATCCTGGTTCACGGTGACCTGGTTAACGTTGAGCGTCAGGCTTTTTGTCACCACGGCGGGGTTTGGCGCCGCTGAATCCTTCAACTGCACCGTGAATGTGAACGTACCCGCCGTTGTGGGCATTCCGGAAATGATGCCGTTGCTCGTGGGCGGATTAATCCCGGGCGGCATGCTTCCGCTGACCAGGCTCCAGGTGTACGGCGGAGTGCCAAATTCGGCCTGCAAGGTGTAGCTGTACTGCTGGCCAACAGTTCCAGAAGTGATGATTGAGGGCGTCGTGATTGTGAGAGCCGGCGGCGGATTGACCGTAATAGTGAAAGTCCTGCTGATCGGGGTGCCAGCGGAGTCCGTTGCCTGGATGGTTACGGTTGATGTCCCTATGGTGGTCGGGGTCCCAGTGATGTTGACTGAAGCCGCATTGCTATTTGATAAGGTCAGACCCGCAGGCAAATTGCCCGAAAGGATAATCCATGTAAAGGGACCCGTAGCACCGATTGTGCTGATCGTAGCGCTGTAGGGAACGTCCTGCGTGGCGATCGGAAGCGATGTGGTTTGAAACTCAAACACAGCATTGATTGTGATTGTTACAGAGGCGGTCACGGAGGTGTTGGCGACCGAGGTTGCAGTGAGCGTGGCCGTTGTGTTTGTGGATAATGCCGTGGGGGCGACGTAAGTCACCGAAGTCGTGGTCTGGCTGCTCAAAGAGCCTACGCTGCTACCGAGGCTCCAGGTAACGCCGCCATTCGTGGAGTCATTAGCGACACTCGCCGTAATGTTCTCGGTCGCTCCTTGATTAATGGTGACCGCACATGAACTGTTACTGCTCGTGCCACATGCCGGCGATCCGGCCGGCGTCAGTGTGATTGTTATTGCCGGCTTCCCGGAGCATCCTGGAAGATTCAAAACGCAGAGAAGGATCAAAAAAACAACCAACCCACAAACTCTGGAATCGGACACGGCCCTTCCTTTTAGGATCGCGAAGTAGGTTCGAAGTAAGTTACTAGAACGAGAATAACACCTGCAAATCGATCCGGCGACTTGCCCCGGATGAGGAGAACGGCCCGCCCGCAAGCCCGTTCGATTCCGCGAACAGAGGCGAAGTGAGTTCGCCGATTGGAGTTGCCAGGTTCACGCGGTTCAGTACATTGCGTGCTGAAACGCTGAAAGTCAAACTGTACCGGCGCCCTGAGCTCACATTACCGAACATTCCGCCGCGTCCTCCACCAGCGCCGGCGCCCGCACCCGACAACCCGCCGGGACCCAAACCACCTCCCGGGCCACCAGGGCCGCGACCGCCGCCGAATTTCGGGCCTCCTGACGAACTTCCTCCTTTAGTCTCCCGCCCGAAACCAAACGTCTTACTCAAACGCAGATTCAGTGTGAATAAGGTCGCCCCCGTGTTTGAGTTGACCGGCACAATCGTCTGACCTGCGAGTGGCACAGCATTAAATGTGCCAAGCGGTGTGCAGTAAATGGTCAGGCTTACCGGCACCTTCCCTGCGCAAGTCGTGGTCGAAATCAGGGCTGGACGATCATTGAAAATCGAGTCTCCATTCAAATCAGTCCCGGTGGTGATGTCATACGGCACGCCGGAACTGACGATCATAAACGGGCTCAAACGAAACGCGTACGGCATGGTGATCGTGCCCCCGAGAAATGCGCGGTGCCGCACATCGAACCCCGCCCGGCCATAATCGGCCATCGGATCATATTGGTTGGTTACAAAATTCGGAGTGCTGGATGATCCGCCGGAAAAGAAACCGGCTCCGCCTCCCGATCCCGCGCCCGATCCAAGATCACTATTCGCGTAGTTGAGGGTATAGTAGCCAAACAGCGAAAGTCTTGTGCCAGCGTTGATCCGCACATTGGCAATTATCTGGTTCTGGCGGAATACCCCTTCCGAGTCGTACTGGTAGATGTTGTCGCTTCCTCCAAATGGACGAATGCCAGTTCCAGGGCCGTTATAGGTACCAGGGAGCGGGGCATTGATATTGCGCAGGAATAGCTGGTGCTGTCCGTTTGAATTCAGATATGTGAGTGCCACCGTAGCGCTCTTCGTAACCTGGCGCTCGATGCCGACAGCCGACTGTAGCGTCATAGGAGCACGGAGAGTCGGAGAGATCCGGTAAATCGTCGGTGAAACTTCGGCTGCCGCTCCGAGCGTCGGCGGAACAGTCACGAAAAAGTTCGGATTCGTCACAATAGATTGTTGCTGGGTAATTCCGTCAAGGCGTTCGGCTTGTTCGATCAAGTTGTAGGAAAAGCGGTCATAAAAAATGCCGAACCCTGCACGCAGAACGGTTTTCGGCGAAGGATTATTCCCGCGGGCCAAGCCCCACGCCAAAGATAACCGCGGCGCCCAATCGCCATGATCGTGAATCTGATTTTGCGTTTCAAAGCGCAATCCATAACTGAGTGTGATGTTCGGTCTGACTCGCCAGTCATCCTGCGCGTAGAGTCCTGCGTCCACCACACCCACGTTGATCAGCGGTTCACCCTTCGTCTGCGAGAACTGACTGGGCCCACAGGGCAGAAGGGAAACTGGCGCACAAGTGCCTCCACTGAGAAGCGTGTTCTGATAGGCGAGCAGAGACGAGAAGGTGAAAACGCCATTGAAATTCGCAACCGAACTACTCGAGTCAGTTGTACCTCGCAGCCGGCCTCCGAATTTGATCAAGTGATTGTGATGCACCACCGAGGTGTAATTCTGAAACTCGTAACGATTCTCGTGGTCGACTTGATTACCCTCCTGATTTCCACCGCCGGTGAATGCTCCCAACACCATGATTGTGGGTGAAAAATTCTGCACGATCTGGCTGGTGCTGTCCCGATTAAACTGAAATCTGGTTTCGTTGATGACATTGCTGCTTATCACCTGCGTGTCGCTGATCTGGAGGGTGTGCTCGTCTTCGGTGGAGTTGTAAGCCTGACTGGGAAGCGAAAACTGCCCGATACCCTCGTTGTTTTCGGTCTCGTGAAAAAACTGGTAGCGAACCGTAAGGGTGTTGTTCTTACTGACCTGGTAATCGACTCGCGGCCCGACGTTGATGCGCGTTCGTGGATTCGGAACCGCCTGGATAAACTGCTGGGTCCGGGAGGGATCAGTCGCCTCCGGCACTGTGGCGTTCACTATGTCTGAGTCGTTGATGTGCCGCCCTTCGACGTTAAAAAAGAATGATGCATTCTTCGAGATCGAAGACAGCGGACCGCCAACGCTGGCATGAAAAAGTTCTGAATTATAGGCGGGAACCTGGGGTGTAAACGGATTCAGCGAATTGAATGCCGAGTCATTCCCATCCAGGAATAATTCGCCATGATATTGGTCGGAGCCGGGCTTGGTGAAAATCTCGATCCGCCCGTAGCCCAGCTTGTCATATTCCGAGGAGAACGGGTTCTGGTTGATGCGAATTTCGCGAATCGAGGACTTTGGCGGAAGCTGCCCGCCGGTAAAGCCATCGATGTAGATTTGTCCGCCGTTCGGACCTGCGGAAGGACCAGCCAGCGCCTGCAAATCCTGCTCAAGTTCGTCGGGATCGTCTGGTAAGGCGTCCAGGTCCTGGCCCTTGATGACAATCGCGCTGGCATTATTAGACGCGTCAGTGCTGACGGTTACATCCTCGTCGTGGACTTCAAGCTTTTGCTTCTCAACTTCAATCTCCAGCGCGACATTAAACTGCTGTGCCAGCCCAGGTGAAATCACCAGATTCTGCTCGATCGATGCCGCGAATCCCTTCGCAGAGGTTGTGACCGTGTAGTTTCCCGGTGCTAGCCCCTTGATCTCGTAGGCGCCCTGCTGATCGGTGACCGCGGTCGTGCGTTGACCATTGGAGTTCGTCGCGGTAACGCTGGCACTCGGAATCACCGCGCCGGAGGGATCGGTAACCCGGCCCCGCAGGGTGCCGGAATTCTGCGCGAATCCATATCCGGAAACCAGCAGGAATACTACAGCGGCGAACTTAAGGCTTGCCTTCATACTGCTCATCATCTGTGATCCCGAGTGACCGTCAGTCTGCGAAGGATCGGTGAATCTCGGCTTCGAAGTGCAACTCGCTTCGCTCAAATGCAATTGAGTCAGCGAATATTACTGATTAGCCGCTGCTGCCTCCCCGCCGCCCAGGTTCCATGGCGACAGCAGCATGGCCGCACGACTGCTATCGGGGGAAGCGGTCAAGATATCGTCGACACCCGTCAGCAAAGTGACTGCTGTCGGCTCGCTGGTGGCACTCCCCTCGGTCGCGACCACCATCACTGCCATGCCCTTTTGGAGATCGACCAGCGTCACCGCCGGCATGCGACTGAGGATCTGCTGGAAATCTGGTGCTCCGCCTCGCCGAGGCCCACCTCCGGCGTTTTCCCCAGATGCGGCCTCGTGCGGCGCAGCCGGGGCTGCGCTCCCCTTCGCCTCATCACCCTGCCCTCGCTTCAATCGGGCTGCTATGCGTTGGGCCGCCATTGGCGGCAAATTGCGAAGCTGCGAATCGGCATTGATTTTCAGCGTTACAGGCTTCTTGCTTAACAAATCCCGTACGGTCACGGAGTTGCTGGCGGCGTCCGTAGAAATCACAGTTCCTGCAACGTTAAGAAACGTGCCGGAGACGATTTCGTCGGCGGTGAGTTCGCCGCCACCGGCGCTGCGCGTTCCGCGTGCGCGAAGTTGATCCCCGGCCTTGATCTGGTCCACGGTTCCTGCCTTGGCGTCATCGAACTTGACGGAATCAGAGGCATATCGCCGGATGATGGTGTTCTTGGAAATACGGATTATCGTGATGGTATTTCCGCCCATTGCGGAATTGGAAATCGTGACCGTCCCAGCTGCCGTATTGACCGCAGTAACCAGGCCGGCAACGCCACGCTTCTGCCAGTCTTCGCGCTCTTGTTGCTGTTTGGCGGCGACGTCGTCGGCTTTGATGACAACAAGGGAAAAAGCCAGCAGCGATTTGCCGTCGTCAGCCATTTTCCCGCGCACCAGCACGCGGTCGCCCGACTGTAGATCTTGCGGAGTAATCGTTGTCGCTTCCTTGAGGTCTTTCGCACCCGGCGCGGTGCGCAGAATGCGTGTGGAGTCCTGGGCAAGGATCGTCATCGGGCTGCCTGAGTCGGTTGTGATCGTGACCTTGTTTCCAGATATTGAATCGATTGTCCCCAGCGCCTTCACAGGCGCGGCGCCAGACCCCTGGGAAGTGTCTTGCGCGAAGCCGACTGAGGCCAGAGCGGCGGCCAGTATCACAATGGCGCCCAGATGCGTATACCTATCCGCCTTTATTCTCAGCACATTCATTGTGGATATACGAGAAGTTAGACTCCAGAATACCTATCTGAGGATACACGCGGAGGCAGTAAAGAATCGTCAAACGACTGTAAAGTTCTGTCGCCAGGCTCAGGTACGGTTGGGCACCAATTCCGCCAAACGTCTGCGCAGGTCGGCTTTGCTGACCACCGGTGTTCCGCCGATCTGACTCGCCAGCCAGCTACCCATCCGATTGGCAGTGTCGTTCATCTTTTCAA
>Ga0187778_10001218_pt1 | contig 18095 bp, 17 predicted proteins | sample 1015_Q2_SP5_20_M_FD_132418 | JGI IMG/M metagenome (GOLD analysis project Ga0187778, IMG submission 132418) | Tropical peat soil microbial communities from peatlands in Department of Meta, Colombia - 1015_Q2_SP5_20_MG | ecosystem: Environmental > Terrestrial > Soil > Wetlands > Peat | place...
GGCTACTCTCACATAGTCAGGTCCGCCGATCAGACCCGCTACTTTTACGAACGTGTCCTCGTATTCAATTTTCAATTTTCTACAACCCTCTTGCCTCGGGCGGTCGGCAAGATTCTTAGTTTACTTTTTGGAAACGTCCTCTTAAGCTCTTCTCCGTTCTGAATCTCATGTAGGGCGATCGCCAGGGCGGCGACCTCCGAATGGGGCTGAGAGGTCACAGCGACGTTGAAATCAGCTTCATGGTAGACCTTCCCGGGGACCTTCGGCCCGCCTATTACTATCAGAATCTTGTCCAGCTTCCGCAAGTCGCCTGCCACGTCCTGTATGGGCATCCCGTACATGGTCAGATGGACCACGCTCCGCCCCTCCTGCTTCGCTTCCTTGATCACCTTCCTCCAGGGCGCCCCGAGTATCGCCCTGAACTCTCCTCCCCAGGTCCTGTTGACCTCCTCCAGTGTGCCAATCACGTCCTTCTCTGCGTCTTCGAGATAGATTAGTTCCGCTCCTAGGGCCCTCGAAACCAAACAGAGGTGAGTCAGTGTCCTGTCGTCCCTGACATACCTCTGGCCAAGGCGGAGGACCGAGATGCTCTTCTGGTTCAGCTGTGTCGTCGGCGCCACTCCGAAACCATCGGCTAGATGAACGATTCCGCCCTCAAACGAATCGGAATCTCGACGTTCGCGCATCACGCTTAACTAACAGGTTAGGGAAAGGCGGGCGTTTGGTCGACCAGGCCGTGATTTCTGTCCTGGCCATCCTTCACATCATTTCAGCCGTCGGATGGCTTGGCGCTGCGATCTTCTTCCTCTCCGTGATCGGTCCGACGGTGCGGACGCTCACTCCTCCGACCTCCCTCGAGTTCCTCGTCAGGGTGGGCACCCGGCAGTTGAGGTTCTTCGCAGCTTCGGCGACGGCGACGGTGATCTTCGGCCTCGGACTCCTCTTCTCATATTTTGGGACAGACTACACCTCCTATCCCACCACCCTGGTGATCGGGTTTACGCTAGCGTTGATTGTCTACATTGAAACGATGGTCTTCACATTTCCACACTTCCGCAAGGCTCTCAAGGCGGGGGCGCAGATGTTGAGCAACCCTCAGCCAGGTCCTCCTCCTTCGGAATTCACGAGCAACCTCCGAAAGGGAATAATGGGCGCTACGATAAGCACAATTGTGATACTATTCGTCGCCGTGCTCATGGTCGTCACCGCGTTTCCCCTCTAGGCCGTACTGGGGTCTGCTCTGCCCTCAGGCCTTTTATCTGCAGAGAGTTGGTCACGGCCGGCGTTGGGTTCCGATTGGAGGCGTATCTCGGTCATGGTCGACTACCTCTTCGGAAGGGGCGTTAGCAGGGCCCTGCCTAGGAGCGGCTTTCAGCTCACCTACTCTCGCAGGTCGGGGAGGGTGAAGCTGATTCACCAGGGTGGCAGGCTCTTCGCCACAGTGAAGCCCAACGGAGCCATGGCCCTCTCGCTTGACGGGGCGGCGCTCCTCTCGAAATCTCCACGATTCAAAGAAAACTGCGTCCAAGTCAATGACGACGTCGTCCAGTTCGTGAAGGGAGGGAGGTCGGTCTTCAACAAGTTCGTAGTCAGGGCAGGGAAGAACGTCTATCCAAGAAGCGAAGTCGCCATCGTCGACGGCAAGGGGAGGGTCGTCGGGGTAGGGATGGCCGTACTAAACGGAGCGCACATGACTCAATTTAAAACGGGGGTAGCCGTGAAGGTCAGAGCAGGTCTCGGCAAATGAAGATGGACAACAGGAACGCCCGACGGATGATGGACCGGCTCGGCATCAACATGAAGGAGATACCGAACGTTCAGGAGGTCGTCATAAAGACCCCCGAAAAGGAGCTTCACGTCACCAACGCGTCCGTCTCCGAAATCGTCGCCCAGGGGAACAGAATGTTCCAGGTGTCCGGGGACGTGGAGGAGGTAGATGTCGAAAAGAAGACCTTCAGCGAGGAGGATATCCTGCTGGTTCAGCAGCAGACTGGCGCTTCAAAAGAGAAGGCGGTCGCAGCCCTCGAGGAGTCGGACGGAGAGGTGGCCCGTGCCATCCTCAAACTCTCTTCATAGAACGAACGTTTAATTACGCAAATCCGTGAAAACCGAAAAACGGCCTCCATGAGCTCAGCCATCGAATCCACTGTCAAGGCCCTCGTCGAGTTCGAGGCCGCGCTGGACAGGGCCAAGGCCGAGGTCTCGGAGGCGAGGCGCAGGACCATGAAGGAGGCAGCCGATTGGGCGGAGGAGGCACGGGTGGCAGCCATAGCCAAGGCCCAGGCGATTGCTTCCAGCCAGGTGTCCAAGGCAAAGGAAGACGCCGAGGCCGAAGCCGAGACCATCAGGAAGAAAGGAGAATCCGACCTGAGGACGTTTGAGGGCTCGATTACAGGCAACAAATCGAAGGCGGCCGAACTCGTAGCGGCGAAGCTCCTGGGTGAGTCGAGTTGAAGGTAGTCGCAGTGGGAGGCAAGGCCTTCGTCACCGGCTTCGTTCTTTCAGGCGCCAGCGGTGAATATGTCTCCACCCCTGCCGAGGCGCTCGACAGGATCCAAGCTCTCTCCAAAGACCCGACCGTCGGTCTGGTCATGGTCAGCGACGATATGGCAAAGCCGATTTCAGACAGCCTCACTTCGCTAAGGACGAAAAAGGCCATCCCCCTGATCTACGAAGTCCCTGGCCCTGGGAGCAAAATGGAGAAGGTCGAGTACAGGGCGATGCTGAGGGCCATCCTCGGAGTATGATGACTTGAGCAAGGCGGCGTCGGACACCCTGGAGAAGGTATCTGGCGAATTCGAACAGGAGGTCCTCTCCGACCTTGAAGCAGGACGTGCCGAGACCATGGCGAAACTCGAGTCCATAAGGCGGGAGACCGAAGAAGCGGTCTCCAAGATACTGGAAACAGGGATGAAGCAATCCGAGTCCGCCAAGAGGCAGATCGTCGGCGCCGCGGAGCTCGAGGCGAGGAACATCCAGCTGAAGGCGCTCGAAAGAGCGGTCAACGGTGCCTTCGAGGCGGCCATGAAGGGCATCTCTGAATCGAAGGGAGCGTCATACGAGAAGGCAGTGGCTAGGCTGATCCAGGAAGGGCTCGACGTCATCGGGCCTAGGGCAAAGGTGCACTGCTCGTCGAAGGACAGGAGAGCTGTGGCATCGGCTGTCAAGAAGCTGAGCGTCACGGAGAAGGTGACCCTCGACGACGACTCGATAGACACCATCGGCGGGGTCGTCTTGACCACTTTCGACGGGACCGTGAGATTCGACAATACATTCGAAGCGAGGCTCGAGAGGATGCGCCCGATTCTCCGAAAGGAGGTCGCATCTGTCCTCACCGGCAACCGATAGAAAGAAACCCGTGTAACATCATCTAAAGTTATAAGCTCGACAGAAACGCCGGTCGAGCAGGTTCCGTTTTGCCAGTCAAGGGAAAGATCGAGTGGATCTCAGGGCCGGCTGTGAAGGCCTCTGGCATGGCAGCGGCCAAGATGTATGAAGTGACGCAGGTCGGCGAAGAGAAACTCGTCGGCGAAGTCATCAAGCTCACCGGGGACATAGCGTTCGTCCAAGTCTACGAATCGACCAGTGGGCTCAGGCCCGGGGAACCGGTCCTCGGCACCGGCCAGCCTCTATCGACGAGCCTTGGCCCCGGGATGATTGGCACGATCTACGACGGCCTCCAAAGACCGCTTGACGTCATCGCGCAGAAGGCAGGTGCGTTCATCACACGGGGAGTTTCAGCGAACTCTATTCCCTTCGACAAGGAGTGGGCGTTCGTCCCGGCGGTGAAGAAGGGGGATGAAATCGAAGGAGGCACAATCCTTGGGACCGTTCAGGAGACTCCGCTGATCGAACACAGAATCCTGGCACCACCGACCACACCGAAGTCGACCGCGAAGGAGGTCGCAAAACCAGGGAATTACAAGGTCGACGAGGTGGTCGTCGCCGCCGAGGACAAGTCCGGCAGGAAGCAGGAACTGATGCTCTATCACAAATGGCCGGTCCGGACCCCGAGGCCCATCAGAGAAAGACTCGACCCTGAGATTCCGCTTCTGACAGGCCAGAGAGTCCTCGACTCTCTCTTCCCGATGTCGAAGGGGGGGACCGGCTCGATTCCAGGGGCCTTCGGGACGGGCAAGACAGTGACCCTCCACAGCGTCGCCAAGTGGGCCGACGCCAAGGTTGTGTTCCACATTGGCTGTGGCGAGCGCGGCAACGAGATGACAGAAGTGCTCGTTGAGTTCCCGGAGCTAATCGACCCCCAGAGCGGCCGACCGCTGATGGAGAGGACCATCCTAATCGCAAATGTCAGCAACATGCCTGTGGCCGCCAGGGAGGCGAGCATCTACACAGGAGTTACCATGGCCGAGTACTACAGGGACATGGGGTACGACACGGTGCTCGTCGCAGACTCCACCAGCAGATGGGCCGAGGCGCTCCGTGAAATCAGCGGCAGGCTCGAGGAGATGCCCGCGGAGGAGGGCTATCCATCCTATCTCGCTTCGAGGCTCGCCGAATTCTACGAAAGGGCAGGCAGGGCCGACATCCTCGGGATTCCTTCGAGGACCGGTTCCATTACTCTCATCGGGGCCGTATCGCCGGCAGGGGGCGACTTCACGGAGCCTGTCACGTCGCAGACCATACGCTTCGTCAAGAACTTCTGGGCGCTGGACGCACGGCTGGCGTATTCGAGGCACTATCCATCCATCAACTGGATGAGTTCCTATTCCGGTTACGTCGACTCTGTCAGCAAGTGGTGGGCGGAGAGGGTCGACAAGGAGTGGTCGACCATCCGCGCAGAAGCCTACGGAATCCTGCAACGCGAGGACGCCCTGAAGGAGATCGTCAGACTTCTCGGCCCGGAGGCGCTCCCCGATGAGGAGAAGCTCATACTCGACGTCGCAAGGATGATCCAGATCGGCTTCCTCCAGCAGAACGCCTACGACGACACAGACGCCTATTGCAGCCCTCAGAAGCAGTTCATCATGATGAAGATGTTCGTCCAGTTCCACCAGGAGGCCCTCAAGGCGCTCGGCAACGGGACGCCGCTGGCGAGGATCAGGGGCATGCAGGTAATCGCCCCCATGCTGAGGGCCAAGTTCGCGATAAAGAGCGAAGACCTCGGCAAGCTCGAGACCCTTTCGAAGCAGATGTTCGACGAGTTCACGTCCATTTCAGGCGCCCAGGAGGTACGGGTGGCATGAGCAGGTCATCGTCCGGCCTGGAGTACAGCAAGGTGGCCGAGATCAGAGGCCCCCTCCTCGTCGTCGACGGCGTCGACAGGGCGGCCTTCGATGAGCTTGTGGAGATTGAAGACAACGCGGGCAACCGCAGGCTCGCCAGAGTCCTCGAAACGGGTTTTGGGAAGGCAGTCGTACAGGTCTTCGAAGGGACTTCGGGCCTTTCGGTCAGCGGGACCAGGGCGCGCTTCCTCGGGAAGACCATGGAGCTGCCCGTGTCCGACCAGCTCCTCGGCAGGGTGTTCGACGGGCTCGGAAGGCCTCAGGACGGTCTCCCAGAGCCTGTCGCCAGGGCTTTCCTCGACGTCAACGGGGCGCCAATCAACCCGGAGCGGCGCGAGTACCCCACCGACCTCATTCAGACAGGCGTTTCAGTCATCGACGGCATGCTCACACTCGTGAGGGGGCAGAAGCTACCAATCTTCTCCGGAGCAGGCATGCCCCACAACATGCTGGCCGCCCAGATCGCCCGACAGGCGACCGTCGTGGGCGAAGGTGAGGAGTTCGCGGTCGTCTTCGCGGCTGTCGGAGTCTCCCACAGCGAAGCATCCTTCTTCCAGAGGACCCTGGCGGAGTCTGGCGCGATCCGAAGGAGCGTCCTCTACCTGAACCTGGCCGATGACCCCGCCATCGAGAGGATCATCACTCCGAGGGTGGCGCTCACTGCGGCCGAATACCTGGCCTTCGAGCTCGGCATGCACGTCCTAGTCATCATAACCGACATCACCAACTACGCCGAGGCTCTGAGAGAGATCTCGGCTGCCAGGGAGGAGGTCCCCGGGAGGAAGGGATTCCCCGGCTATCTCTATACGGACCTTGCCACGAACTACGAAAGAGCGGGGAGGATCAAGGGCAAGAAAGGGAGCATCACCCAGATGCCCATCCTCTCGATGCCAAGTGACGACGTCACCCACCCCATTCCCGACCTCACCGGCTACATCACCGAGGGCCAGATCTTCCTCGGGAGGGAGCTCTTCAGGAAGGGAATCTACCCTCCGGTGTACGTCCTCTCCAGCCTTAGCAGGCTAATGGGACCGGCGCTCGGATACGTGATCAAGCAGGGGAAGGCGCGACCAGACCACCATCAGGTGGGGAACCAGCTCTACAACGCCTACGCCCGCGCAGTCGAGCTAAGGGCTCTGGCAGAGATCGTGGGCAAGTCGGGCCTCACCGGCTCGGACCTGAAGTACTTGCAGTTTGGCGACGAGTTCGAGCAGAAGTTCCTCAACCAGGGGTACGACGAGAACAGGACCTTCGAGGACTCCCATCGCATCGCCTGGGAGGTCCTCTCCGTCCTCCCCGAGAGCGAGCTCACAAACATCAAGGAAGAGTTCATCAAACAGAACTACATCAAGGGGAAGTCGACAGGGTAGAATGTCCGTAGCGTCCGGCGGCAGCGTGCTCCCGACGAAGATCGAGCTCATCGGCACCCGGAAGAGGCTCCAGACTGCCGTAAGGGTCAAGAAGGTCCTCGACGACAAGAGAGACGTCCTCCTGAAGCGCGTCGACGAGATGATCGAGCGTGCCACCATCGCCAGAGACGAGATCTCCCAGCCTCTGTCAGACGCATACCTGGCGCTCTACGACGCCTACCTGAAGCTAGGGCCGCTCCGCCTGGAAGGAATCGCAGCCAACACGCCCCCGATGGTGGAAGCCGACGTGAGCGTTCGCAGAGTGGTGGACGTCGACATACCCTCGATCAAACTCTCGGAGAAGGAGGTCGGCATGACCTACGGGTTCGCGGACAGCAACGTCGCCGTCGACAGGGCTTCTAGGCAGATGAGGAAGGCGCTCCCCTCAATTTTCCGGGCAGCCGAGTACGAGAACGCCATATTCAGACTTGCGAAGGAGCTTGAGAAGACTCAGAGGCTCCTGAACGCCCTCGAGTACATGATCATCCCGCGCTACGAGACGTCCATCCGCTTCATCCAGGCTACTTTGGAGGAGAGGGAGCGGGAAGAGTTCTCAAGGCTTAAGCATGTAAAGAAGATCCTGGAGAAGAAGGCGGCAGAATGAGCGAAGACCTGGTCGACGAGCCGTTCGACTCCGCCTCGAAGCGGGTGCAAGAAGCCTACGACCAAGTTGCGAACGAATTGAAGGCGAAGGTAGCCAAGGCGAAGTCAGAAGCACTGAAGAAGATCAGTTCCTAGGCGCGTCCACGCCTGCCACGACCAACTTGATCACCCGGAAGATTACCAACATGCCTCCTACGAACCCGACTGTCGAAAATGCGATGGACATCATTGTTGGCGAGTATCCAGTTGCGCCGCCGACGTAGTTCCCAAGAAGGACACCTCCCAGAATCAGCGGCGTGAGGACCAGCGCGGTGGTTAACACCACAATCAGGAGCGCCCTGGTACCTCTCTTCATCGGACGTTGACCCTCCGGGCTCTTGTAAAAATCATTGCCGGGCCGGGGTTCGCCCCGACCCTTGGGGGCTACTCACACTTCGAGTAGCCGCATGTGTTACAATGGTAGCACCCGTTTTCAAAAATCAGGGTACTTTCGTGGCAGTCTGGGCAGGTCCCCCCGGCGAGTTTCTTCGCCTCGGCAGGGTTGCTGGACTCCTTAACCACATGGTTGAGGGTCAGGAGCTCCAGGGCCTTCCCTATGGCGTCCGGTATCGATTGCAGCTGGACTCCTTCGTCCCAGGAGACGTACTTCCCCTTTATCCCCTTCAGGGTGGAGATGACGTTCTTCAGGTCCCCACCATGCTGCAGGTAAAGACTGATTAGCCTGCCGATTGCCTCGGCATCAGCCTTTTCGTCTCCTCCGGACTTCCCAAGGGTCACGAAGACCTCCTTCACCTCGCTGCCGTCCATGTTCGCCGTAAGGTAGAGCCCTCCCTGAGGCAGCCTCAGCTTGAGAGTCTTCCCTTCCATGAGCTTCGGCCTCTCGAAGCTGGTCTTCGGCGCCTCGACCTTCTTCGCCACCTTCTCCGTCTCCAGGATCCCCTCGCGGCTACCTTCCCTGTAGACTGTGATGCCCTTGCACCCCATCTTCCAGGCCAGCATGTAGATCTTCTCGACCTCGTCGGGGGTGATCTCCTCAGGGAGGTTGACAGTGCTTGAGATGGCCGTGTCGATGTGCTTCTGGATGGCGGCCTGCATCTTCACCCTCATCAGCGGGTTGATCTGGTGTGCTGTGACGAAGTAGTTCGGAAGCTCCTCCTCGGTCATCGCCCCGGTCGCCGCCATGTACTCCTTCACCAGCGGGTGGAAGACCTTGAATTCACCTTCGCTTAGCGACTTGCTCCTCCTCGTGTAGAAGAGAGCGAACACAGGCTCGACCCCGCTGCTCGTCCCGGCCAGGATGGACCCGGAGCCCACCGGCGGGATGGTCGTGACCGCAGCGTTCCGGATGCCCTGACTCCTGATCTTCTCCTTCACCTTCTCGTCCATCCTCGATAGGAATGGCTGCGCAAGATGCCTCTCAGCGTCGAAGGCGGGGAAGCTCCCCTTCTCCCTTCCGAGGTCGCTCGAGTACTCGTAGATGACGTTCTTGATCCTCTCGAAGAGGTGGTCGACGAACTCTACCGTCGAGTCCTCGTCGTACTTCAGACCCAGCTTGATGAGCATATCACCGAGCCCGGTGATCCCCACCCCGATTCTCCTCGAGTGAAGGGATGCGTCCTTCTGCTGGGGAAGTGGGTGCCTATCTGCGTTGTAGCTCAGGACGTTGTCGAGGAACCTGACTCCGTACTGGGACGCCCTGGTGAGCCCTTCCCAGTCGATGTTCGCCCTCTCAGTGAAAGGGTCCTTCACGAAAGCGCTGAGGTTCACCGACCCCAGGCAGCAGCAACCGTAGCTCTCCAGGGTCTGCTCGCTGCAGGGGTTGACCCCCTGGACCTCCATGCCGTTGTATTCGGTGGTGGACTCGCGCTTGATGGCGTCCCAGAAGAGTACCCCCGGCTCGGCCGACTGCCAGGCTCCCTTGATCAGGGACTTCCAGACGTCCCTTGCCCTGACCGTCCTGTTGATCTCCGCCTTTTCGTTCTTGAAGTGGAGGAGGAAGTCGCCGTCCGTCTCGACCGCCCTCATGAAGTCGTCAGTGATCTTTACCGAGATGTTGGCGTAGTTCACCCTCCTCAGGTCCTTCTTGACAGTGATGAACTCCATGATGTCTGGATGGTCCACTCTGATCGTGATCATCAACGCCCCCCTCCGCCCCGCCTGGCCGATGGTGCCCGTGGTCGTCGAGAGGAGCTCCATGAAGGAGACCGCACCCGAGCTGTAGATGGCCGAGTTGTTCACCGGGGCGCCGCGCGGCCTGAGAGGCGAGATGTCCGTGCCGACTCCTCCGCCGTAGCTGTATGTCCTGGCCGCTTCTTTGCACCAGTCGAAGATCGCTTCAATCGAGTCCTCCCTAATCTTGAAGAAGTAACAGTTCAGCAGAGTCGATTTCCTCATCTGTCCCGCGCCGAACAGCACCCTCCCTCCGGGCACAAACCGATAGTCCTCAAGAAGCCAGTAGAACTTCGACGCCCATTCCTTCCTCATGTCATCGTCCATCTCAGGTGATGCGAGCTCTCTGGCCACCCTGCGCCACATGTCCTCGGGGCGCTTCTCTATCTGATTCCCATCGGCGTCCCTCAGCGCGTATTTCTCATAGAACACTCTGGCGCGCAGCTCATCTCCTCCGAACGCCGCCAGGGTTTCAACTGGAAGTTTGATTTCCTTCGCCTGCTCTCCGGTGTCCGGAGAGTCGCGTGGTTGTTCAACGATTGACGTCATAACGTTAACCTCGACCCCATCCCTCGAACTATATATTTCAACCTCGGCTGATTCGAAATTAACCAACACGCAAGAGGCTGACAGATTCTTGACGCGACATGAGACGCTCCATCGTAAAATCTTCTTGACAAAAAGTAAAGCGCGTTCGCGACGATCAGGACGCTGTCGAGTACTGGGTCATCGCCACCGATTTGCATCGGGGGCAGCGCCCAGCGTTCTGCGGCAGCTTTGCGCCGCAGTTCTTGCACACAGAAATTGTCCTGTCCACTTTGAAGTATGGGAGCTTTGGCGTGGCGTTCAGTATCAGATTATAGATCCCCCTGACCTCCTCCGCCGACCCGTCGAGAGTGACGGAGAGCCCCCCATGGAGTCCCACTGAAAGCTTGGACATGTAGTCCACCTTCTCTGGGATCTCAAGGTCTGCCAGGGTGAGCCTGGGTGCCTGGGTATACGCGCCCTTCGCCAGCGGCTGCAGATTCGCCTTGCCGTATTTCTCGGAATCAAGGGTTGCCAGCCTTGCCGCCCCATCGAGGTCGAGGAGGGCCACTCCTAGCCTGTCAATCTTGGTCGACTTGTCGTCGGCCACCTGGGTCGCTGTCCCCACTATCTTGTCGGCCAGATCGTAGCGCGAGCCTATGGTCGGGTCCCGGATCAGACTGGCCAGCGTTTCATCGAGGCCGACTAGGTTCATTATGAGAGGCATGGTGTCGGAGGTGACTGCGTCAGACCCTGACGCCAGCGAGGGGAGGAGCCCGCGCTTCAGCGTCCTCTCTATGAGCCTCCTCCTTGTGGATAGCGCGTCCGAGGCCGTTCCTATCAGCAGGGCGAGCTTCGCCCTGAAGTAAGTCTCATCCTGGTTCGAATCGTACGCGAGCCTCGGCAGGTTGAGGCTGAGTCCATGCAGCACGCTGATGTTGTCCGCCTGGGACTCCGGAGAAAGCACGTTGGCATTCAGGCCCAGGAAGCTCCTCCTCTGGTCGGATGAGAAGAACGCTATCCTTCCTCCGTTGAATATTATCGAAGCGGCGTCCTTCAGGACCTTGGTGTCGTCGACCCTGTTGGGCTTCGCCAGAAGCAGCCTGACGTCAGGCCTCGGCGTCTCCTCTACGTACCCCCTGTAGGCTCCAAGCACTGCGTCAAGGACCTTGTCCATGACCTCCCTTCCGACGTCGTCGTGTCTGTACGGGTTGAGGTCTAGGCTGATGGCTGGCCCGACCGCTCCTGCGACCGGAGACCCTATGGTCTCGAAGAACCTCAGGAGCACGGACTCAAGTTCCCTCTTCCCCCTGGACTTGCAGAACGGACCCAGGAACTGGAGGAAGTTCCTGAGAGCGACCTCATCGGACGCCTCCCTGGTCAGCATCGACGTCAGGTTCAGCACGATGTTAAGCGCCCTCTCGGCGTTTTCCGGGCTCGGTATCATCGAAGTGTTGGGGATCTTCCCCCTCGGGTTGATCCCAGCGCTCCTCACGGAGAGGAGGTCGACGAAAACCGTGTCCGGTGTGAGGCCCCAGGAGCCCGCGTTTGTGATGTGTATGTCCCCAGAAAGGTGAGCGTCGGCGACGTCCCTTGGGAGCTGCTCGAGCAGGAGGTATTCAGAGAAAACCTGCTTCCCCGTCTGGTGAAGCAGGGACTCCACGTTCCCTCCGTCATCCCCCGCCTTCCCCAGCAGCTGGGTAACGTCGTAGATAGGCATCCCCAGCCTTGTGAGCTTGTGCCTGTACTCCTCCATGCTGTGTTCCACCAGCAGGGCGTTCACGATTTCACGGATGAGTGGCGCAGTCAGGTACTGCGTCTGGAACTTATAGAGCCTCGACTCGGTCTCACTTGTTATCTTCTGGGCCAGCTCGACCGGCATGCCTGCCTCCTTGACCAGAGACTGCAGTATCTTGTTGGCATTGAACTCCTCCATGGTCTGATGGGAGGTCCTGACGTAGAGCTTCCCGCTTTCAACCAGCGACTGTTCTTCAATCTGCCTTGTCAGGTTCAGGACAAGCCTGCCTAGGTTCGTCACAGTGTACTTCCTCTCCTGTCTGTTGAGCTGAATGAGCAGCTGTTTGACCAGCTTCCTCAGGTGGTAGGCGAACTTCCCCGATTCCTTCTTGGACTTGAACCCAGCCAGGGTCTTGAGCGCACTGTAGGTCAGGGGGCCCTTGATGTTCAGAATCCGGAGTATCTCCAGCCTCTGTGGTGACGCTATGACGGAGTAGATTGTCTTGACCCTTCGGGGAGCTGCCTGCAACTCTGCTGACTTGGCGAGAGACGCTATATCAAGCTATGTCGACAGTTAGTCAAAAGAAGTTCCGTTGCCCAACATCAATCGGCCAAGATAGTGAAACTCACTGGGCCACCCTGGACGAATTCAGTTTCACAGAGCCCCTCAAGTTTCCACGACAGTCAACAAGATTGCTCCAAAATCTTAGTTTGTCCACGTACCTCCAGTGAAATCCCAGAACATCACGCTTTCCAAGAGTCAGGCAATAAGGCTCGCGCGACGTGGTGGGTTTGAAGGCAAGGCCAGTGTAACAGCTTCCAAGCAGACAATAGGCTCATTCGGCGAGGGCCTTGTCCGAGGCTGGCTTGAGGCAAGGGGTTACAAGATAAGTGACCGCGCGCTAATAATCAGAGCCGAGGATTTCGGGCTTGATGTTTTTCCCTCTTACCGGCGCTGGAGAATGATTGAGATTGCCACCGCCGAAGAGAATCTCGCCGTCGAAGTCAAGACTTACGGTTCTCATTACCTTCAAGGCACCGTGGGGGACAGCTTAGAGGAGCAGTTAACTGATGACCTAATGTGGCGAAAATTGTCCAAAGGCAGGACGTTGGCACTGGCAATAGTGAACTATTATCGCTCCTGCGATTAGGGACAGGCCGTAAGTAATCTAGGGACTTGGCAAATAAACGGGAACTCACTTTTGCGACATTCCCATCGCGTCATGGCCGTTTTGTTACTTCTGATGCTGACCATATCCGGTGTTGCAGCAATGTCCGTTAACGCCTACCCAGCTCTGGGGGCTTCGAACGCTCCGCCCAACTCGCTGCTCTACGACGACTTCACCCACGACGCGAGCCTTAACGCGAGTCTTTGGGTGATCAACGGACCGGTCGGTTCGGCGCTCGTGCCTAATCATGACGCCGGCGTAAACCCGGTCCAACTGGCCCCCAATTTCACGTCTGCCGGGATGACGATCGCCCAGGTAAACGCGAGGCAAGAGTACGGCACCATCGAGAGCATTGCTAGCTTCACCCCGCCATTCACTGTTACAGCGGTCGTCGAGGGGATGGTCTCGGACGGACACACCTTCGGCTTCGCAATTTCGACCCAAAATGCGAGCTCGGGGGTCCTGATCTACGGCAATCTGAACCCAACGGACTGCAGCAACCTCGGCGACTGTGGCGACCCGAACGTCTGTGGGAACACCGCCAACCCCAACGTCATCCCCGCAAACCAGTGCTACTACGGACTTCAGGCGAAGTCAGGGGAGGGCTCCAACTGGTCGAAACTACCAAAGCTGGATTTGACGCCGAGCGTGAACGTTACCTACACGCTTCAGTTTTCTGTTAACGCTCCGGGCACTGCTCAGTACGCCGCCAGCCAGGGGGGACAGGTATTGGGAGTGGGGACAGTGCAAATCGGGACGGGTCCGTTCTACGTGATAATGTACCAGTCAGAAGGTTCACCGGTACAGCCCGGCAAGCTCAACCGGGCCCTCTGGATGTCTGTCTCCCTAGCACCAGGCGCAGCCACCCTTTCAACCACATCCTCAGTCTCGACGTCTTCCTCGCAACCTGGCCCGAGCCCATCGCCTTCGGGGGTCCCAATAGTCTGGATCATAATCGCATTAGTCTCGATTGCACTCTTCCTGCTCATCATCCTCTGGTACCGCAGGCGGGGCTTCACGGTCGAAGTCCTCGACTCGCGGACGCAGTCGCCAATCCGTGGGGCTTCAGTTACGGCCAAGGGGCCGGAGAACCTGTCCGCCACAGCTGACAAAGATGGGAAAGCGAAATTCGGGAGCGTTGACGAAGGCGAGTACGCAGTCGGGGTCACGGCACAGGGGTACGTCACACCAACTCCCGTAACGGTCAAGGTCAAGAAGAAGACCGACTACACAGCGAGACTGTCCCGGAATGGACCCGGGACACAGGGAGGTGGGGGCGAGAACGCACCCGCAGGACCACAAAGTCCTGAGGCTGGCGTGGTGGCGCCATCCTCCAGTCTTGAGAAGCAACAACCTCAAACCGGGTTCGCCGGACCTGCTCAAGAGTCCGCGCCTTCCGCGATTACGCAACCCGGACCCGGGCTCCCCCTAGAACAACAGGCGCTTGAAGTGGAAGGCTTCGGCGGGCCAAGAATGAGGCAGATTATCAGGACGTTCCAGGAGAAGGGGGCGATCAGTCCAGAGACAGCCTTGACCGCGGATGAGCTGGGCTTGTCAAGACTCTTCGTAAGAATCATGAAGCGCCGTCAGGGCAAGACCAGAGTATTCATGGAAGTCAACGGAAGATACTATCTCAACCAGAAAGCCCTAGGGGAAATGCAGTAAGTTCCGATAAGGGGGTAATGGGGTCGGCCGGACCCGCACGGTTTGCCGTGCAAATCCATCCTCAGAAGCAGGCCAAACCTGATCCCGCCTAGATATGGCTCAAGGTCACATCCTGGGCCTTGCGCCGAGTCTTGGCCCAGACTGGTTACAAGAAGCAGGTCACGCCAAGAACTCGGGATTCCTGTCCGCCAGCTTCCGCTGGCTGCCTCCTTCGATTCCGACCGAAAGAGAGAAGATATACGACAACAGCAACCGCAACCAATACAGGAATCACAACTAAAGGCAATGGCAGTGGGGGTGCGACTGCCTGCCCGCTTGTGGTCGAGGCTGAGACCGAGCAGGATTCGCCGCAGGCGAACTCTAGAACTCTGTTGTCGCCCCCATCCGCTACCCAAATGTTACCCGAAGGATCGAAAGCGACTCCGTCCGGAACATTGAGGCCACCCTGCGAAATCGGAGCGAATAAGCTGGTGAAGTTCTTCTGACCAATCTCCACTGATGCCTGCGAGGAGTTCATGCCAGACATGAAGGGGGGTTTCAATTCCAAGACTCTGTCGAGGAATATCGTCCAAAGGTTTCCACTATGATCAAAATCGACGGAAAAGCCGTAGGCGCATCCTTCGCATGGTTCCTGGGCGCCCGTTGCGAAGTCTTTCTGACCTATCACAAGAGACGCATTCATTCCGTCACCAAACGGGGGACTGAATTCTAGGATTCTATTGTTGTTGTTATCTCCCACCCATACATTGCCTGTAGGATCCACGGCGAGGTCTCCGTGGGAAGAGTCCAATCCATTCCGTGAAAGAGCAACTCCGTCACTCGTGAATGTTTGCTGTCCGATTACCAACGAACTGTTCATTCCGCTGCTAAACGGAGGCTTGAACTCAAGGACTCGGTTGTCGCCGGAGTCCAAGACCCAGAGGTCTCCTGAATCATCAAACGAAGGATATGCGAAGGAACCAATCGTGCTTCTGGAGATTCTAGGATCGAGTGCGGTGAAGTTCTTCTGTCCAAGTATTACAGATGCAGACATTCCGGTAGCGAACGGAGGCTTGAATTCGAGGACTCTATCTATGTCACCAACCCATATGTCTCCTCCCTGGTCGAAAGCCAGTCTGCCTGGCCCGTCTCCTCCACCCGAAGAGAATCCACTTTGGGATACGACGCACAAGCTAGTAGTGAAGTCGTCTTGGCCGAGAACGATTGATGCGTTCATGCCATCGGAGAATGGAGGTTTGAACTCCAGAACCCTACAGTTGTGGGTATCGGAAACCCACATGTTGCCCTGTGAGTCAAACGCAACGCTGACCGGCCCGTCAAGGCCATTCTGCGAAGTGGCCGGTGAGTGTCCTGCAAGATTTGCTTGTCCAATCACTACTGCTGGGGGTTGACCATTCGAAAAAGCAAAAGTCTGCGCTGCTGAGACAGCAAGGAGGAACAGTGCTAGGACCACGAAAAGAGGACGCCAGACAACGCTCAATGGCGGAATCCCACATCCTTTCTTAGCTCGCAACAGAATTCGCTCCTGCCCGAGTGTAACCACAACAGCGCGACAGCCTTCCGGACCTTATGCATAAGAACTTGATTGCCGATAATTCAGCCAAAGTCAAGCCCAGCCAGTCAAATGGAGGTTCATTCTGGGCTGTATAGAAATGAGGTCGCCCTGACCCACATGGTTTTCCGTGCAAATCCGAGGCCAAGCCAAAGCCGAGTCTGGTTTAGTTTTGATTCGGCTCTAATGTGTCTCTAATTCACTGTTCGAATCTTAATCTCTCGTGAGAGAACCACCTAGCTGAACATCATGCGTATAGAGTGTGACAGCTCTCAAATTGACCCGGAATTCTCGTAACTCGACCTTCAAGGGAGGCGCGGGCTCTCAGAGCTTGTTGAATGTAAGCAGGTGATCTCACTCCAGTCCTTAAATCATCCCCCTGGTCACTGGGACCTGTTGAGAGAATCACCTAAAGGCGAGAAGGCCCACCTGCCAACAGATTCCTATGCGGAGTGGCTAACATCGCTGATTGTCAAGAATGGTAAGCCCAGTAAGAAAAAGTCAACCTGACCATCCCGACCAGTGCCGCGTGCAACTACTTTCACTGCGGCGATCGCGACCCTTTAACTAGGTCGTTGCGAGCGCATTTTCTACCTAGATGGAACAACGGTAGGATGTGTGAGAAAAAACGAGTTTCGGACAGCGAGGAGGATATGGCAGCCGTGGGGGATACAGAAGTCGCTCCGGTTCCTTCAACAAACCAGTTGAAGTAGGCAAGGAGTACAACGTCAGTATCTCCGAAGTCAGCAGACGGGGTGATGGCCTTACCAGGATAGAAGGATTTGTCGTCTTTGTACCTGGAACAAAGCAGGGCCAGAACGTAAGGATAAAGGTCACCCAAGTCTCAGATAGGTTTGCTACCGGGCAGGTCGTGCAGAATTCGGACACGCCGGCGGCACCTACCTCAGAGTCTTCTGGGAAGACCGGCGACTAGTCGGTCAGATGCGTTGCAGTGATGATGCAGGTTGATCCAAAAAGGGTCAACCATTCCTTCTTTTCATATTCACACGACTGCCGCGTGACCGCACTCAAATGCCGAGAGCCTGTCTGAGACTCTTGTACCTGTTCCTGATGGTGACCTCGGTCACCCTCGCGGCCTCCGCGACATCCTTCTGTGTTTTCTGCTCTCCCTCCAGAGTGCACGCAACATAGAGAGCCGAAGCCGCCAGCCCCATCGGGTCTTTTCCTGCGGATATCCTGGCTGCTTGTGCCATTCGCAGTATCTCGCACGCCCTCCTCTGCGTCTTTTCGGCCATCCCTGCCCGAGAAGCGATGCCAGACACGCACCGTACAGGGTCGGCGACCGGCATTGTGAGCTCCATTTCCCTATAGAGCATCCTGTAGGACCGGGCAAGGTCCTTCTTCTTGACATTGCTGACCGCAGCGACATCCTTCAGAGATCTGGGTATCTGCCCGTCACGACAAGCCGCATACAGTGACGCGCCGATGATCGAGCTGATTGACCTCCCTCTGACCAGGCCCCTTTCGAGGGCTTTCCGGTAGAAGTAGGCCGCCTTTTCGGTAACAGCCTCAGAGACCACGAGCTTGTCTGAGAGCCTCCGCAACTCGGAAAATGCCTGTCTCAGGTTCCTGTCCGTGGACTCGTGGACCTGGCTCCTCCTATCCCAGGTCCTCAGTCTCTCCACTGAAGATTTCATTGGCCCTGATAGAGACCTTCCTGAGGCGTCCCTGTTGGAGACTCCTATTACTGTGGCAAGCCCCATGTCGTGCTGCGCGATGGAGGTGGGGATTCCGGTCCTGCTGCGGCTCTCCTTCCCATCCTCGGAGAATTGCCTCCACTCAGGTCCAGTCTCGACAATCTTGTCCTTCAGCACCATCCCACAGTTGCCGCAACAGAGCTCCCCTACGGGCCCGTCTGTTACGATGAGACTCTTCCCACACTTGGGGCATCTTTCAAGTGTCCTTTCCTGTCTCAGTAGCCTCGAATAGCTCGTTTCGTAGGGTATTTCGCGTCACCTACCTGAAATTCAGACCACTCGAATCCATCTTCTTCCCACATCCC